>Ga0335073_10009891_pt1 | contig 13386 bp, 11 predicted proteins | sample Lox_Sample_22_FD_207093 | JGI IMG/M metagenome (GOLD analysis project Ga0335073, IMG submission 207093) | Soil microbial communities from Loxahatchee National Wildlife Refuge, Florida, United States - Lox_Sample_2.2 | ecosystem: Environmental > Terrestrial > Soil > Wetlands | place: USA...
TCCAATCCTGCTCTGCAAGGGAGGAGAAAAGGCGCACCCAGCGAGCGTGGAGTGCATCCAGCAGATCGAGCGAGACCGGCGCCGCCGTTGTGCGAGCTTCCTCGAGTTCAGCCCAGAGATTTTCCTGGTACGCGAAAATTGCTGGCCAGTCCTCGGTCAAAGCGAGGCGGACACGGTTGTAGGCATTCATGTGGCTGTCGGCTACATGATGCACCAGCTGGCGCACCGTCCAGCCGCCGGGCCGATAGGGAGTACTCAACTGTTCTTCGGAGAGGGGAACCACCGCGGACCGCAGGTTGTGCGGCAGCTGACGTATGCCTTCGATGGCGATGCTCCGCTCTTCGGGAGTGAAGGACTCCCCACGCTTAAAGCTGCCGATCGGATAGCGGAGTGACAGGTCGCTCGATGTCATGCACGACATCTTAGTGCAAGATCACTCCGGCTGAGGAATGGCGTAGTATCCCTTACGGGATTGCACCTTCATGCCTTCCTGCTTGCAATCGATGTCGATTCGGCGATAGGAGCCGTCCAGCTTGGCGTTGGTTGGGGTGTAACTGGCGACGTATTGGGTGCGCAACTCCTCCTCGATCTCGGAAAAAGCTGCCTCCAGTTTCTTGCCGTTATTGCCAACGTCGATGACGCGACCGCCCGTCTGCTCGGCCATCTTCCTCATGGCCGCGTCGCCCGTATATCCAATCGTGTACATGCCTCGACCATAGAAACCGCGATCGGCAATCAGCAGGACGTAGACGATGGTATTGGCCTTTTGCGCGGCTTCAATGGCGCCCTCTAACTTTTCCATGCTGCCCTGATCTTCGCCATCGGAGAGGATGATGATGGCCTTGCGCCCGGTCTCCTGCTGCAGCTTGTCATGAGTCGCCAGGAAAACAGCATCGTAGAGCAGAGTTCCACGCGGAACGTTGGAACTTGGCAGGGGCCCCTGGCCCAGGCCGGGGATTCCGCCGCCTCCTGTGCCAACGTTGATCTGCGCTTTGTCCATGGCCCGAGCCAGAGCGTGGGCGTTGTTTGTGTAGTCGGAAAGAAGGTCGACGTTCACGTCGAAGGAAATTAAAAAGGCTTCATCTTTCGAACGGAGGACACGGCTGAGAAACGCCGCGCCAGCCTGTTGCTCCAGGGGCAGGACATTTTGCTGGCTGCCGCTGGTATCGAGCAGTATGCCCAGGGTCAGCGGCTGATCCGCTTCGGCTGCGAAATTTTTAATCTTCTGCGGCACCTTATCTTCAAGAACATTGAAATCATCTTTGGTTAGATGAGGGATGAGCGCACCGTGTTTATCGTGGACCGTGAAGTAGAGGCTCACCAGGTTCACGTTGACCTTGAGGGTCGCCACCGGCTGCTGTTCTTCTTCCTGGTTCGGATCTCCGGCGGGCCCCTGTGGCGGAGCATCGGGGGAAGGCGCAACCTGCGCCACGGCATGCACTGTGATGATCCACAAGAAAGCGGACAGCAGAGCCACCCAGGGCGAGCGTGGAAGACGAAATTTCATGGAGGTTAGACGGTGGGACATCACGGAACGATACCTCCGAGCGAAACAGGACCGGCCCTTACAACGCCGGCAGCCCGTCTGGTAATCTTATGAGTCTAATAGTAAGTGACAAATGGTGTGCGGAATCGAGGATGGCCATGAACCGAATCGTCCGCCTGGGGGAATTGTTGGTGAGGCAGGGTGTCGTGGCTATCGCATTGTTGGCGGCGTGTGTTTGCCCGACGGAATTGTTTGGGCAGCAGACGGGTCAAAGTCAGAGCGTGCCGGACGCTCCAACGCCGCAACAGTCCGACAGTCTGGGCAAACTGGCCGCCGGCGCAACGCCGGGCAAAGGCGCGCAGACAGACGATCAGAACGCGAACTCCGCCCAAACAGACCAAGGTACGAAGAATCCGGGCGCGAACTCCGCTCCTGCACCTTCCGGCGCGGCGAGTCAGACACCCAATGCCACTCAAGAACAGCAAACACCTCCGGTCATTTCCGGGCCAGGGGAATACAACAAGGATCTTGCGACCTTCGTCACCAGGGTCAACTTCGTGGCGGTACCAGTAATGGTGCTGGACAAGAAGCACCAGGAAGTTGCTGGACTTACCTATCGCGATTTCCGGATTTACGAGAACAACGTGCCACAGCACATGTCCTGGTTTAGTACCGACGCGGTTCCTCTTTCGGTCGCGCTGGTCATTGACCAGAGCCTGCCGCGGGACACGATGAGCAAGGTGAATGCCAGCCTGGCAGCGATCCAGGGCGCATTCACGGCTTCGGATGAAATTGCCGTGTTCACTTACGGAGACGGGGTCAATAATCCGACCGACTTCACTGCTGCATTGAGCGCGCGGATTCCGGCGGTGCTCCAGGCCTCGAAAAAAGAGGGCGATTATATGGGCGCGCCAACCGTGAGCGGCCCGTTTTCGCAGGGGCCAACGATCAACGGTCTTCAAGTGGACCCGAATCTGAGTGAACAACGGGGCAATTCCGGATTCCTAGTCCTACCGAAAGAGATTCACACGCTGAACGATGCCATCCTGGCAGCTGGCAAGGCATTGTCGACCCGCCCCAAGGAGTTCCGCCGCATCATCTACGTAATCAGCGACGGTAAGGAATCTCGCAGTAAGGCGAACTTCAAAGAGGTGGTCCGCTACCTGGAGGGGAATCATATTCAGGTTTACGGAACCCTGGTAGGCGATTCTGCAACCTGGGGATTGGGTTACCTGGATAAGGTTAAACTGCCATTGCTGCCCCTCTCTCCCGACAACATTTTGCCCCGATACACGGATGCGACGGGCGGCACTCTCTACTCCGAGTTTTCGGAGAACGGCATTCAGCGCAGCTTCGCGTCGCTCGCGGCCCTGGCGCGCACACAGTACACTCTTGGCTACTACAGCAAGCTTCCCGTTATCGACGGAAGATATCGGACGATTGAAGTCGATGTTTTGCGTCCGAACGTGGATGTAGTCGCTCCGAGAGGCTACTACCCCACCGCCACCAACCTTTCGCGATGATGTCGTCTGCCGTCTCCCCAGGCCTGAACTTTATCGGCCTGGGGTTGGCGGCCTCTGCCTTTTGGGGGGCAAGCGATTTTCTCGGCGGTCTCGCCACCCGCAAAGCCAATGTGGTCCTGGTGGTGGCCCTCGCTCACGGCCTGAGTCTTGCGTTGCTTTTGCTGGCGGCGCTGGCTACCCACTCCCCTTTTCCTGCAGGGCACTTTATCGAGCGAGGCCTTTCGGCCGGCACGTTCGGTGGCGTGGCGCTGATTTTTTACTACCAGGCGCTGTCGCTGGGCGAGATGGGGCTCACAACCGCGCTGACTGGCCTTCTGACGGCCCTGGTCCCGGTGGTTTACGGTTTTCTCACCCAGGGCTCTCCCAAATTCAGCCAAATTATGGGGTTCGTGCTGGCTGGAGCTGCTATCACGCTGATTGCATACGCCCCCTCGGGCAAACCTCGTCCGTTGGCTCTTGGACTGGCCGCGTTGGCGGGTCTGTCTTTTGGCGTCTTTCTGATTGTCCTCAAGCTGGACAGTACGCGGGGTTTGATTTGGCCGCTGGTGTTTTCACGAATCGCCAGCACCACAGTTGCGGGAAGTGTTGTCCTGTGGATGGTGAGCCGGGAAGGGGATGCGAATACCCTACGCAAGCACCGGGGGAACGATCATTTTCTGCGACTCGCGGGGTCTGCTGGGGTGCTGGAAGCGATCGGGAGCCTGCTCTATATGTACTGCTCCACCGAAGGTCGCCTCGATGTAGCGGCTGTCCTGACATCTCTTTACCCAGTGGTCACGATTGTGCTGGCGGCGTGGTTTCTCAAGGAAAGAACAACGTCGAGTCAGGCCCTGGGGATGGCACTGGCCTTGGGGGCCGTAGTGCTCGTCTCCCTTTGAGGAGGGGTTACTTGGCCTCGGTGGTGACCTCAGACTTCGCCGGGGGAGCATCCTGCTTCACCGGATCCGGTGTGCCCTTAATCGCGTCCTTGAAACCCCGCATTCCTTCGCCTAAGCCCTTGCCAAGTTCAGGAAGCTTGCGAGGACCAAAGATCAGAAGTGCAACGACCAGAACGACAACGAGGTGAGTTGGTGTGAGTAGTTCGCCCATGGAAATTCTCCGCTAGTTCCATTGTCGCACAGCAAACACATGCCTGCGGCATGCAATCTTTCGCCACATCATAGTACGCCTTGAGCACTCTCTTTGGATGGATTCGGCAGGCGTTCAGAAACCATTTTGTAGAAAACGGAAAGGCTTTCGCCCTCGCCCATGGTCAAACGGCGATACACCTTCATGAGGGGGTAGAGACGGGAGCCTCGAATGGAAAGAGCCGGAACCGCCGAAATGCCTCCGCCGGGGTGCGCGGTGAGCTCCCATTCGCCGGAAAAACCCCTGCGCACCACTTCGCCGAGATAGCTTCCCCACAGCCGGGTCTGGTATTCCAGATCTTCGGCCGTCTGGCCTGCGAGGATCTGCTCCATCACATCGATCGAGGCTGGGCTGAAATCGAGAGACCGGCGATGCTCACTCCAAGCGACGCGGACGGCCTCTCCCGCATATGCGTTCATCATCTCGGCAAGAGATGCGAAGTTGCTTGCGAAGAGTTCTTCTTTCGAGGGCATGGGGTCAGGCTAGCACTGAAAAGCACGCCCTGCAGAGGCTTCTAAAGAGTCTGCGTGAGAACTACCATATGCAGGGTTTAGTCCCGCAGGGACGACTGAAAGTCGGAGCCGTCCAAATTATGCGGGGGCTGGGGGCGTGTAGGGCTGATCTTGCTGAACAAAGCGCATTTCAGACCAGGATTTCGAACCCGGGTCAGGGCGGCGGCTGAAAGGCTCAGTGGTAGTTCGTGGCCGAAAGGGGTAAAAAGCATCTGTCAACCGAAATCGCTGGGGTCCTTCGACTCCGCGCTCCAGCCTCTTCGTTAAGCAAGTTTGCGAAGCGCTACGCTTCCACGGCACGCCGGGGCAGGCGAGATGACAGTTCTGTTGCTGACGTTCATTCCTCCCTTAACTTGCCGCTTCCAGTGTGCACACTCACGCCGTCTGACAGGAAGCGAAGTGCAATGTATCTTAGGGATTACTGACCGGTACAGTTTGCGGAGGTTTGGTTGAAGGCGATTTGCGTTGTGGCACGGAGGTGGAGGGCTGTCCTCCTGGGTGTGGGTCTGTTGAGTACGGGTTGGATACCAGGCAATCATGTGGAAGCGCAAGTGGTTCCGCCGGCGCAGACCATACCGGAAGCACCTTCGCTGCAAAACGAGACGCTCAAGCCGCTGAATTATCGCAACAAGTACGATCTCTACGCCGGATTCGCGTCTTCGCACTTCAATGCCGGGCCGGCGCTCATTCCGGGAGCCAATCTGGGCGGGTTTGACGTACAGGGCACGATGTGGCTCCGCATGCGCCTGGGCGCCACCGCGAACCTTCGCGGGTACTACGGAACAACGGGCGTGGTTCCCAACCCGTACAACATTCATGGGCCCTTCATCATGGAGCACCAGTTCATGGCCGGCCCCTCGATCCGTGGCCCGAAAAATGAACATGCGGCGCTGGTGTTTCACGCACTGGTAGGCGGGGCGTACGGCACATTCGACTCCGCGCTCAACGCCGGGCTCAGCGGACCCAACCTGGGACTCTTTAATAACGGATTTACGCTGGCGACAGCGCTGGGCGGATCGGTGGACCTGAATCGCTCCCCACGGTTTTCCCTGCGCATTTCTCCCGACTATCTGCTGACCCGATTCGGCGGCGTGTCACAGAACGAATTCGCAATTTCCGTGGGTATCCTGTACCGATTCCGGAAAGAACGCAGTAAGTAGCAGCGGTTCGACACCAACACCAGCGGGTCGTGTACCTCAATCTAACCAGGCTTGCCGTTCCCAACCCAATGGGGTTTCCAGGTGGTCTGCGCAAGCCACTCGATCGGTTTCACCATCGATGCAATCGCCCGAGTCATGTGGGGAAAATCGATGCGGCTGAGCTCATCGCTCGGCTCGTGGTAATCAGCATGCAATCCGAAGCTGGACACAGTCTGAGCGACAATTCCACGCCGGGCAAGGCTGTAGTTGTCGGAGCGTTGAAAGAAATGCTGCTCCGGATGAGGATCCGCCACGAGGTCGGCGCCGTGGCGCGCGAGCTCGGGGCCCAGGTCGCTGCGCTCGAATCCGGTTAACCACAGGCCGTCGTGAGGGAGGGCCGGATCGGGCCGGCCGATCATTTCGAATTCCAGATTGGCGACGATCCGATCGAGAGGCACGGGAGGATGGTCCAGAAAATACCGGTTCCCATAGCCACCAAGTTCTTCGGAACCGAAAAGAGCAAAGATGAGGGTGCGCGCAGGACGAACGCGGCCGGCAAACACGCGCGCCAGCTCGATCACCGCCGTGGTTCCGGATGCATCGTCATCTGCGCCGTTATAGATGCTATCGCCGTTTTTTGCCGGGCCGATCCCCAAATGATCGAGATGCGCTGTAATCAAAATCGCATCGCGGCTGGTCACAGGACTGGAGCCACGGAGAATGCCGACTACGTTCCAGGTCTCAGTTCTTGGTTCCTGAGAAAACCCCCGAAGGCGTTGGGCGACCGGCGGCGGAAAGGAGGCGGGCAGCGGCGCTTTTTGCAGGAAACTTCCATTCTCGCCGCCCGGCGCGAGGCCGAAAGTTTCAAACAAGGAGGCAGCATAGAGGGCGGCAAGATGTTCGTCGCGGGTACCGCTGCCGCGGCCATGCAATTCATCGGCAGCGAGAAACGACATGTCGGCGGCGACGCAACGCGTGCACAGCGGCGCCGGGGAAGATTTCCTGATTTGGCCTTGGGAGGCAACGACCAGCAGTATCGAAAACAGTGCAGCCCTGGGGAACCAACGCATCAGGAAAGTATAATGGAGGTCTTCCGAGTAAATTCGCTGAGCGGATGCGCGCACCTTCTCGTCTGGTGCTGTGAGACTCCGCAAAGAACGAAAAGAACCGGTAAGGGACACCGATGCGCCGATTGAAGGGTTTGTGTTGTTTGTTGCTGCTTGGTTTGACTGGTTGTGATTTTTTTGTTCCTCAGACCAACAACGGGGGCAACACAAACAACGGTGACTACCTTTACGTAGCCAACGGGAACGATACCTACTTTGCCGGTTTTGGAGTCAGCACCACCGGGGCGCTTTCTGTGCTGTCCGGGTCGCCTTACAACAACGGGATTGCTGCCCTTTCGCTGGCCGTGAACCCTGGGAACACCTTTCTGTACGCGGGAACAACCAACGGAATTTACGGCTACGTCATCAACAGCAACGGCTCGATCACCGTTTTGAACAGCGGCAATTCGTTGGCGCAAGATGTAGTCGCTACCACCATGCGGGTCGACAGTACGGGTGGGTACCTGCTCGCGTCGGGCATTTCGGTCTCCACGCAGACGCAGTCCATTGGGATCTATGCGATTAGTTCCACGACCGGGCTACTAACGGCGATCACGGGTTCTCCCCTGAGCCTCTATACGGGCAACGGTTCCACCCCCACCATCGTCACGCCGACAGGCATGCTGATTACCCCGAACAATGCCTATGTCTATGTTTCTCTGGGCGCGCTGGGAGTGCAGATCCTGACCCTGGGTACGGGGGGCGCCCTGAGCACGGGCTCAGCGCCTTCACTTCTGCTGCCTACCAGTACTTCGGTCAGCCCATCGGATGCAGGGTTGGCAAGCGATCCAAATTCGCTGTTTCTGTTTGTGGCCGAACTCAACACCGGCCTTCGCGTTCTGAGTATCGGCACTGCGGGATCTCTCAAGGAAATCTCAGGCTCGCCGTATCCCGTCGGTACCGGACCAACCGCGGTGATTCTGGATAGGACGGGAAGCTACGTCTACGTGGCGAACAAGGGCAGCAACAATATCAGCGCCTTCACGCTGACGCCGGCTTCCGGCAAACTGACGGCGGTTTCCGGCTCGCCTTTTGCATCCGGCGGACAGACGCCAATCGGCATGGTCACGGACAACTCGAAGAAATACGTCGCTGTGATCAATAACGGCAATAACGGAACGAACGGCAACAGCGATGTGCAGGTGTTCAGCTTCGACGCCACCACGGACGGAAAACTGAATCCCATCTCCACCGGGAACACCGGCACCGATCCGACGAATCCGCAGGCCATTGTGGCGACGAATTAGTGCCGCGCTGAGACTGATGCGTGGCCGGGTCTTATCTCAATCCTCCCGATCGCACGCTTTCACTAACCGCAACCGTAGCGGACTGCATAACATGTGGCTTTTCATTGCCGCACCCGGGTCATGCCTTTGCGGGAACAGGACGCGGAAACGTACTACAAAAGTTGCAGGACAACGCAACTGGACTCATTTGCGAAAACATTTCTCCCGCCGTGTACAACCCCTGCGTCATTTCGTTGCCGGTTGCCAGGTGATGAGCATAAGAAGACGGACTTTGGATTTTTCTCTGAGCTCGATGGTCTAATGCTGATAGGGAGTCTGCGTCTCTAATGTTTGCTGCCTTCTCGCTCCTCCGCCGGATCCGGCCGCGGCCTTTTTGTTGCTTGATTTGTGTTGCTCTGGTCACCGCCCTCAGCGGATGCAGCCATTTGCGGGAGCGGCTGAAGCCGGAAATGGTCTATGTCGTGGCCAAGCAGACCTACTTGCGAGATCGCGTTGCCGCAGTATCCAACCGAGTCGCTTTGGTCGACAATGGAGAGCCGCTGGAGGTGGTCGAGCACGGACGGCGTTTCCTCAAGGTCAAGACCAGCAAAGGCGAAGTGGGCTGGGTTGAGGACCACATGGTCATCGACCAGGCAACGTATGATCAGTTTGCCGCGCTCAAGCAACAACACGCGCACGATCCTGTGGTCGCTACCGGGGTGCTGCGCGATGATTTGTACCTGCACGTGAAGCCGGGCCGCGAGACCGACCGCTTTTATCTGCTTCCCGAAAATGAAAAGCTGCAGTTGCTGGTTCGCGCTTCCGTACCCAAACCGGCCCCGCCACAAGGGATTCTTGCCGGGATGCCCCATCCTGCCCCGGTAAGCAAGAAAATCAGCAAAACAAATGCCAAGGCTGTTCTACCGGGAGAACCTACCATACCGATGGAGGATTGGTGGCTGGTGCGGGACAGCAAGGGCCAAGTGGGCTGGATGCTATCGCGCCGTCTGGACGTGGACGTTCCGGACGAGATCGGCGGCTACTCCGAGGGGCAGAAAATCGTGGGCGCCTACGTGCTGACGAAGGTCTACGACTCGGAATCAACTCTACCCGACAAAATGGTGCCGGAATACGTCTCGGTTACAAATGCGTACAAGGACGGGCTTCCCTACGACTTTAACCAGATCCGGGTGTTTACCTGGAATGTAAAGAAGCATCGATATGAGACCGCCTACAGGCAGCGCAATCTCGAAGGCTATCTGCCAGTCGTTATCAGTGAAAGCAAGAACGCGCAGGGCCAGCCTGTGCCGGAGTTTTCCATTACGGTGGCAACCAGTGACGCGGTCAAAGTAGATCCGGCGACTGGAGCTGCGCGTCCTGCCGAAACTGACGTGCTTCGGTATCAGCTTGAATCGGGATTGGTGAAGCGCGTTTCCTCAGGCCTGCCCGGCGCACCGCCTGTATCGGCTAAGTTGACGGCACCGACCGAAACCCGCCCGCACCACCATCGAGCCAGGGGCAAAGCGGCGGGAGGGATGTAAAACCGGGGGTAGGGGGCGAGGTCGGCCAAGGAGCTACAAACGAGATTCAAGGAGGGATCTGCCGCGCGGCGAATGTTGCGGAAAAGTGCGTACTAAACGTACTCAGTCCCGCCTGACAGGGTTATCGAGGGCAGTCAATTTGGAGGTCATCGGCCTCTCACAGACACAATGTGTTCAGCGATTCCTGCTTTTGAGCTTGTCGAAGGGGAATAGTCCAAATTGTGATTTTCAAGACTTGTGGCCGGAAAGCTGACGAGGAGCACCTGCCTGCTCTCATCCTCGGGATCCTTCGACTCCGCGCACAAGCCGCTTCCTTTGTGATAAATCCGCGAGGCGTTGCTCTCAAGGATGACGGCGGTGAGGAGGGGCTGAAAGATATCTGTCTGGATCAGTAGAAATATCAAACGATCGGAAAAAGTCACAGCCTCTGAACAACGCGCTACGGGATTCTCTTCAAAGTGCGGGAGCGAAGCGAAAGCTGTTTACGGAGCGCTGAAAGCGATCCTTCCTCGCTATTCAAATGGACGTTCGATGCGATTTCATGCCCTTCGTAGACATCAAATGTCCGGGAGCCACTTTTTAGGTTAGAAAATCCGCGACGGCGGCAACCACGATTTCCTGCTCTTCGAAGGTCAGCTGGGCAAACATCGGCAGAGCCAATACCTCGGCCGCGGCGCGTTCGCTCTCTGGAAAAGACCCGCGCGCATATCCCAGGCTGCGCAGCGCCGGTTGCTCGTGGAGCGGCAACGGATAGTAAATCTCCGTGGCGATGCCACGTTCGCGCAAGAAAGTTCTCAACTCGTCGCGGCGACGAACCCGGACGGCATATTGATGAAAAATATGGGTCGCGCGAGGCCGGGTGACGGGTAATACGAGGCCATTTCCTGGATAAGGCCCGGGGTCCACAAGGCCGGCCCTCTCAAAAAGCTGCCGGTAGTTTTCAGCCAGTCGGCGCCGTTCGGAGTTCCAGCCGTCGATAAAGCCGAGCTTTACGAGCAGGACAGCGGCTTGAAGCGTATCCAGACGGCAATTCCAGCCTACCTCATCGTGATAGTAGCGGCGGTCCATGCCATGCACCCGTAAGAGAGCAACACGTGCCGCAATCGTCTCAGAGCGCGTCGTGACCATTCCGGCATCGCCGGCGGCACTCAGATTTTTGGTTGGGTAGAAACTGAAAGCGGCGGCATCCCCCAGAGACCCGGCCTTGCGGCCGTCCCAGGAGGCGCCAAAGCCCTGGGCCGCGTCTTCCACCAGGAGAACTCCGTGGTCCTGCTGCAGCCGCTCAAACGGATCCCACTCAACGGTTTGGCCAAAGAGGTGGACGGGGAGGATGGCGCGTACGCCGGGCCCCAGACGCGACCGGACCGACTTGGGATCGAGATTGAACGTCTCGGGGTCAATATCGGCGAGCACAGGCTGCGCTCCGGCACGCAAAATGGCGCTGACCGAGGCAAAAAAGCTGAAGGCGGTGGTAACGACAGAATCGCCGGGACCGATTCCTGCTCCCTGGAGCGAAAGCCACAAGGCATCCGTACCCGAGGAACAGCCAAGAGCGTGAGGGACACCGCATTTTTCGGCCGCAGCACGCTCAAATTCGGCTACCTGGGAGCCCAGGATGAAGTTTTGGGTGGAAAAAACGCGTTCTACAGCCTGGAGCAGCATTGGGCCGATGGCACGGTACTCACGCGATAGATCCAGAATCGGCACCCGCAAGGGGGAAGCCACTGGAGTTTCCTGCCCGTCTCCCACATCGGTCATGTTAGCACTGGAAAATCATCTGGACGGTTGTCGCACAAGACGCATCCAAGCAAGGGCCGAGACAAAGGTGGAAGCGACAACTGCGGCTTTTCCCGTTGTTGTATGGTTTTAGGCCCACAGCCTTCCAGGTAGGGGCAGAAGCAGGGAAGGCGTGTAAACTTTCTGAAGCAGGACTTGAGCGCGTTCGGCTCGGAGCCCAAACTTTGCAGTAGCTGCAAGAGCTTGAGCATTTTCCATAACGCAATTCGACTATTAAAGAAATTGGAGATCGGCACATGGACAATAAGCCGGCACAGAACATTCAGGACACGTTTCTTAATACGGTCCGCAAAGATAAGACCCCGATCACGATATACCTGGTCAGCGGGGTCAAACTTACAGGAAAAATACGGTCCTTCGACAAGTACTCGGTGTTGCTTGAAAACAATAGCCAGGAACAGCTGATTTTCAAGCATGCCATCTCGACTGTGGTAAGCACCCGTTCGGTGCTGCACACCGATCATCGTCCGAGCACAGGGGTGGGCCATCCACCCGCGAGTGCTTCGGGCCTTGGTGGGCCACGCCCTGATAGCGCAGTAGCCGAAGGTTAACGGCTGCCGCACAGGTGAGGGTCGGCTGAAAATCAATGACGTTCCGGTGGACCGGGCCCTGCTGGTCGGAGTGGAGTTTGTCTCACGACGGCCTGCATTATCGCGTTCTGCGGTGTTGGCGCGCGATGCTGCCCAGCTTGCCCGAAGCGAGGACACCGGCGTCAGCGGCCTGCACCCCCTACGATCTGCAGACCCCGCGGCAATGTTCAGGGAGTTTCGCGAGCTGGTCGCCGGGGCGGGTGCGGAGATTGTGGCGGAAGTGCTGCAGCGCAGGCCGGAGCCGGATCCAGCAACCCTGATAGGCAAGGGCAAGATCGAGGAAATCAGCGCAACCGCGCAATCTGCCCAGGCAACGCTGATCCTGTTCGACCACGATCTGACTCCGACACAACTCAGAAACCTGGAAAGGGCTTTGCCGGCGCGAGTGGTGGATCGCACGCAGCTGATCCTGGATATCTTCGCGCGTCATGCACGCAGCCGCGAAGGGCACTTGCAGGTAGAACTAGCGCAACTGGAATACATGCTTCCCAGACTGGCTGGACGCGGCCGTGCCATGTCTCAGCTGGGCGGCGGAATCGGAACGCGAGGCCCCGGCGAAACCCAACTGGAGACCGACCGGCGCAAGATCCAGCGCAGACTACTCCAGCTCAAGAAGGATTTGGAAGGCGTCCGGCGCGTCCGGGCGCAACAGCGCCAACGGCGCTCCGCGGTCCCGGTGCCAACCATCGCCTTGGTGGGCTACACAAACGCCGGCAAGAGCACACTATTCAATCGGCTCACGGACGCGCAGGTCTTGGCCTCGTCACGCATGTTCTCAACACTCGACCCCAAGTTGCGTGCCCTAGTGTTGCCATCCCGAAGGAAGGTGCTGTTGTCGGATACGGTTGGCTTTATCAGCAACCTTCCGCATACGCTCATTAACGCTTTTCGAGCCACTTTGGAGGAAGTAGAGAAGGCGGAAGTGTTGCTTCACGTGCAGGACTTCTCAAGTCCGCACCGCGAACAGCAAAAGGAAGAGGTGGAGAAGGTTCTTTCTGAGCTGGGCGCGCTGGACAAGCCGATTCTCCAGGTCCTGAATAAGGTTGACTTACTGGGAGCAGAAGAACGGCGCCTGTTGAGCGATGAATCGGTGGTGGCCATCTCCGCTCGGACCGGCGAAGGCATCGACCAACTGCTGACACTCGTGGATCGAGCGCTTACATCCGATCCAGTGGTGGAGGAGAAGTTCAGTGTCCCGCAGCGAGAAGGCGGGGTGCTGGCGGCTCTGGACGCGGGAGCTTTGATCTTAAAGCGTGAATTTTCGGGTGATTCTGTCGATCTGACGGTTGCCGGGCCGGCCTCATTGCTGGGACGATACCGCCAGTATCGCGATGAAAA
>Ga0335073_10009892_pt1 | contig 13386 bp, 15 predicted proteins | sample Lox_Sample_22_FD_207093 | JGI IMG/M metagenome (GOLD analysis project Ga0335073, IMG submission 207093) | Soil microbial communities from Loxahatchee National Wildlife Refuge, Florida, United States - Lox_Sample_2.2 | ecosystem: Environmental > Terrestrial > Soil > Wetlands | place: USA...
TGCAGCACGAACACCGGGCTGTGCCTCGCCTCCACCGCCGGGAACGGCTCGGGCGGCTACTTCTTCAACGGCTCGAGCGGCGGCGGGAGCGCCGACTGCCAGCCGGGCACGCCCTGCGCCGACGCGGGCGCGCAGAGCACCGGCGGCGGGCTCATCACCGGCTCGTGCGCGAATGGCGCGGCGTGCCCGCCGGGGAGCACCTGCAACACCTCCAACGACTACTGCTATGCCACGCAGCCCAACAGCAGCGGGGGGTGGGGCGGAAACAACGGCGGCAACGGCGGCGGCGCCAATGGCGGCGAGATCGGCGGCAGCACGGGCAGCCCCTGCACCGGCCTCACCGGCTGCGGGCAGAGCTGCGCGGGCGTGGAGCCCGACCCGTGCATGGTCAACGGCCTCGCCTGCGACCAGGCGACGGGCACCTGCCAGAAGCCGACCTTCGGCTACCCCTGCGAGCCGAACGTGGGCTGCCAGGGCGTGAACGTGAGCTGCCTGCAGTCGTCGCAGGTCAGCGGCGAGTACCTCTGCTGGCAGACCTGCACCAGCAGCCAGCAGTGCTCGCCGCTCATCTCGAGCTGCGAGCCCTCCCAGCTCGTCGACGGCAACTCCTGCGGCACCGACTCGTGCAACGACTACTTCGGCAGCTGCAACTCGACCGGGACCAACGACGGCACCTGCCTCTTGCCGCCCAGCGGCTCCTTCTCGGACTGCCCGGCGGGCGGCTGCGGCGTGTGCCTGCAGGGCGGCAACCTGAACCTGGGCGACGGCTGCGACTCCACGCGCGGCAGCAACTTCTGTGAGCAGGCCCTGTCCGATCCCACCGATCCCGGCGGCATGATCTGCGCGCCCTCGGCCAACGGCGGCAGCAACACCGCCTGCATGCCGATGTGCAGCCCGCTGAACGGCCCCACGCTGTGCCCCATCGGCCAGGCCTGCTACTGGCCGCCCGGCAACACCGTGGGCTACTGCGTGATCCCCTGCCCCGTCGACCCGCTCTGCCCCGTGGGCGCCGGCGTCGGATCCGACTGCGGCTTCTGCGGCAACGACACGGCGGCGCAGCTCGCCGAGGCCTTCCTCTGCCTCGGCAGCTGCTGCATCACCACCTGCCCGGGCAACCTCTCCTGCCAGTTCATCTCGGGCACGCCGATCCTGGCCTGCCTCCCCTGAGAGGGCCGGGCCTCCCTTGACGGGGAGGCCCGGGCGGGTGCATTTTGCGCGCTTTCTACGCGGAAATCCGCGAGGGAGCGTTCCATGTCGCGCATCGTCAAGGGGGGCCTCATCCAGGCCCACACGCCGCTCGCCGACGAGAAGGCCGGCGTCGAGAAGATCAAGGCCGCCGCCTTCGAGGCCCACCTGCCGCTCATCGAACAGGCCGGCAAGAAGGGCGTGCAGATCCTCTGCCTGCAGGAGATCTTCAACGGGCCGTACTTCTGCCCCGCGCAGACGCCGTTTTGGTACGGCATGGCCGAAGAAGTCCCCGGCCCCACCACCGAGAAGCTCGCCGCCTACGCCAAGAAGCACCAGATGGTGATCGTGGTGCCGGTGTACGAGAAGGAGATGGCGGGCGTCTACTACAACACCGCCGCCGTGATCGACGCCGACGGCAAGTACCTCGGCAAGTACCGCAAGAACCACATCCCGCAGACCTCGGGCTTCTGGGAGAAGTACTACTTCAAGCCCGGCAACCTCGGCTATCCGGTCTTCCAGACGCGCTACGCCAAGGTCGGCGTGTACATCTGCTACGACCGCCACTTCCCCGAGGGCGCGCGCTGCCTGGGGCTCAACGGCGCCGAGATCGTGGTGAACCCCTCGGCCACCGTGGCCGGCCTCTCGCAGTACCTCTGGAAGCTCGAGCAGCCCGCGCACGCCGTGGCCAACGGCTACTACATCGGCGCCATCAACCGCGTGGGCACCGAGGCGCCCTGGAACATCGGGAAGTTCTACGGCCACTCGTACTGGTGCGACCCGCGCGGGCAGATCCTCGCCGAGGCCTCCGAGGACCAGGACGAGCTCGTGGTGGCGGACCTCGACATGGCCAAGATCGACGAGGTGCGCAACACCTGGCAGTTCTTCCGCGACCGGCGGCCCGAGAGCTACGGCCTCCTCACGGAGCAGCGGTAGATGCGCACGCTCATCGAGAACGGCACGATCGTCACCGCGTCGGACGTCACCCCTGCCGACGTCCTCGTCGAGAACGAGACCATCGCGCTCATCGGCCATGGGCTCGGCAAGCTCGTGGGCAAGGTCGACCGCACGATCGACGCCAAGGGGAAGTACCTGCTGCCGGGCGGCATCGACGGGCACACGCACCTCGACATGCCCTTCGGCGGGACGAAGTCGGCCGACGACTTCGAGAGCGGGACGATCGCGGCGGCCTGCGGCGGCACCACCACGGTCGTCGACTTCGCCATCCAGCCGCAGGGCGGCGCGCTGGCGCAGGGGCTCGCCGACTGGCACGGCAAGGCCGAGGGCAAGGCCGCCATCGACTACGCCTTCCACATGATCGTCCGCGAGGTGAAGCCGTCGACGCTCGCCGAGATGGACCAGCTCGTGAAGCACGAGGGCGTGACCTCGTTCAAGCTCTTCACGGCGTACCCCGGCGTCTTCATGGTGGACGACGCGTCGATCTTCCGGGCGCTGCAGAAGACCGGCGAGAACGGCGGCCTCGTCTGCATGCACGCCGAGAACGGCGGGGTCATCGACGTGCTCATCGAGCAGGCGCTGGCCGCCGGCCACACCGAGCCGAAGTGGCACGCCCTCACCCGGCCCGCGCGCCTCGAGGCCGAGGCCACGAACCGCGTCATCGCGCTGGCCGAGGTGGCGAAGGTGCCGATCTACATCGTGCACCTCTCCGCCTCCGAGGCGCTCGCCGAGGTGCGCGAGGCGCGCGATCGCGGCGTGGCGGCCTACGCGGAGACCTGCCCGCAGTACCTCTTCCTCTCGCACGACAACTACGAGGAGCCGGGCTTCGACGGCGCGAAGTACGTGATGAGCCCGCCGCTGCGCCCGAAGGGCAACGAGAAGGGGCTCTGGCAGGGGTTGCGCCAGGACGACCTGCAGCTCGTCTCGACCGACCACTGCCCGTTCTGCATGAAGGAGCAGAAGGAGCTCGGAAAGAAGGACTTCTCGAAGATTCCCAACGGCGCGCCGGGGCTCGAGACGCGCATGTCGCTCCTGTGGGACGGCGGCGTGCGCGCGAAGCAGATCGACCTGAACCGCTTCGTGCAGCTCACGGCCACCGCGCCCGCGAAGCTCTTCGGCCTCTACCCCAGGAAGGGCACGATCGCCGTGGGGTCGGACGCCGACATCGTCGTGTGGGACCCCGAGAAGAAGGTCACGCTGTCGGCCAAGAGCCTGCACATGAAGGTCGACTACAACCCCTACGAGGGCCGCAAGGTCGTGGGCGCCGCCGAGACCGTGCTGGCGCGCGGCGACGTGGTCTACGAAGCTGGGCAGTACGTGGGGAAGAAGGGCCGCGGCCGGTTCGTGAAGCGGAGCGCGCGCGCGGTGGCCTGAGGAGAGAACGATGGATCCCAAGAGCGTCCTCGCGAAGCACAAGGAGTTCGTCTTCCCGGCGGTCATCAACTACTACCAGGAGCCGCTCGTCCCCGAGCGCGGCGAAGGGCTGACGGTCCACGCCGCCGACGGCCGCAGGTACCTCGACTTCTTCGGCGGCATCCTGACGGTGTCGGTGGGCCACAGCCATCCGCACGTGCTGCAGAAGACGATGGAGCAGATGAAGAAGCTGCAGCACGTGTCGACGCTCTACCCCACCGAGCCGATGGGGCTCCTGGCCGAGAAGATCGCGGGGCTCGCGCCGTCGAAGCAGCACAGGTGGAAGAGCTTCTTCACCTCGAGCGGGACCGAGGCGAACGAGATGGCGGTGCTCACCGCCAAGCTCGCGACCGGCACGACCGACATGATCGCCCTGCGCCACAGCTACGGCGGCCGGGCCACGCTCGCGCTCAACATGATGGGCCAGGCGGCCTGGCGCGTGACGCCGAGCCAGCTCCCCGGCGTGAAGCACGCGCACGCGCCCTACTGCTACCGCTGCGACTTCGGCCTCACCTACCCGGACTGCGGCCTGCGTTGCGCCAAGGACGTCGAGACCCTCATCCAGACCGAGACCAACGGGCGCGTGGCCTGCCTCATTGCCGAGCCGGTGCTGGGCGTCGGCGGCTTCATCGTGCCTCCCAAGGAGTACTTCTCGGAGGTCGTGCCCATCGTCCGCAAGTACGGCGGCCTCTTCATCGCGGACGAGGTTCAGACGGGCTGGGGGCGCACGGGTGGGAAGTGGAACGGCATCGAGCACTGGGGCGTCGTCCCCGACATGCTCACGTACGCCAAGGGGCTCGCGAACGGCTCACCCATCGGGGTCACGCTGGCCAAGGCCGAGGTGGCCGACGCGTTCAAGGGCCTCACCATCGCCACCTTCGGCGGGAACCCGGTCACGATGGCCGCGGCGCTCGCGACGATCGAGGTGATCGAGAAGGAGAAGCTGCTCGAGAACACCGAGAAGGTCGGGGCGCACCTGCACGGGAAGCTCACCGAGCTGGCGGAGAAGCACCCCGCCATCGGCGACGTGCGCGGGCTCGGGCTGATGCGGGCCCTCGAGCTGGTGAAGGACCGCAAGAGCAAGGAGCCCGACATGGCGCTCACCGGCCGCTTCCTGGAGGCGACGCGCCGCGCGGGCCTGCTCGTGGGCAAGGGCGGCCTCTACGGCAACACCGTGCGCATCGCGCCGCCGATGGTGGCCACGAAGAACGACGTCGACGAGGCCGCGAAGCTGCTGGACAAGGCCCTGTCCGAGGCCACCGCGGGGGCCTGAAGCCGTGCGCTGCTGGGCTCTCGTGCTCGGGGGGCTCCTCGCCGCCTGCAGCGGCTCCGGGAGCGGTGCGGACGGCGGCGCGAGCTGCACGCTCGATTCGCAATGCCCGCAGATCGGCTGCCAGTGCTCGGGCGGCGCGAACGTCCCGAGCGCTTGCCTCTGCGAAGGAGGCCGTGCGGCGACCGGCTGTGGCCCCGGCGGCGTCTGCGCCGGCGCGAGCGACTGCGAGCAGGCCTGCGCCCAGGAGGTGGGCCTGGGGGGCACGACCGGCGGCAGCGGCGGCAACGGCGGCGGTCCCCTCTGCGACAACGACTCCGACTGTCAGCCGGTCCAGTGCACTTGCCCCGATGCCGGTTCGACGGCGCTCGCCACCTATTGCGTGCAGGGGCAGTGCGAGCCGGCCACGAGCTGCCCGAGCTGCTGAGCGCGCGAACGCGTGGGGGCCCGAGGCCCCCTCACCCGGCCTCTCCCCCTGCGGGGGAGAGGGGATCAGGCGGCTGATTCCGCTCGCGCCACCAGCAGCGCCTCGAGATTGCCGGCAGGGCCCTTGATGGGCGCGTCCATGGTGCCTTCGACGTCGAAGCCTAGCGCCCGCGCCGCCTCCACCACCTTGGCGATCGCCGCCTCCCGGGCCGCGGCGTCCCGCACCACTCCACCCTTCCCCACCTGGGCGCGGCCGGCCTCGAACTGCGGCTTCACGAGCGCCACGAGGCGGCCGCCGGGCTTCAGGATGGCCGCGATCGCCGGCAGGACCACCGTGAGCGAGATGAACGAGAGGTCGGCCGTCACCAGGTCGACCGGCTCGCCCAGGTCGCCGACGGACACGGCCCGCACGTTCAGCTTGTCGTGCACCCGCACGCGCGGGTCGTTCGCGACCTTCGGGTCGAGCTGCCCGCGGCCGACGTCGCACGCGTGCACCCGGGCCGCCCCGCGTTGCAGCAGGCAATCGGTGAAGCCGCCGGTGGAGGCGCCCAGGTCTGCGCAGACGAGTCCGGCGGGATCGATCCCGAACCGGTCGAGCGCCGCCTCGAGCTTGAGCCCGCCCCTGGACACGTAGCGCAGCGCAGCCCCGCCCTTGAGTCGGAGCGGCGACGCTTCGTCCACGAGCTGGCCGGCCTTCTCGACCCGCTCCTCGCCCGCCACCACCTGGCCGGCGAGGATCAGCGCCTGGGCTTTCGCCCGCGTGGGCGCGAGGCCACGCTCCACGAGCAGCAGATCGATTCGCTTCTTCAGAGGGGCGGCTAGCCCGCCGAGGCGAGCTTCGCCTTGACCTGGCAGAGCTCGAGCGCGGCCACCACGATGCCGGCCTCGTCGAGCCCCACGCGCGCGCGCTGCTTCGCGGGATCGCCGTGCTCGATGTTCTCGTCCGGCAGCCCGAGGCGCTTCAGCTCGATGCCGTGCAGGCCGGCCCGCTCCAGGCACTCGAAGATCGCCGAGCCGAAGCCGCCGGCCAGCAGGCTCTCTTCCACCGTGAGCACGCGCCGCACCGAGGTGGCGACGTCGCGGACCAGCTCCTCGTCGAGGGGCTTCACGAAGCGGGGATCGACGACGACCGCGCGAACGCCCTGGGCGGCCAGCTTCTCCGCGGCCTTCTTCGCGGGGTGCACCATGGCGCCCAGCGCGAAGATGGCGAGATCGGCGCGGCTGGGATCGCCGCTCACGATCCGCCCCTTGCCCACCGGCAGCGTGAGGAAGTGGCTGTCGAGCGCGATGCCGGTGCCGCTGCCGCGCGGGAAACGCACCGCCGCCGGCCCGTCGATCTGCAGGGCAGTGTGGAGCATGTGGCGGAGCTCGTTCTCGTCGGCCGGCGCCATCAGCACCATGTTCGGAATGGCCCGCAGGTACGCTATGTCGTAGATGCCCTGGTGGGTGGCGCCGTCGGCGCCGACGAGGCCGCCGCGGTCGAGCGCGAAGGTCACCGGGAGCTTCTGCAGGCAGACGTCGTGGATGATCTGATCGTAGGCGCGCTGCAGGAAGGTGGAGTAGATGGCCGCGATGGGGCGCATGCCCTCGCAGGCGAGGCCGGCCGCGAAGGTCACCGCGTGCTGCTCGGCGATGCCCACGTCGTAGACGCGCTCCGGGAAGACCTGCTGCACCCGGTTGAGGCTGGTGCCCTCGAGCATCGCCGCGGTGATGGCCACGACCCGCGGGTCGTGCCGCATGATCTCGATGACGTCGTCCGCGAAGAACTCCTGCCACGACTTCACGGCCGGCTTCTTGGCGGTGCTCTTGCCGGTGGCGATGTCGAACGGCCCCATGGCGTGGCCGCGGGTGACCGGGTCGGCCTCCGATGGGCCGTAGCCCTTGCCCTTCTCCGTGACCACGTGCACGAGCACCGGGCCGTCGAGGTTCTTCACGCGCTCGAAGGTCTCGAGCAGGTCGAAGACGTTGTGGCCGTCGATGGGGCCCACGTACTGGAAGCCCAGCCCCTCGAAGAGCATGCCGGGCGTGAAGAGCGCCTTGGTGGTGGAGAGCGCGTGGCGGATGGCGGCGATGGCCTGCTGCCCCCGCGGAAGGGCGCTGAGCGCCTCCTTGATGCCGCGGCGCCAGCTGTTGAAGGTGCGGCCCGAGAGGCGCTTGCTGAACCAGCGGGAGAGCGCGCCCACGTTCGGGCTGATCGACTGCTCGTTGTGGTTCAGGACCACGATGAGGTTGCGGCCGAGGTGCCCGGCGTGGTTCAGCGCCTCGAAGGCCATGCCGCCGGTGAGGCCGCCGTCGCCGATCACCGCGACGACCCGCCCGCTCTCGCCCTTCTGCCGCCGCGCCTCGACCATGCCCAGCGCCGCCGAGATGGAGGTGCTCGCGTGGCCGGCGCCGAAGGCGTCGTGCTCGTTCTCGGCCCGCGCGGGGAAGCCGGCGATGCCCCCTTCCTTCCGGAGGGTCCGGAAGCGGTCGCGGCGGCCGGTCAAGAGCTTGTGCGAATAGGCCTGGTGGCCCACGTCGAAGACCAGCCGGTCGAGCGGCGACTGGAACGTGTAGTGCAGCGCGAGGACGATCTCGACGGCGCCCAGCGAGGCCCCGAGGTGGCCGCCGTTCTGGGCGCAGGCGGCGATGATCTCCTCGCGCAGCTCCTGGGCGAGGGCGGGCAGCGAGGCGGTGGACAGGCGCTTCAGGTCGAGCGGGCTGTCGATGGCGTCGAGCAGGCGGGGCATCGGTTCCTCCCTGGGAAGGGGCTCTCTCTTACCGCGTTCGGCGCGCGGCGTACAAGGCCAGATCCCTCAGGAGGTCGGCCCCCGGCAGGGCGGCCACCAGGTCGCAGGCGGCCTTGGCGTGGGCTTCCGCCTTGGCGCGCGCACCATCGACTCCGAGGGCGCGCACGAGCGTGGCCTTGTCCTCCGCCTCGTCTCCGCCCTGGCGTTTCCCGCGGGCGTTCGGGTCCGCGACCACGTCGAGGTAATCGTCGGCGGCCTGGAAGGCGAGGCCCAGGGCGTCGCCGTAGCGTCGCAGGCGCGCCACGGCCTCGGGCGCCGCGCCCGCGCAGAGAGCCCCGCCGGCGGTGGCGGCGGCCATCAGGCCCGAGGTCTTGCCCCGGTGGATCTCCTCGATCGCCTCCGCCCCCAGGTCGCGCCGGCCGGTGGCGGCGATGTCGAGCGCCTGCCCGCCGACCATGCCGACGGCGCCCGCGCCGCTCGCGAGCTCGCGGCAGAGCGCCCCTCCCAGCGCACCCTCGATCTCGGCCGTCCACTCGAAGGCGAGCGTGAGCAGCGCGTCGCCCGCGAGGATGGCGAAGGCCTCGCCGAACGCCTTGTGGACGGTCGGTCGGCCGCGGCGCAAATCGTCGTCGTCCATCGCCGGCAGGTCGTCGTGGATGAGCGAGTAGCCGTGGACGAGCTCGAGGGCGCAGCCGAAGCGCAGCGCCGAAGGGAAGCTCCCCTGGCCGACGGCCTCGGCCGCCGCGAGGACCAGGGCCGGACGCAGCCGCTTGCCGCCGCCGAGCACCCCGTAGCGCATCGCCTCGGCGAGCTTGGGGGGCACCCGCGCCAGCGAGCCGTCGAGCAGGCGCGCGAGCTCCGCCTCGACCAGCGGCCGCCGCTCCTCGAGGAATCGTTCCGCCGCGGTCACCGGTCGGGTCCGCCGATGAGATCGTGGACGCGCTTCATGAGCGCCTCCATCTGCACGGGCTTCGTGAAGTAGTCGGAGGCGCCCGCCTCCAGGCCGCGCCGCTGGTCCTCGGCGCCCTTGCGAGCCGACAGGAAGATCACCGGGATGTCCTTGAACTGCTCGTTGCGCTTGATCGACCGGCAGAGCTCGAAGCCGTCGATCCAGCTCATCATCACGTCGAGGACGATGAGGTCCGGCTGGTCGACGTGGAGGCTCGAGATGAGGCGGAGGCCGTTGGCCGCCTGCGCCACCTCGTAGCCCTCGAGCTCGAAGGCCAGCGTGAGCATCTCCCGCGTGTCGCGGTCGTCGTCGACGATGATGATCTTGCGCTTCGCCATGGCGTCCAAGTTGCTGCGCGTCCGTCGAGAAGGCAACGCGCGAGCGCGTCAGAAGGGCACGTCGTCGTCGCTGCCGGGCGGACTGCCGGCGGGTGGGCGGGCGGCCGGGCCGGGCCTCGCCGCCGGCGCCGAAGTGGAGAGGCGCGGTCCGCGCGGGGCTTCGGCCGCGGCCGCCGGGAAAGGCTGCTCGGCCTGGGCGCCGCTCTCGGCGGTGAGCAGCAGATTGACCTGCCCCTCGGCGTCCTGCAGCCGCTTCTCGGCCAGCTTCGCGAGCTCGATGCCTTCCTTGAAGCGCTCGATGGCGCGCTCGAGGGGCAACCGCCCTTCCTCGAGATCCTTGACGCACGCCTCGAGGTCGCGGACGAGCTGATCGTAGGGCCTGTCGCTGCCGCCGTTGTCCACGTGCGCCTCGCGTCGAAGGGAGGCGGAAGCTAGACCCGCCGCCGCCACGGAGTCAACGCTTGCACAAAAAGTAAGGCCGGCGCCCCCCATGGGACGCCGGCCTTCGGTCCTTCGCCGAAGCGAAGGAGCGGGCTACTTCTTGCCCTTCTTGTTGAAGAGGTCCTTCATCGTCTTCGACGGGTTGATCTTGATGACCGTCTTGGCGGGGATCTTCACCGGCTCGCCCGTCTGGGGGTTGCGGCCCATGCGCGCCTTGCGATCGACCAGCTTGGCGTAGCCGAGGCCACCCAGCGGAATCTTGCCCTCGTTCTTCAGCTTCTTGGTGATGACGTCCTCCACGCCCTCGAACACCGCCCGGACCTGGGTCTTGCTGAGCTGCGCCTTCTCCGCCACGTCACTGTAGAACTGAGCCTGCGTCATGGTGCCTCCCGGCGGTCTTCATGACCGCGCGATCGAGTGAAACGACAGCCGCGCAAGCTAGCAGGCCCATCTGACGCCTGAGGTGTTTCAGACAGTCCCTGCCAGCGAGCCCGTGCGTTATGGATCCTCGCCGGCCCCGCGTCAAGTGCCCCTTTTGCGAGACGACGTTCTTTTTCCCTTGAAAGCCACGGCCCGCGTGCGGCTATCCTCAGCCGGTGCGTCCGCTGGCCCTGGCAGCGATGTTGGCGGGAGGGCCGAGGCTCGTGGATGCCGCTGCGCTCGTCCCTGGCCTGCGCGTCGACATTCGCTACGCCACGAGCCGCAACGTCGTGGGCCGGCCGCTGTACCGATCTGGGCGCTGCCTGCTCCTGCCGGACGTGGCCAGGGCGCTGGCCCGCGCGCAGGCGGCGCTGCACCGGCGCGGCCTCGGTCTCCTCGCCTGGGACTGCTACCGCCCGCTCTCGGCGCAGCGTGAGCTCTGGAAGGTCTACCCGCACCCGGGCTTCGTCGCGAACCCGGCGCGCGGCAGCAACCACAACCGCGGCGCCGCGGTGGACGTGACGCTCGTGCACCTCGACGGCAGCCCCGTCGCCATGCCCACCGACTTCGACAGCTTCGAGCCGGCCGCGCACCAGGGCGCGACCGAAGGCGTCACGCCGCAAGCGCAGGCGAACCGCGAGCTCCTGCGCGCCGCGATGGTGGCCGCCGGCTTCACCACGATTCGCAAGGAGTGGTGGCACTACAACATCGCGGGCGCGCTCGCCCGCCCGCTGCTCGACGAACCCCTCTGAGCGTCAGGCGCCGCAGCAGCGCTTGTACTTCTTGCCGCTGCCGCAAGGACAGGGATCGTTGCGGCCGGGCTTCGGCGGCGCGACGTAAGGCTTCATCGCCTCCTTCGCCTCGCTCTGGATCAGCCCCTGGACCTCGGCGCGCCAGGCCTCGACGGCTTCTTCCGCGGGCAGCTCGGCGGCGGCCTCGTTCCAGAGGGCGAGGAAGTTCAGGGCGAAGGCCTGCACCGTCTCGGGATCCTCCGGGTGCTCCTCCTCGTTCTTCTCCGGACCGACCACCTCGCCGAGGAGCGTCGTCGGCGAGACCACCCGCCGGCTCTCCACCGCTTCATGGATGCGCCGCTTCACCCCTTCGACGGTCTCGGGGATCTCGAGCTTCGCGATCTGCTCGGCGAACACTTCGTCGCCGGCGTAGCGGAGCGCGTTCTTCTGCGGCGCGGGTTTCGGGCGGGCCATGGCGCGCCCTTCTATCAGGCCGAGAGCGCGGTGGCCAGGAGCGGCACCGAGACGTCGTAGCGGTGCGCCGTGGCCCGGTGGCCGCCTTCGAACTCCTCGTGGCGGTGCGCGATGCCCAGGCGGAAGAGCTCCCGCGAGAGCTGGCGCGCGCCGAACTGCAGGGCGTACTCGTCCTGCGTGCCGGCGTCGAGGTAGAGCACGCGCAAGGAGGACAGCGCCCCGGCGTGGCGGGCGGCGGCGCGGAGCGGGTCGAAGCCGAGCCAGTGCTCGAAGACCTGCGGCACGATCGCGGCCGTCGCGAGGTCGAAGGGCAAGGCGAAGCCCCAGGGCTCGCGGGCCGGCTGCGGGGAGTAGGCGGCCGAGCAGCAGAGCACGTTCATCAGCTCGATGGCGGCGCCTTCGGGCGCGCGGCCGGAGCGGAGCTGGCCGAGCACCTCGGAGATGCCACCGCGCCGGGCGATCTGGATCGCCGCGTCCGGGAAGGCGCGCGCGAGCGACAGCTCGAAGGCGCAGTCGCCGCTGTGCGAGGCGGCCGCGGCGAAGAGGCCGGGCCGGCGCATCGCCAGCCAGAGCGCGCCGATGCCGCCGCTCGACTTGCCGAGCACGCCGCGCCCCGCCGGGCCGAGCGTCCGGTAGCGCCGGTCGATCTCCGGCACGACCTCGTCGCAGAGGTAGTCCTCGTAGCAGCCGAGGGCGACGGAGTTCACGTACTGGCTGCCGCCGAGGAGCGTGAAGCAGTCGGGGAAGACGGCGATGGCCGGCGGCATGCGGCCCGCGCCGATGAGCCGGTCGAGGCGATCGGGCAGGTTCTCCTGCCAGGCGGTCCAGTTGACGAAGGAGAGGCCGCTGCCCGTGTAGCCCGCGAGGAAGTGCAGCACGGGGTACCGGCGGGTGCTCTCGGCGTAGCCGGGCGGCAGGTACACGGCGAGCGGCCGCTCGGCCGGGTCGCCGAGCGGGTTGCTCTCGAGGCAGCGGCTCCGGAAACGGAGGATGTCGACGGTGCCGCGCGGAAAGGCCAGGTGTTCCTCCTTCGGCTTCGAGGGGAGCGCTGGTATACCACGGCCATGGCGCTGCCGCTCCCCAACGACGGCCTCTTCCGGATGCTGCGCTTCCTGCAGCACCATTTCCAGCGCGGCCTGGAGCACGCCGACTTCCGCCTCGACGGGGCCGACGAGCTGGACGGCGACGTCCGGGAGGTCGCGCTCGAGGTCGCGCACGCGCTCTGCGAGGCGCTCGAGTACACGCACGGCTGGCTGCTCGAGGCCTTCACGGCGCTCGGCCGCTGGACGCTGGAGCTGCGGGAGCTGCCGACGCCGGGCGGCACGCGGACGGTGGCCGCCCTGGTCTTCGAGCCGGCCGCCGGCATGGCCCGGCCGCTCGGCCTTCCCGCCCGCTCGCTGCTGGTCTTCGACGGCGCCTACGCCTACCTGATCCGCGGCGAGCGACCGGAGCTCTGGGTGGAAGTGACCGCGGAGGGGCCGCGGCCACCCGCGAAAGCTCGCCTACCGATTGTCGGCTGAGCCGCCGCTCGCCACATTGAGGTCCATGTGGACCGCTCTGGCGGTGACGCTGTCGCTCGGCCTGGGGACTCCCGTGCGGCGACCGGAGGAGGCGAGCGTGCTGCGGGTGAGCGCGCGCTGGTGCGCGCCCTGCCTCGAGATGCAGGCGGGCTTCCGCGCGGCGGCGCGCGCCTTCCAGGGCCTCGCGCGCTTTTCGACGATCGACGCCGACGCCGACGCGGCGGCCGCCCGGCGTCTCGGCGTGCGCTCGCTGCCGGCGACGCTGGTACGCTTTCGCGGCCGCACGGTGGAGCGCGACATCGGCTACCTCACGCCGGGCGAGCAGTGGGCACTGGGCCTGCGCGCCGCGGTCTGGCCGGCGCTGGCGCAGGCGCTGGAGAACGCGGGAAACGACTGAGGCGGTGGTATGCTGCCGTGAATGGCCGTGACCCGCAGGGGCTTTCTCAAGCGCACGTTGCTGGGCACCGCGGCGCTGGCCGCCGCCGGCGCCGTCCCCCTCGCCCTGCGCCGCACGCGCCTGCGCCCTCTGCCCG
>Ga0335073_10009893_pt1 | contig 13385 bp, 10 predicted proteins | sample Lox_Sample_22_FD_207093 | JGI IMG/M metagenome (GOLD analysis project Ga0335073, IMG submission 207093) | Soil microbial communities from Loxahatchee National Wildlife Refuge, Florida, United States - Lox_Sample_2.2 | ecosystem: Environmental > Terrestrial > Soil > Wetlands | place: USA...
ACGCCGAGGCAGCGCCTGTCGCCTTGCCTTTCGTCACCTCATAAAAGCGAGCCGTGCCCGCGTAGGTGCCGTTTTTCACGTTTTCGTGATTGCAGGCCACACCGTTGTAACCGACCGCGTTCACCGTGCCTTTGTCGGACTGGTAGTTCGACACGAAGCCGATCGCCTGCGGGTCGCCTTCGACCTTCGCGCGCATCAGACCCTCGGAGGGTTCTTCCGCCGCTTTCGTCGAGACTTTCTTGCCTTCCAGGAACAGCGTCTGGAAGTTCGTGAGCACGCCCGCGACCGAGGTACGGCTGATCACATCGATTGGGCCGCTTGCCGTCGCGCCGGGCACCGCGCTCCAGCTGACGGTTTTACCCGTAAAGATCGAGGACACCTGTGCGGAGGACAAGTTCGCGAGCGGGTTCGCCTTGTTCGTGATCACGCAGATCCCATACTTCGCGACCGGGTAGAAGACCAGGCCCGGCGGGTCCGCGGCGACTGGGTCGCGTGAGACGTCGCCGATCGAGACGCGCCCCGCGGCGACGTCATTAATGCCGATCTGCGCACCGCCCTGGGTGATCTTGAACGACACTTTTTTCGGGTGGGTCTTTATGTACTTCTGCGCGAGGAGGGAGACCATCGGATAGGACGCGGTCGCACCGCTGATCGTGATGCGCGAGAGCGCCGAGGCAGCCGCGGGCGCCGCGACCCCCACGACGCCAGCCACCGCGAAGGCGAGGGAGAGACGGCGAAATCGGTTCATTTGAGGAGTTGCTCCGTTTCTGTGTTTTGACAAAGAGTTGACAGCCTCGGGACGCGAACATACCATAATCCCGATAGATCCGATCCAGATAAGCTAGTTTGTCCGCAACCTGAGGGGGATGGCCGGGTTAACCGCGTCGCACCCACCGAGTTGCGGCCTTTACAGAACATGGACAACTCCGCCGAACAACCCGAGCAGCAGCGGTCCGACGCGAGCGCCCAGCGCCCTCGAGTAGTACGCCTGGGCGCACCGCCCACGCGGCTGCCCTCGCGCCGCATGAGCATCGTGCTCGCGGTCGCAATGCTCACGATCGGCGTCGTCGTCGGCGCCGCGATCGGCCCTGCGCCCGCAACCTCACTCGCGGGCGACGGAAACATCGCCCAGAAATTGCCCGCGCTGATCGCGGCCGTGGCCGGCCGCTCGGACTCCGCCACAGCACCGCAGCCCGTCACCACTAGCACGCAGCCGCCGCCAATCGAACCGCAGGCCACGCCCGCGGCGAGCCCGACTCGCGCCGCGAGCACGACCACGAGCCCCCCTGCACAGGAAGCGACGCAGCCATCTCAATCTCAAAAAAAATCCTCCCCAGCCCCGAGTAAATCGGGCGGTGGGAAGCCCGCCGACCTCCCGCCGATCACCAGCGTTTGGCTGATCGAGTTGAACGGGAGCTCGTTTAGCGAAGCGATCGCTAACCCGACCGCGGCCCCCTACATAGCCAGTGAACTGATTCCCAAGGGAACGTTTCTCTCGAGCTGGAGCGCGCTCAGTGCAAGTGCGTTCGCAGGTGAGGCCGCGTTGGTCGAACACCGTGCCACCGTCGGTGGCACGCCGCCGGTCCTGCACACGATCCTCCAGCCGCCCTGTCCCGAAGGGCCGACCAGCACGACCTGCCTGCCCGGAACGCCCCCGGGCATTGGCCTCGCCGACGCTTTCCTGAAGGCCACCGTCGCGTCGATTACCGCAAGCACCACGTTCACCGAACACGGCTTGATCGTCGTTACCTATGCCACCGTCGCCGATCCCGCGACCGCTGAACTTCCCGCGGGCTCTGCCTCGGCCACGCTCGCAACGCAGCCGCCCGCCGGGGTCGTGCTGCTTTCACCTTTCGCCAAGGCCGGCGCCAAGTCGTCGATCGGCTTCAACCCCTCTTCACCTGTGCAGAGCTTGGAAAAGCTCCTGCACTAACCGTCACACAACCACATATCCCACGAACAGGAACGGAGAACTCTGTTGCACGCATCACGAACCACTAACCGAAAGGCCAGGCTTTGGCTCGCCGCGATCGTGGGCGCGGGGGCCCTGTCGCTCGCCGTCCCGGCCCTGAGTCAGGCCGAAGAATCGAACCCCAACAACTACAACTGCCTCGGCAGTCTCGCCGCGGGCCAGCCCGAAGCAGGTAGCGAAGAACAGCAGGTTCAGTACACCTTCTACTGCAACGGACCCATCACCGGATTCCAGGTGCAGTCACAGATTCCGGTCACCGGCGTCTCCAGCCCGCCGATTGTGACGAACCTCGAAAAAAAGGAACTCGCCGACACGTTCTCGTGCTCGGGTGAACTTCCCGGCTGGGCCGCCAACTGTGTCGGCGGGACCGTCGGGGGCTATGAGAACGTGACCGGCCAGTTCGCGATCGGCACTAAGCTCTGCGCCGAGCCCCGCGTCGACGCGTTGCTCACCGTCGTCTACGCCTACCTCGAAAAAGGCAAAGTCACCCAGGCGATCTCCGGGCCGTACGACCTCGGTCGGCCCACAGGCTGCAAGGCCGATGCCTACTCGAAGTACAACCGCTTTAACCCCGCGCCGCTGAACCAGAAGAAGCAGGCTGCCAAGAAGGGTAAGAAGGGCGCCAAGAAGAAGGCGAGCACTAAGAAGAAGTAGCCCTCCACAGTCGGGCGGTGCCGCTTTCGCGCGGCGCCGCCCGTAGGCTGCGCGGGGTGAGACACTTTGCTCGCAAGGCCCTCCTGCCTTCGATCGCACTCGCCGCGGTGACGCTGAGTGCCTGCGGCTCCTCGCACACCGCCTCTACCTCGTCGCACACCGTCCCGGCGAGCTCCGGCGGCGGCATCAGCTTCAGAAACGGGCTCGTGCGAGGTCATGGTTGTCCCCCGCTGATCGCGAGCGCTCTCGGGACCGTCGCCGCGCGGATCTACGACGCGGCAAGTCACGGCAACGTCGTCGGGCAGGCCGTGCATCGCGTCGAAAGCTCCGCCACGCTCGCGCGAGCCGTCGCCGCGAACGATGCGCCCGCCGCCAGCGCCACCCTGCGGTCCCTGCTCGCGGGTCAGATCGTCCGCGTGCAAGTAATCAAAGCCGGCAAGGTCTTCGCCGCCGCGGGCGCCGGGACCGCAATCGCCCCGGTCGCCGGCCCGATCGCCCGCACCGACGCGCGGTTCGTGCTCTCGACCCAAGCTGCGCCGGCCTACCTCAAGGTCGCTCAGCAGATCACCGGCGCGAATGTAGTGCTGCTAGGCGGCGCGACGGGCACGAACAGCCCGCGCCCGATCGCCTCCACGCTCGCGCTCGGGAAGCTCCCGGACCACCTGCCGGCAAACGGGTCCGTCAAGATCGCCGGGCGCGCCTACGAGGCCTACTCGCTGCCCGGCTCGCTGTTCCCAGCCGGCGATCTGCGAATCGTCCTGCTCGTAGCCCCCGCGAGCGGCGCGTCCTGCCTCGGCTCGTGGGAGCGGTCCGTCGGTGAAACGATCGGCCACGTTGGCGAACGGATCTATCACGAGGAGGCCGACAGCCCCTACGTCCGCGCGACCCTGCGTCACATCGAAGGTGACGCGGGCTTCCAGCGAGCCGTCGCCACGCGCGACACCGCCGCGATTCGTGCGGCAATCGTGCGCTTCTTCGCCGCACACATCCACGTGGTCCGAGTGCGCGCCTACGCCGTCGAGCCGAGCGGCGCGCAGCGCTTCCTCTACGACCTCGGCGGCCCCTACGTGCTCGCGCCCGTTCACGGGGCCGTCCGCAGCGGCGGGCGAGTCGTCGGACGTTTCTCCTACGCGATCCAGGACGACGCGGGCTACCTGCGCCTCGCCCACCTCTTCACCGGCGCCGAGATCCTGATGCGTGTCGGCAGCAAGCAGGTGATGGGCACGCTTGACCCCGGGCCCGTCCGCGTCCCCGACCACGGCATCGTCACCTATCGTGGCAAGCGCTACGCCGCCTACTCTTTCACCGGCGAAGCCTTTCCCTCCGGATCCCTGCGGATCTCGCTGCTACTCCCGAGCCGCGCTCCGATCGGCGGCTGAGCTACAGCAGGCTCGTCGTCATGCGTTCGACCTCAGCGATCGAGGTCAGACCTTCGCGCACCTTGTCCATCCCGTCGTCGCGCAGCCGCCGCATCCCTTCGCGAACTGCGACCGTCACCATCACGTCAACCGAGGCCCGCTCGAGGATTAGCGCGCGGATGTGCTCAGAGACCGTCATCACCTCATACACACCAAGGCGCCCGCGGTAGCCGGTCCCGCCGCATCGCGAGCAGCCCACCGCCTCGTAGGGTTCAGCCCCCGCGAGGCCGTGCTCGGCCAGCACGCTGTCCGAGACCTTCAGCGGCTTCTTGCAGTGCTTGCAGAGCAGGCGCACCAGGCGCTGGGCCACGATGCAGTCCACCGCCGAGGAGACCAGGAACGGCTCGATTCCCATATCGATCAGGCGCCCTAGCCCGCTCGGCGCGTCGCGCGTGTGCAGCGTCGTCAGCACGAGGTGCCCCGTGAGGGCGGCCTCCACCGCGATGTGCGCCGTCTCGCGGTCGCGGATCTCGCCCACCATGATCACGTCGGGGTCCGCCCGCAGCATTGAGCGCAAGCCCACGTCGAAGGTCACGCCCGCCTTCGGTGCGATCTGCATCTGCTTGATCCCCGCGATCCGCTGCTCGACCGGGTCCTCGATCGTGAGGATGCTCCGTTCCCCGTCGTTCAGCTCGTTCAGCGCCGCATACAGGGTCGTCGACTTGCCCGAGCCCGTCGGCCCCGTCACCAGCACCGCGCCGTTCGGCTTTTTGATCGCGGAACTGAACTGCTCCAGCGCGTGCGCCGGCATGCCCAGCGACTCGAGGCCGTGGATCACCGTGCCCTTGTCGAGGATGCGCAGCACCACTCCCTCGCCGTAGACCAGCGGCAGCGTCACTACGCGGATGTCCACGCGGCGCCCGTCGACCGTCAGCGCAAAGCGCCCGTCCTGGGGCACGCGCTTCTCGGAGATGTCCAGGTCGGCCATGATCTTGATCCGCGAAACCACGCCCATCGCCATCTTGCGCTTCACCGTCGCCGCGGGCGCAAGCACGCCGTCGACGCGGAACAGCACCCGAGTGTCGCCTTCTTCGGGGTTCACGTGGATGTCCGAGGCTCCCTGCTGGACCGCCTGAGCGACGATCGAGTGCACGAGCTTGATGATCGGTGCGTCACGGTCGGCCTCATCGACCTGCAGGTCCTGCTCCTCGTCGGCCTCGACTTCCTCCTCGACGATGTCCTCGATCGAGTCGTCCATCCGCGACAGACGCGCCAGCAGCAGGTTCAGGTCTTCGACCGACGCCGCCACCGGCTTCACCCGCCGGCCCGTCATCATCGCGACGTCGTCGATCGTCAGCACGTTCGTCGGGTCGGCCATCGCCAACAGCAGCGTCCCGTCCTCCGCAAAGCCGATCGGCACCGACTGGTAGCGCTTGCACGCCTCCGAGTTCAAGAGGTTCGCTGCGCCCATGTCCAGGTCGTAGACCGAGAGGTCCACGTAGTCCAAGCCGAAGCGCTCCGCGACCACACGGGCGAGCTGGTCGTGGCGCAGCACGCCCTGCTCGACCAGCACCAGGCCCGTCGGACGGCCTTGCGATCGCGCGGTTTCCACCGCCTCGTCGACCGTCTCGCGGTCCGCGAAGCCGAGATCGACCACCACTTCACCGATCATCCGGGTCGAGCGACCCGTGCGTCGCGGCGGGTACAGGCCCGAGTGCTGACTCGCGTCTGTGGTGCCCTCCGTCCTCGCGCTGCTCTCTGTCTCCTCGGCCGAGCCCACAGCGGTCGGCTCAGCCGTCGGCGTGCCGACGTCGCTCATACCTACTACATCGGCAGCAATCTTGTTCAGCTTGACCCGGGTCCGGATAAGCCGAAAAGCCCGTTGCGCCGGGCTTGCGGGCCTAGGTCGACTGCGCCCCTAACCCCTGCTCGAATGCACCCTTCACCTGGGCATCTACAGCGTTTATGCGGTAGAGCGCGAGCGCCTCCGCGCTCGCAAAGCGCGCCCCGCTCGTCTGCTCGACTCCGTGGTGCATCAGCACACAGTGCTCAAGCGCCAGGCGACGCTCGGGCCTCAGCGAGCCCGGCAGCTGAGGCGCAATCGTGCGCAGGCCCAGCTCGACGTGGCCGAGCATCCGGCCCTCGGCGCTGCGCGTGATCTCCGCGCCGTAGGTGAACTCGCGCGTCTTGCCCAGGTCGTGGACGACCGCCGCGCACAGCAGCAGGTCACGATCAAGCCGCGGGTGAAGTGCGCACAGCTCGTGCGCCAGCGTCGCTACGCCGACCGTGTGCTCAAGCAAGCCCCCGAGGTAGGCGTGGTGCGCGCTCCGCTGTCCTGGGACCGAGCACGGCGCGCGGCGCAGCTCCGCCCGTAGCTCGCGGTCCGCGAGCAGTTTGTCGAGCAGCCCTCTCAGCGGCGGGTCGTAGACCTCGCGCGCCAGGTGCTCTAGGAAACCTTCGAGCTCGTCGAGGTCGCGATAGGCCTTTGGCAGGAAGCTCTCCGGCTCAGCTTGCTCACCGCTCGCGCGCTCGATTGCTGCGAGGTTCACCTGCAGTTGGTCGCGATAGCGCTCGACCCGGCCGCGGACATGCACCAGCTCGCCCCGCTCGAATCGACCCGCGAGCAGGTCGGCGTCGTTAAACGCCCGTGCGAGGATCGTGCCAGTCTTGTCGCCTAGCTCCACGTTCAGGTACGGCGTCCCCGCACGGGAGACCTGGCGTTCCTTACGCGTACACGCGAAAACACCGTCGAGCTCATCCCGATCGCGCAGCGTCGCGATCGTCCTCGAGCCCTCCTCCGCGCCGCCGCTCGCGGCCTCGTGCCGCTGCGTGCTCATGGCGGAAGGCATCGGTCCATGATGTACGGTGGTTCGGATGCAGCCGTTGATCTGGGACCGTCGTCCGAACGACCTGCGAGCGCCGGCCATGGTGTGCGCGTTCCAAGGTTGGAACGACGCGGGGGACGCGGCGTCGAGCGCCGTCTCCTTCCTCGCTTCCTCGCTGCACGCCCGGCGCTTCGCGCGGATCGACTCCGAGGAGTTCTACGACTTCCAGTCCAACCGCCCGAACGTGCGCTTTAACGGTGAGAACGAGCGCGAGATCAGCTGGCCGACCGTGGAGGTCTTCGAGGCTCCCGCCCCGCGTGCGCCTCGAGACCTAGTACTCGTGCAGGGTGTCGAGCCTTCGCTGCGCTGGCGCGCCTTCACCAAGCACATCGTCGACCTCGCCGAAGCGCTCGGCGTGCAGGTCGTCGTCTCACTCGGCGCGCTGCTCGGCGACGTGCCGCACACTCGCCCCGTCGCGATGTCCGGCCACGCCACCGACCCCGCGCTAATGGAGCGGCTTGGCATGCAGGGATCCACCTATGAGGGGCCCACCGGCATCGTCGGTGTGCTGCACGCTGCCTGCGCACAGGCAGGCTTGCCCTCGGCGAGCCTCTGGGCAGGGGTGCCGCATTACGTTGCCGCCGCCGCGAACCCGAAGGCCGCGCTCGCGCTCGTGCGCCGCGTCGAAGGGCTAATCGGCGTATCGGTCGACGTCTCGGAGCTCGAGTCCGCAGCCGCCGACTACGAGCGGCAGGTGGGCCTCGCCGTGCAGAGTGATCCCGATATTCAGGCGTTCGTCGAACGACTCGAGCAGGCGGCCGAGAGCAACGAGGAGATCTCGGCCCAGGACGTTCCCTCCGGGGACGCGATCGCCCGCGAATTCCAGCGCTTTTTGCGCCAGCGCGGACCCGAGGGCTAGGCCGATCTTCGCGACGGCTGCGCGGTCGTCACTTCTCCGCCACCGGGCACACGATCCGGTAATCGCAGATCGAGCACGCAGCGTGCGAGGGCGTGGGCTCAAAACGCTGCCCGAGGATCCCCTCGCCGACCTCCATCACGAGCTCTTGCACCTTGGTCTCGTCCCGCGCCCCCTCCGGCACCGGAACCTTCAGGTCATCGAGCACGTAGTAGTAGGCCTGCCGCGAGGAAGAAAGGCCCCAGTCTTCGCGCGCGGCAAGCGCGTACAGCGAGAGCTGCACGTCGTCGCCGAGCTGCTCCGCGCTCTTAGGGCGCGAAGTCTTGTAGTCGATCAGCTCGTAAAGCTCGCCGTCGCCCGGTCCGCCCGCGACGCGGTCGACGCGGTCGACACGTCCGCGTAGGTGGTGCGGGCCGATCTGAAACGAGAACGAGCGCTCGAACCAGACGGGCTCTGCCTCGTGCTCGGCCAGGCGCTCGTGGTAGCGCGTGAGCGCATCGCGCGCCTTCTCAAGGTAGCCCCGCTCCTGCTCGCTCACGCCGAAGCCCGCCCGCCGCCAGCATGCGTCTAGTAGCTCGTGCATCTCCGCGAGCGTTTGCTCGCCGCCGCAGTGGAAGCGCTCCAACACCTGGTGCACGGCGATGCCAAAGCGCTGCTGGGGCGTCTGCTCGGTCGGGATCCGCAGGACGCGGGCGAACTTGTAGCGCAGCGGGCAGCTGCGATAGGTCTCGATGTCCGAGGCTGACAGCGCCAGACCTACACCCTTGCGCGGCAGGAAGGGATCGAGCGAGTGCTCTTCGCGCCCGCCCACCCGCAAGCGCGCGCTCAGCGCCTCGTCCAGCGGCGAGGTCTGGAAGATCTCTCGCTGTGTCGGCGTCGTCGCGGCGAGCAGGCGGCCGTTGATATCAGCGAGCGCCTCCTCCAGATCCTGGTCCGCGGGGCGCTGCAAGAGCGCGGCGAGCTTCAACAACTCCAGGTAGCGGACGACGCCGTGGGCCACGTCGAGTTCGGTGTCCAGCCGCAGCTCGCTCAGATGCCCGCCGATGCGCGCGACGCCCTCCAGCAGCTCCTCGCGCAGCAGCTGGAAGGTCTCCTGCAAATGCGCGTCGACCGAGGGATCCTGACCCGCGGGCTCGGAGGACTCGGCGACGCGGGAGCGCGGGATGACCGTCGCCAGGTGGCGAGCCAGCTCACGCGGCGTCGCCTCCGGATCGCCGCTCGCGAACGAAACCGCCAGCTCGCGCAGCGCGCTCAGGCTTTCCTCACGAGCCGCGAGGTCCTCGGGGGAAAGCAGCGCTCGGCCGGGGGTACCCAGCAACCCGATCAGCTCAGCCAGGAAGCTATCGGGCGCGGCTCCCTCAAACGCGGCGGAAGCATTCCTGTGCACAGACATGAATCGCTCTAGTCGTTCGCGAGCCTCGGGAGGCACCTGCGGCGACTCGCCCGCCGCGGTCAGCCCCGCGACGAGATCGAGCTTGCGCCGCCTCGCGACCTGGATCACCCGCGCGAGGTGCGTCTGGCGCAGCTCGATCGGAGGGCGAGCCAGCGCACGCACGACCGCGGCCGAGTCCTGTGGGTCGACCAGCAGGCGCACCCACGCGAGGACATCCCGCACCTCGGGCCGGCGCAGGAAGCCCGCCGCGCCGAGATCGGCTGCGAGCTCCGGCGCGGTTCGTGAGGCGGCCACCAGCCAAGGATACGAATGGCCGGGGTTGCGGGCCAGGGCGAGGAAGACGAGCGAGACAGGCGGGCGAAACTTACGAGCGGCTGAGGCACCGGGGCTACGCTCTCAGTGTGGACTCGATCGATTGGCGTACAGCCCAGCGAATTGGCGAGCGACTCGCGGGGTCTCCACCGCACGGAGGAGTCCATGCAGCTTCGGTGCAACCACGCGCGTATGAGTTCGCGCGCAAGGTGAGTGACTACAGCGGTCTGCCGGCTCCTGAGCAGCTGCCGCCGATCGAGGCGGTTGATCGCTCGGCGTGGATCGCCGCGAACCTGCGCACGATGCGCCCGCTGCTTGGCGGGCTCAGCGAGCGGCTGGGCGATGGCAGCGGCCCGCTCGCGGGGCCGCTTCGCTCGGCCTCGGGCTTCCTGCTGGGAGCGCAGATCGGCGCGTTGACCGGCGTGCTCTCCCAGCGCGTGCTCGGCCAGTATGACTTGGCGCTGCTGGAGGAGGAGCCGGTTGCCCCGCCGCGCCTGTTGCTGCTTGCGCCGAATCTCGCGATCGCGTCGCGGAACCTGTCGGTCGATCGCGACGAGCTCGTGCTGTGGGTCGCGATCCACGAGATCACCCATGCAGTCCAGTTCACCGGCGCCCCCTGGCTGCGTAAGCACATCGGCGGGATGCTCCAGGAGCTGATCGATGGCCTGCAGGTCTCGCTCGGTGGGGGCTTCCCGCCAAATGGCGGCGACGGCGCCGACGACGGAGCTCGAAATGCCGGACCAACCGACGGCACGGGGACGAGCTGGCGAGACCGGATCAAGGTGCCCGACCCCGCGGAGCTCCGCCAGTTCGTCGACCGTGCCCGACAGGGCGAGCTGCTGCGCCTCACGCTCGGCGAGGAGCGCTGGGCGCTGGTCGAGCGGATGCAGGCCGCGATGTCATTGATCGAGGGTCACGCCGAGCACACGATGGACGCGATCGGCGCCGAGGTCCTGCCCTCACTGCCGCGCCTACGAGCTGCGATGACACGCAGGCGCGAGTCCCGCGGGCTGCCCTGGCGCGTGCTTGAGCGGCTGCTCGGTCTGGAGATGAAGCTCCGCCAGTATGAGGTCGGTCGCCGCTTCTGCGACGCGGTCGTCGAGCGCGGCGGCTCACATGCACTCGCGCGTGTATGGAGTGCTCCCGAGCAGCTGCCGACCGGCGATGAGCTGACCCATCCCGAGCGCTGGCTTGAACGAACCGGCGCGATTCCGGGCGGTTCGATCGCCTAGCCAGGACGATCGATCGGCCAGATTAGCCGGATCGATTTGCCAGATCAGCCCGGATCGATCGCCTGTTCGGGGGAAAATCGCCCATGGCAGCCGGGAGTTAGAACCGAACAGGGCCGAACGCACGTTCCGCTTGTTACAAGGTTACGCTCGATAACACCCAGTCAACACGGGGTCTTTGCCCCGTGGTAGGATTTTCTTGTAACAAACTCCCAAGTACGGGTTACAAACAGGTGTTCGATCTCGCCGATCGGGTATCGAGCACCGGAGAACAAACCCGCACCTCCTCGCAAGGGCGAGGAAGAAAGAGGAGATTCGCTCCAGATGCCAAGCGCCACCACCACTTCCCCCCGCAGCAGCAAAGCGGGCGCAAAAGCGACCAAAGCCAAAAAACCCGCTCGCAAAGCGCAGTCGAAAGCGACGACCGCGAAGGCTGCCCGCACCCGCACGATCCACCAGACCGAGTCGGCCGCCAAGCAGGCCCAGACCGCGACGCGCGAGACGGTCGGCGTGTTCGGCGACTACGCCGAGCGCGCGCTGCTGATCCCCGTCGGCGCGGCCCTCACGGCGCGTGAAAAGGTCGTCACGACCGTGAACGACACGTTCTCGAACTACTCGTCCACGACCAAGGCTCAGGCCCAGCTGCGTCGCTTCGAGCGTCGCGGCGCGACCGCCCGCAACCGCCTTGAGCGCGAGGTGCGCAAAGCGCGCGTGCGCGTCGAGCGGGAACTACGCCAGCGCCGTCGCGAGATCGAGAAGACGGTCACGGATCTCGAAAAGCGCCGCGACGCCGTCGTCAAGAACGGCCAGGACTTCGCGAGCCAGGTTCAGGAGCGGATCGTCAGCCTGGTCTGAACGCAACACCGAGCTTCCCCCGACCCGGTTCAAGGAGAGACCGGGAGCCGCGATCGAACGGCGAATCGGGAAGGTCTGTCGGCCTCATATCCCGCCGGCAGTAGTAGCACCCTCTCCTCCCTCGACTCGCGGGGCGGTCCCCATCGCCCCGCGAGTCATTTAAGGATCGAGGGGCGCGGCCGTGCAACGACGGGCAGCGCGGCGTCGCGGCCCCGTGGAGGCCGCTCGGTTAGCGGGCCTGGTCTGGGGGTCTCGGCCTGGTCTGGGGTTCTCCTTTTTATTGATTGATAGCGAACGTATATACGCGTGCCGTTCGCACGGGGTTTGCAGGCGGGGTTGCGGCGAACGTGTACATACAGTTGCTATCGCAAACCAAAAAACGAAACCCCGCTCCGGAGCTCGCCGGAGCGGCGCCAGACGGCCGGCAAGGGTTTATGAACCACCTTTGTCACAATGAAGCCGTGCCCACCCGCGAGCAGATCACCGAGGCTCTAGAGGCCGTGATCGACCCCGAGCTGCGCCGCTCGATCGTCGAGCTGGACATGGTCCGCTCGATCGAGGCGGGCGCGAACGGCGTGGTGGACGTGACGGTCTCGCTGACGACCCCGGGCTGCCCGATCAAGGGCCACTTCCAGACGGCGGTCGCCGCGGCGGTGAACGCGCTGGAGGGCGTGACGCACACGAACGTGTATTTCGACGTGCTGAGCGACGAGCAGAAGGCGGCGCTGCAGCAGAAGCTGGGCCGCGGCGGAGGCCTGCCGGACGGCTCGCTGGCGCAGGTGCAGAACGTGATCTGCATCGGCTCGGGCAAGGGTGGCGTGGGCAAGTCGACGCTGACCGCGAACCTCGCGGCGGCGCTGGCGGGCGAAGGCAAGCGTGTGGGCGTCCTGGACGCGGACGTCTGGGGCTACTCGATTCCACGCATGTACGGCCTTGGCGCGACGCGCCCACCGGTCTCGCCCGAGCGCAAGATCATCCCGCTGGAGGCCCACGGCGTGAGGGTGATGTCGATCGGCTTCTTCGTGGAGGAAGACTCAGCGGTGGTGTGGCGTGGCCCGATGCTGCACAAGGCGCTCACGCAGTTCCTGCAGGACGTGGACTGGGGAGCGCTGGACTACCTACTGGTCGACCTGCCGCCGGGCACGGGCGACGTCTCGATGACGCTCGCGCAACTGCTGCCCCAGGCACAGTTTTTGATCGTGACGACGCCCCAGGCGACGGCCCAGAAGGTCGCGCGCCGCGCGGCGCAGATGGCCGAGAAGGTGAACCTCGAGATCGCAGGCGTGGTCGAGAACATGTCGGGCTTCACGACGCCATCTGGAGAGCGCTTCGCGATCTTCGGCGAGGGCGGCGGCGATGAGCTGGCGAGCGAGTTGGACGTCCCGATGCTGGGCCGCGTGCCGCTGACGATGCCGTTGCGCGAGCAGGCCGACGGCGGCGTTCCGCTCGTGGTCGAGGACCCCGAAGACCCCGCTGCCCAGGCGATCCGCCAGGTCGCACGCGGCGTGATCGCGATGACGCCGGCGACACCCCTGAGCTTGCCGGTACTCCCTCTCGTGCAGGTTGGCGGCAGCGCCGCGAACGGCTCGACTCCGTCCGCCCCCGCGGGCGCGCCGGCCCCCGCCGAGGAGCGAAAACCGGCGGGCATGTCGCTGCCGATGGCTTAGTCGGCGGGCAGAAAGACCACGTTTCGGGCCCGCAGGCCCATGTGGAGATTCTGCGCTTACCGCTTGACAAGCGAAACCGCTTTGAGAGGATCGTTTGACATGTCCGCATCTGGACACCATGAGGGGGAGAGGGAAATAGCGTTTGAGCAGGCCGATCCGGACGAGGATGGGACGGTCGAGAACGGCGCCGTCGCGCTCGATGAG
>Ga0335073_10009894_pt1 | contig 13383 bp, 9 predicted proteins | sample Lox_Sample_22_FD_207093 | JGI IMG/M metagenome (GOLD analysis project Ga0335073, IMG submission 207093) | Soil microbial communities from Loxahatchee National Wildlife Refuge, Florida, United States - Lox_Sample_2.2 | ecosystem: Environmental > Terrestrial > Soil > Wetlands | place: USA: Florida...
TCGAAGTCGTAGTTCACGATCCTGAATCCGCGCGGCATCACGCCCACGACGAGGCGCGGCAGCGAATCTACCTCAATGATTCGCCCCACCACGTTCTTGTCGCCGCCGAAGCGCCGCTGCCAGTAGCCGTAGTTGAGCATGGCCGCTTTCGACCCGTGCGGATCCTGGTCTGCCGCGTTGAGCCACCGTCCCGCCGCGGGCTCGACTCCCAGCGCCTCCAGCACGCCGCCGCTGACCAGCGCGGTGTGCACCTCCTCGGGCTGCGCCAGCCCTGTGACATTCGAGGTGCCCGGCAGCCATACGCCCATCGATTGAAAGGTGCGGTTGTGCTCGGAGAAGGTGAGGTACATGGAGGCCGACAGACGAAGCTCATCGCGGAAATCGGCCAGGCCCGGCGCGCCCAGCGCATTCAGGTGCAGGCTCACAAGCTGCTCCGGCTTTGGATACGGCAGTGGCTTGATGAGCACGCAGTTCAGCACGCTGAAAACGGCCGTGTTGGCGCCGATACCAATCGCCAAGGTAAGAATGACAGCCGCCGCAAACCCCGGCGATTTACCCAGCCTCCGCAGCGAAAACCTCACGTCCGCCGCGATCGACTCGGCCGCCGGCCACTGCCACACTTCGCGGCTGCGCTGCTCGATGAGCGATACGTTGCCGAATTCGCGCCGCGCCGCCTGCTCGGCCTGCGCGCGCGTCATGCCCTCCTCCGTCAGTTCGTCGACCCTCTCCGCCAGGTGTTCGCGGATCGAAGCGGAGAGATCGTTATAGCGGCGGCGGCGAGGGAAGAACTGAGCAAACCATTTCACGAGTGCACTCCCTATTTTGAGAAAGAAACCAAATTACGAAGCGGATCAGCCATGCGGTTCCGCTTGGGTCCGGTGAAACTATTCGTTGCGCAGTGCGGCTGCCGGGTCTACGTGCATGGCCCGCCGTGCCGGGCCGCAGGCCGCGAATAGCGCCACAATCAACATGGCCGCCACCACGGCCGGATAAACTGCGATCGCGCCGAAGTGGATGCCCCCAAACATCGCGTCGAAGAGCCTGGGTAGCGGCAGCGCCGCCAACAAGCCGATGGCCGATCCGATTGCCGCGATCTTGAAACTTTCCCTCAGGATCATCCCGGAGATATCCGTCCCCTTGGCGCCCAGCGCCAGGCGAATGCCAAACTCATGCGTTCGCTGGCTCACCGAGTAAGCAACCAGTCCATAGATTCCGATGGAGGCAAGAATCAGCGCCAGCATCGCGAAGGTACCCATCATGCGCAGAAAGACGGGGTCTCCGTTTCGCTGGGCCTCGATGACGCGCTCCATGCTCATCACGCGAAGCAACGGCAGGTCGGAGTCGCTCTGCGCAACGGCGTGGCGCAGAGCGGGCGCCAGGCTGTTGGGTTCAACGTTCGACCGCAGCATCAGAGAGAAAGATGTCACGGGACGTTGCAAAAACGGCTCAAAAACCTCGGGATCGATGTCTGTTCCCTCCGAGTATCTCTTAACGTCGCTGACCACTCCGACGATCACGGCCCATGAGGGAGCGGCGTCTTTGATGTCGAGTTGAATCTGCTTTCCCAGCGGATCGCGATCATTGAAAAAGCGATGCACTAACTGCTGGTTGACCAACACAACCTGGGGTGCGCTGGCGTCGTCCGAACTGGTGAAGTTACGGCCGCGCAGAAGCGGTATGCCGGCCACGTTGAAATAATTCGGAGTGACCACCACGCTGAGAGCCTTGTGCTGCTGGTTGGGCGGCAACTCAGGCTCGCCTTTGATGCGGACAGAAACGCTGCCCGGCCCCGATGCGGGAAGATCGGATGTAATGGCAGCGTCTTCCACGCCGGGGATCTGCCGCAGGCGAAGCAGTAAGTCGCGCACGAAAAGGATTTGCCGCGAGGGATCGCCATAACGCGCATGATCCAGGTCGATGCCGGCGGTCAGCAGATGGTCGATCCTGAATCCGAGATCTTGATGCTCGAGGCGAAGAACCCCATGGATGAGCAGGCCCGCGCCGACGAGGAGAAACAACGCCAGGGCGATTTCGCCGCCTACCATCGAGGCGCGCAACCTGCTCTGCCCGCGGCCGGCGGTGGCTGCGCGGCCTTCGCTCCTCAGATCGGTATTGATCTGCGTACGTGAAGCCTTGAGCGCCGGAACCAGGCCGGCGAGCAGGGCCGAAGCTAGCGAGGCACAAAGGGCGAAAACCAGGACTTTGCCATCGAGACGCACAGGGACGGCGCTGATCTCGTCATTGAACGTCAAAGCGGCGCGCAGAACCTGGATTCCGTAATAGGAGATCAGCAATCCAGCCGCGCCGCCCGATAACGCGATCACCAGGCCCTCGGTGAGCAACTGCCGCACCACGCGCGCACGGCTGGCGCCCAGAGAGGCGCGAATGGCCAGCTCTTTCCGGCGGCCCGAGGCGCGCGACAGGAGCAGTCCGGCGACGTTGGCACAGGCGATCAGCAGAACAAAGCTCACCGTGGTCATGATCACGGCCAGAGCGTTGCGGATGTTGAACTCGTAGACCAGGAAGTCGGGGAGCGTCCTCACCGCTACGCCCCATCGCTTTTCGGTCGCTGGAAAATCCTGCCCGGCCTGACGCGCAAGGATGTTCATCTGTGCACGCGCCTTCTGAAGGGTGATGCCGGGCGCAAGCCGCGCAAACAGATACAGGGAACGGTCTTTGCGCGCCTCTGGCGCCCTGTCCGCGGGGCTGAGCGCGAGCGGCGTCCATAGTTGCGGCGTAAAGCCTAGCAGTTTGAAGTCCGCTCCCATCACTCCCACCACGATGTAGCCTTCGCGGTCGAGGCGAATAGTGCGCCCGACCACCGAAGGATCCGACGCGAAGCGGCGCTCCCAGAGTTCGTGGCTGAGAATGGCGAGACGATCGTGGCCCGGCTGATCGTCAGCAGCGAGAAAATTTCGGCCCAGCACGGGAGACACGCCGAGGACGGCGAAGTAATTCGGCGATACGGCCGCATACTGGATCGCCTCCGGTTGCTCCTCACCGGAAATGCTGGCAGTGCGATACTCATCCGCCGCTGCCATCTCCGCGAAGATGCGGCTGTGAGTGCGCCAGGAAAGATAGTTCGGCACCGAGACCGGATTGATGTCGGGCAGGAAACTCCGATCGGGATTGACCGAGGAGACGACCGCCACGTGGCCCGGATCGCGCCCCGGCACATGGGGCATCAGGAATGCGCTGACCAGGCTGAACATAGTTGCGTTGACGCCGATGCCCAGCGTCAGCGTCACCACCGCAGTGAGCGTGAACCCGGGCGATTTGATTAACTGCCGCACGGCAAACCTCACGTCCGCCCAGATGCTCTCCATCGCCGGCCACTGCCACACTTCGCGGCTGCGCTGCTCGATGAGCGATACGTTGCCGAATTCGCGGCGCGCCGTCTGCTCTGCCTGGGCAGGCGGCATGCCTCCTTCGACCAGTTCTTCGATCCTGTCTGCGATGTGTTCGTGAATGGAAGCCGAGAGATCGCGATAGCGTCGACGCCGGGAGTAGAACGGCCAAATGCGTTGCATAGATACCTCAATACGCTGTCTTGCGAAGCTGCGTTCCCACCGATTTCGTGGAAGGCGCAGTTCGATCCTGCTCATTCCGAGCGCAGAGCTGAGGCCGGCGCGATTGCAGTTGCCGCCCAAGCCGGTGCGATTGATGCTGCTGCCGCCGCGATCAGCAAGATCGAGAAGATCATGCCCAGCATTGCCGGATCCCGCGAATTTCCGCTGGTCCAATCTGCAAAGGTTCGACTTAGGGCGAAGTTGAACGAAAGGCCGATACCGGCGCCGGCCGAGAGAGCGATGAAAGTCGACTTTGTAACCAGGCGTACGATGTGAAGGCGCCCGGCGCCCAACGCGATGCGCACACCGAACTCGCTCGTTCTTTGCGCGACAAGGTACGACTGGATGCAAAAAAGGCCGCTGACGGCGAAGGCCAGCCCCAGAGATGCAAAGGCGGTGAACAGACCGGCGACAAATCGTTCGCGGCCCAGGCTGCCGTCGAGCAAATCGCTCGCGGTCGCCATCTCGCCCACGGCCTGGCCCGCATCGACGCGATGCACATCTTCCTTGATCGAATGCAGCGCATCCGCCGGATCGCCGCGCGTGCGCATCACAAGATCGAATCCGTCATAAGGCGTCATCGTAAAGGGCACATAAACCGCCGGGGAAATCTGCTCATCGAGGCCCTGGTTCGGCGAATCTCCTACCACGCCCACGATCACGAACCGCTGATTGTCTCCCGGCGCAACCAGCTTCCATTCGGTTGGGCCGGCGATGCCGTTGTTCAGCACAATGGTCTGCCCGATCGCATCGCCGTTGGGCCAATAGCGCCGGCGCATGGCTTCATTGATCAGCGCCAGGCGGGCAGCCTGCGCGGTCTCCGCCGCGCTCCACACGCGCCCGCGCAGCAACGGAATGCGCAGCGTGGCAAAGTATTCCGGACTTACCTGCTCGGCAACCACGTGGCCCGTTGCGCCGCGCAGCGCGGGAATTGCAACCGGCGTGGAATCGAGAATGCTCGGTGGCAGGCTGCCGATGGCCACCCAAGCAACGTTGGGATCCGACTCTACCGCCTTGCGAATCTGCTCGTAGTATTGAACGCGGTCCGCCCAGCGATCGTGCGTTCCCTCGCGCAGCACCAGGTTGACCGAGCAGACATTCTCCGGGTCATATCCGAGGCTGGAGTGCACGAGTTGCACCAGTTTGCGCACTGTTGCTCCGCAGCAGGCGAGCAGGAGAATGGCGATGGCCACCTGGCTCGCCAGCAGCGCCACGTGAATGCTCTGCGTGCCTCGCCCTCCCGCAATTCTGCGCGCACCGGCGTCGGCCGCGTGGCGCAAATCCGCGCGCGACACGCGCACCGCGGGCCACAGCCCACACGCCACCCCGCTCAGCATCGAGACACCCACGCTGAAGAGCAGCACCTCAACATTGAGCCGGATGTCGGCCTCGGGAGGAAACAGCGTGGGCAAAGGAGCAAGAAAATGTCGGACCAGCCGTATGCTGCCGAGCGCCAGCAGAACTCCGCAACCCCCGCCCGTTGAAGAAAGAAGTAGCGCCTCCGTGAGCAGTTGCGCAACGATGCGCCGTGGCCCCGCGCCCAGCGCCTTGCGCATGGCCATCTCGGCTTGCCGCGCCTCGCCGCGCGCCAGCAGCAGAATAGCCACGTTGACGCAGGCCAGCAACAGCAGAAATGAGACGGAGATGAAGAGAATGACCAGCACCCCTTTGAATCTGCCCATCGCGATCTCGTTGATGTGCACCACGTGGACCTTGAACCTCTGCGGGAAATTGCCCGGCGTCTCTTTTGCGAACCTGTCCAGCATCGGCTCCAGCGCTTGCTCGGCCGCTCCATCGCTCACTCCGGCGCGGATGCGCGCGTAGACATTGGCGACGTGGCGCGGATCGGGCGAGTACGCCAGCGGAATGTAGGCATCGCTGCCCATCCATGCGAAACGCCGCGGCATCACTCCAAGAATGGTGTAACTCTCGTGGTCCAGTTGCAGCGGCTTGCCGATCGCATCGGCGCTGCCCGCGTAATGGGATTTCCAAAAGCGATAACTGAGCACGGCCACTCTGGAGTTATCGGACGGCGCAAATCCCCGTCCTGACTCTGCAGGCACGCCAAAATACTCGAATGCGCCGGGCGACAGGCGGCCGATTGCGAGTTGCTCGGGGAGTTCTTCGCGCGTAAGCGCCATGGAGTAGACGTCTTCGGCGATGGCTCCATCGAGCACCGGTGACTTTTCGAACTGGGCAAACTGCGGGCTGGTCAGGGCCAGGTCTTCCGGAAAAGGATCCTTATCGTAGAGGTGCAGGTGCACCATGCGCATCGCTCCGCGATAGGGATAGGGATCAATTAGAACCGCGTGAATCACGCTGTACATCGCCGTCTGCGCGCCGATTCCGATCGCCAGCGTGGCAATTGCGGCAGCGGTGAAGCGCGGCGACCTGGCGGCCTGCCGCCACGCGAACTTCAGGTCCGCACCAAGATTCTCCATCGCACGCCACTGCCACACCTCACGGCTGCGCTGCTCCACCAGCGCTACGTTGCCGAATTCTCGCCGGGCGTGCGACTCGGCTTCCTGCCGCGACAATCCAAGCTCCAGCAACTCGTCAATCTTCTCTTCGAGATGTTCGCGAATCGAAGCTGCCAGGTCGCGGTAGCGGCGCCGGCGCGAGAAAATCTTCCCCAACGGCTGCATCGGCGTTCTCCTACAGCCCGGCAACCGCCAGCACGCGGCTGATTCCGGCAAACATCTTTTCGAAGCTCGACCGCTCCTGCTCGAGATGTTTTGCGCCGGCGGGGGTGAGCTTGAAGATCCTCACCGTCCGCCCCCGCGGCGACAGACCCTCCTCCGATTTGAGCCATCCAGTCTTCAACATGCGCTGCAGCGCCGGGTAGAGCGAGCCCTCCTCGATCTGGGGAAGCTCGTCAGAGATGCTCTTGATGTGCTGCGCCAGCGCATAACCGTGCATCGGCCTGCGGCTCAAAGTCTGCAGGATCATCATTTCCAGAGCACCTGGGAAGAGGTCGCGGTAATCGGGTTTTGGGGTCATGGGCAGATGGTATTCCTGAATTACTATTTTCGCAATAGTATTGTGACGAAAGTCCGATTGGGCCGCAGTTGGACCGAATTGCTGCCTGCGCGCACTCCGATTTTGTTGCAAACTGTTTGCATGCGATACGAAGAAGTTCCCAAGCTTCAAACCTGGCGGCAGGACAGCGCGGTTTTTGCCACGCCGCAATCGACCAGCCGGGTCGCGGCCATCAGAAACGCATTTCAGGCACAGAACGTGCAACAGGCAAAAATTGCGGCCTCAGCCGCGCCGGGCGTGCGCGTGGGAATGGCTGGGATCGACGCACAAATCGAGACCTATCAGAAAGCATTCAGCCCCATGGCCAAATTGAACGTGCTGAACGATCTGCGGCGGGAGATCGAAGCCTGGCACCAGGCGCATCCCGGCCCTCTGCCAATGGCCATGGCGGCGCTCGAGGAGATGGTCGACCGGAGGCTGAAGTCGCGCGCCGGGGCCGCGCGATACAGCAAGGCCATCTGCATCGCGTACCACGCGGGCTGCAACTACGAGGCCTCCACGGGAATAACGCACGGGCCCAAGAAAGGGTTTAAGAATGCCGATTACTTCCGGCACTGTGACGACGACCAGGGTGACATGGTGCAGAAGTGTGCCGATCTGTGGGCCGGGATCGAGGCGGCGAAGACGGGAATTGCCACCAAGGGGCTGACGGACGACAACCAGACTTTGAAAATTTTCATGGCCCCGGAGTTCTATTTCCGCGGCAGGAACGGGGCCTATCCGATCGACGTGGTCTCGGCCATTATTCCCAAGATGATGGCCCTGGGGACCGCCAAGCCCATTTTCCAGGACTGGCTGTTTGTCTTCGGCACGGCGGTAGCATCGTTCGAGGTCAGCATCACCTACTGCCAGGTTTGCCCCTGGACGGGCGCAACGACGGTGAAGTTCGAGAGGAATCTGGCCGGGGCCACGAAGGAGGATCGTGCGAAGACGATTGGGAAGTGCACAGTGAACGCGGCCCATGCCATCGATACCGGCTGGTTGGGCGCGGAGGTGCAGAACGTGGCGCTGATCCAGCATGGCAGTGAGAGCCACATGGTGGTGAAGGAATACGTATCGCACATCGACTACAAGGCGAACATGGCCGGAGACTGGGTGGTGGGAAACACCACCTCAACGACGGTGGGTGGTATGACGACCACAAGCATTGACGAAAGAAGGGTTATTGCGCCGCTGGGCGGGCATGAGAACCCCGGCACCATGGCGGTGCAGAACGACGAGCGCCTGGGCGGGTGCATCTTCACCATGGACGGGTTGACCTTCGGCCTGGAAGTTTGCCTCGACCACTGGAAGGCAAATAATGTCACCGGTGCGGGACGAGTTGCGACGGACGCCGCTAAGATTCATATCCTGCTGATTCCGTCGTACGGCATGAACATCGGACAGGGCGGTCAGGGATTCTACTGCAAGCCGAACGGCATCGCGTTCAACGTGGACGGGCGGAATCAGGGAAACTCCCAGGTCAAGCTCAACGCGGGCACACAGGGCCGCCAGCGCCAGATCGAAGTCAGCAAACGGGTCGCCCTCTATGGCCCGTTCAACATTCCCGCATAACAGGTAGCGGGCATGCCGATTTGTCTACGGCAATTCCTGAGTTGCTGTGGCCTTTTGAATTCCGTGCCAGGTCGCCGCTCCTTAAGGCCGCGTCGACTTGAGTTCAGCGGCTTCGGGATACAGTAACTCAGGAATTGCGATGAGGCCGAGACCAACGGCATCAGCGACGATGCCTTCGACTGCGCCCGCAACTATCATGACAAAGGCGTTCCTCCGTGAGGTCATTCGGCTGCGAGCCCGAAGAGGAGAACATTTTCCATCATGAGACAATGCCCCTCTCCGGGATCGCCTCACGCGACCGACAGCTCCGTGTTGCAGACCTCTGTCGATAAGGTGACGGGGCGAGTATCGCGGCAGTTCCTGGACAATCTCGCGATTGAAGAACCTCTCGAGATTCAACTCAACTATGGGCCGGCCGGCTCGCGGCAGACGAAGTCGATCTCTGTCACAATGCGCACTCCCGGCAACGACTTCGAACTTGCCGCCGGCTTCCTCATGACCGAGGGAGTGATCCACGACGCAAACGATATCGAGCGGATCGGTTACAAAGGGCATTTGTTCCATCAGTCTGAGCGACCCACCGGGACCACAGGAGCGCCCCAACAGAACATCGTTCGAGTCGACCTGGCGCCGGGCGTCGCGGTAAGCCTGGCCAATCTCCAACGGAACTTCTACACGACGTCGAGTTGCGGTATTTGCGGCAAAGCGTCTCTCCTCGCCTTGCGTACGGTCTGCCCGCCGCGCGCAACCGACAATTTCAGAATCGACGCACAAATGCTCTACGATCTCCCCAGCCGTCTTCGCAAATCGCAGGGGGTATTCGACCATACAGGCGGACTGCATGCCGCGGGGCTCTTCGATTCAACCGGAAACCTATTGGCGCTTCGCGAGGATGTGGGCCGCCACAACGCGGTGGATAAGCTGATCGGCTCCGAATTCCTCGCGGACCGCACCCCCTTGCGCAATCGTTTGCTCCTGCTTTCCGGACGCGCCAGTTTCGAGCTCTTGCAGAAAGCATTAATGGGGGGGATTCCAATGGTGGCCGCAGTAGGCGCGCCATCGAGCCTCGCGGTCGAGGTCGCAAGGGAATTTGACATTACCCTTTTAGGATTTCTGCGCGCGAACCACTTCAACATTTATCACGGCAGCGGTCGCATCGAGGGACAAACCGGAGCAAAAGTGGCATCGGAGAAAGGAGAGGGATAATGGCTCAAACCGGAAAGTTGAACGTGGCGAATGCAACATGCGTTGCCGCCACCGGAGACAAGTGCGGCGAGGGAATCCTGTGGGAGCCGGATTCGGGATGCATCTACTGGACCGATATCAATCGGTTTCTTGTGCACCGCTACAACGTTGAGAGAGCCGAACTGAAGACGTGGTTCTTCTCCGAACCGGTGACCTGCGTTCTGCCGACCAACAAGGCCGGTTGCCTGTTGCTGGTGACCGGGTCAGGCGCGATGCTCTGGCAGCATGAACGGGATGTGCGGCACGAGCCTTTCTTCAAGCTGCCAGGTTGGCCGCGCGTGCGGTGCAACGATGCCAGCATCGATCCACGCGGCCGGCTCTGGGTGGGCAGCATGCGCAACAACGTGGGAGAAGATGGAGAACGGAGCGAAGCCGGCGGACGGGACGGCGTGCTGTACCGGATCGACAGTTCGGGAACAGCGTCGGAGATGCGGAGCAACCTGGGCATCTCGAACACGCTGCTCTGGAGTTCGGATGGCGCCCGCTTTTATTTCGCTGACACGCTGAGGAACCTGATCTGGTCCTATCGGTACAGCGAGCAGGACGGCTCCATCGCGGACGAGCAGCCCTTTCTTGAAGGGCACAGCCGCGGCTTGCCCGACGGGTCGGCAATCGACAGCGAGGGCTATGTGTGGAACTGCCGCTACGGAGGAAACTGCATCGTTCGGGTCGCCCCCGACGGGGCAATCGATCGCGTGATCGAAATGCCGGTGAGCAACCTTACGAATTGCACTTTCGGTGGGAAGGGCAGGAACATTCTCTTCGTGACCTCAGCCTCTCCCGAAGACGGGAGGTGGGAGCGATTCGGAGGTTGCCTCTTCGCGCTCGAGACCAATGTCGATGGACCTCTATGCCACGAATTCAGGCTTCCATAAGCCGGACACGTTATCGGGCTCACCTGTCTCTCTGTGCAATTGCACAATGTGGCTTTTTCTTGGGGTTTCCCGCCCTGGTTCCCTGACCGAATGAATTTGTTCTTGTCGCATCGCCATATCCCAGGTCTCAAAATCGAGACCTGGGGCGCCGGAACGTTGCCGAACTGTCCCTGAGGTGGGGCTCAAGAGCCGCCGGGTTGATGTAGAGATCCGTACTCCGGCTCAGCTGCGACGCGTGGTGCGTACCCCCCAACTCTTTCCTCTCGCGACCATCGCTATCGCGCCGTGTATCCGCCATCGAAGATCCAATTCGCGCCGGTGATCGACCGCGCGGCCGTGCTGAACAGGAACGACACGAGTTCTGCTATCTCTTCGACCGCGATGAATCGCTTCACCAGCGCCTTGTCGATCAGCGATTCGGGTTCAATCTGTCCCGACTCGATCAGTTGATTGGTCACATGCGTGCGCACGCTGCCCGGGGAAATAGCCAGCACGCGAACGCGCGGCGCAAACTCTACGGCCATGGCGCGCGTCATCGCAACCAGCGCACCCTTGGTCCCGGCGTATGCAATTAAATTCGGGTTCCCCACCAGCGCATTCACCGACGCGATGTTCACGATGCAGGGATCGGCGTCGGCCGCGCTCAGTTGTGCCATGAAGCGGCAGGCGAGAAAATAGGGCGCGCGCTGGTTGATGGCCACCACGCGGTCGAACTCGGCGAGCGTGGTTTCCCGCGCCGCCTTGTGAAAGCTCCACGCTGCACAGTTCACCAGCCCATCCAGGGCGCCCACGGCCTTCGTGCTCTCATCGATCAGCCATTGTGCCGCGTCCGGCTCCGCCAGGTCGCGCACCAGTGCTGTTGCGCGCCCGGCGAATTCAGCCTCCTGCGCGCGTTCTGATACTTTGCGATCAACGTCGGCCAGCACCAGGCGCACGCCCGCGGCAGCCAGCGTGCGCGCAATCCCCAGGCCCAGTCCGTTCGCTGCACCGGTCACCAGAATGCGCCGACCGTCATGTCGAAAGCTCATCGCCTCACCTCGCCTTAGTGTCTAATCCAGGTATCTTGGCACTTCACTTCGCTCCTTCCCGCCCATTCGCCAGAGAAGGCGAACGGGTGGTGCACGGAACCGGTACAAAACCACTGGGCAGCCACCTGGCGACTACCGGCACATGATCTCTTCCCATTGGTCCGAGAACATGTTCAGCTTCGCATCAGGATCCTCAGGATGCGCGCGAATCAAATCTTCGTCCACTTCTACCCCCCATCCGGGCGCTGTCGGTATCGCATAGTATCCGTTTTCCACGCGCGGCGTGCCCGGCGTGAGATCGCAGCGCCACGGGACATCATAATCCTCGAACGTCTCCAGGATGTCGAAGTTCGGAATATTTGCGCACAGGTGCATAGCGATCACCGTGCCCAGCGGTCCGCGACAATTGTGCGGCGCCACGCTCACATAGAACGTCTCGGCGAGCGCGGCAATCTTCTTTGTCTCCAGGAATCCGCCACTATAGACAATATCCGGCTGAATGAGGTGCGCGGCCTTGCGCAGCAGCAGGTCGAGAAACCCGGAGCGGCTATAGATGTGCTCTCCCGTGGCCACTCGTAGGGGCGACGCCGCCACAACCTGCGCCATCGCCTCGTTGTTGTGCGCCGGGATGGGCTCCTCGCACCAGCGCGGACGGTACGGCGCCATCGCGCGGATCGCTTCGATCGCCATGATCGGGCTGAAGCGTCCATGAAACTCTATGAGCAGATCGATTTCATCCCCCACCGCATTGCGCACCGCTTCCACAACGCGGCACGATTGCCGTAACTGGCCGGCCGACAGTTCCCGTCCGCCTGGCCCGAAGGGGTCGAACTTCATCGCCTGGTAGCCGCGCCCCACCACCTCCTGCGCGCGGTCGGCAATCTTCCTCAGGTCACCATTGAATGCGTACCAGCCATTGGCATAAGCCTGCACTCGCTTCCGTACCGCGCCGCCCACCAGGTTATAGACCGGTTGGCCAAGCGCCTTGCCCACCAGGTCCCACATCGCCGTCTCCAGGCCGGCCATCGCCGCATACATAATCGGTCCGGTGTTGTGTTCCACCTGGTAGAGCTTGAACCACAAATCCTCAATGTTGAACGGGCTCATGCCGATCACGTAGCGCCGCCCGAAGTCCAGAATCAGTTCGCGCACCGCCGCTTCCTTCCACTCGAGCGTCCCGTCGCCCCAGCCAATCAGGCCTTCATCCGTGGTCAGCTTGACGAAAAGAAAATTTCGCCATGTTGCTCCTGTAAGAAGGACTTCGACGTTCGTGATCTTCATAAACTCACTGCTCCATGACGGCGCGCAATGTTCATCCTGCGCGCAAAACTCGTTGTTCTAAGCATTCCCAAGCTGGCCCAACCCGGCCATAATCCCGCGCAGCTCTTCGCGCTCTGAAGCGGTGATCGGCGTCAGCGGCGGACGCGAACTGCCAACCGGAATGCCGCGCAGGGCAGCGCTCTCGCGGCACACCGAAAGCCAGTGCGGGCTCGCGTCGCTGGTTCCCATCGCGCGGTATTCGAGATGAATGATCGGCAGCAATTTCAGCCAAAGCGCCCGCGCCTCGTCAAGATTTTTTTCTTCGTTCAGCAGCCTGAACAGCCGAACCGCCAGCGCCGGCGCAATCATCGGCATGCCGCCAATCCATCCATCCGCGCCCAGCGCCAGCGCGCCAAACGCAAGAATGTCGATGCCCGCGAACACCGCGAACTCAGGCCCGCAAACCAGGCGCGTATCCTGCACTCGCGCAATCTCCATGTGCGACCACTTCACCGCGTGCACCACGTCTTCATCCGCAAGTTGCGCAATGTCCTGCGGCGTCAGCTCCACGCCTGTGAGCACCGGCACGTTATAGACCATGATGGGCAGCCCGACCTTCTCGCGAACGCGCCGGAAATGATTCAGCACATCTTGCTTCGGCGGGCGCAGCAGATACGGCGCCAGGAGCATCAGCCCTTCGCATCCTGCGGCTTTTGCGTGCAGGCTGAGCTCGATCGTCCTCGCCGTCGAGTAGTCGCCCGTTCCCGCATAGATGGGCACGCGGCCATTGACTTCTTCGACAATCGCATCGAG
>Ga0335073_10009895_pt1 | contig 13383 bp, 9 predicted proteins | sample Lox_Sample_22_FD_207093 | JGI IMG/M metagenome (GOLD analysis project Ga0335073, IMG submission 207093) | Soil microbial communities from Loxahatchee National Wildlife Refuge, Florida, United States - Lox_Sample_2.2 | ecosystem: Environmental > Terrestrial > Soil > Wetlands | place: USA: Florida...
ATGCGCATCACGCCGGTTCAGGCGGCGGAGCCTGTCATGGCGAATCGCAGTTCTCACGTTGGCCCGGCCGTGGAGCACCGCCTGCCGGACTCCGGAGTCGGCGATCACCATAGCGACCGGTTGGCCTCGTGATCCCCGCTGCTCGCCTTGCTGCCCGGCTGCCGCCTCCTCCAGCGCCGCATCGCCCGGGCGCACGGCCCCGGATGTCTGGGCAAGTTGATCCGGGCCGGGCGAAAGAGTCTCAGCAGCCTCGCGCGCTTCGACCACGTCGGGCTCGCAGATGAGCAGGTCGGTCGGCGAGCAGTCAAGTACCGAGCAGATGACCTCCAGGTCATCGAGCCTGATCGTGGTCGGCGTTCTTATCCAGAGATAAGACATCTTGCCGGAGCTGATCTCAAGCCCGGCAGCAGCGAGCCGCCGACGCATCTCGGTGGACTTCCAGATACCGCGCTCCGCTGCCTTCATTCTCAAGTTCCAGCGCATCGGGTTACTCCTTCACTCCGATGATCGGGGCCGGCCCACTCGCTGGCCGCATTCCACTTCTGCTCCAAGCCACACAGCGAGGACGCGCGATGATGCCGCAGAGTTCCCTCGACCGCGGACGCTCGGGTAACCCGAAGTTCAAGAGCCTCAGCCGACTGATGAGTAGGCCACGACGCCGCGGAGCAGCAGGTCCGCCGCCGCCCGCGCGGTCTTGCCCAGCTCGCCGCCGGCGTCGGCAACCGCGAGCTGGCCCAGCAAGTCGATGAGCTGCTTCATCGCGCGGACGAAGTCACCGGCCGTGAGGTCGGCATCGATGAGCTTCTCCAGGCCCGTGCCGCGCGCCCAGGCATGCACGGTCCAGGCGAACCCGAGGTCCGGCTGGCGCAGGAACGACAGGTGCTGGCCGTCTTCGACGGCGCTCAGCTCCTCCCACAGGCCGGTCATCTCGGCAAGCACCTCACGGGGCCTGCCATGCGGCAAACGCCCTGGCCCTGCCTCATCCGCGCGGCGCGACTCGAACGTCAGCGCGGAAACACAGGCGGCGAGGTCAGCAGGCTCGAGGCCGGCCCAGGTACCCCGGCGCAGGCACTCGGCCGCAAGCAGGTCCAGTTCTGCGTACAGCGCAGCCAGCCGGCGCCCTGCCGCGGTGACCTCATCGCCTTCTATGTAATCGAGCCGCTCCAGCACCGCGCAGACCCGGCCGAACGTGCGCGCCAGCACGTGCGAGCGCCCTGACACCCGTTGCTCGAGCGCCTCGGCCTCTCGTTCCAGCCGGGCTCGCCTGGCCAGGTCGCGCACGTGCAACTGCGTGTCCGGGCAGCCATGGCAGGCGTGCCTGCGCAGCCGCCCGCGCAGCGCCTCGATGGCCGCCGCAGACGGCTCGTTCCGCCGGCCTGAGCCTTCCTGCTTCGGCAGCTCCCGGCCAGCCAGCGCGTTCCGGACGGTAGACGCCAGGTCCTTCCGGGCGGCCGGCGACCGCGGGCTGAACGAAGGCGGGATCCTGATCCGCTCGATGGCACTCACGGGTACCGGAAAGTCAGCCACCGACAGCCGCTTCACCTGCCGGTTCGCGGTCAGCACCAGCGGGAGCGGCCGCCCGTTGCCGCCGCCGCGGCCGCTGCCGCCACCGCCGCCGCTCTGCAGTACTACCGCGACGCCCGACTGGCGCCCGCCCGGCACGTCGATGATGTCGCCGGGCCTGAGCTTCTCCAGCGAAGCGATCGCGGCTGCCTGCCTGGCGGCGGACTGCTGCCTCGAATCTTCCCGCTCCAGCTCATTGAGCTCGCGCCGCATCTGGTCGTAGCTCACGATGTCGCCGCGCTCGCAACTGACCGCGAGCGCGGCGATCTGCTCGCGGAGCTTGGCCGCCTGCCTCGCCAGCCCGACCACTCCCCGGTCGGCCTGGAATTGCGCGAACGACGACTCCAGCAGCCTGGCCGCACGCGCCCGGCCAACCTGGGAGACGAGGTTGACAGCCATGTTGTAAGTCGGCCGGAAGCTGGATATCAGCGGGTAGGTGCGCGTGCCAGCCAGGCCCGCGACGGCGAGCGGGTCGAGGCTCGGCCGCCACAGCACGACCGCGTGGCCTTCCACGTCGATGCCCCGGCGCCCGGCCCGCCCAGTGAGCTGGGTGTACTCCCCCGCGGTCAGGTCGGCATGATGCTCGCCGTTGAATTTGTCCAGCTTCTCGACCACGACCGTCCTGGCGGGCATGTTGATGCCGAGCGCGAGCGTCTCGGTCGCGAACACCGCGCGGATCAGCCCGGCCGCGAAAAGCTCCTCCACGACCTCCTTGAACGTGGGCAGCAGGCCGGCGTGATGCGCAGCGATCCCGTGCCTGAGGCCGGTGACCCAGTCGGCGTAGCCAAGCACGGCCCGGTCGGCATCGGCCAGCCCCTCCGTCCTGGCCGCGACCACCTTCGCGATCTCAGCTGACTCCTCCGGGGTCGTCAGCCGCAACCCGGCGGCCAGGCACTGCTGCACGGCCGCGTCGCAACCCGCCCGGCTGAAGATGAACGTGATCGCCGGCAACAACCCTTCGGCGTCCAGTCGCTCGATCACTTCCGGCCTGGCTGGCGGCCGGTACCTGACCGGGCGGTAGCCAGTTCCGCCGGCACCCGCCCTGCTGGCAGCAGACCGGCTGCTACTTGACCGGCCGTTCCTGGTGCCGGGGCCGGGCCGGCGGTTCCCGCTCCGGCCGGCACCCAGGTCGCGCTGCGCCAGGCGACGCAACTCAGGATTAACCGCGCCGTTTCTCGTAAAGAGGTCATAAAGCCGACGGCCAGCCAGCATGTGCTGCCACAGCGGCACCGGCCTGGTCTCGTCCACGATCACGGTCGTGCCGCCGCGCACCTGCTCAAGCCAGTCGCCGAACTCCTCGGCGTTGCTCACGGTGGCCGACAAGGCCACTACCTGCACCGACTCGGGCAGCTGGATGATGACCTCCTCCCACACCGCGCCGCGCAGCCGGTCGGCCAGGTAGTGGACCTCGTCGAGCACGACGTAGCCGAGGCCGCCAAGGGTGAGCGAGCCGGCGTACAGCATGTTCCGCAGCACCTCAGTGGTCATAACCACGACTGGCGCCTCGCCGTTGATGCTGTTGTCACCGGTCAGCAGGCCGACGTTGGCGGCCCCGTACCTGCTGACCAGGTCGCCGTACTTCTGGTTCGACAGCGCCTTGATGGGCGCGGTGTAGAAGCACTTGCGGCCGCTGGCCATCGCCAGGTGCACGGCGAACTCCCCCACCACCGTTTTCCCTGAGCCGGTCGGCGCGGCGACAAGCACGCCATGGCCGCCCTCGAGCGCGTCACAGGCCGCTACCTGGAAGGCGTCAAATTCAAAGTCATAAAGCTGCCGGAACGCCGCCAGTCCCGGCCGGTCAATTGCCTTATCACGCTGACTGGCCGCCGAGCTCATGGCCCAAGACTAAGGGGATCACGGGGATTACTTGGGCGCGCGGGTCTCCTCGCCGAGCGGTTTGTCCAAGCCGTACTTGGCTACTTCCTCGTCGGTCAGCCCGGGGAACGCAAGATTGCCGAGGCGTGCCTTCCGGCGATCGTGAACCCACGCGAAGACCTCAGCGACCTCGATCAGAAACACGCAGGGCAGCGCGAGCGCCAGCATGCTGAGCGGGTCCGGGCTCGGCGTGAAGATGGCCGCGAACGCGAACACCAGGAAGATGATCACCCGGCGCCACTTCCTGAAGCGGGCATGAGTCAGCACGCCGGCCAGGTTCAGGAGTACAACGACCAGCGGCAGCTCGAAGGCGATGCCGAAGATCGTTAGCATCGCGCCCGCGTAGCCAAGGTAGGTGTTGATGGTGATCAGCGCCGTCGTGTCGGCCGGCACCAGGTGCAGCAGGAACTCAAGGCCCCTGGTCATCGCGAAGTAGGCGATCGTCGCGCCGATGGCGAACAGTGGCAGCGCTGCGCCGACGAAGTAATAAGCCCAGCGGCGCTCGCGCTTGTACAGCCCTGGCGCGATGAACGCCCAGACCTGATAGAGCCAGATCGGCGAGGAGATGATGAGGCCGACCGCGATCGAGATCTGCAGCCGCAGGACCAGCGGGTCGAACACGCCAGTGACGTACAGCTGGCAGTGCGCGCCATAGGTGCCGATTGACCTGGCCAGCGCACTGGAGGCTGGCGTGGCGACCTGAGCCTTGCAGTACGGGCGCTTGATGAAGTTCCAGACTGGCCCGTAGATGAACCAGCCGGCGATCGAGCCCACCGTCGCAGCCACCGCGATCTTGATCACCCGGTTGCGAAGCTCCCGGATGTGCTCCATCAGCGGCATCCGCGCGTCCGGGTTCTTGCGCCCCGTCAGCCCGAGGTCAGGCCGGTGCTCCGGGTCCAGCCCGTCGTCTGCCACTGCCATGTCGTCTGACACTGCCATGTCAGCGGGCAGTTAGAACGGCTGAGTTGGCTGTGCCTCCGAGACCGGTCCGCCGTTCGACCCAGCGGTCTGCCGCTGCAGATCGGCCACTTGCCGCTGCAGGTCGGCGAGCTGCTGGGAAGTCTGGTCGGGCGCGGCGATCGGGGCCGGCGGCGGCTGCGTGGCGGTAAACGGCTGCGACGTCGAGTTCTGGCCCAGGAAGCCCTGGCCCGTCGGGTTCGCGGCGCTGCCCTGGTCGTCGTCGTGCAGGCCCTGGACGGACCGCTTGAAGATGTTCATCGACTCGCCGAGCGATTTGGCTGCCCCGGGTAGCCGCCTGGCTCCGAATAGCAGCACGAGCACAATCACCAGGATGATGATGTGCCAGGGAGCAAGTGCGTCCATCTCAGTCCCCATTCAGCGGAGCCGGTGCTCCTCAGATTGATACCCGGAGTCTACACGCGAGATCCATGCAAGCGGCTGAACGTATCCGGCCGGATGCAAGCGGGTATCCGCTTCGTTAACACGAAGTTTCAGTCTGGTCGGTCACGAATAGTGATGTCCGTCACGCATAGTGATCAAGCGCCGCCGTGGCGTCGGCGATGACCTGGGCCACCAGCTCAGGCGGCGCCACTACGCGGCCGTCCTCGCCCAGCCGCAATGCCAGCCTGCGCACCCACTGAGTGTCCGGCGTTCGCAGCCGGATCCGCAGCCGTCCGTCAGCCAGTTCGTCTCTCTGCTCACACGGGTAGTACTCGGCCACCCAGCGCCCCGCCGGGGAGAGCTCGAACTCCACCAGCACGTCCTGCGGCGACGGGCGGAACAGCCCGTGGTCCACGTCCACTTGCTCGGCGCTCGCAGGTACTTCCCCGGCGACGTCAAGCACCTCGATGGCCAGGATGCGGTCCAGGCGGAACAGCCGGACATCATCCCGCAGGCGGCACCAGCCTTCCAGGTAACTACTGCCCTCGACCGCCAGCAGGCGCATCGGGTCCACGTCCCGCTCAGTGGCCTCGTCGCGACCCGGAACGTAATACGATATATGTATACGTTTCCCTTGAGTAAGCGCATCCGTCACAAGAGCGGCAGCCGACTGGAGCGAGCGGTCGGACTGGACCGCGACCTGTGCACTCGGCCCTGCAGCGCTGCCGGCCGCCGACTCAAGCTTGGCGATGGTCCGGCTCAGCGCCGAGCCGTCGCTGATACTGGGCAGATTCAGGTCAGCGAGCATGCGCAGGGCGATCAGCAGCGCGCTGGCCTCGTCCACGCCGAGCCGCAGCGGCCTGCCGATCGCCTCAGCCTCGCTGACGACGATCTCACCGCCCTCATAAGACAAGTCGATCGGGCAGTACGGGTCAGGCGAGCGGAGCTCGACGCACCACAAGAGGTTGAGATCGTCGACCAGTTCCCGCTCGGTAACGCCGAAAGCTTCTGCTGTCTCCGCCATGCCGACCACGTTGCGGCTTACCACGTATGGCACAAGGGCAAGCAGCCGCTGCAGCCGCTCTGTGGCTGTCGGCGTCGAGGCTGTACTTCTCCCGGCTGGCCCTGCTTTCGCAGCCGCTTCGGTCACGCCAGCACCCCCTTAAGCCGCCCGATTACCGCGTCGCGCAGGTCGCTTGGCTCCAGCACCACTACGTCCGCGCCAAAGTAAGCCAGGTGCTCGCTCCACCACCCGGTCTCGGTGTAGTTCAGCTCGGCCACGTCCCAGCCGGGCACCTCGTCAGCCTCGATGCTGATGGCATGTCGCCGCAGGCTGTAGCCGGCGCCAGCGCGGATCCGCAGCCTGCAGGTGCGCCACACCGGCTGATCGGCGCCGGTGTCCCCGACGGCTGCCCGCACATCCGTGTCCGGCGGCACGACGACCGTCCCGGCCCGCCCAGTAAACGTGACCGGGCCCTCGATCCGGCTCAGCCGGAACACGCGCTCGGCGTCACGATCGGTGTCCTGCCCGACCACGTACCACCGGCCGCGCCGGTTGACCACTCCCCAGGGCTCCAGCCTGCGTTGCTGCGCGGTGCTCCGCCCGGCTGCCCGGTACCCGAACGCGACAGGGCGCCGGTCGCGCACGGCTTCCCACAGCGGCCCGAACGCTGCATCTGGCGTCCTGACGCGCGGCTCGATACCAGGCTGGCTGAGGTCCTCGGCGTTGATGCCTGCCGCCCGCAGTTTGAGCAGGGCGCCTTCAGCCGCTCCTGCCAGCTCCGCCCGCCGCCATACTCGCGCCGCCAGGCCGAGCACGGCCACCTCGTCTGCCTCCAGCGTGATCTCAGGCAGCTCGTAGGCCTGCCGCGAGATCCGGTAGCCGTACTCTTCCTCGCCCGGCGTGTTCGTGCCGGTTTCCAGGGGGATACCGAGCTCGCGCAGCTCGTCCTTGTCCCGTTCGAACATCCGCTTGAACGCGTCGAAGGATTCCGGGTAGCCAGGTACGGCGTCCCTGATCTGACTGGCAGTCAGGTACCTGCGCGCGGACAGCAGGCAGACCACCAGGCTCAGCAGCCGCTCCGTCTTCCGCCGAGACATCCCCATCCCTTCTCGCCACCGACGCTACCCTGCCGGAGTGATCAAGTGGCGTAGTGGCGAAGTTTCCGCGCTCGGCCGGTCGTGGCGTGGCGCTCAGGAGCTCAGCGTGACCGTGGAGGGCCGGATTGTGCCGGCTCTCGCCTACCCGCAACTGACCGGCCAGCCAGAGCCGGGTGACCGGGTTCTGCTCAATACCAGCGCCCTGGACCTGAGCCTCGGTACCGGCGGATACGCGCTGGTCGTCGCGATCCCGGACCGGCTGCCGCCCGACCCGGTCGGGCCAGGCCACCTGATCAAGGCCAGGTACACCCCGCTGCAGGCCTGCGTGCCCGGCGCAGACGAGCAGGGCTCGGCCTTTCACGATGTCCTGCGCGACGCCGATGACCTCGCCGGCCTGCCGGTCGTCGTCGCCGACTTGCACTCGGCGCTGCCTGCGATCCTGGCGGGCTACCGGGCGAGCCGCCCGCGGCAGCGGCCACGAATCGCCTACGTGATGCTGGACGGCGGGGCACTGCCCGCGTGGTTCTCCCGGTCAGCCGCGGCGCTCGCCGAGGCTGGCTGGCTCGCCGGCACCATATCGGCAGGCCAGGCGTTCGGCGGCGACCTGGAAACTGTCAGCCTCCACAGTGGCTTGCTGGCTGCCAGGCACGTACTGGGCGCGGAGCTGGCGGTGGTCACCCAGGGCCCTGGCAACCTCGGCACCGGCACCCGCTGGGGCTTCTCAGGTGTGGCGGCCGGCGAGGCGGTGAACGCGGCCGCAGTGCTGAACGGCAGGCCCGTGGGCTCGCTCCGGATCAGCGAGTCTGACCTGCGCGAGCGGCATCGCGGAATCTCTCACCACAGCCTGACCTGCTACGGGCGGGTTGCCCTCGCTGCCGCTGACATCGTCGTACCAGACCTCGGCGGTGAGTTCGGTGCCCGGGTTCTGGCGCAAGCGCAGCCGCTGGCGGCCAGGCACAACCTCGTGCAGGTGAGCGTCGATGGTCTCGAAGAGGCGCTGCGAGATTCTCCGGTCAGGCTGTCCACTATGGGCCGCGGCCTGGAAGGTGACCTGGCCTACTTCCTGGCGGCAGCCGCTGCGGGCCGGCATGCGGCCTGGATGGGCGACGCCCAAGCCACCGGCCAGGACCTGAGTTACGATCTTGTGCGCTCGTGCGTCCGGGTCGTGCTGCAGGACGCGGGCGGCCGGATCCTGCTCTTCCGCGCGCAACTGGAATCGCGCAGCAGCGAGCACTGGTGGGAACTGCCAGGCGGCGGCATCGAGCCAGACGAGACCTATCAGCAGACCGCCGTGCGGGAGCTGGCCGAGGAGACTGGCCTGCTCATCAGCCCGGCCCAGGTCGGGCCGCCGCGCTGGCGGCGGACGTCGACCTGGACAGCCCGCGGAGTCAGGCGCCTGCAGCACGAGGTGGTCGTGCCAGTCCGGGTGGACGCGGACCGGCCGCCGATCACCGACGGCGGCCGGACGCCCGAAGAGCTCGAGGAGTACGTCGAAGCGCGGTGGTGGGACGTAGCCGACTTGCTTGCCAGTTCCGAGCGCTTCTATCCCGGCCGCCTGCAGGCCCTGCTGCCCGCGTTCCTGGCTGGCGCTGAGCTCAGCGAGCCGTTCGAGCGCTGGAACTAGGCCGCCGGCTGATCGCCCAGGACGTCGACTACGAACACGAGCGTGTCGTTCTTCTTGATCCCGGCGCTCGCCTGGCCGCCTTCCGGCCCGTAGCCGAGAGACGGCGGGATGACAACCATCACCCTGCTGCCGACCGTAACGCCCGCCATCGCATCACTGAGGCCGGGCAGTACCTGCTCCCCGCCCACCTGGAAGCTGAGCAACTCCCCGGCAGTATCCGATGTCGACGGCCACGAGCTGCCGAACTGCTTGCCGGTCCGCCAGTCGACGCCGACGTACTGCGTCACCACTGTGTCGCCCTTGGCGAGCTTGGGACCGGAGCCCTGGATCAGCGTAGTGACCGACAGCTTCGCCGGCGCTGTCGTCTTCTTCGGCACCGTGACGACCGGCGCCTGGTTCGGCTTGGCGCTTACCGACGGCAGCTTGCCGCCGCCGGTCGAGACCTGGTTCCCGGTGGCCGACTGCGTCGAGGAGTACTGCTGCAGCAGGTCAATCACCCACACCAGCGTGTCCTTGCCGGTGACCTGCAGCTCGGAATTGCCCTCAGTCCCGTAGCCGTACTTGGGCGGCAGCACCGCCACTATGCGGCTGCCGAGGCGGGCGCCCTTCAGCGCGGTGGTCAGTCCCGGCAGGCCCATCTGCGCCGGGATCATCTGCGGCCCGGACGCGAACGTGCTGTCGAGCAGCGTGTGCGTAGTGCCGCTCCACTTGTACACCACGAGATCCGCCAGCGCCGAGTCGCCGCTGGCCAGAGCAGAACCGTTGCCCTTGATCGGGGTGCTGACGACGAGTTTGCTGCTGGCTTTCTCGGCCGGAATCGAGACTTTCGCCGACTTGCCGAAGGTGCCAGTCACCTTGACGGCGGCGTTCGCGTTGGCGGACGATCCCGATGACGACGACCCGCACCCCGCCAGTGCGATACAGACGGCGACCGGGACCAGCAGAGCGGGCGCAAAGCGGCGCATGTGATTCCTCAGCGTTGGGTTTGTGACGAGTCAGCCTACCGCCCTCGGCCGAGTGCCCTGTGTCAGGATTGGTTACCATCCGCTTACGAAAGCCTGACAAAAACCTGGGGATTCAAGCCCAGCCGCCCCGGTGCCCGGTAGCCAGGCGAGCGGGGCCGCACGCACAGCCGGACGCGGCTACATGCCGGCGATGAGCTTCTCCACCCGCTCGTCGACGGAGCGGAACGGGTCCTTGCACAGCACTGTTCGCTGCGCCTGGTCATTGAGCTTCAAGTGCACCCAGTCGACGGTGAAATCACGCCGCCGCTCCTGCGCGCGACGGATGAACTCACCTCGCAGCCGCGCCCTGGTGGTCTGCGGCGGAACCGACTTGGCAGCGAAAATGTCCAGGTCACGGCAGGCGCGTTCAACCGCGCCGCGCTTCTGCAGCAGGTAATACAGGCCACGACCGCGATGGACGTCGTGATACGCCAGGTCAAGCTGCGCGACCCTGGGAGAGGCGAGCGGAAGGTCGTGCTTGGTCCGGTATCGCTCGATCAGCTGCAGCTTGGTGACCCAGTCGATGTCCCTGGCCACGAGGCCCAGGTCGCCGGTTTCGACCGCGCGCAGCGTTCGTTCCCAGAGCTCTATCACCCGGCTGGTGACGGGGTCCGCGCCCTTGCGCGCGATGAAGTCCTGTGCTTTGGCCAGGTACTCCTGCTGGATGTCCAGCGCGCTGACCTCACGGCCGTTGGCCAGCCGGACCCGGCGCCGTCCGGTCATGTCGTGACTGACGTCCCTGATCGCCCTGATCGGGTTCTCCAGCGTCAGGTCGCGCATGACGATGCCGGCCTCCACCATCCGCAGTACCAGGTCGGTAGACCCGACCTTGAGCAGCATCGTCGTCTCGCTCATGTTCGAGTCGCCGACAATCACGTGCAGCCGCCTGAAGCGCTCCGCGTCGGCGTGCGGCTCGTCCCTGGTGTTGATGATGGGCCGGGACCTGGTCGTCGCCGAGGACACGCCTTCCCAGATGTGCTCGGCTCGCTGGCTGACGCAGTACACCGCGCCCCGCGGCGTCTGCAGCACCTTGCCCGCCCCGCAGATGATCTGCCTGGTGACCAGGAACGGAATCAGCACATCCGCCAGCCTGCCGAACTCGCCGTGCCTGCCGACCAGGTAGTTCTCGTGGCACCCGTAGGAGTTGCCTGCGGAGTCGGTGTTGTTCTTGAACAGGTAAATGTCGCCCGCGATGCCTTCCTCGCGCAGCCGCGTGTCGGCGTCGACGAGCAGGCCCTCCAGGATGCGCTCGCCCGCCTTGTCGTGCGTGACCAGGTCGATCAGGTTGTCGCACTCCGGTGTCGCGTATTCGGGGTGACTGCCGACGTCGAGGTAAAGCCTGGCGCCGTTGCGCAGGAACACGTTGCTACTGCGGCCCCACGAGACCACACGGCGGAACAAGTACCTGGCTACCTCGTCCGGGGACAGCCGACGCTGCCCGCGGAACGTGCACGTGACGCCGTACTCGTTCTCCAGCCCGAATATCCGCCGGTCCATCCGACTCCCGTTACCAGTCGACCGCGATGTACTTAGTCTCGGTGTACTCAAGCAGCCCGTCATGCGCGCCCTCGCGACCTAGGCCAGACTGCTTCACCCCGCCGAACGGCGCTGCCGGGTCGGACACCACGCCCCGGTTGATCCCGACCATTCCGGCTTCGAGGCTCTCGGCGATCCGCAGCGCCCGCCGCAGGTCACCGGAATATACGTAGGAAACGAGCCCGTACTCCGTGCTGTTGGCCAGCGCGATCGCCTCGGCTTCGTCGGTGAACCGCACGATCGGGGCGACCGGGCCGAAGATCTCCTCGGACAGGATGCCGGCTCCGGCCGGAACGCCGTCAAGCACGGTCGGCTCGTAGTAATAGCCGACGCGGTCCGGCGCGTGACCGCCGGTCAGCACCGCTGCGCCAGCGCCCGTCGCCGAGTCGACCAGACCCGCGACCTTGTCCCTGGTGTCGGCATTCACCAGCGGCCCGAGGTCCACGCCGTCGTCAAGGCCGGGACCGACCCTCAGCGCGCCGAGCCTGGCGGCGAGCTTCGCCGAGAACTCCGCGGCGACCTTCTCGTGCACGTAGAACCGGTTGGCCGCGGTGCACGCCTCGCCTCCGTTGCGCATCTTGGCCAGGACCGCGCCGGTGACCGCGGCGTCGATATCGGCGTCCTCGAGCACCAGGAACGGGGCGTTGCCGCCGAGTTCCATCGAGCAGTTCGTAACGAAGTCGGCAGCTTGCTTGAGCAGCATCCGGCCGACTTCGGTGGAGCCGGTGAACGACAGCTTGCGCACCCGCGGGTCGGCCAGCACGGCCTCGGTCATCGGACCGGGCTTGCTGGTCGGCAGAACGTTCACCACACCTTCGGGAACACCCGCCTCGACGAGCAGCTTGGCCACGGCGAGCGCGGTCAGCGGGGTTTCCTTGGCCGGCTTGAGCAGCACAGTGCAGCCCGCGGCGAGCGCAGGCCCGATCTTGCGGGTGGCCATCGCGGCCGGGAAGTTCCACGGCGTGATCAGGTAACTGACGCCGACCGGCTGGCGAGCCACCATGATCCGGTTGGCGCCGGACGGTGCGACCGAGAGCGAACCGTCGATCCTGACAGCCTCCTCGGCGTACCAGCGGAAGAACTCCGCCGCGTAGGCGATCTCGCCGCGCGCGTCGCGCAGCGCCTTGCCGTTCTCTACGACCATCAGCCGGGCCAGCTGCTCGGATTGGGCAATCATCAGCTCGTAGGCGCGACGCAGGCACTCAGCGCGCTCACGCGGCGGGCGGGCCGCCCAGCCCGGCAGCGCGGCGGCCGCGGCAGCGACTGCGTCTAGCGCGTCCTCAGGACTGGCATCGGCAACTTCGGTGACCGGCTCCTCGGTTGCCGGATCGACGACAGGCAGCGATCCCGCCCGGCCCGCGGACCACTGCCCGCCGATCAGCAGCCCGGTGGGGGCGTCAATACCGGTAATAGTCGCCAGATCGGCTGTCACGCTGTCCTCCTGCCAGGTTCATTAGGACGCAATAGGACGTTCCCTGCCCTGACGCTACCAACACCGGGAAGCCTGTCACCATGCCCGATCTGGGTGCGGCCGGCCGGAGCCATAGGCGCTAGCCGCCGGAGCCCTTGCTGCCATTGCCCTGGCCGCCGGCCGCATCCGGCCCGCCAGTGCCCGGCTCAGCCCCTGTCTCGGGCGCGGCTGCCTCAGGCCCGGCTGTCTCGGCCTTGGCTGCGTTAATGCTGGCCGACTCGGCAAGCAGCGCGTCGAGCCGGGCGCCGGTAAGACGACGGAATGCCCGGTGTGTCCGGCTACGCTCCAGCAGTGCGACTTCCAGCTGGCTGCTGGTCACCGGCTCGTGGTTCGCGCCGTCGCCCTGCCCGCTGAGCGCGGCTATGGCGAGGGCCATCGCCGCAGTCAGCGACATGCCGGTCGCGTACTGATCCTTCAGGACGGCCGCGACCTTGTCGGCCTGCCCGCCCATCACGACGAAACCGTGCTCGTCGGCCACCGAGCCCTCGAACGTGATCCGGTAGATCTCGTCGGCGTCAGCGCTCGGGCCGACCTCCGCGACGACGATCTCGACTTCGTAGGGCTTGTTGCTGTCGGTGAACAGCGAGCCGAGCAGCTGCCCGTACCAGTTCGCCAGACCGCGGGCGGTGACGTCCTGCCGGTCGTACTGGAACCCGGTCATGTCGGCGTACCGGACGCCTGCCTTGCGCAGGCTCTCGAACTCGTTGTAGCGACCGACCGCCGCGAACGCGATCCGGTCGTACATCTCGCTGAACTTGCGGAGCGCACGCGACGGATTCGGCGCGACGAACAAGATGCCGGCTTCGCAGTCGATCACGACGCCGCTGCGGATCTGCGCGATGCGCTTGCGCGCGTAATCCGCCTTGTCC
>Ga0335073_10009896_pt1 | contig 13382 bp, 14 predicted proteins | sample Lox_Sample_22_FD_207093 | JGI IMG/M metagenome (GOLD analysis project Ga0335073, IMG submission 207093) | Soil microbial communities from Loxahatchee National Wildlife Refuge, Florida, United States - Lox_Sample_2.2 | ecosystem: Environmental > Terrestrial > Soil > Wetlands | place: USA...
GCCTCGCTGGCGTTCCTCGGGCTCGCTCCCAATCCCAACGGGCCGAACTGGGGCACCATGATCCAGGAGAATCAGATTGTGCTGACGGTCCAGCCCTGGGGAGCCGTTGCGCCCATCATCGCCATAGCGCTGCTGACGATGGGCACTGGCCTGATCGGTGACGGCATAGCGCGCACCGCCGCGGGCATCGACCGGACTCGAGGTCAGGAATGACCACCGAGCTGGCGCCGCCGCCAGCTGAGCCCATCACCTCGGCGGTATCCGTTCAGGGCCTGCACGTCGAGGTCGGCTCGGCCGGTACGCCAGTCGTCAGCGACGTGTCGTTCGACATCGCGCGCGGGGAAATCCTCGGCCTGGTCGGCGAGTCCGGGTCCGGCAAAACCACTGTCGGCCTGTCCTTGCTCGGCCACGCCCGGCGCGGCCTGCGCATCGCCGGCGGCTCGGTGCTGCTCGGCGACAGCGACGTGCTCACGCTTGACGAGGAGCAGCTCCGCAAGGTGCGCGGCTCGGTCGTGTCCTACGTTCCCCAGGATCCGGCGTCATCGCTGAACCCGGCGCTGCGGATCGGCCTGCAGCTGCGGGAGGTGCTGGAAGCGCACGGTACCAGGGGCGGAGGTACCGCCGAACGCGTAGCGGAGATGATGCGGGAGGTCGCGCTGCCCGACGATCGCCGCTTCCTCAGGCGGTACCCGCACGAGCTGTCCGGCGGCCAGCAGCAGCGGGTCGGGCTCGCGATGGCGTTCGCCAACCGGCCCCGCCTCATCGTGCTCGACGAGCCGACGACCGGACTCGATGTCACCACTCAGGCGCACGTGCTGTCGACGGTGCGCGAGCTCGCGACCCTGCATGACGTGGCTGCCCTGTACGTGAGCCATGACCTGGCGGTCGTCGCGACGCTGGCACAGCGGGTCGCGGTCATGTATGCCGGGCGGATCGTCGAGCTGGCGACCGCCGACAAGATCTTCGAGGCGGCTGGCCACCCCTATACGCAGCGTCTCATCGGCGCCATCCCGCGCCTGACCGGCGGCCGGACGCTGGTCGGCATCCCGGGCCGCGCGCTGTCGCCGGGCGACCGTCCGGGTGGGTGTGACTTCGCGCCGCGCTGCGCGCTGCGAATCGACGACTGCCTCACCGCAGTCCCTGAGCTGCGGCAGATCGGGCCGGACCATTCGGTCCGGTGCATCCGGGCCGAGCTCGTGCTGACCCAGCGGCGAGGCCAGGCCGGTGACCCGATCGAGGTGCCGACGGTAGAGGCCCCGGAAGTGCCGGCGCTGAGCCTGGTGGACGTCGTCGCTTCTTACGGGGGGAACGAGGTCGTCCACTCGGTCAGCCTGAACCTGGCAGCTCACGAATGCGTTGCACTGGTCGGTGAGTCCGGCTCGGGCAAGACGACAGTCGCCCGGGCAATCGCGGGCCTGCACCACAACTGGACCGGGGCGATCTCGCTGAGCGGCGTGCAGCTGCAGGCTTCGGCGCGGGCTCGCAGCAGCGAGACTCGCCGGCAGATCCAGTACATCTTCCAGAACCCGTACGGTTCGCTGAACCCTCGTCGTACCATCGGCCAGATCGTCGGGCAGCCGCTCCAGGTGTTTGGCACCGCGAGCGGGCGCGAGGCTGACCGGCGCGTGGCGGACATGCTCGAGCGGGTATCGCTGCCTGCCGCATACGCGCGCAGCTTCCCCGACCAGCTGTCTGGCGGCGAGCGGCAGCGCGTCGCGATCGCGCGGGCTCTGGTGTGCGAACCCACGGTGCTGGTATGCGACGAGGTGACCTCGGCTCTTGACGTCAGCGTCCAGGCGGCCATCATCGAGTTGCTCGGCAACCTGCAGCGTGATCTGGGGCTGTCGATGTTGTTCATCACGCATAACCTTCCGCTGGTGCGGACTATCGCGCAGCGCGTGATGGTGATGCGGCAAGGCAGCATTGTCGAGTTCGGCGACGTGGCGCGGGTTCTCGCCGACCCAGTTGAGCCGTACACCCAGCAACTCCTCGCCGACACTCCGTCGCTCGAAGTGGCTATTGCTGACGTCGAGCGGGACGAGCCGACGGCCGAGGCCCGCGAGAGGTAGGCCGGATGCTGCCAGGCCGGCGTCGCCCGGACGTGCTCATCATCATGGCGGACCAGATGGCACCGTCGGCGCTGCCGTTTCACGGTCACCCGGTGACGCGTGCTCCGGCGATGTCCTGGCTCGCCGAGTCCGGAGTAGTGTTCGATGCCGCCTACACCGCCAGCCCGCTGTGCGCACCGGCTCGGGCATCGTTCCTGACCGGACTTCTGCCGTCGCGCAATCGCGTCTACGACAACGCTGCCGAGTTCAGCTCCGAGATCCCCACGTTCGCGCATTACCTGCGCGCGGCCGGTTACCGCACCGTGCTGTCCGGCAAGATGCACTTCTGCGGCCCGGATCAGCTGCACGGGTTCGAGGAGCGGCTCACAACCGACATCTATCCGGCTGACTATGGCTGGACGCCCGACTGGAACCGGCCGCACGAGCGCCCGAGCTGGTACCACGACATGAGCTCGGTCCTGCAGGCCGGCCCGTGCGTGCGGTCCAACCAGCTCGATTTCGACGACGAGGTGGCGTTCGCGGCGGAGCGGTCACTGTTCGGCCACATCCGCTCCCGCGACGAGCGGCCATTCTGTTACGTGGTCTCCTTCAGCCACCCACACGATCCCTTCACGATCCCGCGCAAGTGGTGGGACCTCTACCGCGACACCGAGATCCCGATGCCCCGCGCCGGACGCCCCGATGCCGAGCTGCACCCGCACGAGCGTCGGCTCAGGGAAGTCTGCGCGATGAACGGCGTCAGCGTGACCGCTGAGCACGTGCGGGCCGCGAGACGGGCCTATTACGGCGCGATCTCCTACGTCGACGACCACGTTGCTGCCCTGATCGGACTGCTGCGCGAGACCGGCCGGCTCGACAACACTGTCATCATCGTGACCAGCGACCATGGCGAGATGCTGGGCGAGCGCGGGGCCTGGTACAAGATGAGCTGCTACGAGGGCTCGGTGCGCGTGCCGCTCGTGATCACTGCCCCGGCATTGTTCTCGCCGGCCCGGGTCTCGGCCCCGGTGGTGACACTGGACCTGCTGCCGACCTTGGTGGGGCTGGCCAATGACGACGGGCCTGCGGGGATCGTCGGCCCGCTGGACGGCCGCAGCCTGCTGCCGCATCTGTCGGGCCATCCCGATCGCGACGATGTTGCTATTGAGTACCTGGCGGAGGGTGCGGTCGCGCCGATCGTCATGGTCCGGCAAGGTCGGCACAAGTTCATTCATTCGCCGGCCGACCCGGATCAGCTCTTCGACCTCGTCGCCGATCCTGACGAGCAAGTGAATCTAGCCGGGAACGCCTCGTCGGCTGGCCTAGTTGCCCAGTTGCAGCGAGAAGTCGCTCGCCGGTGGGACATCCGGGCGCTAGACCGGGAGGTCAGGCAGAGCCAGCAGCGGCGCATCGCGGTCAGCCGCGCACTCGGGACCGGCCTGCAGACGGCGTGGGACTTCACGCCGGCCTACGACGCGTCGCACAGGTACATCCGCAACCACATGGACCTAGGCGATCTGGAGGAGAGGGCGCGCTATCCGCCGGTCGGGCGCGACCAGAGCGAGCTCGGGCATGCGCGGCCGGCATGACGGCACGCGATGGTCACGCGGGGGCGAGTGGGTCAGGGGCGCCGATACCCGCGCCCCTCCAGCTGTACTCGGCTTCCGTCGCGCCGGAGTGGGTCGACTACAACGACCACCTGAGTGAGTGGGCCTACCTGCTGATTTTCGGCGACAGCTCGGATGCGTTCTTCCGATATGTCGGAGTGGACGAGGCCTACCGGGCGAGCGGCCGATCCCTCTACACTGCCGAAACGCATCTACGTCACCTGCGTGAGGTGAAGCTGAACCAGCAGCTGACGCTGACCCTGCAGCTACTCGGCGTCGACTCCAGGCGACTGCACCTGCTGCACCAGATGTACCGGGGCGGGGAATGCGCGGCGACTGCCGAGCAGCTGCTGCTGCACGTGGACACCCGGGCCGGCCGGGTTGCTGCCTTCTCCGCGCAGCTAGCGGCCACGCTCGAGCGCATCGCGTCGGCGCACGCTGAGCTTGCCGTACCCGCATTCGTTGGCAGGCCGATACGAGCTCCGGATGGTGGCGGCGGGCATGGATCTTGAGCTGACGGAAGAGCAGCGCCTCATCGTCGACACCGTCAGGGACTTCGTTCAGCGCGAGCTCTACCCGCATGAGCAGGAAGTCGAGAGACTCGACGAAGTTCCTGCGGAACTGGCTCAGGCCGTCAGGGCCAAGGCCATCGCCGCAGGCCTGTACGCCGCGAACATGCCCGCCGAGCTCGGCGGCGGTGGTCTCGATGCGGTGTCGCTGACGCTGGTCGAACGCGAGCTAGGCCGCGCCAGCTATGCCCTGCAGATGCTGGTCGAGCGGCCGAGCAACATCCTGCAGGCCTGCACCGGTGAGCAGCGCGAGCGTTACCTGCTGCCTGCGATCCGGGGGGAGCGCCACGACTGCGTTGCGATGACTGAGCCCGAGGCCGGATCGGATGTCCGGTCGATGTCCACGACAGCGACGCGGGATGGTGGCGACTACGTCATCAACGGCACCAAGCACTTCATCAGCCATGCCGACGTGGCCGACTTCATTATCCTGTTCGCTGCTACCGGCTCCGAGCCGGGGAGGCGCGGGCCGCGCAAGCTCATCACGGCGCTACTGGTGGACTGCGGCGCGCCCGGGCTCACCATCCGCCGCGGACCGCACTGCGTTTCCAACCGCGGCTACCACCAGTGCGAGCTGAGCTTCACCGACTGCCGGGTACCGGCCTCGGCCCTGCTTGGTGAGGAAGGGCACGGGTTCGACCTGCTCGGACAGTGGCTGGGCGCCACCCGGCTGACGGTGGCGGCGACCAGCGTGGGGCGGGCGCGCCGGGTTCTCGAGGCAGCCACCGACTGGGCAGCCCGCCGGCACCAGTTCGGCCAGCCGATCGGCAGCTTCCAGGGCGTCGGGTTCCAGCTCGCGGACATGGCCACAGCGCTGGAAGCGGCAGAGCTGCTCACCCTGCGAGCTGCAGGACGGCTGGACGAGGGGGTGATGACCGATGCTGACGCGGCAATGGCAAAGGTGTTCGCGTCGGAGATGCTCGGCCGGGTCACCGACGCGGCCGTGCAGATCTTCGGAGGGATGGGCCTGATGAGCGACCTTCCGCTGGAACGCTGGTGGCGGGACGCGCGGGTGGAACGCATCTGGGACGGTACGAGCGAGATTCAGCGCCACATCATCGCTCGGTCGCTGTTGCGCCAGCGGGGAGCATAACGTGGCTGGCCGAGCCGACGGTCCCGGCAGTTACTCTGCGGTCCGGACTGAGGTGATCGGGCAGACGATGGTGATCACCATTGACCGGCCACCCGCTAACGCCATCGACGTGATGACGAGTAGAGGGCTCTACGCCGCACTCGATCACCTGCGTATCGATCCTCAGCTGCGGGTCGGCATCGTGACCGGGGCTGGCGACCGCTTCTTCTGCGCGGGGTGGGATCTCAAGGCAGCGGCGGCGGGGGAGGCCATCGACGCAGATCATGGTCCGGGCGGTTTTGCCGGCCTCACCGAGTTCTTCGATCTCGGCAAGCCGGTCATCGCAGCGGTCAACGGACTGGCCTATGGCGGCGGCCTTGAGCTCATGCTGGCCGCTGACCTTGTCGTGGGGGCAGAGCACGCGAAATTCGCGCTGACCGAGGTGACGCTCGGGCTAATAGCCGACGCCGGCGGAGTGCTCCGGTTGCCAGCCAGGGTGCCGCGGGCCATCGCGCTCGAGTACCTGCTCACCGGTCGCCCGTTCACAGCTGCCGAGGCCTTCAGGCTCGGCCTGGTCAACCGCGTGGTTCCGGGTGCTGGGGTGAGATCCGCCGCCCTCGAGCTGGCCAGCGCCATCTGCGCAGCGGCACCGCTAGCCGTCGCGGCCGTACTTGAGATCGTGCGGGCAACCGCAGCCGCCGACATCCAGCGCGGGTTCGAGATCCTGCGAACAGGTGATCTTCCGGCGTACCGGGCAATGCTGGAGTCAGCCGACGCTCGCGAGGGGGCGCGCGCCTTCACCGAGGGCCGCAAGCCGGTCTGGCGGGGCCAGTGACCGACGGGCCGCTTGACACCGGCGGGCGAACGGTCCCGGCCGACTGGATTGACTACAACGGCCACATGATGGACGCCTACTACTTCGTCGCGTTCACCGAAGCCACTGAGGCCATGCTCGATCACCTGGGGCTCGGCGCTGCTTACCGGGAACGGGCAAACTGCGGGATGTACACAGTTGAGAGTCACCTATGCTTCCGCGCCAGCATCAGGGCGGGCGCCAGGCTGCGCTACCGGTCGCAGCTTCTTGCCGCCGACACCAAGCGACTCCACGTCCTGCATCAGCTGCTGCTGGCTGACACCGGAGCCGAAGCTGCGACCAACGAGCTGATGTTCCTGCACGTTGACCTGGCGTCCGAGCGCGTCACGCCGTTCCCGCCCGACCGGCACCAGGCGGTGCTCACGCTGGCCAGCCAGCACGCCGGCCTGGCCGTGCCGGACGTCGTCGGCCGCGGCATCGCGATGCCCGCTCGCGGGCCGGCAAGCTCAGCCGCCCGCGCAGCCGGTGCCGCCGCGCATTCGGAAGCTCCTGGATCTGGACTACCTCAGCTGGGCGAGCCCTAGCGACGGCAGCCGGGCTGGCGACCTGCGCGCCGCCGAGGAGTCTATCGCCGCAGATCACGGCGTTGGCCTCGAAGACATCGCAGTCCTGAATGACCGTTCCGTCCAGCTAGTGGCACGCGAAATGATGACCTTCGCGGGCTGGCTCTAGCGGGCGCGTCGGCGGCAAAGTCACCCATTCGGGGTGATGCGCGCGGCTAGCCGTCGGCCGACCCTAAGAGGACTGACGGAAGGACAGAAAGACAACCGTGTCTCAGACGGGTGGCGGGTTCACGCCCACGCCTAGCGCGCAGCCCTTGAACCCTGGCGAGCCCTTGGACCCCGGCGAGCGGCCCTTGGACCCTGCCGAGCGAGCGGAGCTTGCGCGGCTCCGCGCTGAGGTTGCTGAGCTCCGCGAGCACCCGGCTCCGCGCAAGCGAGCCAGGATCGGCTGGCGCGGCCCAGTTGCCAGCCTGCTCATCGTGCTCGGCTGCGTCCTCGCACCGCTGTCAGTGCTGGCAGTGTGGACTGCCAACCAGGTGTCTGACACCAGCAGGTACGTCGCCAACATGGCGCCGCTGGCCAGCAACCCGGCGATCCAGGGAGCGCTGACCGACAAGATCACGGCTCAGATCACCAGTCACATTCCGGTCAGCTCGCTCACCAGCCAGGCGGCAGGCGCCTTGTCCAGTCATGGGCTGACCCGGGCCGGGGCGCTGCTGAAGAGCTTCACGCCGTCAATCGTCAGCGCGGTGGCGGGCTTCATTCACGCGCAGGTGCACAGGTACGTCACGAGCCCGGCCTTCGCCCACTTGTGGGTCCGCCTGAATACCGTGGCACACGCTCACCTGGTCAAGGCGCTGTCGGGGCAGGGGAGCAGCGCGATCTCGGTCAGCAACGGGCAGGTCACCCTGGGCCTCGGACCGTTCATCGACGTGGCCAAGCAGCGGATCAGCGCCCGTGGGCTGACGATCGTCGACCGGCTGCCGCCGATTAACCCGAAGTTCGAGCTGTTCTCCGCGAAATACCTGGTCAAGGCCCAGACCGGATACCGGCTGATCAACGACCTCAAGATCGTGCTGCCGATCCTGACGCTGCTCTTGCTGGCCAGCGGCGTCTATGTGGCCCGTCGCCACCGCAGAGCGCTGATCGGTGCCGGCCTCGGCCTGGCCACCGCGATGCTGGTCCTCGCCGCGGGTTTGCTCATCTTCCGCGGCATCTACCTGAATGCGATTCCCAACAGCAAGGTGCCAGCCGACGCGGCTGCGGCCCTGTACGACACGCTGGTCAGGTTCATCCGGCAGGGCTTGCGCACGCTGCTCGTCGTCGGTCTCGCGGTGGCGGGTGCTGCCTTCATCACCGGTCCATCTGTGACTGCGGTCCGCACCCGGGCGGCCATCTCCCGGAGCTTCGGCTGGATCCGGGCCCACGGCGATCGTGCGGGCCTGAGCACCGGGCCGGTGGGCCGGTGGACGTACGCCCATCGCAAGGCCCTGCGGATTGCCGCAACGACTGTGGCAGTCCTCGTCTTCGTCTTCTGGGGCCGGCCGACGGCCGCGGTGGTGATCTGGATCGTGGTACTGCTGCTGATCGTGCTGGGCCTGATCGAGCTGATCGGCAGGCCGCCACCGGTCCAGCTGGGCGCGTCGGCGACCTCGCTACCCGCGCAACGCGAACACGAGCAGACGCCCGAGGACGCCGACCTCAAAGGACGAACGGGATGAGCATCTTGGTGTGGCTCTTATAGGCGGGATACGCATCGGGGAACACGCCTGTCATGTAGCGCTCTTCCCTAGTGGCGCTGTAGGCGAAGTACGCCCCCAGCAGCGCGACGGCGATCAGCCAGTACCAGCTGACCGCTAGCGCAGTGCCTACCATGGCGAGGATGAGGCCCAGGTAGATGGGATGGCGAATGCTGCGGTACGGGCCCGTCGTGACGAGTTCCGGGTCGACCTTCTGCGACATCGGCGTGCCCCAGTTCTGGCCAAGGTAGATCCGCGCCCAGATTGCCACGGCTAGCCCTGACACGAAGATCGCAAGCCCGATGCCTTCCAGCCAGGGGTCGCTCGTCACCGTATGTTCCTTGAGGACCCGAGCGCGCACCAGGAGGAGGACGACGAGCAGGATCGCAACCCGGGAACCGGCGAAGCTTCCCCACCTGGCCTGTCCCGCCTTGACGCGCACCGACGCGGCCAGCCAGTAGATCCAGAAGGCGATCCAGGCGACGAGGATGACGAGGGCCACTACTGGCATCGGTCCGGCTTCCTCGCTAGCTGTGTCCTCACATTCGCGAGGTTAGTCCGGTCGCCGATGGTTCGCCAATGCAAAAGACGGACCGTGGCGCGTGTGATTCTGTGATGCGCCAGCAGCCGCATCACTGGTTTTAGGCTAGGCACATGCGGACCACGATCCGGCTGGACGACGACGTGGCGGCCGTTGTGCAGCGCCTGAGCCGCGAGGAGCACATCGGCATCGGTGAAGCTGTCAATAGGCTCGTTCGCGCCGGCCTGCGAGCGGGACGGTCAAGGCGGCGATCGTTCCGGCAGCGCACCGCGGATATGGGGCTGCGAGTAGACGTGTCGAACGTAGCGGACGCACTCGAGGTGCTTGACGGTGCTCAGCATCCCTAGCTGATGGGCATCCGTCGATGATCGTTGATGCGAGCGTGCTGCTGTATGCGGTGGACGCCAGCAGCCCGTTTCACGCTCCGGCCAGGGACTGGCTGGAGAACTCACTGAACGAGCCGTCGCGGGTCGGGCTGCCCTGGGCGTCGCGCACGCAGAGATCATTAGCGACCTCACTGTGACGGGCGACCTGCGGGGCAATCTCGTGACCGATGCTTATCTTGCGGCGCTGGCGCTCGAGCACGGGGTCGGGATCTGCTCAGCCGACTCTGACTTCGCCAGATTCCCGCAGGTCACGTGGGTGAATCCGATCCGGCTCTAGACCAGCGTCACTGCGTGACACGACAGGAGAGCGATGGACTGGCCCGCTGGATTCATGTGGGGAACGGGCGCTTCAGCGACGCAGTGTGAAGGCGCGTCCCCGGCGTCGGACTGGTGGGACTGGGAACGCGCGGGGCACGCGCCGCTGTCCGGCGATGGCAACGGCTTCGCCGAGCGGTTCGCCGAGGACTTCGGGCTGCTCGCGAGCCTCGGGCTACGCCATCACCGGCTGACGATCGACTGGGCGCGGGTGGAACCCGAGCCGGGCCGGCACGACCCGGCTGCGGTCGCGCACTACCGGGAGGTGCTCGCAGCCGCACTCACGGCCGGCATCGAGCCGTGGGTCTGCCTGCACCACTTCACGCTGCCGCGGTGGTTCGCCGACGCCGGCGGGTTCCTGGCCGAGCCGAACCGCGGCGAGTTCTGGACCCGGCACGTCGAGTTCATCGCCGAGACGTTCGGCGATCTTGCCCGCGGCTGGCAGCCGGTGAACGAGACCAACTACTACGCCTTCGCCGCGTATCTGGGCCGCGGCTGGCCGCCGGGGCACAACGACATGAGCGAGTGCGCGCAGGTCTCCCGTGCCATGCAGCTGGCGACAGCGGAGGCGGCAGTGCGGCTGCGGCAGACCGGGGCTCCGGTCGCCTCGATCTTCGGGCTGTCGGGCATCGAAGCGCTGGACGACGAGCCGCGGACCACCCGGCTCGCTGACCTGCTCGACGCCGTTAACTGGCAAGCCGGGCTGGGACTCTTCCGGGAGGGCGTACTGCGCGTTCCCGGTCTTGACGAGACGATCAGGCCGGACCTGGCCGGCTCTTTCGACCTCGTCGGGTTTTCGTACTACTCGACCATCGGCATCCGGCAAGGCCGGATGGTCCCGTTCCCGGTGGCTGCGCCAGTGTCCCCGCTGGGCTATGGCATCTGGGCCGACGGGCTAGGCCGGGTGCTCGACCGGCTGCATGAGCTGCTGCCGCAGACGCCGCTGCTCGTGGCTGAGTACGGAATCGGCACCAGCGACGACAGCCAGCGCGCGGCCTACCTCGAGCGAGGCCTGCAGGTGACCAGCGACGCCATCGCCCGCGGGGTCGACGTCCGCGGCTTCTTCCACTGGACTGCGGTGGACAACTACGAGTGGCTGCACGGCTTCGACGTCCAGTTCGGGCTGATTGACCGCGACCGCACTATCCGGCCCAGCGCCCTGGTGCTCCAGCGCGAGGCTCGCTGAGCCGATCCTCCCACCGCCCGGCTCGGGAATAGCCAGGGCTGCGTCTTGTTGCTATATGCAAACGCATATATCTCGGCTCCGCCAGGCCGGCATCCGGCTTGGCCCTGGATCGGGACATAGGAGGCACGAGCATGCAGTTCGGGATCTTCTCGGTCAGTGACATCACTCGTGACCCGGTCGCGGGGGAGACGCCGAGCGAGGCGGAGCGGATCGACGCCGTCGTGCAGATCGCGCAGAAAGCCGAGGACGTGGGGCTCGACGTGTTCGCGATCGGCGAGCATCACAACCCGCCGTTCTTCTCCTCGGCGCCGACGACTCTGCTCGCTTATATCGCGGCGACGACGAAGCGGCTGATCGTATCCACGGCGACGACGCTGATCACGACGAATGACCCGGTGCGCATCGCGGAGGAGTACGCGATGCTGCAGCACCTGTCGAAGGGCCGGATGGACCTGATGCTCGGGCGCGGCAACACCGCACCGGTCTATCCGTGGTTCGGTCAGGACATCCGGCAGGGGCTGCCGCTGGCGCTGGAGAACTACAACCTGCTGCACCGGCTGTGGCGCGAGGACGTCGTGAACTGGCAGGGGAAGTTCCGCACGCCGCTGCAGGGCTTTACCTCGATCCCGCGGCCCCTGGACGACGTGCCGCCGTTCGTGTGGCACGGCTCGATCCGCACGCCGGAGATCGCCGAGCAGGCCGCGTACTACGGGGATGGCTTCTTCGCCAACAACATCTTCTGGCCGAAGGAGCACTACATCCGCCTGATCCGGTTCTACCGGCAGCGCTACGCCCACTATGGCCACGGCAGCGAGAAGCAGGCCATCGTCGGGCTTGGCGGTCAGGCGTACATCGCCAGGAACTCGCAGGACGCCAAGCGGGAGTTCCGTCCTTACTTCAACGAGGCGCCGGTCTACGGGCACGGGCCGTCGATGGAGGACTTCATGGAGGCAACGCCGCTGTCGGTCGGCAGCCCGCAGGAGGTCATCGACAAGACCCTGACTTTCCGCGAGCACTTCGGTGACTACCAGCGTCAGCTGTTCCTGGTCGATCATGCGGGACTGCCGCTGAAGACGGTGCTGGATCAGCTCGACCTGCTCGGCGGCGAGGTCGTGCCGGTGCTGCGCAAGGAGATCGCCGCCCGCCAGGACCCGCAGACTCCGGAGGCACCGACGCACTCCGGCCTCGTCAGGGTCAAGTACGGCGATGGGCCGGCGCGCCAGCCGCGGCCGAACGCCAACCGGGGCGACAACGTCACGGGCCAGTCGCCGTATCAGGACAGTGCGCCCGAGGTCCAGGCCGAGTATCCGCAGCTGCCATGACAGGTGCAGGTCAGCGGGCGAATGACGCCTGGGAGGCGCTGCTGTCCGCGCACGCCGTGCTGATGAAGCAGTTCGCTGCCGAGGACATCTGGGCGGAGCTGTCGATGCGGGAGTATGACGTGCTTTACACCTTGTCTAAGTGCGACGAACCGGTGCGCATTGGCGAGCTGACCAGGCACGTGCTCCTCAGCCAGCCCGCGCTGTCCCGCCTGGTGCACCGGCTCGCCAGCCAGGGCATGATCGACTGCCAGCCTGACCCGGCCGACGGCCGCAGCGTCCTGGTGTCCCTCACCGACGCTGGCCGGGCGCTGCAGCGCCAGGTCGGCCGCCGGCACGCCCGCAGCGTGGCGCGCGTCCTGACCGCCGCGCTGGACCGGGGTGACCTGCGGCGGCTCGAGACGATCAGCCGGACGCTGGCCCGCCATGCCGCAGTTGTCAACAACGAGAACGAGGACCCGAATTCATGAGCAGTCGCCTAGATCACGACGCATTCACGCTGGCGGTGGTCAGCGCGGGGACGTCGGACCCATCCTCGACCAGGCTGCTGGCGGACCGCGCTGCCGAGCGCGTCACTGCGGCGGCCGCCAGCCGCGGCGCTACGGTGACCGTGAAGGCCGTCGAGCTGCGCGAGATCGCCGCCGACATCTCGAACGCGCTCGTCTCGCAGCTGATCACGCCGAGACTCCAGCACGCGATCGCGGCTCTGCGCGACGCGGACGGCATCATCGCCAGCACGCCCGTCTACAAGGCCGGCCCGAGCGGCCTGCTCACCGGCTTCTTCGACATCCTGGACGACGACCTGCTGATCGCGAAGCCGGTGATGCTGGCCGCGACCGCCGGCACCGCCCGGCATGCGCTGGTCGCCGATGGCCAGCTCCGGCCCATGTTCGCGTACCTGCGTGCGCTGACCGTGCCGACGTCGCTGTTCGCCGCGCCGGACGACTGGAGCGACCCGGCGCTTGGGTTGCGCATTGACCGGGCCGCCGTCGAGCTCCTGCTGCTGATGGACAGCGGGTTCGCGGGCAAGATCAGAGCGGAGACCTGGCACAACTATCAGCACGAGTTCGGCAGCGCCGCCGGGGTGGAGGCCCCGGTCGATCTCGACACCGACCTGATGCGGCTGGCGACGGGAGGATCAGCAGTCTGACTCGCGGCCGCCGCGGATGCGGCCGGCGGACAGATCAACGCCCTGGTCGGCGGCATGGGCGACGAGCAGGCGG
>Ga0335073_10009898_pt1 | contig 13382 bp, 10 predicted proteins | sample Lox_Sample_22_FD_207093 | JGI IMG/M metagenome (GOLD analysis project Ga0335073, IMG submission 207093) | Soil microbial communities from Loxahatchee National Wildlife Refuge, Florida, United States - Lox_Sample_2.2 | ecosystem: Environmental > Terrestrial > Soil > Wetlands | place: USA...
ACAATTCACAATGCCTGAAAATTCTTCGGCATGCAATCACCGAAGAGTGTGATGTGCGCAGAAAGTAATTAGGATTTGTTGAGCAGTCCGCGCGGATCGCATCGCCACGGAGAATATGGCAACCTGGCGATCGCGAAGAGAGGGATTTGACCATTGAGCGATCTGCATGGAAGAGTCGCGGTAGTGACCGGCGCCAGCCGCGGCCTGGGCCGGCGTATTGCGGTGCGGTTGGCCATTGAAGGGGCGACAGTGGCGCTGGTGGCGCGCAGCGAGGCCGGCCTTCAGGAAACTCGGCGTGAAATTGCGGCGAAAGGCGCCCAGGCATTGGTTGTGCCCGCCGATCTTGGGCTGCCGGAATCGGTCCGGCGGCTGAAGGGCGTGATCGAAAGCGAACTCGGCGTTCCCTCCATCCTCGTCAATGCAGCAGGTGTCTTCGGTCCGATCGCCCTCGTCAGGGACGGCGACCCGGCCGCCTGGACCGAGACCTTCATGATCAACACCATTGCTCCATACCTGACTTGCCGGGCCTTCGTCGGCGGAATGATCGCAGGTGGATGGGGCCGCATCGTCAATGTGACCTCCGCGGCGGCTCTGCACGAACCAGGGCCTTGCAACAGCGCTTATGCCACGAGCAAGGTGGCGCTCAATCAGTTCACGCGCCACCTGGCGTCTGAGTTGAAGGGAACAGGGGTCACCGCAAACGTGATTCATCCCGGCGATGTGAAGACCGACATGTGGGCGGAGATCAAAGCTGCTTCCGAACGACTGGGCAGCATGGCCGATGCGTACATGCAATGGGTGAACTGGGTCGAGGAAACCGGAGGCGACGACCCCGAAAAGGCCGCCGATCTGGTTGCTGGCTTGATGGGCGAAGACACAGCGAGCGTCAACGGCCAATTTCTCTGGATCAAAGACGGATTGCAGAACCCGATCCCAAGCTGGGGCGAGCCCGGCAGGCCGCAACCCTGGCGCACGAACAGCAAATGACCCGCGAAAGCAGTACGGGCGTCGGCCGGGAGGTGGGTATACTCGTCGCAGCCGGGAAGACGGACTGGAAGTCCCGAATGGTTCTCCTGGTGCTGCGATGAATCACGAAATCGCCTTTGAAATGGCGTCGGCCAGTGTGCGCTTCGGCGCGGGTGTTACGCGCGAAGTGGGAATGGATCTCGCGGATCTGGGAATCCGCGGCGCGCTGGTGATCACCGATCCGGCGCTGCGGCGCATGCGTCCCATCCACACGGCGCTCGAATCGCTCGAGGCGAACGCCATCGCTTACGCGCTCTATGATCGCGTGCGGGTAGAGCCCAGCGAGGAATCGTTTCTCGATGCGATCGCTTTCGCCGGGCAGTGCGACTACGGCGCCATTGTTGCCGTGGGCGGCGGATCGACTATCGACACGGCCAAGGCGGTGAATCTCTACACGGCTTATCCGCCGCAGGATTTTCTCGACTACGTGAATCCTCCCATCGGCAAGGGCCTGCCGGTGCCGGGTCCGCTCAAGCCGTTGATCGCGATTCCCACCACCGCGGGCACGGGCAGCGAAACCACCGGCGTCGCCATCTTCGATTTGAGCAGGATGCACGCCAAGACCGGCATTGCCAGCCGCCGGCTCAAGCCCACCCTCGGGTTGCTCGATCCCGAGAACACGCGCACCATGCCTGCGCAGGTGGCCGCCGCAACCGGTCTCGATGTACTAAGCCACGCCGTCGAATCCTACACAGCGTTGTCCTACTCGAATCGTCCCTTGCCGGATCGGCCCCTGCTGCGGCCTGCGTATCAGGGATCGAACCCCATCAGCGACGTGTGGTCGCTGCAGGCCATGCGCATGGTGGCGCGGTACCTGGTGCGCGCAGTCGAAGACCCTTCCGACGACGTGGCGCGCGCCAACATGATCCTGGCTTCCGCCTACGCGGGCATCGGATTCGGCAACGCCGGCGTGCACCTGCCGCACGGAATGTCGTATCCCGTGTCGGGCAGGGTGAAAGGCTACTTTGCGTCCGGATATCCCACCGATCATGCGCTGGTGCCGCACGGGTATTCCGTCGTCCTGAATGCTCCCGCGGTGTTCCGATTCACGGCTCCATCCAATCCGCAGCGGCATCTGGAGGCGGCCGAGGCGCTCGGCGCCAACACCTCAGGGGTTCATCCCGAAGATGCGGGCAAGTTACTCGCGGACCGCATCACCTGGTTTATCGAGCGGCTCAAGCTGCCCAATGGGCTGCGCGCCCTGGGCTACACTTCGTCCGATATCCCCACTTTAGTTGAAGGCACTCTACCGCAGCATCGCGTCACCAAGCTCTCGCCGCGGCCTGCCGGACCCGAGGAACTCGTCCGCCTGTTCGAAGAGGCCCTGGTGGCGTTTTGATCTCTCGGCGTGCTTCCGCCCGCTGGTTATCGAATCCGATTCGGTTTTGACCGTCGTAGCTAAGGGCTGAAACCGGGCGTTGAGCGAAGGGGATGGTAATCCCGGTCGCTTTTCCGGCTGTTTTTCGATTACCTTCGCCGCGACCACCCGTCCAAGCGATACGTAAAGCTCCGTAAGAATCTTGCCCAGCGCGCTGGGGAACCGTAGAATAAAAAGATTGCAGGAGTTTTGAAGGCCATGATGCGCAACGGTCGCCTCTTTCTCTTTGCCGCAGTGGGGTTCGGCCTGATCTTTACGCCCGCTCACCGGCTCGCCGCCCAGAACGACTCAACCGCCCCGGCAGCGGCCCAATCCGACGACAGCCAGGACCAGGGAGTCGATCCGCTCAAGCGCCCGCGGTCGGACAAGGAGCAGATCCAGGCGCAGCACGCCCTGCGGCAGGAGTTGAAGGGCGCTTACAAGAACTGGCTGGACCAGGAAGTGCCCTACATCATCTCCGACGAGGAACGCAAGGCATTCAAGTCGCTGAGCAACGACGAAGAGCGCGACGCCTTTATCGAGCAATTCTGGCAACGGCGCAACCCCAATCCCGATTCGCCCGAAAACGAGTTCCGCGAGGAGCACTACCGGCGCATCGCCTATGCCAACGACAAGTTTGCCGCGGGCAAGCCGGGATGGAAGACCGATCGCGGCCGCATCTACATCATGTGGGGCCCTCCCGACTCAATCGAATCGCACCCCTCGGGCGGCAGCTACCAGCGGCCGATGGAAGAGGGCGGCGGCGAGACCTCGACCTTCCCCTTCGAAGTCTGGCATTACCGCTACCTGGAAGGCATCGGCGAGAATGTCGACCTCGAGTTTGTCGATACCTGCCAGTGCGGCGACTACCACTTCACCATCGACCGCGGCGAAAAGGACGCGCTGGCCAAGGTTCCCGGCGCCGGCCTGACGCAGTGGGAAGAGATGGGCCAGGCAAAGAAGGCAGATCGCTTCAAGGGTGGGATGGAGAATCTGGGCACCGGGCCGCTCTCCTCCGGGCAGGCCTCGAAGGAGTTCGACCGCATCGAACTGGCGGCAAAGATCTTTGCGCCGCCGCCGGTCAAGTTCAAGGACCTGGACGACTTCATCTCCGAACACAAGATTCTCAACGGGCCGGTGTTTCCCTTTGACGTTCGCACCGACTACGTAAAGGTGACGGAGAACATGGTGCTGGTTCCGGTCACGGTGCAGATCAAGAATCGCGATATCACCTTCGTGACCAAGGACGGCGTTTCGTCCGGCTATGTGAACATCCTGGGCAAGGTGACCACGCTGACCCACAAGGTGGTGCAGACCTTCGAAGACACCGTGAAGGTGGAAGAGCCGCAGGAGCTGCTGGAGAAAGCGCTGGACCGCAAGAACATCTACTGGAAAGCGATGCCGTTGCCGCCTGGCCTCTACCGGCTGGATATCGCCATCAAGGACGTGAACAACCCCGACCACGTGGGCCTCTACGGGCGCGGAATCGACGTGCCGACCTACCACGACGAAAAGCTGGCCACGTCTTCGCTGATTCTGGCCGACGAGATGAACCAGGTTTCCACCCGCGAAATCGGCGGCGGGACATGCGTCATCGGCAGCACACATATCTGCCCGCGGGTGAGCCCCAATCCCGCCACTCCGATCAGCTTCAGCCGCAGCCAGGAGCTAAACTTCTGGATGCAGGTTTACAACCTGCGCGTGGACGACGCCACCAAGAGCAACCTGGCCACGGTGACATACCAGATCGTGGATACGTCAAACAATGCGGTGATGCTGGAGAAGCAACTGGAATCGAAGGAGTTGGGACCGCACAGCGACCAGTTGACAGTGGAGAAATCGCTGTCCATCGCCGGTTTGCAGCCGGGCAGGTACAAGGTGACGATCAAAATAAATGACGAAATCTCAAAACAAGAGATTGCGCAATCGGCCCCTTTTGTCGTCGAATAGTAATTATTCCGCACTCAGGCTGACCGGACGCGAGATTCGGAGAGCCGTGCGGGATCGATTTGAGAAGGCTTTGCCAGGGGCGCCGCCGGGTCACAAGGAACAGTGATGCGCAGGCTCCATTTCGCTCTCGCCGTGCTGATTTCCCTGGGAAGCGCTCCCGCTTACGGAGTCACCCTGGGCTCGGTTTCGGGTCTGGTACGCGACTCCGGCGGCGTGCCGCAGATCGGCGCAGTGGTGCAGCTGCTTCGCCCCGATTTGAGCGTGGTGGCCACTATTTATACCGACGACGCGGGCCGCTTCGCCTTTCCCGCGGTTATGCCCGGCAAATACGCGCTCAAGGCCATGGGCACGTCGTTCCTTCCCTCGCTGCGCGAAGACCTCCGCATCCGGACCCATGTCGTCGTTAATCTCACCCTCAACACGTTGTTCGAAGTGATGCAGTGGCTGCCCGCCGAGCCACGTGCCGCCAATGCGCCAAAGGACGACTGGGCGTGGACGCTGCGCTCGGCCGCCAACCGGCCTCTGCTGCGCTGGCTTGAGGATGGACCGCTGGTCGTGGTCACCGACCGGCCGGGCGGAACTCCCAAATTAAAGGCGCGGTTGATGGCGACCGGCCAGAACGGGACGTTTGGCGAGAACGGCGAGCGCTTTACGGCGAATGTGGAAGAGACGCCATCCGACAGCCGCGAATTGCTGGCGCGCGTCGACTTTGCCCCCGGCACAGATGAGGGGATGGAATCGATGCTCGGCTTCCGCCAGGATCTGGGCATGGCCGGCTCAGTGCAGTCCGTGGCGGCGGTTTCCATCCGGCCTGAGATCGACGCGGCCGGCCCGGAAGGACTCAACGAGGCCGCCATCCGCACCTCCGAAACCATCCATCTGGGCGAGGCGGTGGAAGCCGAAGTCGGTGCAAGCCAGGTGCTGGCGCGCTTTGCCAGCCATGGGCCCAATACCGTGACCGCGGCGCTGCCCTTTGCCACAGTGGGCTGGCGCGGCGGCAACTCCGAGCTCAGTTATCAGCTGACGACCATGATGCCGGGCACCGACGGTGCGGATGAGAGCCAATCGACAACCTGGCTTCCCGAGGCGGCCTATCGCAACGGTGACCTGGTGCTGGAGCACGGGGTTCACCAGCAGGTGGGATGGGAGCGGCGTACAGAAAGCTCCGGCATGGCCGTCCTGGTTTACGCCGACAATGTGCAGAATCCGGTGATTGAAGCCTCCGACCGCGACGGTACGGCTTCGGCACCCGCCGCGGTGCTCTTCGACCCCGCCAGCGCACTGCTGCATGCTGCCGCGGGCGATTATTCCACCACCGGCATGACGGCATCAGTGGAGCGCCGCTTGCCCAACGGCAACTTTGTTCGCCTCAGCTACGCCAACGGCGACGCTCTGGTGATGTCCGCCTCGGCCCGGCCCATGGCGCTCAGCCAACTCGTCGCCAGTGCCCATCCGCGACGCGCCCAGATGTACTCGCTTGCTCTATCCGGCACGCTCGATGGCACGCACACCCACTGGCGCGCCAGCTATCGATGGCAGCCTGCGGACTCCGTTACCCAGGTCGCTCCATTCGCCGTCGATGCCGCTGAGCCGTTCTTCAATCTCCATCTGCGCCAGCCCCTGTGCGTGCGCGGCGAGAACGAGGGCCACGTCGAAGCGCTGCTCGACGTGCGCAACCTGCTCGCCGAAGGCTATCGTCCATTCGTCACCAGCGACGGCTCCATGATCGTCTTCGCGCAGGATCAGCGCAGCTTCGGCGCCGGCCTGGCATTCACGTTTTGATTGACATTTTCAGGCCTGCCGGCAGCAGCTCAGATTGAGCCGTTTCCAGCCTGCCGGTAGTGTCCTAATTTGATGATCTGCGCGTAATCCACATCCGCACTCCAGCCATGGCCGCAGGGGTAGAGGGGACGTTTTGGAGCGTGGGGGACTTGGTGGAGGCCGCAGCGTGAAATTGCGCCTCGCAATCGATTTCTGTCTTGCGGAAGGCCAGTCTCTCTCGAAAGGAGTTTCTATGTCAGATTGGGCAGAAGAGCGAGCGCGGAGCGTAAAGGCTCGCCTCAATAGGGAGCAGGGAAAGATAGCTGGATGGATAGAGAACCGGAAGCTGATCGAGGAACAAGGACCCGGCCTTTGGAGGGAACTCCGCACTCATCTTGAGTCTCTCGTGCACGAACTTAATCGAGCATTGGGACCAAACGCGCTTTTGATTGTAGGCAAAGAACCAAGCGAAATGGACATCCGGTTCACGGTGCACGACCCAGCTCACCAACTCCTAGTCTGGTTTGAAGCGACTACCGCTCAGGACGCTCTTCGCTGGACATACCCTGGAGGCAAGGGCGCAGATCAGAAATGTCGTTTGGTCCCAAATGCTGCCGGAGTCCTGTGTTTTTGGTCAAACGGCTATACATCTAACCCGGAAACCATAGCCAAGTCAATGCTCGACGGGCTTTTGCTGGAGCAATAAATGACCGTCATCGAAGAACTCCGGGATGCGATCCACAAACTGCATGGCGTGAAAGCTACGCACTTGGAGAGCGTCCCCGTTCACGAGACATTCCAAGGGGAGACGGTGTGGAAGGGGATCGTCGAGGTCTTCCATCTGGAGGGGCACCCAAAGACCGACACAGCTTACGCGTGGCTTCACGATACCGGCGATCCAGAGAAGCCATTCCGCCAGGTGACGGTCCTGCGCATTCATCCCGCGCTCAGTCCGATAGCAGCCGTAAGAGCATTCATCGTTCAGGAGATCAAAAGCAATGCCGCAGCCGAAGCCTAAGAGGGTGGGACGCCCCAAATTGCCGAAGGGTGAGGCCAAAGGCAAGATCGTCGCACTGCGCTTCGATCCTGAGTACCTGAAACGGATTGATGCCGCAGCCAAAACGGGCAAGCAGACCCGTTCCGAATGGATACGGAGCACGTTGAATGCCGCGTTGGGAGGATGAACCTGTGGATTTCAAATTAGGACACTACCAGCCTGCCACGAGCGTTGGAGCCCAACCGGAACTTATGGTATATTCGTCAAGGATCGAGCGGCTTTTCGCTCATCTCATGTGCGCGCAAACCCTCCTTGCGCGAACAGTCACCCCTCCCGGACGCGTAGCTCAACTGGCAGAGCATTCGGCTCTTAACCGACAGGTTGTAGGTTCGATTCCTACCGCGTCCACCACACCTTGAGCCGAGCAAATCCGAGAACATCCTAAAATCTATGAGAATGATGGGATTTAGCCGTATTGTTGTCCAGTTATGATCCACAGGGTCCGTTGACATCTAGGGGCAAGTGGGGGCATTAGTTAGGGGCAGTTGAGCCCATTCCAGAGGAGTTGCCCCTATGCCACCGACTGATACCGCACTTCGAGACGCTAAGTCCAGTTCAAAGACCATTAGGCTCTTCGATGAGCGAGGGCTGTATTTGGAGATACGAACCGGGTGCTCGACCTTCAAAATATAGGACCGAGTGGAAGTGCTGTCGCCCGAAGACGAGGATACATTCTTTCATCCGGGCACATGGGGACATGGATACACAAATCTCCTGTTGGGGAAGCTGTACGCAGAAACACGACGCGACGTCGCGGCTGCGACTATAGATACTTGGCGCAAAGAATATCGAGCTTGTGTGAAGTGGGAACACGATAATCCTGCAAAGCCCGCAGACGCCTTTCTCCTGGAATTACAAGCTCGTAAGCGAAGCTACCGCAAACGTCCTGTGCTGAGGCAAGTCAGCCCTAGCCGGCGTCAGCCGTAAGAAACTACTGCTGCACACTGCTGCACACTGCTGCACACCGAAATCACCCCTGTTTCACGCCGCCGACACACCGGAAAAAGCAGCTTACGCTTCAAGCAGACATTCCAAGGAGGATCAATCATGTCCCACATCATTCTTCGGCTTCCGGCGGTAAAGACCCGAACCGGGCTCTCTCGATCAACGATTTACCTCCGAGTTGCAGAGGTAAATTCCCAAAGCCCGTATCCTTGGGCGCTCGCGCAGTCGGCTGGGTCGACAACGAAATCGACGCATGGGTAGCCGGCCAGATCGAGTTGAGCCGCAGAGCTGAGAGCGCACTGTTGCAGGGACCGCCATCGCGCTGATGAACGCCAACGCTGCGGCTCCGCTGCTATCGACGGCTGACCAGGCCGCGCTAGGCAGGCTAGGCATTTCCCCAGACCTGTTGGTCGAGGCTCGCGTCCGGCGGGTGACTGATCGTACGGCGCGCGAGGAATACGGCGTGTCTGGCCCACTATCGAAAGACATGAGTGGAATCATGTTCCTCTTCTTCAGTCCACCTCACCGGCCGTCGCGTCACTGCGTGTCTGCGCCGCGACAACCCCGAAATCGAAGATGGCAAGGAAAAGGACAAGTAAATCTCTCCGTACGCTGACGGCAGGCACCTTTATTTTCCGCCTGGGTCGTCGGCGAAGTTGGAACAGTCGGACATCCCGATCGTCCTGGTGGAGTCAGAGAAAGCGTCCCTGGCGCTCACTGCATGGGCTGAGCGTGTGCATCTAGGCCTGCTGCCCATCAGTGTCTTATTCGGTTGTCTCAGCCGAGGGGTCTCCCCACATCGTTAGAGTTCCCAAGTCCCTGATCGAGTAGAAGATTCTGCTTCCGTCGCGTCTACGCTGGACAAGACCTTCCCTCTGGAGTGATTGCAAATGCCTGGATATGTTTGTCTGGTTGCCGTTGATAGCCTTCACTAGTTCTCCTACGGACATTTCACCTGCCTTCAGGGCTTGTAATAGACGAAGGCGATAGGGCTCTCCTAATACTCGGAATCGTCCGGCGACGAGTTCAAGCATCTCGTCATTCATCGTGAGCAAACAGAGGCTCTGAGAAGTGTGCATGGGATGAGGGGCTACTCCACCACTAAACCGAGGCTTCCACTGGGGCCTCAAGTTCTACCTCGATCGTTGGAGGATTGAGCAGAGTATTCTTTATCAGGCAGTGCTCAACCGAGCGAGCCATCGCCTCGCGCTGTTCATCGCTCAAGACAACTGGACTCTTCACATGAATCTGAAAATCGCCGAGTCGAGCTGGACCTTTGAGCTTCTCGGCGCTCACCGATACTGAAACCCCATTCTCAGCTAGCTTCCGCGTGCGCAAATACTCGGCAGCATAGAACGCCGCGCAGGAGCCAAGTGACGCCAAAAGAAGCTCGGGCGGAGTCATACCGGTGTCGTTTCCGCCGTTGTCTTGAGGCTGATCGCTGACGATCACGTGGCCCCGCGCTTTGATCGAGAAGCGAACTCCTTGCACCTGTTCTACTTGAATCTGCATAAAACCTCCTATTTTCGATTTCGCTGAAGTGGTCGGAACTTGCATTCCGGCGAATGAAGTGCCACACGATCTGCCTGAAGCTGAGATCAGCGCGAGGCACATCGGCGTGACCTTATGAAGCCACGCAAGGAATTCTGAATCTGTCTGCGTTTGTTCATCTAGCCACGCGCGGTGCAGTGAGTCGCTGAGTGCTTTGGACGCGCCTGACTTGCCGGCTTCGAGCTGAAAGATTGCTCGATACACCGAATCGCGATGCAGATCGGCTGAACGACGCTGGGCCATGTCGTCGCTCAGTTGCCGCAACTCTTTCCGTCGCGGAAGCCGGCCGAGCGCAGGATGGGCATCGCCGGGCACCAGTTGGTGAAAGCAGACTGCAGGAGATTGAGGCCGACAAAAGCGGTCAGCAGGAGCCACCAGGGCGAAAACCAATGCGTCAATGCGAGCGATACCAGCGTCATGATTCCGGCGAGAGCGCGCAAACCACGTTCAACTGTCATGCGAATGTTTCCTCTGACATCGGGTTATGCTGAGGTTTGGATTCAGCCTGGCGGCCCGCTCTCACCATGTAATAGAGAACCGGAACGGCCAGGCGAGACAAGGCCGTCGACGCCACTTCGCCGGCAATCAGCGAAAGTGCGAGTCCTTGAAAGATGGGATCGAAGAGGATTACGCTCGCGCCCACAACTACTGCGGCAGCGGTGAGAAGCATGGGACGGAAGCGCACTGCTCCGGCATCGATAACAGCTTCTTTCAGAGGCATGCCCTGGGAGCGGCGCAGCTCGATGAAGTCAACCAGGATGATGGAATTGCGGACGATGATTCCTGCGCCGGCGATGAAGCCAATCATCGAAGTTGCAGTGAAGAAGGCGCCAAGCAGTGCATGTGCGGGAAGGATTCCCACGAGGGTGAGTGGAATGGGAGCCATGATGACGAGCGGCACGACGTAAGATCGAAACCATCCAACTACGAGGACGTAGATGAGGACCAGCACCGCGGCAAAGGCGAGGCCGAGATCGCGAAACACTTCGATGGTGATGTGCCATTCGCCATCCCACTTCATCGAGTAGTGCTCGGTGGAGTCGGGCTGCGATGCGTTGTAGCGCTTGAGTGTGTAGCCTGCCGGCAAATCAAGATAATCGAGCGCCTCGTTCATCTTGAAGATTGCGTAGACCGGACTCTCTTCAGCGCCGGCAACGTCGCCCGTTACGTAGATTACACGGCGCAGATTCTTGTGATAGATGCTGGGCTCAAGCGTGGATTGGGATGCGTGCGTGAGTTCGCGCAGAGATACGGGCGTTCCATCTGCGCCTTTGAGATGCACGGCGTCGAGAGCGTCAAGGGAAGCGCGGTCTGCACGGTCGAGGCGGATGGTGATGGGGATCGGCTCTCTTGCGGCAGGATCGTGCAGCAGGCCGGCCTGCGCACCCGATTCAAGCGTCTGCAAAGCCGCGGTGATGTCGCTGACGGCGACGCCGTGCAGCGCTGCCTTCTCCTGGTCGACGGTGAGCGTAACCGTCTGCTGCGGGTCTTCGACGTACCAGTCCACGTCAACGATGCCGGGCGTTTGCGCAAAGATCTGCTTGACCCTGCGAGCCACATCGATCTGGCCATCGAATTCAGGACCGTAGACTTCAGCCACCAGCGTTTGCACCACGGGCGGGCCCGGTGGAACCTCACTCACCTTGATGCGGGCACCGAAGGGAAGCGCCAGTGCGTCCAATGCTGGACGGATGCGTTTGGCAATCTCATGGCTCTGCGTGCTGCGTTCGCCGGCTGGCTTGAGGTTCACCTGAATGTCGGCGCGGTTCGGCTGTTGCCGCATGTAGTAGTGGCGAACGAGACCGTTGAAGTTGATCGGACCAGATGTTCCTGCGTAGATCTGGTAGTTTGCGACCTCGGGTTGTTGCGCGAGATAGCGGCCCAGAGCCTGCGAGATGCGGGTGGTCTGCTCGAGCGGTGTGCCGTCGGGCATGTCGACGATGACCTGAAACTCGCTCTTGTTGTCGAAGGGCAGCATCTTGACGCGAACCAGTTTGAGTGGCACAAGGGCTGCGGCCGCGAGCAGGAAAAGAACGACGGCAACGAGGAAGGCATAGCGATAACGCCTGGAGTGGATGAGCGGCGACATGATGCGGCGATAGAGCCGCGTTGTGCCGCCTTCGGCGTGATCGGCCTTCTCCTTTCCTGCATGGCTGCGGGAGAGCAGCCGCATGGCTGCCCACGGCGACGCCACAAAGGCGACGCCGAGCGAGAACAGCATGGCCGACGATGCGCCGATGGGGATGGGGCGCATGTAAGGGCCCATCAACCCACGCACGAAAGCCATGGGCAGGATGGCGGCGATGACGCCGAAGGTGGCGAGGATGGTTGGATTGCCTACCTCGGCCACGGATTCGATGGCGACCTCGCTGAGCGGCCTGCCGTGATTCTCAGGCAGGCGCAGGTGGCGCACCATGTTCTCAACCACCACGATGGCGTCGTCGACCAGAATGCCGATGCTGAAGATGAGAGCGAAGAGCGTAACTCGATTGAGCGTGAAGCCGTAGAGGTAGAAGACGCCGAGCGTGAGCGCGAGTGTGACTGGAATTGCAACGAGCACTACGCCCGACTCTCGCCAGCCAAGGAAGAGCGCGATGAGGAGCGTGACCGAGAGCGTTGCCAACAGCAGGTGCTTGAGCAACTCATCGGACTTGGCTTTGGCAGTCTCGCCGTAGTTGCGGGTAACGGTGATGTTCAAGTCGGCGGGGATGGTGGTGCGACGCAGCTCTTCCAAGCGGCTAAGCACTGCGTTGGCAACATCGGTGGCGTTGGCGCCTTTTCGTTTGGCCACTGTGACGGTGACTGCCGGAAGATCGGCACCTGGCTGAGTTCCTGGTTGGGAGGAACCGGCTCCTGTGCCAAACAGGACGTAGCTTGCGGGCTCGCTGGGACCGTCTACGATTTGGTCCGCGGCATCTTTGAGCAGGATGGGGCGGCCACGGTCAACTCCGACGACCATGTTCTCAAGGTCTGCCTGGCGCACGAAGAAGTTTCCAGCTTCGAGACGAATCTGGCCGTTGCTGGCGGCAAATTCTCCAGCCTGCACGCGAGCGTTTGCCGCCTGCAGCGCGCGGAGAGTCGCGGTTGGCGTCAGGCCATAAGCCGACAGCTTTGGTGCGCTGAGCACTACGCGCACGCTGCGCGCCTGCCCACCGATGACTGCCGTTTCAGAAACGTCCTGAGTCTGCTTGAAGGAGTATTCGAGCTCGTTCGCGATCAGGCGCAGATGATAGGCGTCGTAGTTTTTGCCCCACAAAGTGAGGGCAAGAATCGGCACATCATCAATGGAACGCTCTTTGACCATTGGCTGCGATGCACCCTGCGGCAGCCTGTCCATGTTGGAGTAGAGCTTGCTGTAAACGCGCACCAGCGCCTGATCCTGAGGAATGCCTACAAAGAAGCGGGCGATGACGAGGCTGGAGCCGGGGCTCGAAGTGGCGTAGACGTATTCGACTCCGGGGATCTCGCGGAGCAGCTTTTCGACGGGCACGGTGACGCGCTGTTCGATCTCCTGCGGAGATGCGCCGGGCATGGCCGTCGTTACATCGAGCATGGGTACGACAATTTGCGGTTCCTCTTCACGCGGAATCAGAAGCACGGCTCCGACGCCAAGTGCGAGAGAGGCCACGATGATGAGCGGCGTGAGTCGCGAGTTGATGAAGGTGGCCGCGATTCTACCTGCGATTCCATGCGCGCGCTTCATGGCCGAGCCTCGATGCGGCTGCCGCCGAGCTC
>Ga0335073_10009900_pt1 | contig 13382 bp, 10 predicted proteins | sample Lox_Sample_22_FD_207093 | JGI IMG/M metagenome (GOLD analysis project Ga0335073, IMG submission 207093) | Soil microbial communities from Loxahatchee National Wildlife Refuge, Florida, United States - Lox_Sample_2.2 | ecosystem: Environmental > Terrestrial > Soil > Wetlands | place: USA...
TCGGCCGGGCCCGTCTCCCGCCTGGCACGCACCTCATCCCCCGCCGCCGGGCCCCCGCCCGGGCACCACCTCATCCCCGCGCCGGGCCCCCGCCTGGCCTGGCACGCACCTCATCCCGCGCCGGGCCTCCGGCGACCGACCGTGATCACTTAGCGGGGAATCCTGTCAGTGAATATCACTGACAGGATTCCCCGCTAATTCGATCATGGAGCGAGATGCCGGGATTGCCCGGTTTCTGGGGGTGCCCAGGGCGGCGGTGCTTTTACCCGCGGTCGACGGGGCGCCCGCCGGGGGACGGCTGCATCGGACCGGCCTCGACGAGCGCGCCGGCGGTCAGCCTGTCCCCGGCCTGGGCGGCCAGCAGCTGCCGGGTGCCGAGCACGTCGCCGGGTATGACGAGGAAGAACCCGCTGATGTCGCCGCGGCCGTCGGCGGTGACGGTCAGCGTGCCGAGCAGCGGCGCGCCGTCGGGCAGCTGCCAGGTCAGGGTCACCGGGACGCCGGGCGCGAAGCCGGTCCCGGTCACCCGGGTGACCTGGCCGGGCTCGAGCACCGCCGGGTCCACGGTCAGGGACCTGGTGCAATCGGTGACCAGAAGCAGGGTGGTCGCGCTGAACAGGAACGCCGGGCCGCCCGCGGCGGGCTGCTCGGCGGCGGTGACCTGGTGCGCGGCGCAGTCCAGGCCGCGGGCGGTGATGGGCACGCTGAAGCTCCCGTCCTCCCCGGTCACGGTGGAGCCGACCACGGCCCCGTTCAGCGAGATCGAGACCGGCTGATTAGCGTGGAACTGGGTGCCGGTCACGGTCACCGTCGCCGGCTCGCCGGCCAGCGGTATCGACGACGGCGTCACGGCGATCTGCGGGCAGAGCACGGTGATCTGCGCGCTCGCGGAAATCGGCTGCCCGTCGATGGTCTGGGACAGCGTCACCTGGTGGGCGCCGCACGACGGCGACCCGCTGAAGCCCAGGGTCGCATCGGGCCCGGGCGTGAACGCCCGCGGCGCGCCGTCGACGGTGAGCGTGAAGCCGCCCGGCGCCGGGAAGCCCTGCGGCGTCACGGCGAACGTGGCCGGCAGCTGCTGGTTGCCCACCAGACTCGGGCTCACCGAGATGCTCGCGCAGGCCAGGTCGACCGTGGCCGAGCCGACCTCGAACCCGGTCGACCCGCCGTCCACCTCGGCCTCGGCGGCCACGGTGTTCGCGCCGCAGTGCGCGGTGGTACCGCCGCCGTCGTTCTGCGGAACCGGGAGCGTCGCGCTGAAGTCACCGGTGTCGCCGTCTGCTTCCGCGGAGCCCGCCTCGGTCCCGTTGAAGGTGATGTCGACCGTCCCGCCGAACGCGCCGAACTCGGTCTCGGCCGCCCCGCTGACGCTGAACTGGGCGAAGCCGGCCAGCGGGGCGACCGGCGGCATCACGGTCAGGCTGGACGCGGTGGCGGGCAGCGCGTCGGCCAGCAGCCTGAGGACATCCGGCTCGCAGAACCCCCAGGCCGCGGCCGGCCCGAGCACGCTCAGCTCGAACGAGTCCACCACCAGCCCGGTGTTCTTCACCACGATCTCGGCGGCCGCCTGGTCAGCCGGAGCGACGGGCAGGCGGCCCGGATTCAGAGTTGCTTCGGCACCCATGGGCCCGAAACTATGGGCCGGCCGCGGGCCCGGCCAGGGCGCTGGGGGCAGTCGGCGGTGCATCCCGCGGGGGTCATCCGGGCTGCCCGATCGGGCAGCGCGCCGGGGCCGATTGGCTGCCCCGTTCGCCGTTACGCGTCCGGCGTCCGCCGCCGATGCTCGTCATCGTGATAGCGGAGACAGACCAGGCGCTGGCCCAGGTGCTGAAGACCCGGGTCATCGGCAACGCGGCGATCGTGATCGCCTTCGACCCGCCGAACCGGCCGTGGATCCAGTCCCTCACCGGGCCGGCCGTCGCCCGGCCGCCGCCTGCGGGAGCGGGGTGGCGGTGTAGTCGACGATCCGGTCCGCGCCGTAGGAGCGCAGCCGGCCGATGCTCCGCGCGTTGGCGGTCGCGGTCACGAGGGCACCGGCCCGGCTGGCGAGCTGGACCGCGTATCCGCCGACCGCGCCGCCCGCGCCGTTGATCAGGATGCTCTGCCCGGCCTTCAGGTTCGCGTGCTCGAACAGCGCCTGCCAGGCCGTCAGGCCGGCCGAAGGCAGGGCCGCGGCGTCGGCGAGCTCGACGGCGGCGGGGGCGGCGGCCAGCGCACCGGCGGGCGCAGCGACGTACTCGGCGGCCGCGCCGGGCGCGGTCATCGGCAGGAACGCCACCACCGCGTCGCCGGCGCTCCAGTTGCTCACCCCCTCGCCGACCTCGGTGATGACCCCGGCCACGTCGTAGTTCGGGATGTGCGGCAAGGCCACGGGGAACTCCTGCTGCAGGAAGCCGGCGCGGATCGCGACGTCCACCGGGTTGAACGCGGTGCCGGCCACCCGGAGCACCACCTGCCCCGGTCCTAAGGCCATTCCGGCGGCGCATTCCCGCCTTGGCCAGGACCGCGGGAATGAAATGTCTTTCCGGTATATAGCTCGTGAACGTTCGGATACCTATGCAACGAACCGGCGTCATCCGGGAACCCGGATCTATGCTGACAATGGCCATGCGAAAGACACGCCTGCTCACCATCGCCGTGCTGGCGGTGGCGGGGTCGCTCACCGCCTGCGGGAGCGGCGGCGCGTCCGACACGATCTCGTTCAATAGCTCAAGCTGCGGCGGCACCTGGACGTTGGCCAGGCCAGGCTGGCACACGTTCGAGCTGTATAACGCGAACGATGTCGGCGGCGAGGTCGACCTGATCAACCCCCGGACCGGCGGCATTTTTGCGGAGGTCGATCAGTTCGGCCCGGAGACGACGCAAGCGATGAGCCTGGACGTCGGGTCGGGCAGCTACGCCTTCCGCTGCCTGTTCGACGACGCCGACCCGATGACGGGGCCGACCGTGACCGTCCCCGGCCGTGCGAAGGGCTTCGCCGCGACCGAACCGGTCACTTATAACGACCTGGTGGGGCCGGACAAGCAGTACCAGGCCTACGTGGTGGCGGGGCTGAAGACGCTCGCCGGCCAGACCGAGACGCTGGCCGGCGACGTGCAGCGGGGGAACCTGACCGCGGCACGCCGCGACTGGCTGCCCGCGCACCTGACATACGAGACGCTGGGCGCGGCGTACGACGCATTCGGCAACTTCGACGACGAGATCGACGGCCGGGCCGACGCGCTCGGGGTGAGCAACCCGCAGTGGACGGGGTTCTACCGGCTCGAGTACGGGCTGTGGCACGGCCAGTCCGCGGGTGAGCTGACGCCGTATGCCAGCAAGCTCGCGGCCGACGTGCGATCGCTGCAGGCGGCGTGGCCGACCATGGAGATCCCGCTGATCGACATCGGGCTGCGCACCCACGAGATCCTGGAGAACGCGCTTGAGTTCCAGCTCACCGGGCACGACGACTACGGCAGCGGCACCACGCTGGCCACGACGCTCGCGAACATCCAGGGCACCCGCGAGCTCCTGTCGCTCCTGCACCCGCTGCTGGTCACGAGGTACCCGGGACTGCCCGGCGTGCAGGCGTGGCTGAACCGCCTGCAGGCGCTGCTCGAGGCGGAGCATCAGCCCGGCGGGACGTGGGTTCCGGTGTCGCAGCTGTCCCGGTCCGCGCGCCAGGACATCGACGCGGCGTGCGGCCAGGCGCTGCAGGAACTCGCGCCGATCGCATCGATCGCCGAACCAAGGAACACGTGATGGGCGAAGCGGACAAGCTTCCCGGGCGCCGGTCCTTCCTGCGCGGCGTGGCCGGCGGTGTCGCCGGGGGCGTGGTGGCGGGCGGGGCCGCCGGATACGCGCTGCGCGCGTCGCAGCCCGACCCGGCGATGGCGGCCGACACGGCGTCCCTGGACGGCCGGCTGCCGGCGGTGCCGTTCCACGGGAGGTACCAGGCGGGCATCGTGCCGCCTCCGCAGCGGCAGACCGCCGTTATCTCGTTCGACGTCACGGCGGATGGCAGATCGGAGCTGACCGATCTGTTCCGGACGATCACCTCGCGGGCCAGGTTCCTGACGGCCGGCGGCACGCCGCCTCCGGTCGGCATCGACGGGCCGCCATCCGACTCGGGCGTGCTCGGGCCGACCGTGGTGCCAGACGGGCTGACCGTGACGTTCGGGGTCGGGTCGACGCTGTTCGACGACAGGTACGGGCTCGCCAGCAAGCTCCCGCAGCGGCTCACGCCTATGCGGTCCTTCCCGAACGACGACCTGGACCCCGTCCAGTCCGGCGGCGACCTGATCCTTCAGCTCAGCGCCGGCAACGCCGACACCGTGGTGCACGCGCTGCGGGACATCGCCCGGCACACCCGTAGCGGCGCGCAGATCAACTGGCGAATCGACGGTTTCCGGCCCCCGGCGCGCCCGGCCGGGACCGTGCCGCGGAACCTGCTGGGGTTCATGGACGGGATCGCGAACCCTCCCATGTCGGAGATGAACGAGCTCGTATGGGTCCAGCGGGCAGCCGCGGGCGAGCCCGACTGGACCGCCGGCGGCAGTTATTTCGTCGTCCGCCTGATCAGGATGTTCGTCGAGTTCTGGGACCGGGTGGACGTCACCGAGCAGGAGCAGATGTTCGGGCGCAACCGCGTGACCGGCTTCCCGCTCGACGCGAACAGCCTGTACGCGGCACCGGACTACGCGGCCGACCCAATGGGGTCGGTGATCCCGCTCAACGCGCACATGCGCCTGGCCAACCCACGCACGCCGCAGACGGCCTCCAGCCGGATCCTGCGCCGGGCCTGGAACTACGACCGGGGCATCGACCAGGTCGGCGACCTGGATCAGGGGCTGATCTTTACCTGCTTCCAGCAGGACATCAGGCGGCAGTTCGAAGCGGTCCAGACCCGGCTGATCAACGAGCCGCTGGTCGACTACATCAGCCCCTTCGGCGGCGGCTATTTCCTGGCGCTCCCGGGTATCCGCGACGCGGCCGACTGGTACGGCCGCGCGCTGCTGGCGTAATGGCTGGCTAGTGTTGGCCATTGTTGGTTATCGGTTTGTTTGCCGTTTACATATCACGTATCACCTGGTCAATTTGCCGTGAAACCGTACGCGGGCGGAATGTACTGGGAAACGGGCTCCAAACAGACTCGGGAGGGTACGACATGGGCGTAGGCCCAACGATCCGGAGCTTGCGCAAGCGGCTCCGTCTGACGATCGCCGTCGCGGCGGCGTTCGTCTTGGCCGTCGGCGTGGCGATCGGCGCCACCGCGGCGAGCGCGTCCAGCACGCCGAACTTCGCCGGCTACCACACCCCGGCGCTGGTGTCCGCGAGCTACTACCGCGACACCAACAGGACGGCGACGCCTATCAAGCACTTGGTCGTGATCTTCGACGAGAACGTCTCATTCGACCACTACTTCGGCACCTACCCGTACGCGGCCAACACCGACGGAACCCCGTTCCACGCCAAGCCCGGCACCCCGACGGTGAACGGCCTGTACACCAAGATCACCAAGCACGGGCCGGTCGGGCCGCTGCTGACCAGCAACCCGAATGAGTACAACCCGCAGCGGCTGACCCATTCCCAGGCGCTCACCTGCGACCAGAACCACGACTACACGCCGGAGCAGCAAGCCGAAGACGGCGGCAAGATGGACATGTTCGTCCAGGACACCCAGTCGGATGACTGCTCCACCACCGGCGAGTACTACGGCCCGCCCGGCATCGTCATGGACTACTACGACGGGAACACCGCCACCGGTCTGTGGAACTACGCCCAGAACTACGCGATGAGCGACAACAACTGGGACACCACGTTCGGGCCCTCCACGCCGGGCGCGATCGACGTGAGCTCGGGCCTGAGTTCCGACAGCTACGCGGTCACCCCATCCGGCACGAAAACCACCGACCCGGGCGCGGTCACCTCGGACGGCACCATCTACGGTGACCTCGATCCCTACTACGACGAGTGCTCGGACTCCAACCGCACGTCTACCAGCCCGGAAGGCGTGATGACCGGCGAGAACATCGGTAACCTGCTGGACTCCGGGCACATCACGTGGGGCTGGTTCCAGGGCGGGTTCGCACCGAACTCGACGACCAACGGCGAAGCGGTCTGCAGCGCCGAGAGCGAGAACATCGCCGGATCCGAGCTCCGCGAGTACACACCGCACTGGAACCCGTTCCAGTTCAACGCCACCACGGCGAACCCGGCCCACCTGCCGCCCACGTCGGAGGCCGCGATCGGCCGCACCGACCAGGCCAACCACCAGTACGATCTGTCGGACTTCTTCGAGACGCTGAAGGACGGCAACATGCCGTCGGTGAGCTACCTGAAGGGCACAACCGAGGAGAGTGCCCACCCGGGCGAGTCCGGTCCGCTCGACGAGCAGACCTTCATCGTCAACACGGTCAACCAGATCGAGCAGTCCAAGTACTGGCCCTCGACCGCGATCGTCATCACCTATGACGACTCCGATGGCTGGTACGACCACGTCGCGCCCAAGCTGCTCAACGGCTCCGACAACTCCTCGATCGACACCGCCATGTGCGAGGCGACCGCGGTGACCGTCGGCAGCGGCAGCGGCCGGTGCGGCTACAGCCAGCGGCTGCCGATGGTCGTCATCTCGCCGTACACGCGGGACAACTACGTTAGCGATGACCGTACCGACACCACGTCGGTGGTGAAGTTCATCGAGGACAACTGGCTGCACGGCGAGCGCATCCCCGGCTCGTTCGACGCGACCTCGGGCAGCCTGGACGCTCCCGGTGGCCTGCTCGACTTCTGGGTCAGGCCGCATTTCCGGCCGGTCATTCTCAACCCGACCACCGGCGCCGTCGTCAGCGGAGGTGGCTGGAGCAGGAGCTGATCCTCAGCCGCTGCTGTTCCTGGATCGCCCGCTCCCGCGGCTGAACCCCGCGGGAGCGGGCCGTCATCGCTCTAGCGGCCCTTGCGCAGGAAGGCCCGCAGCCGCGGCAGCGGCCAGGTGTTGATCACGTCGCCGGACGTGAGCCAGCCGCGCTGCGCGGTGCCGACGCCGTAGCGCAGGTCGTCGAGGCCGCCGGTGAAGTGCGCGTCGCTGTCGATGGCGAACTTCACCCCGGCGTCCCTGGCCGCCCTGATGTGCGCCGAGGGCAGGTCGAGCCGGTTCGGGTGCGCGTTCACCTCGAGCGCGGTGCCGGTCCTGGCGCAGGCCCGGAACAGCTCGGGCAGGTCGACGTCGACCGGCGGCCGCCGCCCGATCTTGCGGGTGAGCGGGTGGCCGATGATGTTCACGTGCGGGTTCTCGCAGGCTGCCACGAACCGCCGGGTCATCGCCGCGCGCGACTGGTCGAAGTTCGAGTGCACCGAGGCCACGCAGAGGTCGAAGCCGTCGAGGAACTCGGCGGGCCAGTCGACCGTCCCGTCCGGCGCGATGTTCAGCTCGGTCCCGTGCAGCAGCACCATCGGCTCGCCGCCCGGCCTGGCCGCGAGCCGCGCTCCGAGGCGGCGCAACTGCTCGCGCTGGGCCAGCATCTTCTCGTCGGTCATCCGCTGCATGAACAGGTTCGGCGCGTGATCGGTGATCGCGTAGTAGGCGTACCCGCGCGCCTGCGCCTTGGCCACCATGTCGGCCAGCGTGGCCACGCCGTCGGTCAGGTCGGTGTGCGTGTGCAGGTCGCCGCGCACGTCCTGCTCGGTGACCAAGTCCGGCAGCTCGCCGCGCAGCGCCGCGTCGACCTCGCCGGTGTGCTCGCGCAGCGTGGGCTGGATCCACGGCATCCCTAGCTGCCGGTAGACCTCTTCCTCGGTCTGCGAGACGATCCTCTCGCCGGTCAGGGCGTCGAACAGGCCGTATTCCGATAGCTTGAGCTTCTTGCGCACCGCGATCTCGCGTATCGCCACGTTGTGCGCCTGGGACCCGGTGAAGTACTGCAGCGCCGCGCCCCACGAGTCCAGCGGCACCACCCGCAGGTCGACCTGAAGGCCCGCGGCGGTTCGCACCGAGGTCTTGGTGGGGCCCGAGCCGATCACCGAGGCGACGTCGGGCATGCTGGTGAGCGCGGCCATCAGCGGGCCCGAGTCTTTGGCCACGGCCAGAATGTCCACGTCGCCGATGGTTTCGGCGAACCGGCGCAGCGAGCCTGCCGGAGCGCACCGGCGGCATTCGGGAACCGCGCCGATCACCTCGACGACGCGGGCCGCGGTCTCGTCGGCGACGTTCAGCAGCACCCGGCCCCCGGTGCTTTCCAGCAGCTCGATGCCGCGCAGCAGCTTCTCTTCGCTCTTGCTGCCGAAGCCGCGCAGCCCGGCCAGCCGCCCCGCCTTGATCGCGTCGCGCAGCTCGGCCGGGGAGTTGATCTGCAGCTCCCGGTGCAGCACCAGGGCGCGCTTCGGTCCGAGGGCCGGGATTCTGGTGAGCTGGAGCACCCCGTCCGGGATTTCGGACCGCAGCCGCTCGAGCGCGGCGAATGTCCCCGTCGCGCCGATCTCACCAACCTTTTCGGCGATGGCCTTGCCGACGCCGGAAATCTGCTGCAGCCGCTCCGGGCCGAGATGCGACACGTCCTCGGCCACGCCGGCGATCGCCCGGGCGGCCTTCTCGTACGAGCGGGCGCGGAACTGGTCGCCGCCCGTCATCAGGTGCAGCTCGGCGTACTCGTTGAGCAGCGCCGCCACCGCGTCGTTGGTCCGGGGCATGCTGCCAATTCTGCCCCGGCGGCCATGCGGTCAGCCCGGACCGCACACGAGCGGCCGGGGCGGGCGCGCGCTAGGGCTTGCGGGCCACGCCGCACCAGGCGCTGACGTCGTGGGCGGGCACGAACGAGCCCTGGCCCGGGCGCCAGCGGTGCGGCTGCACGATGCCGGGCTCGGCCAGGTCCAGCCCGGCGAAGAACCTTTCGACCTCGGCGTGGCTGCGGAAGCGCACGTGGTCGGGCCGGCGCTGGCGGCTGTTGAGGCTGCGGGCCATGTTGGCCATCGCGTCGGCGTAGACGTCGCTGGCCGGGTGCGAGATCACCAGGTAGCTGCCGGGAACGACCGCGTCGAGCAGGGCGGTGACGAGCGCGTACGGATCCTCGGCGTCGCCGATGAACTGCAGGACGGCCAGCAGCATGAGCGCGACCGGGCGGTCGAAGTCCAGGGTGGCCGCCGCCTCGCGCAGCACCCGGGCGGGGTCGCGCACGTCGGCCTCGATGTAGTCGGTCGCGCCCTCGGCGGTGCTGCTGAGCAGCTCGCGGGCGTGCACCAGGACGATCGGGTCGTTGTCGACGTAGACGATGCGCGCCTGCGGCGCGGCCGCCTGGGCCACCTCGTGGGTGTTGTCCGCGGTCGGGATGCCGGTGCCGATGTCCAGGAACTGCCGGATTCCCGGCTCGCCGGTCAGGTAGCGCACGGCCCGGCCGAGGAACTCCCGGTTGGTCCGGACGCCGGGGATGATGAACGGGTTGTCGGCGATCGCCGCCTCGGCGGCCTCGCGGTCAGCAGCGTAGTTGTCCTTGCCGCCCAGCCAGTAGTCGTAGACCCGGGCGGGATGCGCCACGCTGGTGTCCAGCGCCTCCCGGCGGTCGGGCTCGGCGGTCACCGGGGCTGCCCGGGCTCGAGGGTCAGCGACACCGAGTTGATGCACCACCGCTGGTCGGTGGGCACCTCGTAGCCCTCGCCCTCGAACACGTGCCCCAGGTGCGAGTCGCAGGCCGCGCACCGGACCTCGGTGCGCGCCCGGCCCAGCGAGCGGTCCTCGAGCAGGACCACGGCGTCGTCGGCCGTCGGCCGGTAGAAGCTGGGCCAGCCGCAGTGCGAGTCGAACTTCGTGTCGGAGCGGAACAGCTCGGCCCCGCAGGCCCGGCACCGGTACACGCCCTCGGTCTTGGTGTCGGTGTACTCGCCGGTGAACGGCGCCTCCGTGCCCGCCTGACGCAGCACACGGTACTCGTCGGGCGTGAGCCGCTGCCGCCATTCCTCTTCTGTGCGCTGCACCTTGTCCATGGCGGTGAGACTACATCGCGGCGGTCAGAGCGTGACCTCGTGCACCGGCTCGCCGTCGCCTCCCGGGCGCAGTTCGACCTCGGCGACCGCGCCCGCGGCCAGAACGTCCGGCAGCACCGGCTCCAGCGCGGCCAGGTAAGCGGGGGGCGCCGCCACGACCAGCCGCTCGACCGCGGCTCGCATCGGCAGCCTGGCCTGCGACTTCGCCTTGCGGACCGAGCCGATCGCGGCCGAGGCGGCGTCCAGCAGGCCGTCGCCGGCGTCGCGCGCCAGCGCGCGCAGCGGCCGCGGGTCCGGCCACGGCGCGCGGTGCACCGAGCCGCCGGGCCCTGGGGCGTCGTGCCACCACGACCACGCCTCCTCGGTCACGAACGGCAGGAACGGCGCGAACAGCCGCAGCAGCACCGACAGCGCGATCCGCAGCGCGGCGATCGCCGAGGCCGCGCGCTCCTCGCCAGTGGCGCCGTACGCGCGCGGCTTGGCCAGCTCCAGGTAGTCGTCGCAGAACCACCAGAAGAACCGCTCGGTCAGCTCCAGCGCCAGCGCGTGGTCGTAGGCCTCGAACGCCTCGGTGCACCGGTCCCCCACCCCGGCGAGCCGGCCCAGCATGGCCCGGTCCAGCGGTTGGGTGACCCGGGCAGCGTCGCCCGCCGCGTCCCCGGCGGCGGCCGCGTCCCCGGCGGCCGCGTCCCCGGCGGCCGCGTCCCCGGCGGCCGCGTCCCCGGGCGCGCCCGGCACGGGCATGCCGAGCACGAACCGGCTCGCGTTGAGGATCTTGAGCGCCAGCCGTCTGCCGATCTTGAGCTGGCCGGGGTCGAAGACGGCGTCCACGCCCAGGCGGGCGCTGGCCGCCCAGTACCTGACCGCGTCCGAGCCGTAGTCACGCAGCAGGTCGGCGGGGGTGGTCGCGTTGCCCTTGGACTTCGACATCTTCTTCCGGTCCGGGTCGAGGATCCAGCCGGAGATCGCCACGTGCCGCCAGGGCAGCGCGCCCTGCTGCACGTGCGAGCGCAGCACCGTGTAGAACAGCCAGGTCCGGATGATGTCGTGCGCCTGCGGCCGCAGGTCCATCGGGAACACCCGGCGCAGCACGTCGTCCGCGTCGGCGCCCAGGCCGCCGGAGGCGATCCGCGGGGTGAGCGACGACGTCGCCCAGGTGTCCATGACGTCGGGGTCGGCGGTGAACCCGCCCGGCATCCCACGCTGGCTCTCCTGGTACCCGGGCGGGGCATCGGCCGACGGGTCGACCGGGAGCATCTCGCCGGGGGGCGGGATCGGGGCGCCGTAGCGGGGCTCGCCGTCGGCGCCGAGCGGGTACCACACCGGGATCGGTACGCCGAGGTAGCGCTGCCGGCTGACCAGCCAGTCCCCGGCCAGCCCGTTCACCCAGTCCTCGTACCTGGACCGCATGTGCGGGGGATGCCAGTCCAGCTCCCGGCCCCGGGCGAGCAGCGCCTCGCGCAGGCCCGGATCCCGGCCGCCGTTCCTGATGTACCACTGCCGGGTGGTGACGATCTCCAGCGGCTGATCGCCGTTCTCGTAGAACTTGACCGCGTGCCGCACGGGCTCCGGGTCGCCGCGCAGGTCGCCGGCGTCGCGCAGCAGGCCGGTGATCCGCTTGCGCGCCGCCGCCACGGGCAGCCCGGCCAGCTCCCGGTACGCAGCCTGCCCGGCCGGGCCGGTCAGCCACGGCAGCGGGCCGTCGAGCAGCCGCCCGTCCCTGCCGATGACCGGGCGGGTGTCCAGCTGCAGGTCCCGCCACCAGGTCACGTCCGTGGTGTCGCCGAAGGTGCAGACCATCGCGATGCCGGTGCCCTTGCCCGGGTCGGCCAGCCGGTGCGCGAGCACCGGGACCGTGACCCCGAACACCGGTGTGCGGACCGCGGCGCCGAACCAGCGCGCGTACCGTTCGTCGTCGGGGTGCGCGACCAGCGCCACGCAGGCCGGGAGCAGTTCCGGCCGGGTGGTGGCCACCGGCAGCTCACCGGCCGGAGCGCCGGCGCCGCCGGCCGGCGCCTGGTCTGCCGGGAACGCCATCCGCCAGTAATGGCCGGTGATCTCCCGGTCCTCCAGCTCGGCCTGCGCGATCGCCGAGCCGAACGTCACATCCCACAGCGACGGCCCCTCGGCCAGGTAGGCCTCGCCGCCGGCCAGGTCGCGCAGGAACGCGCGTTGCGAGGTCGCCTGCGCCCGGTCGTCGATGGTCCGGTACGCCAAGGACCAGTCCACCGACAGGCCGAGGCGGCGCCAGGTGTCGGCGTACACGGCCTCGTCCGCCTCGGTCAGCTCCCGGCACAGCTCCACGAAGTTGCGCCGCGACACCGGCACCTGCCCGCGCGGGGCGGCCGGCTTCGCGTCCCCCCGCGCGGGCGGCACGAACCCCGGGTCATACGGCAGCGAGGGATCGCACCGGACGCCGAAGTAGATCTGCGCCCGGCGTTCGGTCGGCAGCCCGTTGTCATCCCAGCCGACCGGGAAGAACACTTCCTTGCCGCGCATCCGCCAGAACCGCGCGATCAGGTCCGGATGGGTGTAGGAGAACGCGTGCCCGAGATGGAGGGTCCCGCTGGCGGTCAGCGGGGGAGAGTCGATCGCGTAGACGTCGCCGCGATCGGCGGCCCGGTCAAACCTGTACTACACGCTCCTGCGCCCAGCGCCGAGTCCACTTGTCCTCAAGGCCGTCGAGCGAGGGTCGGATGTCAGGGCTCATGCAGCCATCGTAGCGCGCGGCCGTCCCGGAGCCGCGGAATCATGATCGATGTGGCGTTGGGTCACCCGGAAGTGGCCTGAATTCACTTGGATCATGAGATTGGCGCGCGGCTATCGCCCGCCGCGGAGCGCGGCCCCGCCGCGTAGCCCGGCCTCGCCGCGTAGCCCGGCCTCGCCGCGCAGCGGGGAGCGCAGCCCCGCCGTGGCCGCCGCGGCCACCGGCGCGCACACATCACCAGCAGCGTCACCCGGACCGGCAGCACGCTGGCCAGCCCGCCGCCGATCAGCGCGCCGAACGGGTGCCCGCCCCAGCCGAGCATCCGGGCGGTGGTGTTCACCCGGCTCTGCAGCCGGTCCGGGGTCAGTTCCTGGCGCAGCGTGATCCCGTTGATCGTCACCATCGAGTAGCAGAACATCCAGCAGGCCAGCGCGGCCAGCGCGACCGCGAACCCGGGCGCAAGCGCGACCCACGCCAGCGCGGCCGCGTCGAGCGCAAGGAACGCCAGCGTCACCAGGCCGGCCCGGACCCGGCGGCGCACCCGGGGCAGCGTCAGGGCGGCCGCCGCGCTCCCGGCCGCCCCGGCGCTGTACAGCAGCCCGATCCTGGGGTCGGTCCTGGCCAGGCCGAGCGCCCGCACCGCGTAGATCACGATCAGCCCGGTGGCCGCGCCGCCGGTCACGCTCACCGGGGTGCCGGCCAGCACGGTCATGGCCCGCAGCAT
>Ga0335073_10009902_pt1 | contig 13381 bp, 12 predicted proteins | sample Lox_Sample_22_FD_207093 | JGI IMG/M metagenome (GOLD analysis project Ga0335073, IMG submission 207093) | Soil microbial communities from Loxahatchee National Wildlife Refuge, Florida, United States - Lox_Sample_2.2 | ecosystem: Environmental > Terrestrial > Soil > Wetlands | place: USA...
CGCAGTTCGGTGTTGACCCACAGCCCCGACTGCAGGGTGGAGTGGGCGAGCTGGCTGACCCCGCCGAAGCCCGGGGAGTTGAGCCAGGCGCTCCGCGTGGACCAGCCGGCCCGGGTCAGTGCGGCGTTGTCCTGGCGCAGGGCGGCGTCGACGCCGGGGGAGAAGTTCGTGCCCTGAACGGCGGCCTGCCCATAGCTTTCGACGAAGGCGATGACGACGTCCTTGCCGCGCAATCCAGTGAGCAGGTCCGAAGCGGGGACGCTGGCTTCGGGGTCGGGGCGGCGGAGAAGCTGCTCGAAAAGTCGCTCATCGGCGAGCGCCTTCTGGGTGCCGCGCACCTGGGCGACGGCCAGCCCGGCGGTGCTGGCCGAGGCGACCGGGGCGCCTGGGACGAGTCGCAGTGACAGGGCCGCGCACAGCGCCCAGACCGCAGTGAGGACGGCGAGTCCGCGAACCGTGGTGCGGCGATGCCGGGCGGCCACGGTGGTGAGGTGAACCGCTGCTGCGGTGCTCGCGCCGACGAGCAGGACGATACCCAGCAAGAGCCCGGCGAGCGCGATGTTCGTGAGCGTGGAGCCGATCGTGTCGCGTACCACGCCAATAGCCGGGCCGATATCGAACCAGCCGAAGACCGGGTTGAACGGCCGCCCGATCTCCAGGAAGAACGCCGCGTTGAGGACCTTGACGAGGGTGAGGAGGCCGAACAGGAATCCAGCGCCAGCGGCCACGATCCGTCGCGGCCAGGCCGGCAGCACCAGCGCGACGGCCACCAGGACCAGCCCCTCCGCGGGAATGCGGGCAAAGAAGGCCGGGGTGAACTGATAGGCACGGTCGGGCGCGACGAGAACACCCCACACGAGCGTGACCGAAAGCACGGTGATGGCGAGCCGCAGAGCCCGGTGGGTGCGCGGGCCGGCCCCGGTGCGGTACAGCCAGACCACGTCGCGGCCGAACGACTCGGCCAGCAGCAGCAACGCGGCGGCGACTGCGATCATCCCGGCGAGGTGACCGAGCACTCCGGATACGGCGACGGTGAGCACGATGCCCTGGACCGCGGCCACCACCTTGCGCCAGTACCGGGGTGGCAGCGGGGCGGCCAGCCACGGGATCGCCCAGCCCGCTAGCAGCAGCGCGTAGCGGGCGGCGCCGATGATCAGCACCCAGCCGCCGTAGTCCTGGGACACGGCGATGCTGAGCAGCAGGATGAGGAACGCGTCGACCTCGCCGTCCATCCGTCCGCCCAGCGCGGTGACGGTGCCGGTCCGGCGCGCCACCTGCCCGTCCACCGCGTCGAGGACCAGCGCGGCTATGGACAGGGTGACCAGCGCGGTGACCGGCACCGGCCGGCTGAACGAGTCGGCCACCAGGCCCGCGACCCCGGCGGTCAGCAGCGCACGGGTCAGGGTGACCCAGTCCGCCGGGAAGATCTCCGGCTGGGCGCTGCGCAGGCGGGCTTTGACCAGCAGCGCGGCCGCCGCCGAACCGGTGGCCAGCCCGGTGATCCAGCCGGCGACGCCGAGACCAGCCGTCGCGGATACCACGCCGAGCAGGGCGGCGGTGGCGAGCAGCCCGAGGATCGTCGCGAGCCGAATCGCGGGCAGCGCGCGGTGGCCCGGGAGAGGGGTCGCAGGCGGCGCGGCTTCATCGGCAGGCTGAATCGTATGCATCGCGCCTCCGTCTCCGTAGCCCCCTGCCGCCATTCCTCACCCGGACAACGGGTCCGCGATCACGCTGGTTCAGTGCGCCCGGCCGCGGCCCGCTACGCCGCCCAAGCCGGACGGTTGAACTATGTGCCCAGCCGGCCCGTGTAACCGGTGTGGCTGGCTTGTATTCAGTTCCGGCTGTCCGCCGCTTCGGCGCGTCGATGCTACGCGTGGCCGCCGGCGTCGCCGTGCTGTGGTTTCTCTGGCGGCAGGTGGGCGCGGCGCCGTTCGAGGACGGGCTGCGCGCGGTCACCTGGCAGGCGGTCCTGGCCACCGTCACGCTCACTGCGCTGACTACGGTGTGTTCGGCCTGGCGGTGGCGGGTCGTCGCCCGGGCACTCGGCGCCGACATTGGCCTGCCGCGCGCGGTCGGTGCCTACTACCGTTCCCTGTTCCTCAACTCCGTGCTGCCCGGCGGGGTTCTCGGCGACGTGCACCGGGCGGTCACGCACGGCCGGCGCGCCGGAGACGTGGCGCGAGGGCTGCGCGCGGTGGCGTGGGAACGGCTGTGGGGTCAGGTCATCCAGGCCGTAGTGACCGTCGCCCTGTTGCTGACCCTGCCGTCGCCGGTCCGGCCCGCGCTGCCCTATGTTGTGGCGATTGCGGCGGGCGTAGCCGGATGTGCCGCGCTGGCCGTGTGGCGCGCTGCCCACCACGGCCGGTCGCGGCTGGGCCGCGCCGCCCGGGCCGTTTCCGCTGACCTGCGTCGCGGCCTGCTGGCCCCGGACGTGTGGCCGCGGCTCACGCTGGCCTCGGTGCTCGTCGTGGCCGGGCACACGGTCACGTTCGTCATCGCGGCCCGGGTGGCCGGCTGCACCGCACCCCTGGGCGAACTGATCGCGCTGCTGATGGTGGTCCAGACGGCAGTGGTGATCCCGTTGAGTATCGGCGGGTGGGGGGTGCGGGAAGGAGCCGCGGCCTGGGCCTTCGGCGCAGCTGGGCTCGGCGCGGCCAGCGGGGTCACGGTCGCCACCCTCTACGCGGTGCTCATGCTGGCCGCGGTCGCCCCGGGCGCTGGGCTGCTGCTGCGGGGTGCCGTTCGCCGCCGTCGCGGTCGGGGACACCCGGGCGAGCCGAGCCGACCCGATCCGGCGCCGCGGGCGTTGCAGGTCGTTCCTGGCCCGGCCCGGTGACCGGGACGGTCCGGGCGGCAGCGATCCGCCGGCGTATTCAGATCCCGCTGCGCTTCGGCGACGGCTACTCGACCATGACCACGGTCGTCAGCTTCACCGGCCTGACCGACGGGCAGCAGCACGTGGCCCTGGAACTCGGCCGGCCCGCCACGGCGGGCCTGTACGACAAACTCGACGCCTACGCGCTGCAAGATCGCGGTCTGGATACCTACGACGCCAATCTCGCGCTCGGTCACCTGGCCGACGAGCGTGACTACACCAGCGCGGCCCAGATGCTGCACGCGCTGGGCGCCAACCGCATCGAGTTGCTGAGCAACAACCCGGACAAGGGCGCTCAGCTGGCCCGCCTGGGCATCACGATCGCCAGGCAGGTCCCCACCGGGCTGCACCTTACCGGCACCAACGCCGCCTACCTGGCCACCAAGGCCCGGCGCGGCGGGCATGATCTGCTTCGGCGCGGACTTGACCGCGCCGCCGGGCCGCGACCGCAGGCCGGCCCGGCACATCTCGGGGCCGAAGGCCGATGACAGACATGTCCCGTGACGGTGTGCTTCGCCCGTCTGTTCGCCGCTGCGTTCGAGCTTCCCCTTCCAGCGGCACCGCGGGCGGATTCCGCTGCGTCAGGCGATGTCGGCCCGGCTATGGCAGCCGCGGCGAACAGGGCCGGCCGCCGTCACTGAGGGCTGGCGGGGCGTTAGCCGGGCGAGCGGCCCGCGAAATCAAGCTGGTGGGCGATGTAGACCAGTTCGCCCGCGGCCAGTTGCCGGCTGCGCTCGGCCAGCCAGCCGGCCAGGTCCGCCGGTGCCACCCGGTCCTGGCGATTCCGCAACGCGTTCTGGATCGTGTCAAGGATGCTGCGCAGGAAGTAAGCCTCATCGCCCGGATATTTCCCATCTGGGCCGGCGCTTACCACCCAGTCCGACGGCCCCGCCGCCAGCGCGGGCGCCCCCGCAGCCCGCAGGTAGTGAAACAGGCGGCGGCCCGTCCGGCTTTCCCCGGCCGACCGGCCGTAGCGGACGCGGTGGTAGGCTTGCATGATCTGGTCGTCGTGCGGGTGGCCGGGCGCGAAGATGCTCTCGCCGTCGTAGTTGATCGTGAACCAGTAGACGCCGCCGGGGACCAGCAACCGCAACAATCCGGGCAGGATGGCAGGCACGTCCACCAGGTCCAGGACGGCGTTGGCGATCAGCACATCGGCCGGCGGCCCGGGACTGGCCGCCAGGTAACTGCCGAGTTCGGCGTGCACCAGGCGCACCCGGAGATCACCCACCCGCAGCCCGTCCGGCAGCAGGTCACTGCGCCGGCCCCGCGCGGCCGCCCAGTCGCGCAGCCACCGGCGCGAGCAATCCAGCAGCCGCCGATCCGCATCCAGCAGGATGTACTCGCCGGTGGCGACAGCGTCCCAGTCCATCAGGCGGGCGGCCATCGTCCCCAGGCCGGCACCGACCTCCAGCACCCGGGGCGCACCCGCCGGCAGCAGGCGGCGCAACTCGGCCAGCACATGCCGGTTGAGCGCACGGTCATCCACGGTCGTCTTCGCGGCCAGGTAGCGGGCATAGTCGAGGGGCACCGAGGCTTCATCGAAGCAAGGCATTGCGTCCCGGCTACCCGCCAATTCCAGGCCGGCCGTCTCGGGCCGAACCGCGTCCACTGCTGCTACGTAGCACACTGTGTCAGGTATGACGGATCGGCGGCGGCTCTGGTTCAGCCCAGCCGCAGGGTGGAGGCTGGCTCGGTGCGACAGTCGCTCTGGAGGGCCGGAGCATCATGCGGGTCCGCGTAGTAGTCCCCGGGGGATTCGACAATCCCGGCCAGCCTACCGGCGGCAACATCTATGACCAGCGCGTCTGTGCCGGCCTGGCCGCGGCCGGATGGGAGGTGCTGGTCACGACCGTGGCCGCGGCCTGGCCGGTACCAGGCCCGGGCGCCCGCGCCGACCTGGCCCGCATCGTTTCCGCCATCCCCGACGGGGAGATCGTCCTGATCGACGGGCTCATCGCCTCGCCGGCCGCCGCCCAGTTGCTGCCCCACGCTGGCCGGATACGTATGACAGTGCTGCTGCACATGCCACTGGCCACCGCCCTCGACACGTGCCATGATGCCAGCGCGCAGCGCTCCGAGCGAGTCGTGCTTGGGGCGGCCACCGCCGTGATCGTGACCAGCGAATGGACCCGCCAGCAGGTCCTTACCCGATACGCGATCCCAGCCCACCGGGTGCACGTCGCCCGGCCCGGCGTAGATCGGGTCGCCGCCCCGGCCCGGCCCGTCCACGGCCAGCTGATCTGTGTCGGGGTCCTCGGCCGCCACAAGGGCCAGGACCTCCTCGTCGAGGCGCTCGCTGGTCTCGCTGAGCGGGACTGGCATTGCGTGCTGGCCGGACCACCCGACCGCGACCCGGACTTCGCCGACCAACTGCAGACCCGTATCGCGCGCCTCGGCTACGGCCAGCGCGTCCGACTCGCCGGCGTCCTGACCGGCGCGGCGCTCAGCCACGCCTACACCACCGCCGACCTGCTCGTCGCGCCGTCTCGCTCGGAGACCTACGGCATGGCCGTTACCGAAGCTCTCGCCCATGGCCTGCCCGTCATCGCCGCCGCCGTCGGTGGGCTGCCCGAAGCGCTCGGCTCCACCGCCGATGGCACTCGCCCCGGCCAACTGGTCCCTCCTGGCGATCCGGCTGCCCTCGCCGCCGCGCTTGGAGACTGGCTGGGTGACGAGCGCCACCGGCACCGGCTACGGGCCGCCGCACGACGGCGGCGGTCGACCCTGCCCGGCTGGGCACAGACCACACAGGAGATAGCGGGCGCACTGACCGCCGCCATGGGCGCCTAGGCCTGCGCCGCCCGGAGTGGGCATTCTCACCCAGTGGGCACGGCTAGCGTGGAGCATGGCCCGCCGCAGCTCCGCCGGGGGCGGGGGGTTGTGGCGGGCAGGCTCCCAGCCGGGCCAGCCAGTCGCGCAGCTGGGCCAGGTCGGCAGCGGCGCAGCGGAACCCGATGTAGCCGTCCGGCCGGACGGCGATTATCCCGCGGCCGGGGGCGCTGGTTAGCCGGTGGGTCACGACCGTGCTGCCAGACAGCTGATCTTCGATATGACCTGCGTCACGCTGCAGCAGCAAATGCAGGCCGGGTCGCGCCAGTAGTTCATGCAACCTGGCCTGGCGGCCCTGGCAGGTCACCGTTGCGTCGGGCAGCCGGTCCCCGGCACGCGGGAGGCCGCGTATCCGCGGTGTGGCCTCCCGGGTCAGCGGGCTGCGCCGGTAGCCGACCCGCAGCTGCGAGAGCGTACGGATCATGGCGGCGAGCAGCTGGGGCCGGGACAGCAGCAGCGGCAATGCCGGGGCGGTCAGCGGAACCGCCGCGCCGCGGAGCCAGGATGGGATCGGGCCGGTGGCTGCCTCGGCCCGGTAGATCAGGTGAGTCAGCACGATCAGCCGCCGGGCGACGGGCCGGCGCTCGGCCTGGTAGGAGTCCAGCAGGGCAGGGTCGGCGTTTCCCGAGGCGGCGAACGCCAGCTTCCAGCCCAGGTTCATCGCGTCCTGGATGCCGGCGTTCATCCCCTGGCCGCCCGCAGGCGAGTAGGCGTGGGCCGCCTCGCCAGCCAGGAAGACCCGGCCCTGCCGGAACCGGGCGGCCAGCCGGTGCTGCACCCGGCACCGGGCCGACCACGCCAGCCGGGTGATCCGCAGCCGCAGGCCCGCCTGATCGAGGATGGCTTGCAGCTCACTGACCGGGATGGCGGCCCCTAGGGCGCCGAACGGTGGGCCGTCGCCGGCCGTGGCGGGGCGGGTGGTGAGCAGACGCCAGGTGGCTCGCTCACCGGCGGGGAACAGGAATAGCAGCCCATGCCGGAGAGGTACGGCGTGCGCCGCGCCGCCTGGCAGTTCGCCGTCGAGCTCAGCATCGGCGAGCAGCACCTCCTCGGCGTAAGGGCCGCCGGACCAGCCGATGCCTGCCTGGCCGCGGACCGTGCTGGCCGGGCCGTCGCAGCCGGCCAGGAAGGTGCACGCTATCTGTTCGGTCCCGGCCGCGCCGCGAACCGTCGCGTGAACCGTGTCGGCATCCTGGCACAGGCCGACGAGTTCGGCGCCGCGCTGCACCTCGACGCCGCGGTCCAGCAGGGCCCGGGAGAGCACCGACTCGACATCGGCCTGCCGCAGCAACGACAAATGCGGGAACGCGGTGTCCGGCAGCGCCAGGCCGGCCAGCGCGACCGCGACGACACGCCGTCCCAGGTGCAGGTGCATGTGCGGAGTGATGTCCGTGCGGTCCAGCAATTGGCCCGTAATGCCCAAGGGACGCAGCACCTCCAGCGTCCGCGGGTGCACGATCAGCGCGCGAGAGGGGCGGAACTGCTCCGGCCGCCGCTCGACAACCCTGACTCGGGCGCCGTGCGCGTGAGCCTGCAGCGCCAGGCTCAGGCCGGCCGGGCCAGCGCCGGCCACCAGCACGTCCACCGGCCCGGTCACGCCGCATCGACCAGCCGCCACCAGGCGGCCAGGCTGCCCGGCTCATCGCCCTGCACCCTCGGCTCTTTCAGCAACTGGTCGCGGCGCAGCCCCGGCAGCACCCGGTAATGGATCGAGCCGCGCGGGCACACCAGCGCCAGCACCCACCACAAGCAGCGGGCATAGTAGTCAGCCCGCCCCGGTCCATCCCACTCATACAGCCCGCGGTAGACGCCATGCCGGTCATGAGTGAGCCAGAACTTGGAGACAAAACCGGGGAACCCGACGAACAGCGGCGTGTTCAGCACGCTCTCCCAGCGAAACACGGTGTGTCCCCAGCCGCGGACCAGCCGCAGGCGGAACCCCACCACCAGCACGCATGGATCGGCGGCCGCCCGGTCAACTACGGTTTCCCGGTACACCCACCCGGTCGTGCCATCCGCGAAACCCAGGCGCAACCCGACGTTGCCTCTGGGCAGGCGCACACGGTGACCGATCAGCAGCCCGACTGTGCTGATCGCGCAACCGGCTAGCCCGCCCAGCGCCGCCAGGAAAGGCAGCGGCGCTTGCTCCGTCAGGCAGGCTCTTTCGCGCACAGCAGCAGGCTCCCTGGCAGCAAATCCCTGACCATTACCTTTTGCCATGGCCACCACCTCCAGCGGGATCGTTCCCCGCGTGCGGACCGCCGCTGCTCCACCGGCAGCCGCCCGCCCCTCCGTGGCACCGTGATGCCGCGAAGACCGCAGAAGGGCCCCGTGCGCACCTGGCGGAACATGCGGCGGATCCTCACTGCGCTCCTTTGCTCACGGCACGGATCCACCTCACAGGCGGCATGCACCGCCTCAGCCCGTCAGCGCGGCACGGCAAACCGAGCGGCCGGTCTGCCCTTGATTCCAGCATCCAGCAGCAGCTTGTTCCGCTCCAGGGACGAATGTCCCGCACCGAGGGAACTGTCGTGCACGTTCGCGGGGCGGCGGCCACGGTGTACCAGGCCAGCTGCGCGTGCCGCCGAGCACCCGCGGCCGCCTGGGCGCGGCTCTGGACAGGCAACAAGCCGGGGCCCGCCGTGAACGCTAATCCTCAATCAATTTCACATAGCGTCATTGGACGCCGGGGGGTGAAAGAGTCATTACACCGGCTAGCCGAGCATAGGGTTGGCCGCATGGCGCTGCGGCTTGTCCAGATTGCGATGAATGCCCGGGATGACTCCGCGGTCGGCCGGTTCTGGGCGGCGGCGCTCGGCTGGGGTGTTTCCAGCGAGGGACCCGGCGTGACCAACCTCGAACCCGTGGGCTTCGCCTATCCCGACCCCGTCGCCGTCTGCATCGACGTCATTGCCGTCCCCGAACCCAAGACGGTGAAGAACCGGGTGCACCTCGACCTCGCAACCATGTCTGCGGCCCATCAGGCGGACCTGGTCGCGCGCCTGCAGGACCTCGGCGCGACGCCCGCGGACGTGGGCCAGGGCGACGTCTCATGGACCGTCCTGGCCGACCCGGAGGGCAACGAGTTCTGCGTGCTGGCGCCCTGGCCAGGCGGCCGGGACACCGGGCCAGTGGCTGCGGTGACGGCCGACTGCGCCGATCCGCGGGCCATGGCCCAGTTCTGGGGTGAGGCGATGGACTGGACCCTGCACCAGGTGACCGGTGATCACGCGGTGCTGCGCTCCGCCAAGGGTGCCGGGCCGTATCTCCAATTTCTCCGCACGCCCGGCACCAAGACCGTGAAGAACCGGGTCCATCTCGACCTCCGGCCCTACCCCGGTGACGATCAAGAAGCGGAGGTGGCCCGGCTGCGGGCTCTCGGCGCCACCGACATCGACCTCGGCCAGGGCGACGTCCCGTGGACGGTCCTGGCCGATCCGGAGGGCAACGAGTTCTGCGTCCTCACCCCGCGCTGACGCCAAGCCTCTCGAGGCGCGACTCTGATACAGCCGATCTGCACGGCGATGGGCTTGCGAGGCCAGCCCTAAAAGTTGCGCATAACATGTCGATCCGGCCCGGGGGGACCGTCGCCTGGCCGGCCGGGGCGTGTCATCCTGTCGTCCAGGGCCGGAGCTTATCGGGATTGCGGATGGCCCAGATGCGCTTGATCTTCTCGGCTGCAATGTCAAACGCGAACACCGTCGTAGTGACGCCATCGTGCTGGGCGACCAGGCCAGGCTGGCCGTTCACGGTGCGCTCGAGGAGCCGCAGGCTGGGCTCCCGGCCGGCGATGCCCGTGTAGAAGCGGGCCACCTGCTCGGCGCCTTGGATCGGCCGCAGCGCGGCGGTGGCCAGGCCGCCGCCGTCGGCGGTGACGGTGGCACCGGGGTCGAGCAGGCCGACGAGGGCGTTGATGTCCCTGGCTTCCCAGGCCTGCTTGAAGTTCCGGACCAGGCCGGCCTGCTGGGCCGTGGGGGTGGCGGGAGGCTGTGCGGAGCGGAGACGGCGGCGGGCTGAGGAGGCCAGCTGACGGCAGGCCGCCGGCGTACGGGCGGTGACCTCGGCTACTTCCGTGAAGGAATAGCGGAAGACGTCGTGCAGGATGAACGCGACGCGCTCGGCCGGGGTCATCGACTCGAGCACGACCAGGAATGCCATGCTGACCGACTCATCCAGGGTGACCCGGTCGGCCGGGTCGGCCGCGGTACCCGGCCGCCAGCTGGACCACTCTGCCGGATCGGGCAGCGGCTCGGGGAGCCATGCGCCCAAGTAGCGGTCCCGCCGCACCCGAGCCGAGCCGAGCAGGTTAAGACAGATGCGGCTGGCGACCTTGCTCAGCCAGGCGCCGGGGTTCTGGATGCCTTCCCGCTGCCGTGCGGGAAGGGCGTACCAGCGTGCGTACGTCTCCTGCACAGCATCCTCGGCCTCGGCCAGCGAGCCCAGCAATCGGTAGGTCAGGTTGATTAGCTGGCGTCGCTCGCCCATGATCGCGTTCAGCCCCGGGTCGGACTGGCTGTGCCCTGCCCCCGATGGGGTGCTCATGACCCCGGCCGCCTCCCTCGGTCGCGTCTGCCCTCACCAGTTCGACAAGACAGCATCCCGGAATGTGAGGCGGGCGCGTCGCCTCACACTTCAGGGCGCTGGTTTGTCGTAGTGCTGAGACGCCAGGAACACCGCGCAGACTGAGAGGGGAAGACTTCGCAATGCCCACGCCCACGACGAGCAGCCCGGACGGCCTCCGGTCGCGTCTGCCCGACCCCAACCAGTTCATCGCCGAGCTCGCAGAAATCGCCGGAGCCATGTACAAGGCCACCGGGAACGGCTCGATCCCGCCGACCACGATTAGCCTGGTGCAGCTCCGCGCCGGGCAGATCGTCGGCAACACGTACCACACTGTCCGGTCAGCCGACGGCCTCCGTAGGGCCGGGGAAACAGAGGAGCGCATCACCGCCGTAGCATCATGGCGGGACGCCCCGTACTTCACCGACGCCGAACGGGCCGCACTGGAACTCGTGGAGGCCGTCCTCACCCCGAACCCGGCCGGAGAGCGCGTCGGCGACGAACTGTACGCGAGGGCATCCGCCCACTACGACCACAAGGCGCTCTGGACCCTCACCATGGCGATCGGCCAGATGTGCTTCTTCATCCCCGTCGCCCTCATCGGCAAGCCGATCCCTGGCCAGGAACCACATTGGAGTAAGTAACGCCCACCAGGCCCGGGGTGATGACGCCCAACCCTGCCTCACCCGGAGCCAAGTCCAAGACCTGGACTCTCGATGGCACAGACCGCTGCCACTCACGAGAGCGAGCCCCATCTTGAACGTTCCTGATGGATGGGGACTTGTGGCTGTCCATGCTCTGGCAGTCAGCAAAAGCCGCGGACTTGCTGCGCGACCCGCGCATCCTGGTCCACAGCGTCGTTACCGGCCGGGATGGCGCGGAGGGAGAGTTCAAAGTCCGCGGCACTGCGCGAGCCGAGCATGACCCGGACGTCCAGCGCCACTATTCCGCCGCGGATCACCGCAGGCTAGGGCCTGGTAACCGGTACATCGCGATCCGTCCACCCTCGTCCTGGGCTAATGCCGAGTGCCCGGCTGAGTGCTTTCCCGAGGTTGGCTCCCCGGTGCACGACGCCATCATGCAACCAGTAGTTGCACATTCCTTGCTTGACGTGCTACCTTCGGTTGCAGATGGAAGCGGGGCTGGGTGGCTCAGACAGGGAGGCGAATCGTGATACCAGGCCTGGTGATCGAGCGGGAGGTTGTGATCGAGGCGCCGGCGGAAGTGGTGTGGCGCATCATCACCGAGCCGGACCAGATCAGCCAGTGGTTCGCCGACCGGGTGGACCTGGTGGTCGAACCCGGCGCCCACGGCTACATGCAATTTGGGGACCAGGGCGGCCCTGTCGTGGTGGAAACCGTTGACCCGCCGAGGCGCTTCTCCTTCCGGTGGAACTACCCCGCCGGGGAGGAGCCGCTGACTGGCAACTCGATGCTGGTGGAATTCACGCTGACAGCTGAAGGCGCCGAGCGGACCCGCCTGCGGGTGACTGAAAGTGGCCACGAGCTGCGTGGCTGGCCCGACGGGGAAAAGCAGCGCTACGCCGATGAGCACCGGGAAGGCTGGGCCGAGTACCTGGACCGCCTGGCCAGCGTGCTCGCGGATCGCAGGCCGGGATGACCACACCGGCCGATGACGAGCTGTGGTCGGCCATCGCCGACCCATCTCGCCGCCGCGTCCTCGACCTGGTAGTCAGCAATAGTGACGTCAGCGCCAGCTGGCTGGCGGACCGGGTGCCGTTCTCCCGCCAGGCCGTTGCCAAGCACCTAGTGGTGCTGGAACGGGCCGGACTGGTCAGCCGGCGCAAGCGGGGCCGGGAGGTTGTCTACCAAGTCCAGGCAGACCGGCTCGACAAAGCCACCCGGGCCATGGCTGAGCTTGCCGCCCAGTGGGACCAGCGCCTGGCCGCGATCAAACGGCTCGCTGAAGCAGCGCACACTACGCCTGCGGCACCGAGTTGCTGAACGGCTAGACGAATACCACCACCCGTGACACGCATGCCGGAGGACATCATGGCGGACGAGGCTTCGGGCGAAGCCCGCAAATACAACACCGAGATAATCAACGAGTTCCGGGCGAACCCTGGGCCGCCAACGGCGGAGCGCCCACCCACCCGGACTGGTACTACCACCTCAAGGCCAACCCCAGGATCACCGCCGAGGTTAGCGGCCAGACCTTCACGGTCCTGGCGCAGGAGCTAGACGACACCGCCCGCACCGAACTGTGGCCGAAGCTGGTCGCACAGTGGCCCAAACCGGTCGCGGGGTCCCCTGACCTCGGCGCAGCCCAGGCCAGAACCAGCCGGCAGTTCCCGCTGTTCATGCTGACCCGCCAGGACTGAACCGCAACGAAGGCCGAGCCCCGCTCGAACGTCACCTTCGACATGGAGGACATGGGGCAGGGCGTCACCAAACTGACTGTCTCCCACGACGGATTCTCGCCCGGCAGCAGCGTCCTTCAGGCCATCTCGCAAGGCTGGCCCGCCGTGCTGTCGAGCCTGAAGACACTCCTGGAAACCGGCAGGGCCCTGCCTGCCACCTAACAGGGAAATCTGACCGTAAGTGACGGAAATACCTTTCCATTCGCTGACCCTCCGCACGAGCCGCAGCAGCAGGCCTCGAAAGGCAGGTTCACACCGCTGCCCACGGGCCGCCCGGCGACGGGGACAGAGCCCTACCGGCCAGCAGGGAGCTACGGAGTGAGCGCAGAGCGCCGATCGGTGCAGTAGGCGCTATTGGGTGGTAACCGCTTCAGTCTCAGTCTCCTCCGGCGTCGGATGATGCCGCAGGCGGGACATGACCGTCGGTTTGGCCTCGGAAGCAGCCGGCCGTTTCGCCACATGCGCCGCGTACCAGCGGCTGTAGGACGCCACCAGCGGCACCGAGGACAGGCCATGCAGGAAGACGCTCAGGAGGATGATCACCATTACCGTGGTGAACAGCATCTGCCGGTTGGGGATGTGGCTGTCGAATGCGATCAGCGCGAACACGATGGAGGCCAGGCCGCGGGGACCGAACCAGCCCATGAAGGCGACGGTCGGAAGTTGCGCCCCGGTCCCGAGCATCGCGATCGCCACCGGAACCATGCGGATCAGGGTCAGGCTGAGCGCCGCAT
>Ga0335073_10009903_pt1 | contig 13380 bp, 12 predicted proteins | sample Lox_Sample_22_FD_207093 | JGI IMG/M metagenome (GOLD analysis project Ga0335073, IMG submission 207093) | Soil microbial communities from Loxahatchee National Wildlife Refuge, Florida, United States - Lox_Sample_2.2 | ecosystem: Environmental > Terrestrial > Soil > Wetlands | place: USA...
CGCCGATCCACAAAGCTCGACAGGGCGCCGACCGCCGCCGCAACGCGGGTAGGCCGGTTCGAAGACCAGCTGCAAGGACTCAGTCCGACGGGCTGCTAGCAACTCAAAGAACTGGCGGCAAATTGTTCGCCGGCGCCCTTGTACTTCGACCGCATGTCGGCCCGGTCTGGCGCATGGCGGCGACGACGACAGGGCGATCGCCCGCGCGAAGCGGATCAAAGGCGGCGCCTCGGCGAGGCGCGCTTCTCGCCCTTGGATCAGCGCGGCTGGTCAAACTCCTCTTAGCAGCACTCTCGGCCGGCCCACGCTTCCCGACCCTCTTTGACCAGAAGCCAGACAATCGCCAGCGAGGCGACGCCGTCAATCCACCACGCGCCGGCAGCCCATTGAGCGGCGAGACTGATGACGACCACAAACGAGAGCCAGCCGCAGGTCACTGCCTCCATTGCATCGGCTCGCAATGCGCGACTGCCGAGTTTTTCGGCGACCGCAATCTTCCGGTGAGCGAGGTAGCGCATCGACGGAATTGCCGCCAATGCGACGATGAGGCCGGGCCACGAGAACGCTTCGCCCGTCCGCGTCCATAAACTCCACGCCGCCGCGATCGTCACGTAAGCAGCCAGGGCCAGGAGCAACGCGCCGGCGACCCGGCTCGCCATCCTTTCGGTTTCCTCCGAGAAGCGTTCGCCATGCCGAAGCTCAACCGTCAGCCGCCAAATCAGAACGCCGGCCGAGGCCAGTTCGATCAGGCTATCGAGGCCAAAGGCCACCAGAACCAGACTGCCCGCGATCAAGCCGGCGCCGAGAGCGACCGCGGCCTCAACGATCATCCAACCAATCGTCAGCCATTCAAGCCGGAAAGCCTGGCGGATCAGAGACTGCCGCTCGCCGGACAATTTCGGCGGCGTCGGGAAAACCAGCGGTGGCGGCGCGCAACATTCGTCCGTGCACGTCCTGGCCGCTTCGATCTGACTCATTGACCGCGCTCCTGGCCTCCCGCCAGCATAGCAGCCCGTTCGGGACGCGGCGAGCCAACTTCACGAGGGCTACGCTTCAAGCTGAGAGCGCGGCCCTTGTTTGTCGCCCCGCCTGAGCCGCGCCCTCAACACTCGACAAAATTCACCGCGAGCCCGCCCAAGCTCGTCTCCTTGTATTTCGACTGCATGTCGAGGCCGGTCTGGCGCATGGCGGCGACGACGCTGTCGAGCGAGACGCGATGGCGCTGCGGGTCACAATGTCTCCAGCGCCTTTTGCAGTTGCAGTCTCATCAGCCGCTGATATGGCATGCGGCGGGACGCGGCCTTGGCCTTGTACGCATCGACCACCCCCTGCGGCAGGCGCAGAGTGACACGCGCGTCCTTGTAGAGGTCCTCCGCCCGCGCAAACCATTCGTCGCGAGGGAGCGCGCCGGCCATCAGGTCATATTGGCTCAAGTCCGCGGTTTCCACGAACCGCTCGGCTGCTCCGTCGCTGGCGAACTTGGGAAAAGGCTTCAATTTGCTGGCCATCTCACTGCTTCCTTCTTGTGGGCGTAGCGTGCGCTGATCGGGCGAATGACCAAGTCTCCGCCAATTCGCCGTAGGGCGAATACGACAAACAGCGGCCGACCCATGGCGTTGCGGCCCTGTAGCGCGTTTCGCCCACAACCAATTTGGCCAAACTATTTTTTGCGCTATCGGTTAGTGTCCCAATACCGAATTGGGAACTCGTGCGGGAGGCACCCTTGGCGTTGGTCGCAACAATCGAGTCGATCAAGGACCGAATTAGCAAGAACAGCTACCGAAACGAGTCGGATGTGCGTGAGGCAATCGTAAACCGAGTCCTCCACGATCTCGGATGGGATATATACGATCCATCCGTTGTCAGCAGAGAGTTCACAGTCGAGAAGCGCCGGGTGGATTTCGCGTTGTTCACAACGTCATCTTCATCGCCCGCCGTAATCTTAGAGGTCAAGGCACCAAATTCGGCGGACGAGGGAGATCGGCAACTATTCGAGTACGCCTTTATCTGGGGGACACCCTTTGCGGTCCTGGTAAACGGACGCGATTGGAGTTTCTATCTGCCGGCAGAGCAAGGCAACTATTTTGAGAGACGTGTGCAAAAATTGGACCTTCTGGAAAGGAAGTCTGACGACTCGGCAAGCATCCTTGAGCGCTACCTGCTTTTCGACCGCGTTCGGAGCGGATCGGCATATTCCGACGCTCGATCCGACTACCAAAGTGCGGCTCGTCACCGTGAAGCAGAAAAAACCATTCCACGGGCGTGGGACGAACTGGCGTCGCAATCCGATCAATCGCTCATCGACTTGATCGCGGAGAAGGTTGTCAGTCTCATCGGTTTTCGGCCGACCGACGAACAAATCGAGGCCTTCTTACGCGCATTCTCACGAGTGTCCGGTTCGTCTCCGTCGCGGTCGCAGCCTCCAATTCAAAAGCCCTCTATCATTCTCGGTGATCTCGGCTCCAAGGACACCAGTCGAGAATTGTCGAAGACACCCAGTGGGCGAGCAATTTCTTTCAAGCTTTTCGGTCAAACGGTCACCAAACCAGATGCAATATCCGCACTGATTTTTACGCTCCAAAGTTTGGCAAAACGCGAACCGGATTTCCTGAAGAAGCTGGCAATCCAGGCACCGGGACGAACGCGAAATCATGTTTCAAATGTCCGTTCCGAAGTGTACCCGGGCAAGCCCGACTTGGAGGTTTATACGACGGAAATTTCGCCCGGCTGGTGGCTCGGGACGAATATTGCGAATCGCGACAAGGAACGATTGTTGCGGATCGCTTGCGAGGTGGCCGGAATCAAATTCGGAAAGGACCTTGTGATAGAATTTCCAAATGTCAGCGGCTGAAAGTCCTGACGCTTCGTCATTTTCACCTTTGCAACGTTGATCCCCTCAGCACTCGACAAAATTCACCGCCAGCCCCCCTAAACTCGTCTCCTTGTATTTCGACTGCATGTCCGCTCCCGTCTGACGCATGGTGGCGACGACGCTGTCGAGCGAGACGCGGTGCGTCCCGTCGCCGTGGAGCGCGAGCGAGGCCGCGGCGATCGCCTTGACCGCGCCGAAGGCGTTGCGCTCGATGCAGGGGATCTGCACGAGCCCGCCGATCGGATCGCAGGTCATGCCGAGATGATGCTCCATCGCGATCTCGGCCGCGTTCTCGATCTGCTCGTTTAAGCCGCCGAGCGCGGCGCAGAGGCCCGCCGCCGCCATCGACGAGGCGACCCCGACTTCGCCCTGGCAGCCGACCTCGGCGCCCGAAATCGAGGCGTTGAGCTTGAACAGCGAGCCGATCGCGGTCGCGGTCAGGAGGAAATCGTTAAGGCCCGCCCGGGTCGCGCCCTCGCAATGGTCGCGGTAATAGCGCATGACCGCCGGAATGACTCCGGCCGCGCCGTTGGTCGGGGCGGTCACCACCCGCCCGCCGGCCGCGTTCTCCTCGTTGACCGCCATCGCATAGACGCTGACGAAATCCATGATCTCGTGGGCGGGATGGAAATTGCGCCGGGAGGCTTCGATCAGGCGGTCGTGGATCGCCTTGGCGCGGCGCATCACCTTCAAGCCCCCCGGAAGAGGCCCGGATTGGGTCAGGCCCCGGTCGACGCAGGCGAACATGACGTCGCGGACCCGCGCCACATGGGCGTCGACCTCGCTCCGGGGCTTGAGCGCCAATTCGTTCAAGCGCACGAGCCCGGCGATCGAGAGCCCGGCCTCGCGGCCGCGCGCCAGAAGCTCGGCCCCGGAGCGGAACGGATGGGGCAGCCGGGCGTCGGATGCGGACTTATCCTCGGTCGCGCCGTCGCGGACGATGAAGCCGCCGCCGATCGAGAGCCAGGTCTCGTTGGCCAGCACGGCCCCGTGCGCGTCGCGGGCGATGAGCCGCAGGGTGTTGGGATGGCGCGGGGCCGGGGTGATCGTGTCGAAGGCGATCGCGCGCTCGGGATCGAAGGCGATTTCACGCCGCCCGGCGAGCATGAGCCGCTCCGTCGCCCGCACCTTGGCGGCGAGCCTGTCCGCCGCGTCCGGATCGACGCTCTCCGGCCTCTCGCCGCTCAAGCCCAGGATCACCGCCTTGTCGGTGGCATGGCCTTTGCCGGTGAAGGCGAGCGAGCCAAGAAGCGCGACCTCGACCGAAGCGACCTTGTCGATCTTGCCGCTGGCGACGAGCCCGCCGGCGAAGGCGGCCGCCGCCTTCATCGGCCCGACCGTGTGCGACGACGAAGGGCCGACGCCGATCTTGAAGAGCTCGAAGACGCTGAACATTGGCTTTCAGCCCTGGACATGGGCGGTCGGGGAGTTTGCCCCCGGATCATCGCCTTGAGCGAGCTTAGAGCACCCGGCGCGGACTTGGAATCGCCACGGGCCGATGAACCCCTTGACGCTGACAAGCCGCCTTGGGCGGTTCTAAAATCAAGGGGCCGCGTCGGCGCCCCTTTCTGCCGCTTCGAGCGGCTCCAATCCTAAAGCCCCACGCTTTGCGGGGGGATACTTACTCTAACGCGCGGGGCTCTGAAGCTTGCCCAATTGTGATTTGTATGTTAAGCACTGTTTGCCTTGGGGTTTAGAATGACACCATTGTTCGACGAAGTACGTTTCGGCGCTGGGCGCTTCGGCGAAAAGATTGCAAGGATCAGAGCAAACGCAAACGTGGATTTTCCGTGGTATCCTTGGGCAACAATATCTAATTTCGACTTGATTGCGCCGCTTGTGTCTGAGTCTTATGATTTTCTCTTTAAAAAACCAAAGAAGATCGCAGACATTGGCGGCGCGGATGGCGATGTGGCGCTCTATCTCTCAGGGTTAGGTTACGAGTGCGACTTGTATGACTATGGCGTGACTAACATGAATGGCTTGAGGGGGGCGCGCTATTTGAAAGGCGCTCTCGGAAGCACTGCCAGAATCTTCGAGACCGATCTCGACTCCCAATTCGCTCTAAAGGAGGGCCGCTATGATCTCACCTTTTTCTTGGGCCTGCTCTACCACTTGAAAAACCCATTCTATGCCTTCGAGCGGATGGCTAAACACTCCCGATACATGTTTATCTCGACCAGAATCGCGCGACATTTCAGAGCCGGTACACAGGATGTCTCCAGCATCCCGGCTGCCTATCTTCTGGCACCGGACGAATCCAACAACGACCGGACGAACTATTGGGTTTTTACCAAAGCAGGGTTTGAGCGCCTGGTTGATCGTACCGGTTGGAATTTGGTCGCGAGTCACGTGATTGGAAGTCCGAACTCAAACCCGCAAGACAACCGTCTTGATGAAAGAATGTTTGCACTTCTTGAGGCGCGCTAACTACTCGTATGATCGACGGGCGCGACCTTTAATTGGGCCGGCCGTCCAACTCGGCTCATTTGTTAGGATGGACGCCACCTTGCAGGCTGGCGCCTTTCGCCTTTGTGGCGAGCTTTGACCACTCGGCGCGAACTCGGAATCGGTGAGGGCCGATCCGCGTCTCCGCTCGCAGCCAAGGGCCACGGACGGAAAAACCGTCAAATCGGAACATTTTCTTGCCAAAAGCAGAAACAAGGCGTATCGTGAAACCAATGGGAGAGCGGATCGAGCGATGGGCGGCAGGATGGCGGATGCGGAGGGATGAGCGAGGGCTGCGAGGATGCGGCGGAAAAAAAATCATTTGAATCGGTCATAGCGCGTTGAAAAGTCTCGATTCCGAAAAACAAAAGAAAGCAAATGAAAGCGTTTTCGTTTTCACCGGCTTTTGCTTGTTTTCGTGAACTTTTTACAAACACATTAGTTCTGTGATTTGGTTCGCGATCCCGGGGTCTTGATTTCTTGCGCAGGAGGCTGAGCGCGCCTATTTACGAAGGGCCAGGAGTCGAACTGATGTTCATCCAGACTGAAGCCACGCCCAATCCCGCGACCCTCAAGTTCCTGCCCGGTCGGACGGTCATGGACGAGGGCACGTTCGAGGCGCGCGATATCGACGCGGCGGAGCGGTCGCCGCTCGCCAGGGCGCTCATGCAGCTGCCGGGGGTCGGCGGCGTGTTCTTCGCCAACGACTTCATCTCGGTCACCAAGACCGAAGGGGAGTGGCAGCACCTCAAGCCGGCGGTGCTCGGCGTGGTCACCGAATTCTATCTGTCGGGCGCGCCGCTGATCGAGGAGGGCGGCGCGGACGCGGTCGCGGCGGGCGAGTTCTTCGACGCCAAGGACGCCGAAACCGTCGAGGCGATCAAGGAACTGATCGAGACGCGGGTGAGGCCGGCGGTCGCGGGCGACGGCGGCGACATCATTTTCAAGGGGTTCCGTGACGGCGTCGTCTACCTCAAGATGAAGGGGGCCTGCTCCGGCTGCCCCTCATCCACTGCGACCTTAAGACACGGAATCGAGAATCTTCTCAGGCACTTCCTGCCTGATGTTCAGACCGTGGAGCAATTCGAGGGCTGAGAGTTCCCCGCCATCGAGGTCGGCGGATGTTCTATCGTTGGCTCTTTCCTCTCCTTTGGCTCGCTTTTATCGTGGTCTGGGTCGCGATGGCGCGCGGCGGCAAGGCGGTCGCTGAGCGCGAGAGCGCCGTTTCGCGGGTCTCGCATTACCTGCCGCTGGCGATCGCCATCTATCTCATTGCCGCGCCCCATGTTCCCTTCGCCCTGCTCAACGACCGGTTTGCGCCCTTGAGCCTGTGGCTCGTGCAGCTCGGGGCGGCGCTGACCTTCGCCGGCATTGCGTTCGCCGTTTGGGCGCGGGTGTGGATCGCTGGCAACTGGAGCACCGACGTCACGCTGAAGCGCGACCATGAACTTATCGTCAGCGGTCCCTACGCTTTGGTCCGCCACCCGATCTACACCGGCGTCCTGCTCGGCCTCCTGGGAACGGCGCTCGCGGTCGGGGAGTGGCGCGCGGCGCTCGCCGTCGTCCTCGCGGCCGCCGCGTACTGGCGCAAGCTCGGGATCGAGGAGGCCGTGATGCGCCGGCAGTTCGGCGAGGCTTACGCCCGCTACGCCGCACGGGTGCCGGCGCTCATTCCGCTCGTGCTCTGATAAGCTTCTCCCTTCCCGCGGCGGCGATGACCGCACGATGACGATGCCCGCCGGCGCACGAGCAAGGCCGTCTTTCGCCCAACGGAGACCGTTGTTCGACTGTGACCGGCGTCACAGCGCGCGCTCCGAGTTTGTGCTTAAAGTTCGGGCGTAGGGATTCTAAGGGCGGTTTCGCGCCACTGATTTTTTCAAGGCGTGCGTTGGGGCCTGTTTTTTCAGGGCGCGCGTTGGGGACCTGGGGCAAATTATGGCTCATCCAGCCGACGTCGACGATATCATTCTCAATTTCGATCCTGCCAAACCGCACGCTCGCTTTCGGGCAATGGGGCTCCCTGCCGACATTCTGGTGGCCGAAGCGGCGCTGCCTTCCCCGCCGCGGTGGCCGAGCGGCGCCGCGCCGACGCCAGCCCCGCTTGCCAAACCTCCCTCCGACAGCGCCGACCTCTCCCAGTTCAAGGGATACGACGCAGTCGCCGTCACTTGGACGGCCGCCGAAGCGTCGGCGATGGCGACCCTGTTTACGCCCGGGCATCCTCTGGCCGAGTGGTACGAATACCGCCATAACGTCGCGAGCTACGCGCCGTTGGTGACCGGCGAGAAGGCGCCGTTCAACGACGCCCGAGCCGAAATGGCACGGTACTACCACAGCCTCGGCCTCTACTTTCCTTGCACGATCCGCGGCAAGCGCGTGCTCCTGTTCAAGTCCGGCCTACACCTCGATTATGACGGCCCGCAGGTCCCGGTCCGTAGGCTCATGACCGAGATCGCCGAGGCAGTTGAGCCGAAAGTGTTCATCACCACCGGAACCGGCGGCGGCATCGGCGCAGGCGTCAAGCTCGGCGATGTCGTGGTCGCGGGCACGGTCAAGTTCGACTGCCAGCATCAGTTCAAGAACGAGCCCTGGGCGACGAAGAGCTTCACGCCTTCCCCCCTCCCGGCTGGCGCGCTCGCCGCGATGACGCCGGAGCTGATGAAGGTCAATGCGTCGCGGATCGCTGGCGCACGGCCGACGCCGCAGATCTTTTCGTCTTCCAACGACGCGATCGTGACGACCGACGTCTTCGCCTTCGATGATTCCACCGACTATTTCGGCCTCCAGGGCCTCGGCCGCGCCTGCGACATGGGCGACGCGATGGTCGCCGACGCCCTGCAAGCGTTCAAGTCGATGTCCTGGCATGCGATCCGAAACGCCTCGGACCCGCAGATTCCCAATCCGGATCACAACATCGAAGAGGCGAACAAGCAGGCGGCGCTCATCTACGCCAAGTATGGCGGACTCACCACCGCAGCCAGCCTGATTGCGACCTGGGCGGTCATCGAGGCGGGCGCCGCCGCGCCGCGCCAGTCTGAGCACGCGGAGATCTCAGCCGGCTTCAAACTCGGGCGGCTGCCGCCCGAGCGTCGGAGCGAACGATAGTAAAGGAGGATTTGTCATGACGAAGCATGCATCCATCGATGAGAGCAAGACTGCGGTTGCCCATTTCAGGCTTGGCCGCCTGCCCCGGGCGCATGACCCAAGAATCCCGCATCTGAGCGCCCTTTTGGCGGGGAAGTCCTTGCCCCCCCCGCCGGCGCAAGTCGACTACACCAAGGGCATGCCGAAGAACCTAGGGATGATGCTGAACAACACACTGGGCGATTGCACCTGCGCGGCAGTCTATCACGCGATCCAGGTGTGGACGTTCAACGCCAGCAAGGGCAAGTCGATGGAGACCGAGCCCGACCCCGATGTCGAGAAGCTCTACGAGCTCGCCTGCGGCTACAAGCCCTCGCAGGGCGGCGAAGGCCCGGGCGGCAACGAGCAGCATGTGCTCAAGTACCTATTGACGAAGGGCGCGCCCATGGGCCCGAACGGCCAGACCACGCATAAGATCGCCGCTTTCGTCGAGGTCGACCCGCGCAACACCGACGACGTCAAGCGCACCATCAACGATTGCGGGCTGGCTTACATCGGCTTCAACGTGCCGCAGTACATTGTCCCGACCAATGGCCCGCCGCCGGCGGTATGGGATGTCGAAAAGACCAATACGCAGATCGTCGGCGGGCATGCCGTCGTCCTCGCCGGCTACACGGCGACCGGCGCGCGCGTCATCTCGTGGGGACAATATTACACGATGACCTGGGCGTTCTTCGCCAAATATGTCGACGAGACCTACGCGATTGCCGACAGCTTGTGGATCAGTGGCGGCGGCAAGACGCCAGGCGGCCTGTCGCTCGCCGAACTGGAAGCGCAGATGAAGGCCCTGACCGCGTAAATTCGGGCCTCGCGCGGGGGGGCCGCAGCCCCTCACCGCGCCGGCTTCTCGCCGCCCGCGGCGGTGATGACCGCGACGATGATGAGGCCGGTCGCGACGAGACGGACGCCGGCGCTGACGCCAAAAGTGTTCAGCATCGTAAGCAGCAGCATGAGGAATAGCGCGCCGCCCCATACCCCCGGCACGTTCGCCCTGCCCCCGGACACTGACGTGCCGCCGATCACGACGACAGCTATCGAGGCCAGGAGATATTCGTTGCCGATGTCGACATTGGCGCCGCGGAAATAGCCGGCGAGCAGGGCGCCGGCGAAACCACCCAGCGCGCCGCATAATGCGTAAGTGGCGAAGCGCACCGGCTCGACCTTGACGCCAGCCAGGCGCGCCGCGCGAATGTTCTGTCCGATCGCGAGCACCGAACGCCCCCAGATCGTGCGATGCAGCGCAACGCTGGCGAAAACCGTGAACAAGAGCGTCAAAATCGCGAGCAGCGGCACGCCCTCCACCTCAATGTTGGTGAAGTCGGCGAAGCCAGGGGGCGGTTTGATCTGCAAGCCGCGGCCGTAGCTGATGTCGATCGACTGGATGATGAAGCTCGCCGACAGCGTCGCGATGATCGGCGGGATGCGAAGCGCCCAGATCAAGAGATAGTTGGCGATCCCGACCGCGAGGCCGCAAGCCAGCGCCGCGGTTAGGCCGACGGCGACCAACCTGTCGTCGCCGCCCATCGTCTTCATTGCGACCGCGCTCGCGAGCCCGATATTGGCCGGGAGCGAGAGATCGACATTGCCCGGCCCGAGCGTGATGACGAACATCTGGCCGACGCCGACGATGACGGTGAACACCGACAACGACAGCGCCGCGGTCAGCATGCCTCCGGCGCCATAGCCGCCGGTGAAGGCGATGGCCGCGAACCACACCAGGCCCGCGCCCAAAAACGACCAGATCCACGGCCGCGCGGTGAGTGACTTGATCGCCACGCTCATCGTTCGGGCCCCTTGCGGCCGATCAAGACCCGGGCGGCAAGGACGATGATGAGGATCGCGCCGTTGGCTGCGACTTGCCAATCGGGCGGGATACGCATGAACGTGAGGAGCGGCGATGCCGCCATCGCCATGGTGAGGGCGCCGATCACCGCCCCGACCGGCGAAACGGCGCCGCCGACGAACTCGCCTCCCCCCAGGATCACGCCGGCGATCGAGAGAAGGGTGTAGCCGTTCCCGATGTTGGCGTCGGCCGATGTCGTGATGCCGACGAGCGCCATTCCCGACAGCACGCCAAAGGCGCCGGCCAGCGCGAACAGCGTCATTTTGGCCCTCAACAGCGACCATCCCGCGCGCTCAATCGCCACCGCATTGCCGCCACAGCCGCGCAGGATCGCGCCATAGGAGGTGCGCATCAGGCCGACATAGGCGATCGCGGCGATGAGCGCGGCGGCGACGATCGGAAAGGGGATGAGCGGCGGCTTGACGCCCATGATCGCCCTGAGCCAGCCCGGCGCCGCGCCGCCGGGCTTGGGCAGGAGCAGGATCGCCAGGCCTTGCCAGATGAAGCTCATACCGAGCGTGACGACGATCGAGGGCAGATTGCGCAGGTAAATGAGCGCGCCGAGCGCGGCGTACAACACGATGCAGCCAATGAGCGCCAGCGCTCCGAGCCAAGGTTCGTCCTTAAGCCAGGTCGCTGACACACAACATACAAAACCAACGAGGGCGCCGATCGACAGGTCAAGATCATTGCCGGCGATCACGAACATCTGAGCAAGCGTGGCGAGCGCGATCGGAATCGCCAGATTGAGCATCAGCGTGAAGCCGAAATAGCTGATCGCGCGTGGATTGAGCCAGGCGATCGCGGCGAGGACCAGCGCCAGCGACAAGGCCGGCAGCGCCGCTCGCAGCAGCCGCTTCGTCCCTGCGCCGCCCGCGGTCCATGACCCCGCGGCCGAGGCGGCGCTCATCTCACGCGACGCCCGCGAACGAGGAATGGATGACCCGCTCCTCGCTCAGCTCGTCGCCAGCCAGTTCGGCGACGACGACGCCGTCGCGGAAGATATAGGCGCGGTCGCAGTTTTTCAGTTCCTCGGTTTCGGTCGTGTACCAGAGGAAGGTCCGCCCTGCCCGCGCTTCGGCGCGGATCAGATCGTAGACTTCGAGCTTGGTCGCGTAATCGACGCCGCGCATCGGGTCGTCCATCAGCACAATGCGCGCGTCGGAGGCGAGCGCGCGCGCAAACAGCGCCTTCTGCTGGTTGCCGCCCGACAGTGAAAGAATTCGGTTGCGAACGTCCGGCGTCCGAATGTTGATCCGTCGCCGCCAGTCGTTGGCGAGCGCATCCTCGCGGCGAAGTGAAAGCAACGGACCGACGCGCAGTTGCTTGAGCGAGCGCACGCCGATGTTCTCGGCGATCGACCATTGCGGAAAGACGCCGTCCGATTGACGGTCGCCGGCGACCAGAGCGACCGGGCCATTGACCAACGCGCTTGTCCTCAAGCGCGAGGCGGCAAAAAACGTCGCGAGCAGAAGGTCGGTCTGCCCGTGGCCAGCGAGACCAGCAAGACCGACGATTTCGCCCTCGCGGGCGACCAGATGCCGCTCGTCCGTCTGCCTCTCGGCGCGTATCCGGACGACCATCGGCGACTCGCCACGCGGGCCGGCCGCTGCGGCCGACTGAGGGCGGGGAGCTTCATCCTCGAAGCCGCCCATCGCGCCTACCAGCCTGGGGCGGTCAAAATTTCGCGCGCCGTCCGAAACCACCACTTTTCCGTCGCGCATGACGACGATGCGATCGCAGGTCTCAAGGACCTCGCCCAGAATATGGGAAATGAGCACGCAGCTCGCGCCCGATCTGACCGCGTGGCGGACATAGGTGAGCAGCTGTCCCGCTGTGTGCGCGTCAAGCGCGGAGGTCGGCTCGTCCAGAATGACGAGGCGCGCAGGCCGTCTGGCCGAGACCGTGAACGCGCGCGCGATTTCGACCATCTGCCGCCGTCCGATCGACAGGTCCTCCACGAGGTCGTCGGACTCTATCCCATGGCCCGGAAAAATCTCATCAAGCTTGTCGAGGATGAGCCGCCCGGCCCGGCGCCGCCAGCCGAATCCGCGGATCGACACATGGACGATCCGGGCGTTTTCGGCAACCGTCAGGTTCGGGCAGAGCGAAAGCTCCTGGTAAACCGGGCGCAGCCCGAGCGCTTTGGCGCGCCCCGGGGAATAGGAGTGCTCTTCCCGCCCGGCGACGACGAGCCGGCCCCGATCCGGAATGACGCCGCCGTTCAAGATGTGCACAAGCGTCGACTTGCCGGCGCCGTTGTGGCCTACGATACCGACGCACTCGCCTTCGGCGATAGAGAAATCGACGCCGTCCAGAGCCCGAACGGCGCCGTAAGATTTCTCGACGCCCGTGAAATCGACGAGAGAAGCGCCCGCGTCCGCCATGGTGTTTTCGGCCCGCAGCGAGCGGGGCGCTCATCGGTTCGAAAGGCTTACTTCATGTTGGCCTTGATGGCGGCGATGGCGTCCGCTTGCGTATATTCGTGGCTGGCGACGCCGCCCTTCGGAATGAGCGGCAGCTCCTTTTCGAAATCATCCTGCGTGAAGGCGAGATAGGGCACCAGCAGATCGTGGGGAATGTTTTTGTTGCCGTCGAGCACCTGCTGCGCGACCCAGAAGGCGAGCGTCGAGACACCCGGCGCGATCGAGGCCGACCAGGTCGTATAACCGTCCTTCTCCTTCTGCTCCTTCCACCACTGCAATTCGTCCTGGCGGTTCCCCTCAATGATGGTCGGGCGCGGCTTGCCCGCGGCGGCGAAGGCTTGGGCCGCGCCATAGCCGTCGCCGCCCTGGTCGACTACGCCGACGATCGGCGGCAGCGACGGCAGAACCGTCGCGACCGCCTTCTGCGCCGTCGTCTGGTCCCAGTCGCCAGTGACCGCGGAGACGATGTTGAACTCCGGATGCTCTTTCACCCCCTCGACAATGCCGGCGTGGATGGCGTCGTCGATCGAGGTGCCGGCGAGGCCGCGGATCTCGAGCAGATTGCCGCCCTTCGGCTCGAACTTGGCCATCTCAACGACTTCCTGCTTGCCCATGTCCTTGAAGTCGACGACGACGCGATAGGCGCA
>Ga0335073_10009905_pt1 | contig 13380 bp, 12 predicted proteins | sample Lox_Sample_22_FD_207093 | JGI IMG/M metagenome (GOLD analysis project Ga0335073, IMG submission 207093) | Soil microbial communities from Loxahatchee National Wildlife Refuge, Florida, United States - Lox_Sample_2.2 | ecosystem: Environmental > Terrestrial > Soil > Wetlands | place: USA...
CCGCCCACGGCATGGGCTCGTGGTAGATGTTGCTGACGAAATTCGCGCCCGCCTTCCAGGAGACCTGGAAAGTGCCGCGCGGGGTCGCGTGGGCGCTTCCCGGCGGGCCTGGTTCCGCCTGGACCGGGCCGAAGGTGATCTTGCCAGCCGTCTGGAGCCAGGTCAGGTGCCTGGTCAGGTCTACGCAGGCGGTGGCCTTGGCGGGGCAGGATTCGCGGTCAAGCGCTGTCAGCGTCAGGGGGAACGACGGTGTTGGCTGTGAAGTAGCCGGGGTTGGCTGGGTGAGGCGGCGAGGGACGTTCCTCGTCGCGCTCTGCTCGGCGTGTCCCGTGGTCCCGGTGGCGCGCCGGACAGCCGGGTTAGGGGAAGCGATGGCCGCGGTGGTCACCACCACCACGGAGGAGGCCGCTACGGCTACCAGGGCCGCCAGGCGGCGGGCGGACTGACGCTTACCGGTGCGGCTGGCCGGTTCCGCGTACGCTCCGACCTGGCCGAGCCGTCGGGCCGTGGCGCGCCTGCTTCTTGCCTGCATGTCACCGCCCTCGCCCTTAGCGACCCAAATGCGAACGTCTAACTACTTACAGTTAGCACACCTGTGCGACGTTCCATGGGAGAACGGGGAAGGCGCGCCGGCGAGTCGGGCGCTTCGCCTAGCCTGTCGGGTATGTCGGTGCTGTGGGAGCGGCTCTCGGGAACGCAACCGGTGCCGCCGGTGTGGGTGGTCGCGGTGGCCGGGCTGGCGGCGCTAGCGGTGGTGCTCGACGTGCGGCTATGGCACGTGACGCGAAATGCGATCACGATCGCGCATGAGGGCGGGCATGCGCTGATCTCCGTGCTGAGCGGGCGGCGGCTGGAGGGAATCCGGCTGCATTCGGACACGTCGGGCGAGACGGTGTCCCGGGGCAAACGGACCGGGCCGGGGATGGTGCTCACCGCGTTCGCGGGGTACGTGACGCCGCCGTTGCTCGGCGCCGGGGCCGCGGTGCTGCTGTTCACGCACCACATCACGCTGCTGCTGTGGGCGTTCCTGGCGCTGCTGCTCGCCGCGTTCGTCATGATGCGCAACGCGTACGGGGTCGTGGTGGCGCTGGTGGCGGGGGGCGCCGTGTTCGGGGTGACGGCGTACGCGACGTCGCTGGTGCAGGCGTTGTTCAGCTACGGAGTGGCGTGGTTCCTGCTGTTCGGGGGGCTGCGACCGGTCGTGGAGCTGGCGCGGTCGCAGCGGCGGGACCGGCGGCGCTGGCGGGGCGGGGTCTCGGACGCCGACCAGCTCGCGCGGCTGACCGGGGTGTCCGGCGGGGTGTGGGTGTGCCTGTTCGCGCTCATCGCGCTGGTGGCGATCGTCGTGGGGGCGCGGTTGCTCGTGCCGGCGTCGGTGCATGTGCCGACGGTGCGGTAAGTCCGAGGGGTTGTCCTCGATGGCGGCCAGGCATTCGCGGGCCGCGGCTTCGTCGGCGCGGGGAACCAGCACCTTGACGCCCTGCAGTTGCAGCTCCGGCTGCCGTGCTCCGGCGCCCTGCATGGACATGGCCGCTCGCAGGCCGCCGCTGCGCAGCATGCCGACGATCAGCTCCGCCTCTGTGCTGCTCGTGACGACCGCCACGCACACCGGCTCGTTCTCGTCTTCGAACCCCGTACCCGGGTAGTTCGGCTGCTTGTGCTTCATGCCTCCGCCTATGGCACTAGGACGGTGCGCTCGCCGGGCGCCTCGTCGCGGGTCCAGGCCTGTGCTACGTCTGCCAAAGGCACTCTATTCGCTTTGACCGCGATCGCGCCGTCGCTGATCGCGTCGATCAGCGACGGCATCTCGGCCAGGTAGTCCGCTGGGCCAACGGCACCCTGGCCGCTGCCCTGGACGCGCAGGTTGGCCGAGCGCAGGGCCACTGACGGGAGTTCGATCGTGGGGCCGGCGACCGCGCCGATCTGGATCCAGTTGAGCGCGCGGCTGCGTTCGGACCGGGCGGTGAGGAGGGCGGTGATCGCCTGCTGCGCGGGCTTGCCCCAGAGATAGTCGATGACGATGTCCGTGCCGGCGGCCGCGGCGGCGAGTGCGCTGCCGGTCGCCTCGCTGTCGGAGGTCAGCTGGACGATGTCGTCGGCGCCGGCCGACGTGAGCGCCTGGAGCCGGCCGAGGTCGCGTCCGGCGCCGACCACGCGTCCGGCGCCGAGCAGCTTGGCCACCTGGACGGCCATCGCTCCCGCGTTGCCTGTCGCGCCGAGGATGAGCACGCTGTTTCCCGGCTGGATGGGAACGCGGCGGCGCAGGGCGACCCAGGACGACATCGCCGGGTTCATCGCGGCGGCGATCTTCGCGACGTCGGCGTCGCCGGGCAGCACGACCGAGCGGCGCGCGTCGGCCAGTGCCTTGTCCGCCATCGTGCCGATCACGTCGTCGGCCGCCACGAAGTAGACCAGCCTGCCGTCGGGCCGCTGGCCGACGGCGTCGATGCCGGGGATCATCGGCAGCGTGCCGGTACTGGTGTAATGCGCCCCCGCGGCGTCGGTCCTGACACGCGGGTGGAGGCCGGCGGCGAGGACGTCGACTAGCGCCTGTTCCTGGCTGCGCGGGCCCGGGACCTCGAACCGCTGGTAGTGCGGCGGCTCCGCGAACGATGTGACGACGGCCGCGTTCATCATGGCCATGGCGGCGCCTCCCCTTTCATTGAGCATTTAGTTGGTGGCACGTACTAAATTTAGTTTGTGTCACGTACTAAAGCAAGTAGACTTCCTTCATGGCTTCGCGTCAGCAGCTGAGCCCCGTCGACGGGCTGGCTCAGCTCTCCTTCGCGGTTCAGGGCATGCTCGAGCGGCGGGCCGCGGACCATGACCTCTCGATCATCCAGGCGCGCCTGCTAGGAGTGCTGCGAGACCGCACCCCGACCATGAACGAGCTGGCGCGGATCCTGGGACTCGACAAGTCCAGCGTCACCGGCCTTGTCGATCGCGCTGAGCGACGGGGCCTGGTCGCGCGCGTTCCGTCGACCACGGACCGGCGGGTGGTGCTGGTCAGCCTTACCGAGGACGGCCGGGCGCTCGTGTCCCAGGCGGCGGAGGGCTTCGAGACCGACGTGCTGACGATGCTCGGCCGGCTGCCGTCGCGGGATCGCGAGGCGCTATCCAGGCTTGTCAGCCGGCTGCTCGCCGCCCATGCGGCCGATCAGGGAATCGACCTGTTCCCGGTTCATCCGCCGAGCACTTCCCCGTCAGGAACATGACGCGGACCGGTTACCCGCACCTCGCCTACGGCCACGACGCCCGCGCCGAAAGTGACGTCACCCTCGACCTCGAACCGGCGGCAGCGGCGCAGCGACGGCGGCCCCGCGGGAAACCGCTGCTCGAAATCGGGCAGCAGCTTGTAATAGTCCTCATCCAGCGTGACCACGGGCTCCTGACCGTCGAAGCTGGGCCTCATCTCCCCGTCGCCGGTGAGCTCATAGGCGTCGGAGCGCACGACGAGCAGGTCGTTGGTGGTCTTCACCGGGGCGAACCGCAAGCGGGGCACATGGGCCGCCCGGGCGCCGGGGATCGAGCCGATCGCCGCGCCCATGGCCGACTCGAGCTGGATCACCGGAGTGCTGTCCGGATCCCGGGGGTCGACGGTCTTGCGATTGACGATGAGCGGCAGGTACGGCGCCGCCCGGTCGGCGGTTTGCAGGTCCTTGAGCGCGCGCAGGTCGATCCAGATGTTGTTGGTGTTGTACCAGCGCCAGCGTTCGACGTCGGTGAACGAGTCGTCGCCGTCGGGCACCTGGGCGGTCTCCCGCAGCACCAGCCGGTCCTGATAGCAGGCGAGGTGACCGCCCTTGCGGTCGGCCGGCGTGCCGCGCACCGCCTCCAGCGCGAACGGCACCTCCTCCGCGGCCAGCCATGCGGCAATCCTGACGTCGGCGAGCGCGCCGAGGTTGTCGGAGTTGGAGACGAAGGCGTACCGCAGCCCGGCGTCGAGCAGGGCATCCAGCGTGCCGGACGCGGCCAGTGCCGGGTAAATGTCACCGTGCCCCGGCGGGCACCACTCCAGCTCCGGATCGGCCGGCCAGCGCACCGGCTCGAAGTCATCGGCACGGAGCTTGGGCTCGCGACCCTGGAGAAAGTCCAGCGGCACGCCTGGCACGCTCAGGTCATAGCGATGCAGGACCGCTAGCGAGGGACCGCGGGTGACCTCGGTATCCATCAGCACGAGCGGCAGCCGGGCGCTGTGCCGTTTGCGCAGCGCCAGCACCTGCGTGGCCAGGACATCGAGGAAGCTCGCACCCGGCTTGACCGCCAGCAGCGACTTCGGGCCCGCCAGGCCCATGCTCGTCCCCAGGCCGCCGTTGAGCTTGACGATCACGAACTGGTCCAGCACGTCACGGGCCTCGCCTGGCGAGGGCTCAGGCAGCTCATCCAGCCGCGGCAGATCCCCCAGCGGCTTCAGGACCTCGCTGGGCAGGAGACCGGCCTGCTGCTCGCCCAACTGCCGCAGGCGCCTGCGCAGGGTGGCGAGCTCGGCGCCGTGCAGCCCGTCGGCCTCAGCCTTAGCCACAACAGCGGCGACGTAGCCGGGCGTATTCATCCTCTGATCCTCCGATCAGTTCCGAACAGCGATGACCACATCTCAACTGCCCTCCTGCCCGCAAGTATGCGTGTTGCGAGTGGGGCGGAGGAACTAGTCCGTTCCGAATAATGCTTTTAACTGAACTTGTCGCGGAGCCGGGACCCGCTGTCGGGGGCGGGTACTTACGCTCGTAGCATCACTCGCTTCCGCCTAGTCGTAGGAGAACCCGATGACCGACCCCACCGTCGTCCTCGTCCATGGCGCCTTCGCCGACGCGTCAGGCTACGCCGGAATCATCCACGAGCTCAGCAGCGCGGGCCTGACGGCGGTCGCGCCCCCGAACCCGTTGCGCAGCCTCGCTACCGACGCCGCCACCGTCCGCGCGGCGGTCGGCGCCATCGACGGCCCGGTTGTCCTCGTGGGGCATTCCTACGGCGGAGCGGTCATCACGCAGGCGTCGGCCGGGCTGGAGAACGTGACGAGCCTGGTGTACCTGGCGGCGTTCGGGCTGGACATAGGCGAGAGCTGCGCCAGCGTGCAGCAGCCGTTCCCGCCGTCGATGCTCGCCACGACCTCCGCTCCCACGCCTTACCCGGCCGTCGGCGCAGCGGAGGGACCGGACCTGTACATCAGCAAGCAGGGCTTCAGGGAGACGTTCTGCGCCGACGTCCCCGTCGACGTCGCCGACGTCATGTTCGCGACGCAGCGGCCGCTGGCGCTCGCCGCGCTGACCGAGAACGCGACCGAGGCCGGATGGAAGACCAAGCCGTCCTGGTTCCTCGTGTCCGAGCACGACAACGCCATCCCGCCGGACGCGCAACGGTTCATGGCCAACCGGATGGGCGCCACCACCGAGTCGATCGACGGGTCGCACACGGCGTTCATCGCCGACCCGGTGCGAGTGACCGCTTTCATCAAGAAGGCATTTGCCTAGTCCGCGCGGAGCCCGGCCTCGTCGAGGCGGACACCCGTCTCGTCGAGGTGGGCGAGCATCTCCGCCGGGTCGGCGTACACCCGGTACGCGCCGGCCCGCTCCAGCTCCTCGCGGCCGTAGCCGCCGGACTGGAGGCCGATGCCCAGCGTCCCGGCGCGACGCGCCGCCAGCAGGTCCCACACGCTGTCCCCCACCACCATCGCGTGCCGCGGCTCGACGCCGAGCAGCGCGGCCGCGGCCAGGAACAGGTCGGGGTCCGGCTTGGCGTGCCGCACCAGGTCCCTGGTCACCATCGGGGTGTCGTCAGGGAGGTTCAGCAACTCCAGGGCGGGCCGGGCGGTGGCGGCGTACCCGCTGGTCGCGATCGCCCACCTGACACCCGCATCGGTGAGCGAGGCGAGCAGCTCACTGGCGCCGGGCAGCGCGGTCACCGAGCCCATCTGCTTGCGGTACTCGGCGGCGTGCGTTTCCTGGAGCTGCTCGATGTCCGCCAGGGACAGGGTCCGGCCGGTCTCTCGCAGCAGCGCGTGCACGAAAAGGCCGCCGCTCATCCCGATCCTGCGGTGGATCCGCCATACCGACAGGTCGATGCCGATGCTGGTGAGTGCCGTACGCCAGGCGATCACGTGCTGGTAGACGCTGTCGATGAGCGTGCCGTCGAGATCGAAAAGGAACGATGGCATCGGTGTCGGGGGGTAGTCCACGGACCCCAGTGTTGCACGGTGTAACGTGAAGATCTTCGCAGGGTCACCACTGGAGGGTGGTGGGGGATGACGTCGACGGGTGCTCCGAAACGGGGTCGGCGCCGGACAACCTGGATCATCGCCGCCTGCGCCGGCTGCGCGGTGGTGGGCGGGGTGATCGGCGGGGTGATCGCGAGCGCGATCGACTCGCCGTCGTCGTCTAGCGCGGCCACAGCGGCCACCACGATCCCCTCCCACAGCACCGGCTCCGGCCAGCCCGCCGGCGCGGTCTGCCAGGTGACCCAGGTCGCCAAGGACGTCCTGCCGTCAGTGGTCACCATTTCCGCCAAGGGCGCTTCCGGGGCCGGCACCGGATCCGGCGAGGTCATCAAGTCAGACGGCTACATCCTCACCAACAATCACGTGATCGCGCCCGCCGCGAACGGCGGGTCGCTCGAGGTGCTGTTCAGCGACGGCAAGTCGGTGCCCGCAACCCTCGTCGGCCGCGATCCCGTCACCGACGTCGCGGTCATCAAGGTGGCCGAGTCCGGCCTGCCCGCCATCCCGATCGGCAAGTCGAGCACGCTCGCCGTCGGGCAGCCGGTCGTCGTGCTCGGCGCCCCGCTCGGCCTGACGTCCACCGTGACCAGCGGCATCGTGAGCGCGCTCAACCGCACGATCCAGGTGCCCGGCGAGAACTCGCAGTCGGCGCTGCTGCTCAACGCCATCCAGACCGACGCGGCGATCAACCCCGGCAACAGCGGCGGCGCCATGGTCAACTGCGCCGGGCAGTTCGTCGGGATCCCGTCCGCCGGGGCAACGGTCCCCTCGAGTTCCGGTGAGTCGAGCGGCGGCAGCATCGGCCTCGGCTTCGCCATCCCGTCCGACTACGCCCTCGCCCTGGCCGACGAGATCATCTCTACCGGCAGGGTGTCGCACGCGTACTTCGGCGTTTCCGCCGTTCCGATCACGCCGGAGATCGCCGCGAGCAACGGCGTGTCCCAGGGCCTCTTCGTCACCGCGATCGACCCGGCAGGCCCTGCGTTCAGGGCCGGGCTGCGGGAGGGCGACATCATCACCACGATCGACGGCCAGCCCGCGACCAGCACCGATCAGCTTGTCATGCTGACGCTGACCAAGCACCCTGGCGACACGGTCCAGCTTGGGTACCAGCGGGACGGCAGGCAGGCCACCGCCACCGTCACCCTGGGGACCCAGCCCTGACGGGTTCCTAGTCGCCGACGACGTCCGCCGACCAGCCGGGCGTGCCGGCCAGCTCGCTGAGCAGCGGCGGCTCGGCTCCGCTCCTGGTGCAGGTCAGGGCCGACACCTCGGCCGCGGCGCGGAGCGCCACGCGGACCGGTTCCGCCGAACTCAGCTCCTTCCTCCCCAGCCCCGCGGCCGACCACCAGGCGAGGAATCCCCCGCCGAACGCGTCCCCCGCGCCGATCGTGTCCGCCACCCCGACCCGCGGCACCTCGACGCTCACCTCGCCGCCGGCCCCGCCGAAGGCACCGGAGAGGAAGGCCCGCGCCGGGCGCGGGCCGTCAGTCACGAGGACGAGCACGGGTCTGTCGCCGAGCAGCGTGGTCGCCGCGACCTCGGCGGGGACATCCGGGCAGAGGTAGGCGAGATCCTCCACGCTGACCTTCACCACGTCGGCACGATGCAGGATGCGCTCGAAACGGTCCAGGTACGCGTCCCGGTCGCCGATCGCGGCCGGGCGGCAGTTGGGGTCGACCATGACGAGCGCGTCCGGCGGCAGGCCCTCGGTGATGAGGCGCTCGATGGCGGACGCGATCGGCTCCATGACCAGGCCGAGGGTGCCGACGTGCACGGCGGTCACGCCGTGCGGCAGCGCGGCGGCGAGCACCGCGTAGTCAAGGGCGGCGGATGCCGTGCCCCGCAGGTAGAAGCCGTAGCGGGCCGTCCCGTCCGGCTCCAGGTCGGCGACCGCCAGGGTGCTCGGCCGGCCGGCCAGCGTCGGCACGCCGAGCGCCACGCCGTCCGCGGCCAGCCGCTCCCGCAGCGTCCGGCCGAACCTGTCGCCGCTCAGCCGGCCGAGGAACGTCGTCTCGGCGCCAAGCCTGCCCAGCGTCCGCGCGGTATTGAAGGGGCCGCCGCCAGGCCGCGCGACAACCGCGCCGGCCTCGTCTACGACAAGGTCGATCAGCGCCTCACCAATGACAGCGATCACCAGTCGTCACCCAGGCCGGCTCGCATGCTTGCAGTCCTACCACCGCGCCGCGTCGCCGTCTAGCCGGGTAAAAGTTAAGAAAACATTTATCCTGAACGTCCCCAACTGACTCTCTAGTTAACAGCAGTCTCAGCTGTGACGGCCGGCCCGCGTGTCGGGAAAACCGTTCATTGACCGCCGAACATTATCCCGGTCTACTTATCCCAGAGTTTTTCTTACTTCACGTGGGTGGGACTGCGGGCCGCCGTCCAGGAATCCCGGACTGGGCAGCGATTCGGGGTGGGGAGTAGTCAGACATGCCCGAGCTTCCTCTTGTCGGCGACGAGTTCGCCGGTTACCGCTTGCGGTCGGTTCTCGGCCGCGGCGGCATGAGCGTCGTTTTTCAGGCGGAGCATCCGCGACTCGGTAACGTTGTCGCGATCAAGGTGCTGGCACCCGAGCTGGCCAGCGACGATATATTCCGCACGCGCTTCCTCGAGGAATCGCGCATCGCGGCTTCGATGAACCACCCGAACGTTATTCCCATTCACGACATGGGGGCGAGCGACGGGCTGCTGTACATCGTGATGCGGTATGTCTCCGGCACCGACCTGCGGCAAATGATAAAGAAACGCGGCAGGCTCCAGCCGGAGGTCGCGGTGTTCCTGCTCAGCCAGGCCGCGCGGGCGCTCGACGCCGCGCACGCAAAGGGACTTGTGCACCGCGACGTCAAGCCGGGAAACCTGCTTGTCGAGCGCAGTAACGACGACGACGACCCCGACCACCTGTACCTGGCCGACTTCGGTATCACCAAGCGGGTCATGACGCACACCGGGCTGACCTCAACGGGACAGTTCATCGGGACCGTCGACTACGTCGCGCCCGAGCAGATCCGCGGCCCGTCCGTGCTCGGCATGGCGGACCAGTACTCGCTGGGCTGCGTGCTGTATGAGTGCCTGACCGGGCGGGTGCCGTTCGAGAAAGACATGATGCCCGCGATCATCTGGGCGCACGTCGAGGAACACCCGACGCAGCCGACGGCGATACGGCCCGACCTGCCGCCCGCAGTGGACGACGTGTTCGCCCGGGTGCTCGCCAAGCAGCCAGGTGACAGGTACCGCAACTGCCGCGAGTTCATGGACGCGGCCCGCGTCGCGCTCGGCGACAGGGCTACCCCGCCGTCACAGCGCGCATCAGGGAGCTACCTCCCGCCGGACGCGGGTCCCGCAGCGACGGTCATCGACTACCCTCCGGCACCGAGCCAGCCGGCGGCGATGATCGGCTACCCGGCGGAACTCACCCACGAAAGCGCGGCATCGTCCGCCCCTGAGACCGAGGCCATGTTCGCCGTCAATCCCCCCAGCCCGTCCGTGGCGCCGGGGGCGGCCCCGATCGCCTCGCACCGCCGGCAGCCCGACGAGGCACCACCAGGCGGCGGCGATGCCGGGTCCGGGCCCCGGGGCGGCGCGTTCAGGTCCCGGCGGCGCCTTAGCCTGCTGATCCTGGCCGTAGCCATAGCCGCGGCAGTGGCAATTCCGGTCGCGCTCGTCCTCATGGCGTCCAATAAGCCGAAGGCAGGCGGTTCTGCCGCGGCGAACGCGGGCGGCAGTCCTGCCGCGCCGAAGGCGTCAAGCAGCAGCGCGGCTAGCGTCACGCCTAGCCTCGCCGTTCCCACGGTCGCGGGGAAGATACAAGTCGGGCAGAGTCCCAGCTTTATCCAGGTCGCGCCGAACGGCAAGTTCGCCTACGTCGCCAATCCAGGTTCAGGGGCGATCACCGTGCTCAACACGGCCACTGACGCGGTGTCGGGGACCATCAAGATCCCCCAGGGCCCGCCCCAGTCCGTCTCGTTCTCGCCTGACAGCCGGACCGCCTACGTCAGCGTCTACACCACGAACGGCTCGGTGCATCTCATCGCGTTCATCGACACCGCTACCCGCGCCGTGACGGCCACTGTGCAGGTGGACAACCATACCCCGGACCCCTCGGCGACGAGCCCGGACGGGCGGTTCCTCTACGTGCCGAACCACAACACGGCGCTGAGCGGCGCCGACGAGAACGTCGTCGACGTGATCGACACGGTGAGCAAAACGCTGGTCGGCGATATCGCCGTCTCGGCGAACCCGCACTGGGTCGTATTCGGTAAGAATGGACGGTTTTACACCACGGACCACATGTCCGCCACCGTCACGGTCCTCAATGCCAGCACCAACGCCATCATCGCGAACATACCGGTGGGTGAGACCCCGCACAGCGAAGCTCTCTCGCCCGACGGCAGCCGCCTGGCGGTCACGAGCTTCGACGGCAACGTGGTCTTCTTGATCAACACCACGACCGACAAGATGATCGCGCAGATCCCGGTCGGCAGGAATCCGCTTGACGTCGCATATTCGCCAGACGGGCGCTATATCTACACGACAAACAACGAGGACAACACAGTCACGGTGATCGACACCGCGGACAACCTCGTCATCGGCGAGGTCCGGACCGGGAAGGCGCCGACGAGCATCTCGGTGCTGCCCAACGGGCGCCAGGCATACGTCACCGACGAGGGCGACGGCACCATCGAAATCCTGAACATCGCGAAGTAAGGCCGGCCCGGCGGGATGAGGGGAAGGCGGCGATGATCGGCGCTCGCGCTGAGTCCAACCGGGTCCGGCGGCGGGAGCGCACCGGCGTGACTGCCTCGCCCGGTACGGACGCGCGCCGGCTGCTGCAGCTGATCCTGGCGGCCATCTGGCTGCTTGACGGCATGCTGCAGTACCAGCCGTCCATGTACGGCACGATGTTCGGGCAGATGATCGGAGGCAGCGCGGCGGGAAACCCCGGTGTCATCGCCAACCCGATCAGCTGGAACGCGGCGCTGGTGGAGCACCATCAGGTGCTGCTGAACACGGTCTTCGCCACCATTCAGCTGCTGCTGGGGCTCGGCATCGCCTACCGTCGCACGGTCCGGGTGGCGCTCGCCGCCTCGATCGCGTGGTCGCTGGGCGTGTGGTGGTTCGGGGAAGGCCTCGGCGGTGTGCTGACCGGCGGCGCGAGCCCGGTGAGCGGTGGTCCCGGCGCGGTCATCTTGTACGCGCTGCTAGCTGTCCTGCTGTGGCCGGCCGACCGGCCGGGTGTGACCGCCCCGTTCGTGGCGGCCCGGGCGGTTGGGGCACCGGCGGCCAGGCTGCTGTGGCTGGTGCTGTGGGGCAGCCTGGCCTACTTCGCGCTGACTGCGGCGAACCGGGCGCCGCAGGCGCTGCACGACATGATCGTGAGCATGAGCGGCGGCGAGCCCGGCTGGATAACCTGGCTGGAAAACCAGGCCGCCGCGGCGCTCGCGGGTCAAGGGCTGACCGCCTCGATCGTGCTGGCCGTCGCGCTCATCGCTGTCGCGGCCGGGGTGTTCCTGCCGCCGCCGCTGGCCCGCGGCGCGCTTGTCCTGGCGCTGGTGGTGGCCGCCTTCATCTGGGTGTTCGGCGAGGCGTTCGGCCAGCTCCTGACCGGCGGCGCCACCGACCCGAACTCCGGCCCGCTGCTGGCCCTGCTGATCGCGGCCTACTGGCCGCTCGCCACGGCCGGCCAGGCCGAAGACAACGACGGCCGCCCCGGCGGGGAACCCGCATGAGCACCCCCGCCTGGATCCTGGACATCTTCGCCGCAATGATGTTCCTGGTCGCCGAGGTGAGCGCCGGGCAGCTCGTGCTAGCGCGGGCGTGGACCCGCCGCGGTGGCGCGGGCGCCGGCATCGCCGTTTTCCGTCTGCTGACCGGGATCGCCCTGGCGGGCGTCTTGGTGCCCGGCCTGAGCATCCTGCCGAACGCCGTCTGGGAGACGGCCTTCGCCGTCGCCACGGCCTGGTTCGCCTGGTCCCTGTGGCGGGAGAACCGGGGCCGCGGCGCCGCCGCCGTGGCCCACGGCCCTTATGCGCCGCACCTGGTGCAAAGCGCGGCGATGCTCTACCTGTTCGCCGCCCTGGCGGGGCCATCCGGCTCGTCCGGCGCTGGCGGGATGTCCGGGATGGAGTGGGGGCCGGCCGTCGGCATGCCGGTCCTGCGTGCGCCGACGCTGGCACTGATCTTCGCGCTGCTGCTCATCGCGCTCACAGTCCATGACCTGAACCGGGAGGCCGGCCCGGACGGCTACTTCCATCAGTCCGGGCCCGCGCTGGCTGCCGCCGCGGCCGGGACCGTCGCGTTTACCGCGGAGCGCCTGCTGCTTTCCCCCGCTGTGGTGAAGGGGTGCCAGGTTGCGATAAGCGTCACCGTGGCTTTCATACTGATCATCACGATCTGATTGGATTCGGGCGATGAGAGAGATTCAGGACAGCCAGCTGGCGCCGAGCCGCCGCGCCCTGCTGGCAGGGGCGGGCGTAACGTGCGCCGCGGTGCTCGCGGGATGCGGCACGTCCGACGCCGGCGATGGCGGGTCTGCCCCTGCTGCCAGCGGTGCTGCCACGTCCGCCGCTGGCGGCAGCCCCGCAGCCGGCGTCGCGGCCGGTGCCCTTGCTGCCACTTCCCAGGTTCCTGATGGCGGCGGGCTGATCATCGACGGCAAGAACATCGTGATCACGCAGCCGGAGTCGGGGTCGTTCAGGGCGTTCTCCGCGATCTGCACGCACCAGGGCTGCATCGTCAACCGTGTCGCGGACGGGACCATCGACTGCCCCTGCCACGGCAGCAAGTACAGCATCAAGGATGGCCACGTCGTCAACGGCCCCGCCCCCGCACCGCTGCCCGCCATCGCGATCAAGGTCGAAGGAACGTCAATCTTCCAGGGCTAATGTTGCTGGTTTGACGGGCGGAGGTGCCATTTGATGCCCTGGCCGGTGCGCACCCGGTGCAGCGCCTCGCCGAACTGGCCGAGGGGCAGCGGCGCGGACAGCATCGGGCGGGGGTCGATGGCGCCGCTGCTGATCAGCTCGACGGCCGGGGCGAAGCTGCGCAGGATCGCCATCGAACCGGTGACGGTGATCTCGTCGTTGTAGATGCGGAACGGCGAGAGGCTCATCGTCGCGTCGGCCGGAGTCACGCCGAAGACGAGCAGCCGTCCACCCCGGTCAAGCAGC
>Ga0335073_10009906_pt1 | contig 13379 bp, 11 predicted proteins | sample Lox_Sample_22_FD_207093 | JGI IMG/M metagenome (GOLD analysis project Ga0335073, IMG submission 207093) | Soil microbial communities from Loxahatchee National Wildlife Refuge, Florida, United States - Lox_Sample_2.2 | ecosystem: Environmental > Terrestrial > Soil > Wetlands | place: USA...
GCATAAGGCGCCGCCTCGCTCGGCGACAGCTGGCCCAGCGGCAGCAGATAGCGCGCATGCGGCACCAGCACGTGGTCGGCGAAGCCGCCCGGCCGCTGGATGCCCAACGAGCGCGGACGGTTGCAGAGATGCTCGTCGCCGCGCTGGCACACGGCGCAAGTGCCGCAGCCGATCCAGGGAAAGATGACGCAGCGGTCGCCGGGCCTCGCACCCTGCGCGTCGGGCCCGACCGCCACCACCTCGCCGGCGATCTCGTGGCCTAACGTGATGGGCGGGACGAGGCCGCGCTCCTTCAAGGCGAAGCGCTTGCCGCCGCCCAGCTCGTAGAAGCCGTCCCAGATATGGAGGTCGCTGTGGCAGACGCCGGTCGCGAGCGTGCGGAGCAGCACCTCGGTCCCTTGCGGCACGGGTGCCGGCCGGTCGATCGCCTGAAGCGGCGCGCCGAACTCGACGACCTCATAGCTCAGCATCGGCTCAGTCCATCGACCAGGCGAGCGCATCCCGGCCCGGCCGATAACGCTGCACCGACTGGCCCGCATTCCGGTTGACGAGCGGGCGCCCATACATCGGGTGCGTGATGCTGCGCAGCTCGTGGTCGATGGTGAAGAGCACGGCGCCGGTATCGAGATCGACGATGTCCTTGAAGCGATACTGGTGCTGGTTGCTTTCCTGGAACACGAGCCCGCGCGCCTTCAGCTTCTCGTAGGGGCCCGAGAAATCGCACAGATAGACCTGCACGTGGTGCCCGTCATAAGGCGCTTCGGGCGCGTCGGTCTCGCGGAAGCGGAAATGCTGGCCCGCGCCGACCGTGACCTTCGCCACCGGGCCTGAGCCGTTCTGTTCCAGCACCGCCTGGGCACCCAGGATCTCGCGATAGAAGCGGACGATGCCCGGCGCCGTTCCCGGCCGCACGTCGAACTCGAGATAGGCCATGTTGAGGATGAACGGACCGAACCGTTCCTTGTCGGGGCCGTAGCAGCGCAGACGGTTGCCCCACGGACACACCGTCTCGACCGCGTCGTTCGTGTCGCGGAACGAGAATTCGGTTCCCTCGAGCTCTTTCTTCACGCGGTCAAGCCGTTCGAGAAGCTGCTCCCGGTCCGGCACGACGAGGGCGGTGACGCCGCGGAAATGCTCGGGCTTGCCGGCCGGCAGATGGAACTGGCTCATGCCGACATTGATCCACATGTTGGTGATGCCGGTATTCATGTAGGGATCGCGCGTCATGCCGAGCCCGCTCACGTAGAAGCTGGTGCCGCGGACCTGATCCGGGATGCACAGATTGAGATGGCCGAGATTGACGATGTTCCCGAGATCCTCGGCGGAGCGGTCGTAAGGATGTTCCATAAGGTCAGCCTCCTGGGCGCCGGCGTCGCCCGAGTATAGTCTCGCCCTCTGACGATTGGGAGGCGGCGGCGCGGGCGCCTGTTCCGTCACGGGATCTCGTAGAGCGTCACCGGGTCCGCGATGCCGCGCAGCGACGATTGGCTTGGCGTGGCGGTCAGGCCGTTCGCGGCCAGGATCGCCGCCGTCTCCCCGTTCTCGACCACGGCGCCGGTGGCGAGGATGGCGCGGCTCGCCGCGCGCGATTGCACGCGCGAGGCGATATTCACGGTCTGACCGAAATAGTCCTGCCGCTCGTTGAGCATCACGGCAAGGCACGGTCCTTCGTGGATGCCGATCTTCAGCAACAGGTCCTCGTTGTGGCGTCCGGCCAGGTGGCCCATCGCCTCCCGCATCCTGAGGGCCGCGGCGACGGCGGGCCCGGGCGTCGGAAACGTCGCCATCACCGCGTCGCCGATCGTCTTGACCACCGCGCCGGCCTGCGACGCGACGATGTCCTGGAGCACGCGGAAATGGTCCTGGACGATGTCGTAGGCGGCAAGGTCGCCGACGCGGTCGTAAAGACCCGTCGAGCCGCGAAGGTCGGTGAACATGAAGGTGAGGCTGGTGATCTTGAGCCGCTGGTTCAGGTCGAGCGTGTCGGTCCGGTAGAGATCGCGAAACGTCTGGTTGGTGAGGAGGCGCTTTGCGGTCAGGAACGGCCGGCGCCGCCCCAGCAGCGCGTGAAGCGTGTCGTTGGCGACCCAAACCCCCGGCAGGGTCCGCCGTCCTGCGCGGTTCTCGAGCGCAAGGCGCAAGGGCCCGGGCCGCAAGGTCACCGTCTCGTTGCTGCTGTGGATGTCGCTGAGGACGAGGGACAGCGACTGGCGTTCGCGCGTCGGCTCGCCTTTCACGTCGAGGAACTGCGCCGCGTGCGTGACCGGATCGAACAGGATGAGGAACTGGGGCGGAAGCTGCAGCGACAAGGTTGCGCGCTCGCCCGCGGGAAGCTCGATCGAGTCGAGCGTGACCTCCTCGAAAATCTCTTCGAGCTGGTCGGGAATGTCGAAAAACGAGCCCCAAAAGACTTGCCGGAAATATTCCGGCAGCGGCAGCTCGTCCGGGTTGTGCGCGGGAATACGCCTTACCCGGGGGCTTACGGTGAAGGTGACTTCGACGATCTCGTCGAGCGTCGGCTCATAGTCGCTCGCGCACATCGAGCACCGGTATTCCTCCCGATCGACCGATTTGAGCGAGCTGCTGGTGTTGAGCACGCCGCCGCAGCCGGGGCACAGCACGTTCCAGGCCAGATCGAAGATCCCGAGCTTGGTCGCGTGCAGAAGCGCGCCGATGGCGGCTTCCTCGCCGAGGCCGGCCGAGGCTGCGAACGCGATCGCATTGATGCGGCTCAGGCTTTTGTCCGGTCCTTCGCTCACCAGTCGTTCGATGGCTTCGGTCGCACGGCGGTCGGTCGACTGCCGGAACGCCGCGAAGAGAGCGTCATCCATGATACCCTTCTCCAAAAGCCGACGGCGCCCTTCATATGGGTACGGCAGCGACCGCGCGCCATCTGGTACCTTTCGGTACCTACCGAAGATCGGCTCGCTAGCGGTAGGTACGGATGAAATGCGGCGCGATATCGATCCACATGCGGCGGGCCGCCTTCTCGTTGCAATAGGCCCACTCGTGTTCGACCAAGCTCATCGCCTGCTCGACGCGCTGGGCGCCGAGAGCGCCGTTGCAGCCTATCCGGATGAGATGGAGGCGGGCGAAACGTGCGCTGTTCGGGGCACCCCCGTAGCGCCTGACCAATCGCGTCATATCTTTATCCACGGCCACCAAAATCGCCTCGTTCGCGAGCGCGGCAGCGCACACGACGTCGTCCGGCGTGGCCTCGACGAGAATTTCGCGGTGAAGAATGACGACATGGCCGCGCTTGCTGAAGACCTCTCCGACCGAATCGGGTGCGCTTGCGTCCAGCAGCACGCGATTGGGTCAGGGGCGGTCAAGCCGCCGCGTCATAGTTGATCGCCGCGCGAATGTCGTCTTCGGTGAGCGTCGGGTATTCCAGCTTGATTTGATCGACCGAATAGCCCTGATCTGCGAACGCTTTGACGTTTTCGACAGGGACGCGCGTACCCGCGATGACGAGTTGGTTGTCGGCGATTTTCCGCCGTCTCTCCAGCTTGCCGATGGTCTCGGGCTTGCGCTGGTTCAGCAGCTTTATGGCTTCGCGCATATTGCTTGATGCCACGACGAGCGGGATTTGAAGGACGCCCTGTCCGGATACGACTTCTTCGAGCCTGTCCGTTTCCGGGTTGACGAATACAACGCGTTTGTGATGCACGTAGAGCGTTGTCTCGCCCCAAAGTTTCTCGCCCAGCAGCAATAATTGCTCCTTCACCTCGCGGAGGTGCGAGAGCGCGATCTTCGCGTCATTGCGCAGCGCGTTCAAAACCTTGAGCGCGACGAGATCGCGAAATGAGTAAACGCGGCTGTAGGGCTTCGACCGGTCCTCGTAGCCGAAGCTCGGCGAAAAGAAGCCGTCGGCGTCCCAGTAGCGAAGTTGGTGTACGCTGACGCCGGTCAGACGCGACGTCGTCTCTTCGCTGTATGTCTCCACGAGCCCGCGCGCATCCATGGGAGCCACTATCGCAAATGCTCCCGAAAAATCAATTGAGTGGCACCCGGCTTGGGCGGCCCGACCGCGTCTTCATGGACAGGATAGGACCCTGAGCACGCCTCACCCTGCTGCGGCCCATAAGAAGGCCGCCATCGCGCCGCCGCCGAGCGCGCTGCGGACCGCGTGGAGGCGGCCCCATTTCTCGATCAGCGCGCGGCTGTCGCGGCCTGCCGTCGCCGGCGTCCGCGTCATCAGCGCCCGGTTGGTGGGCATGATCACGGCGAAAGTGTAAGGCATGTTGGCGATGAGAAGGAGCGCGCCGAGGAGCCACGCCCCGTCCCGCGTCTGCCACCACGCGGCGAGCGCGCAGAGGCAGCCGATCACGGTCAGCGGCGCCTGCATCACGGTGCCCCGCTTATAGGCGGGCTTCCACTGCGCGAGAAGCGACGCATCGTCGAGCCCCAGTCGGGCCGGCTGCTCGGCGACATTGACATAGATCGCCGCGCCGAAAAACACGGCCGCGATCGCCAAGGCCAATTGTCCTGTCAGCATGTTCCACCCTCCTTTCCCGTCCGGTGTTGCGGCGTCCGAGCCTCGAGACGCGCGCGGAGCGCTTTCAGCACCGCGGTCGCCGCACCGATCCTCTCTCCGGAGCAGGCCTCCGCAAGGTCCGCCGCCCAGGGCTCCTGCCGCGCAATGGCGGCCTCGTACATGGAGCGTCCGCGCATTGTGCGCTCGACCAGCCTGGCGCGGCGATGATTGGGGTTCGCGTGAAGGCGCAAAAGATCGTCCCGCACCATCTCGTTCACGAGACGCTGCACCGATTGCCGCGTGAGGCCCATCTCGCGCGCGATTTGCGATACGGTCAGAGGAAGCGGCGAGAGCGTGACCGCGCCCAGCACCTGCCAGCGCGCGCTCGTGAGCCCCAGCGACGCGACGAGCGCGTCCCCCGCGGCCAGAAGGCGCCCGTTGAGACGGAACGTCTCGAGGATAAGGTCGGTGAGGGCGGCACTGTCCCGGTTCATTGACAGCATATTGTCATAGATGACAGGATACTGTCAATATAATACGCCAGACTTGACGACCGTACGCACAATGTGTTAGCCTGTATCTGAAGATGGCACGGGAAGGGGTCATGCCCATGTTCTCTTGTGTTCAATCGATCGGTATGGGATGAACCCAATATGCGGACGGCGGGATGGAGCGGACGGGTGCGTCGATTATCAATTGTCGCGAAAATGGGCTCCGGGCGATAAGCGGCGAGGCTCACATGGCCGGTCCCACCTCGCGCTTTTTCGTGTCGCAGCGGCTGCGGCTCCATTATGTCGATTGGGGTAATCCGGGTGCGCCGCCGCTGGTGCTGGTGCATGGCGGGCGCGACCATTGCCGCAACTGGGACTGGGTCGCGGCGGCGCTCCGTTCCTCCTGGCATGTGATCGCCCCCGACCTGCGCGGCCACGGCGACAGCGCCTGGACCTCGGACGGGAGCTATGGGTTCGCGGGCTTCATCGCCGACCTGGCGCAGCTCGTCGAGCAGCAGCATTTGGCGCCGGTGACCCTCATCGGCCATTCGCTCGGCGGTAATATCTGCGTCCGCTATGCCGGGATCTTTCCCGACCGGGTCCGGAAGCTGGTGGCGATCGAAGGGCTCGGGCTATCGGGCAAGGCGATCGCGGAACGCGCCGCGCGGCCCATTGCGGACCGGATGCAGGCCTGGATCGAGGAGCAGCGCGGCCTGTCGAGCCGCCTGCCGCATCGCTATGGCTCGATCGAGGATGCGCTGGCGCGGATGCAGGAGCAGAACCCGCATCTCTCGCCGGAGCGGGCCTTGCATCTGACCCGGCACGGCATGAACCAGAACGAGGACGGCACCTATAGCTGGAAGTTCGACAATTACTTCCGCTCGCGGCCGCCGTTCGAGATGACCGCCGACGACATCCATGATCTGTGGCGGCGGGTCGCGTGTCCGACCCTGCTGGTCCATGGCAAGGAGAGCTGGGCCACGAGCCCGCTCGCGGACGGGCGCGCCGCCTATTTCGGCACGGCCCGTGTCGTCACGGTGGAGGGCGCGGGGCACTGGGTCCACCACGACCAGTTCGACCCGTTCATGGGCCTGGTCCGGGATTTCCTCGGCGGCTAGGTGCGGGCGTCGTAGAGACCGGCCAGCTTGTCGCCATAGGCCTGGCGGATGGCATGCCGCTTGATCTTGAGGGTCGGCGTCATCATGCCGTTCTGGATGCTGAACGGCTCCTCCGCGATCATGAAGCGGCGCACCCGCTCGCACACCGGGAGGCTCTCATTGGCGTGCTCGACCGCGCCCTGGATCGCCTTTTGGAGCGCGCCGTCCTTGCCGTCCTTGCCGTCGCTGGCGCGCCGATGCTCGCGGGCGAAGGTCTCGAGGAACTCCGGCCGCGGCACCACCAGCGCCACGAGATAGGGCCGGTTGTCGCCATAGACCATGGCCTGGCCGATCTCGGGCTGCAGCACGAGCTGCCCTTCGACCCGCGCCGGCGAGATCATGTCGCCGCCCGAGTTCTTGATGAAGTCGCGCTTGCGGTCGGTGATGACGAGATAGCCGTCGGGGTCCTTCTCGCCGATGTCGCCGGTATGGAGCCAGCCATTCTCGATGGTGCGCTGGGTCGCTTCGGGATCGTTCCAATAGCCCTTCATCACCGAAGGGCCGCGCACCAGGATCTCGCCATCCTCGGCGATGCGGACATCGACCCCGTCCATCGGCGGGCCGACCGTGCGGATCTTGATGCGGTTGGGCGGATTGGCGCTGACCACCGGCGAGGCCTCGGTCTGGCCGTAACCCTGCAGCAGCGGCACGCCGAGGGCGAGGAAGAACATGCCGATCTCGGGATTGAGCGGCGCGCCGCCGGAGACGAGCGCCTTGAGCCGCCCGCCGAAGCGCGCCTTCACCTTGCTCCGCACGATCCGGTCGAGCACCACGTCCGTAAGCCGCTCGACGAGCGTCATGCTGTCGGGTTCGTCGATCCGTTTGCGGCCGACCCGCAGCGCGGCGAACAGCATCTTCGCGCGCCGGCCGCCTTCGCGCTCGATGTTGCGCAGGATCCGCTGATGCATCGTCTCGTAGAGGCGCGGGACCGCCGTCATGATGGTCGGCCGCACCTCGAGCATGTTGGAGGCGAGCGCCTCGACCTTCTCGGCGAAATAGATCTGCGCCCCGATCGCGATCGGGAACATCATGCCGCCGGTATGCTCGTAGGAATGGGACAAGGGCAGGAACGACAGGAACACCTCGTCGCCAAGACCGATCGTCTGAAGCAGCCGGATCGCGCCGTGGCAATTGGCGAGGATGTTCCCGTGCGTGGTGATGACGCCCTTGGGAACGCCGCCCGTGCCCGAAGTGTGGATGAGGCAGGCGATGTCGTCGCGCCCGATGTCGGCGCTCCATCGCACGACCTCATCCTCCGGACCGGCGCCGCGCGCCATCACATCGCTCCAGAGATGCAAGTCGGCGTGCGAGAGCTGCCCCGGGCTCGGCGGCTCGATGGCGACGAGGCCGATCACGGATGGAACCTGTTCGACCGCCGGCAGCAGCCGCTGCGCCAAAGCAGCGGTCGAGACGATGACGAATCGCGCGCCGCTATTGGCCAGGATGTGGCGATGGTCATCCGGCGTGTTGGTGGTATAGGCGGGGACCGAGATGCCGCCCGCCGCGAGGACCGCGAGGTCGGCGATCACCCACTCCGGCCGGTTCTCGGCGACGAGCCCGACGCGGTCGCCGCGCTGCAGCCCAAGTGACCGCAAGCCCCGTGCAAGTGCTACGACCTGCCGGCGCGTCTCGGCCCAGCTCGTCGGTACCCACGCGCCATCCGCCTTGTGCCACAGGAACGGCCGCTCGCCCCGGCGCGCCGCCTGGTCAAGGAACATGGCAACAAGATTAGGGTAGCTTAGGCTATCCATGCGTTTCCCCTGGATTGGACATACAGGCAGCGCCGCTTGGCGTCAATTTCCCGATGCCCTATACGCTCGGTCCGTCGTGGAGGATTGGTTGATGGCATCGGTTGCGAGAACGCGGAAGCGGGCGGCGCCGTTGGGCGCCCTGCCGCATTGGGATTTGTCGGACCTTTATCCCGGCCGTGACAGCGCCGAATTGCGGCGCGACCTCGAGGCCGGCGAATCCGAGGCGCGCGCGTTCCGCGCCCGCTACGAGGGCAAGCTGCTCGATCTGCCGGGAGACGCGCTGGGCGAGGCCGTCGCCACTTACGAGCGGTTGAGCGACCGGCTGGGCCGGGTGATGAGCTATGCCTCTCTGATCCATGCCGGCGACATGTCCGACCCCGAGATCGGGCGCTTTTATCAGACCACCCACGAGCGCGTTAATGATATCGAGTCCGAGCTCTTGTTCTTCACGCTCGAACTCAATCGGATCGATGACGCCGCGCTCGATGCAAAGCTCGAGGCGCCGGCGCTCGGTCATTACGCGCCATGGCTCAAGGATGTGCGGGCGTTTCGCGCCCATCAATTGAGCGACGAGCTCGAGCGGATGCTGCACGAGAAGTCGGTGGCGGGGCGCTCGGCCTGGGTCAGGCTCTTCGACCAGACCGAGGCCGCCTTGCGCTTTCGCGTCAAGGGCAAGTCGTTGACCAGCGCCGAGGTGCTGCATCTCCTTTCCGACCGCGATCCGGCGACGCGCAAGGCGGCGGCGAAGGCGCTTGGCGAGGTGTTCGGGCAGAATGCGCCGCTCTTCGCCCTCATCACCAACACGCTCGCCAAAGACAAGGAGATCGAGGATCGCTGGCGCGGGTTCAAACGGCCGATCTCGTCGCGCAATCTCGGGAACTTCGTCGAGGACGAGGTCGTGGATGCGCTGCTCGCCGCGGTGCGTGCGGCCTATCCGCGTCTTTCGCACCGTTATTATCGGCTGAAGGCGCGTTGGTTAGGCGTGGACGTACTGCCCTATTGGGACCGCAACGCGCCGCTTCCCGACGAGGACGACCGCAGCGTGACGTGGCCCGAGGCGCAGCGCATCGTGCTCGATGCCTATGCCGCGTTCTCGCCGGACATGGCGTCGGTCGGTCGGCGCTTCTTCGAGCGGCCTTGGATCGACGCGCCGGTGCGGCCCGGCAAGGCGTCGGGCGCTTTCGCCCATCCGACGGTGCCGAGCGCGCATCCCTATCTGCTGCTCAATTACCAGGGCAAGTCGCGCGACGTGATGACCCTCGCGCACGAGCTTGGCCATGGCGTGCATCAGGTCCTGGCCGCGCCGCAGGGCGCGCTCATGGCCGATACGCCGCTGACGCTCGCCGAGACCGCCTCGATTTTCGGCGAGATGCTGACCTTCCGCGCCATGCTCCGGGCCGAAAGCGACCCGCGGCGCAAAAAGGCGCTGCTTGCCGGCAAGGTCGAGGACATGCTGAACACCGTGATCCGGCAGATCGCCTTCGTCGAGTTCGAAGGGCGCGTTCACGAAGAGCGGCGTCGTGGCGAGCTCACGCCCGAGCGGATCGGCGAGATCTGGCTCGACGTGCAGCGCGAAAGCCTTGGGCCGGCGATCGGCTTCGAGGACGAGTATCGCTGGTACTGGACCTACATCCCGCATTTCATCCACACGCCGTTCTATGTCTATGCCTATGCCTTCGGCGATTGTCTCGTGAACTCGCTCTTCGCGGTCTATCAGGACGCGGCACCGGGATTTGCCGAGAAATATCTCGACATGCTGCGCGCAGGAGGGACCAAGCGGCACAAGGAGCTGCTGGCGCCGTTCGGGCTCGACGCATCCGACCCGGCGTTCTGGAACAAGGGACTGGCGGTCATCGAGAGCTTCATCGCCGAGCTCGAGGCGATGGGCTGACGCCATGTCCGACGACGATTCGCTGCCTGGCCGAATGCGGCGCTATGTGCGCGTCTCGACCGCCGTGGGCGGCCTTGCGGCGCGGCTTGCGGGCGCCCGCTATCTCGGCGTCGCAGTGGACCGGCCGCGCCATGCCGCCGAGCTGAAGCAGGTCCTCGGCGGCATCAAGGGGCCGCTGATGAAGGTGGCGCAGCTTCTTGCCACCATTCCGAACGCGCTGCCGCAGGAATATGCGAGCGAGCTCGCGACGCTGCAGTCCAACGCGCCGGCAATGGGCTGGGCCTTCGTGCGCCGGCGCATGGCCGGCGAGCTGGGTCCGGATTGGCAGGAGAAGTTCAAGAGCTTCGAGCACGAGGCGGCGCGCGCCGCCTCGCTTGGCCAGATCCATCGCGCCGTCGGACTCGACGGCCGGCGGCTCGCCTGCAAGCTGCAATATCCCGAGATGGGATCGGCGGTCGAAGCCGACTTGACCCAGCTCAAGATCGCAATGTCGCTCTATGAACGCTACGACCGCGCGATCACGACCAACGAGATCCATGCCGAGGTCGCGGACCGGCTGCGCGAGGAGCTCGACTATGTGCGCGAAGCCGCGCACATGCGCCTTTATCGCCTGATGCTGGCCGACGAGCCGTCGATTGCGGTGCCCGAGCCCGTGCCCGAACTCTCGACCGCGCGCCTTCTCACCATGACCTGGCTCGACGGCACGTCGCTCCTCGAAGCGGTCGACGCGCCTTTGGCCCAGCGCAACGAGATCGCGCGCAACATGTTTCGCGCCTGGTACGTGCCGCTTTACTACTACGGCGTGATCCACGGCGATCCGCATCTCGGCAACTACGCGGTGCGGCCGGGAGGCAAGATGAACCTCCTGGATTTCGGCTGCGTGCGCATCTTTCCGCCGGTCTTCGTCAAGGGCGTGATCGATCTCTATCGGGCGCTCGATCGGGACGACGAGGCGCTTGCCGTCAGCGCCTATGAGAGCTGGGGTTTTCAGAATCTCGACCGCGGCGTCATCGACGTGCTGAACCGCTGGGCGCGCTATGTCTACGCGCCGCTGCTCGAGGATCGCAAGCGGCGCATCCAGGAACTCGAGCCCGGCAGCACGGGGCGCGACGTCGCCGAGGATGTGCATCGCGAGCTGCGCCGGCTGGGCGGCGTGAAGCCGCCGCGCGAATTCGTTTTCATGGACCGCGCCGCCGTCGGGCTGGGCTCGGTGTTCATGCACCTCAAGGCCGAGATCAACTGGCATCGCCTGTTCCACGAGCTGATCGACGATTTCGATGTCGTGGAACTGGGCAGGCGGCAACGCGCGGCGCTCGCCGCCGCCAAGGTGCCGGGACCACCGACGAAACGTCGTCGCGCGTGATCAGGCCAGCTGCTTGACCGTCGCCGGTGGCTCCTGCCTCTGTTCAGTAAGGAGCTTGTCGAAGTAGGCGATGGTTTTTGCGAGGCCTTGGTCGAGGGGGATTTTGGGCTGCCAGGCGAGGAGGGTTTTGGCGCGGTCGATGTCGGGGCATCGCTGGACCGGGTCGTCGACGGGGAGGGGTCTGCGGACGATGGGGGAGCGGGAGCCGGTGAGGGCGATGATCTTGGCGGCGAGCTCGGCGACGGTGGTCTCGACCGGGTTGCCGAGATTGATCGGGCCGGTGACCTCGTCGGGGGCGGCCATGAGGCGCACGAAGCCGTCGATCAGGTCGTCGACATAGCAGAAGGCGCGGGTCTGGGTGCCGTCGCCATAGAGCGTGATCGGCTCGCCCTTCAAGGCCTGGACGATGAAGTTCGACACGACGCGCCCGTCATTGGGGTGCATGCGCGGGCCATAGGTGTTGAAGATGCGCGCCACCCGGATGCGCAGCCGGTGCTGGCGGTGATAGTCGAAGAACAGGGTCTCGGCGCAGCGTTTGCCCTCGTCATAGCAGGCGCGCGGGCCGATCGCGTTGACGTTGCCGCGATACTCTTCGCGCTGGGGATGGACCGACGGGTCGCCATAGACCTCCGAGGTCGAGGCCTGGAAGATCTTCGCCCTGAGCCGCTTGGCGAGCCCCAGCATGTTGATGGCGCCCGACACGCTGGTCTTGGTGGTCTGCACCGGGTCGAACTGGTAGTGGATCGGCGAGGCCGGGCAGGCGAGGTTGTAGATCTCGTCCACCTCGACATAGAGCGGGAAGCACACATCGTGCCGCATCGCCTCGAACCGCGGGTTCGCCAAGAGATGCGCGACGTTGTCCTTGCGGCCGGTGAAATAATTGTCGACGCACAGAACGTCGGCGCCTTCGGAGAGCAGCCGCTCGCCGAGATGGGAGCCCAGGAACCCGGCGCCGCCGGTCACCAGCACCCGCTTGCGGATCGAGCTCATCGCCTCACCCTTCGCCCACGGCGCGCGCCCGGCCCCCGCGTTCGGGCATCACCGCCGCCCGGCCGATGCTGTGATAGGCAAGCCCCGCCGCCGCCATCTCCTCAGGCTTGTAGATGTTGCGCAGATCGACCACCACCGGCGCCCGGAGCGCCGCCTTCACCCGCATCAGGTCGAGCGCCCGGAACTCGTTCCACTCGGTGAGGATCGCCAGCGCGTGCGCCCCTTCCATCGCCTCGTACGCGGTGGCGCAGAAGGTGACGCCGGGGAGCAGCTTCTTCGCCTCGCCCATCCCTTCCGGGTCATAGGCCCGGACCGTCGCGCCCGCCGCCTGCAGCGCCGGCACGATCACGAGGCTCGGCGCGTCCCGCATGTCGTCGGTGTTGGGCTTGAAGGTCAGGCCCAAACACGCCACCACCTTGCCCCGCGCCTGGCCCTGGAGCGCCGCCACCACCCGGTCCGCCATCTGCGCCTTGCGCCGGTCGTTCCCCGCCACCACCTGCTCGACGATCCCGAGCGGCGCCCCTGCCTCTTGCGCCGTGCGCACCAGCGCCAGACAATCCTTCGGGAAGCACGAGCCGCCGAAGCCCGGCCCCGCATGCAGGAACTTGCGCCCGATCCGCCCGTCGAGCCCGATCCCTTTCGCCACCTCCTGCACGTCCGCCCCCACCCGCTCGCACAGGTCCGCCACCTCGTTGATGAACTGGATCTTGGTGGCGAGGAAGCTGTTGGCCGCGTACTTGATCAGCTCCGCCGTCTCGAGCCCGGTGAACAGGATCGGCGTCTCGATCAGAAAGAGCGGCCGGTAAAGACCCCGCAGCACCCCACGCGCCCGCTCGCTCTCGGTCCCGATCACCACCCGGTCCGGCCGCATGAAATCCTCGATCGCCGACCCTTCGCGCAGGAACTCCGGGTTCGACGCCACGTCGAACGACCCTTCCGGCCGTCGCCGCCGCACGATCTCCGCCACCTTCCGCCCGGTCCCAACCGGCACCGTCGACTTCGTCACGATCACCGAATAGCCCGTCAGCGCCCCCGCGATCTCGTCCGCCGCCTCGAACACATAGGAAAGGTCCGCATGCCCGTCGCCCCGCCGCGACGGCGTCCCCACCGCGATGAAGACCGCGTCCGCCCCGGCGACCGACGCCGCCAGGTCGCTCGTGAAATGAAGCCGCCCCGCCGCCACGTTCCCCGCAACCACCTGCTCCAGCCCCGGCTCGTAGATCGGCATCTCCCCCCGCCGCAGCCGCGCAACCTTCCCA
>Ga0335073_10009909_pt1 | contig 13376 bp, 19 predicted proteins | sample Lox_Sample_22_FD_207093 | JGI IMG/M metagenome (GOLD analysis project Ga0335073, IMG submission 207093) | Soil microbial communities from Loxahatchee National Wildlife Refuge, Florida, United States - Lox_Sample_2.2 | ecosystem: Environmental > Terrestrial > Soil > Wetlands | place: USA...
ACGCAAAATGGTGATTGCCAAATCCATTGGGCAGCTGACCGACCCGGCTCGCGCGAGTCGCCAAAGCTAATTCCCACTCCAACCAATCGTCGATGTCCCGCGCGGAAGTGGCTTGCTCCGATCAATGAATCGAGCACACCGGGATATTGTTCTCCGGCAAACACGACAATGGACATTGTTCAATGCGAAAACACTTCCCCATCTTATTGTCTTGCGCACGCTCGTATCTTGACTCGGAAAAGGTATTTAAACACCTCGTCCAGCCTCGTCTTTCTTCATTCCAAAACTACAAACATCAATCGTCTCCAAGACAAAACCCCCCAAACCAACACAATCAAAAATGCAATTCTACGCTGTTGACAACAAGAACGGACCCGTCTCCCGCGACGACACCGGCCCAGGAGGCATCACCTGTACACTTCCCCTTCCGCACTCCTCGCTGACTTTTTCCAGGCATTGTCATGTCTGCCGATGACAAGAACGGACCCGTCTCCCGCGACGATACCGGCCCCGGAGGCATCACCTGTAACCCACCTCTGCTCTGAAAGCCGTACTAACTTGTAAAGGCATCGTCATGTAAATTCATTTACTGATGATCTCTCCTCCCTGATGGGACGGAGCCGTTAAACTCCTCGGCACGTCCATCTTGGAGATCTCTCTTTTGACAAGGGAGGCATTTTCGTTTTTGTATTAGGAATCTCGGTCTTAGATTCTGTTGTTCGGAGAGAGACAGTTGCCTGTATATTTGGACGAACGGTTGAGCTCTTCTGACGGGAAAAACTGTACGGTATAAGTCCTGTGCTGTATGGGGATGGGGTCGGAAAAGTGGTCGGGAGTTTAGATTGTGGGTAGCGGTTTTGAGATTAATGACGGACGGACAATCTTCTTCGATAACTATGGGACATTTAAAATGGATAGAAAGACTTCTCAATATCTCCGTTTACTTGACCTCTAAATACCGATCTATTTTGTTGTCCGGGGCTGTTGGAACCCATGAAGTTTGTGTTCTTGAAGGTTTCAGTAACACAGAGAGGTGACCACCAATAGCCTATATGTGACAACCCATCTCATTGCAACATTCCTACTATTCTCTCATCTAACGTTTTTACGCGTTGTACTCTCAATGACCTGATTTCGAATGGAATTGATTTGATATATCGAATGGGATAGGTGAGAAAACCGAGTGCCCGACCTTGAGTAGCGGGGCTCGGTTGATATGAAGGGGTGGCGACCCATAGATTCTCGTTCTGCGAGTTGGTGATCGTAGCGAGTTCGATGTCACGAACATCGTAATTTGGCGTGTAACCCATCCCGAACTGAAGGCGCACATAATTTGTTAGCGTTTGTTCTACTGATCTCTGATGTTGCATTTCCTGAGCTGAGGTCAATAATGTTGCCAAAGGGACGGCAGATACGAGGAAGAATGAACGATAGAGTAAACATGACAAAGATGATTTGAAGTGGTCCGAATTCCGCCATATTTTTCCCCAACTTTCGGGGGTCGCGAATTGTGAGAGCGAGGTTGTACAGGAAAGTGCTGCAACTGACGCCAATAAAAAACTTGGAAGTAAATCCAATAGGTATTGTGCACCCAGAACCATCCGTCAGGTCGAAATGTGCCGTCCGAGAAGTCCCAATAGATACAGACAACTAGCCACGTTACAAAGAAGCACTCCATGACAAGGGCAGCTAAAACACCCAGAGCGGTGAGGATATTTCGAATTCGTTTTTCAGTGGCAAAAATGGCTCTGATCTGAAGGATGAGTACCGCAGGAATGCAACTGTAAAAGAACATGGCAGACACAGCTGTGAGCATGTTGGGAACTAGATACATTGTCGGAGGGTATTGAGCGATGGCCTGAAGCAGGGTTTCGCCGACGCCCGACCAAGGAGCTCTGAGGATAACGATACATCCTATACAGCGAACCATGAGGAAAACTGACTTGCGAGATACAGAAAGAAGACAGGCTTGCGAATTTTTGTCGGCCGGTGTGACAACAAGTAGAGCGATAAATGCAACCGAGACGAATCCAAGTGCGAAACCGAAGATGGTCAATGTGACTATTGTGTTGTAACTGTAACTTGAATGTCAAGCAGGTCCAAAGTCGTGGGATTTCCGTCCAGGCCAATAACAGCCTGGAAAAATTGGATCGATCGAGCGGTGGTTTAGATTTGGCATCATATAGGGCTTTACGAGGCCTTCTTACACATTGAGAATTAGAAGTGTGATTGCTTTCTCTTCGGACTGACGAGGATTTCGCTGACCGCTCACGAATTGTCGCTGCGTCTTAAATATAGGTTTCGAAATCCCTTTGCGCAATGGAATCGGGGCTTTTCATTGGTGTTGCGTGCACTGGCAGTGGTTAACGTTTTACCTAATATGTCGGGAACAATACGAGTCGCAACGTTATCATATCGCAAACAAAGGATCGGCAAACGATTAGAGTTTGTCCAGAACAATGGGATGTAAACCTTCCTGCACTCTGCCTAATCATCGTCCCCCTTTTCTCGTTCCGGGTTTCGAATCAAAGAATTTCTTGTCATATGAAGAATGATGCTTCAAGAAATCAGTAACACATGTGGATCGGGGCGGGCGACGCAAACTGATATTTAATGGTGGCAATCGAGCCTGGAGCTGTGGGAATGGGCTAGGCGACCAGAACTAATAAGGAGAACTCAATGGCGATCCGTGTAGGTTCTCCTCTCGAACAAGCTTTTACCCAAATTCCTGCGGGCTTGCATGAATGAGGCCGAGTTTTGGGGCTCTGAACCTAAAGTGTAATTAATTACCTACAGCCCTCCCTCCACCACATGATCAATCGTTTATTCTCGCCACCGCGTAGACGCTTTTGATAACACGTGAAAGTCTCCGAAAGACCTTTTGTCACTTGATGAAGCTCTCGCGTTCACCTTGGGCATCGACTTTTGAACGTCGCAGTATGGTCCTCATGCATACGCTTTTGGCGACCGTTGTCTGCCTCGTTTCGGCTCAAAGTATTCCACGTCGTTTGATCTGTACTGATTGACAGCTGATTGTGGTCGACGAGGTGCAACCACATCAGTTACCGATTTGGACGATCTCGACAGCTTCAAGGCGTGTTCTACCTTCCGCGGCAGCCTTTATTTCCACACCAGCACTGACACCGAATATGACAACATAACCATGCCCTCAAATCTTAGCGCAATTACCGGCGGCCTCTATTGTAGCGGGGGAAATACCGACAACACAACAGACTCAATCAATGGACAAGCGCTGACCAGTGTGGCGTCTGACCCAAGTGAGCCTACTACTGGTGGGGTCGGGTTCGTTATCGTCGACTATCCGACTCTGACATCGCTGACGTTTCCCGACCTTACGACGGTAGGGTCCAACTTCATCATTGCACGAAACCCAAAACTTTTAACCATTGATTTCCGTTCCTTGAAATCAGTAACAGGAAATGTCGATATCACGGGAAACATCCAGATCCTAGAGCTTCCCTCTCTTGCGCTTGTCAACGGAAGTGTCAACATACAAACATCATTGGCAAGTTTCGTTTGCCCATTGTTCGAGACCGTCGTCATCCTCGGCGAGTATGCATGCTCAGTCGGTCTGAATTTTCCTGAACCTCTCCCAGTAGACGATCCAGACACGGATCCGGCTGCCATCAACGTCATTTCCGCTAGTATTCCCGTCCCTTGGAGCTCCATGATTTCTGCAAGCTCAACTTCTACACAAAGTGCTTCGAGTTCTACGTCTCGGAATTCAGGCTCTTCGGCAAGCGCCGCAGTTGCCACGTCATCGGCATCACCAAAACGGTTTTTCGGTATAGTGTTTTGGATTGGACTTACGCAGGTCTTGTGTTTATTCTTTTGGTGATGATGGGGATCTACAGGTCGAGGCGGAGTGCAGGGGATATTTAGCGTTTGAGGCTTCATGTTATCGGATCATCTGATACGCGGGCAGCGGGTATGGTGTGGCATTATTTGCGAATTCTGCTAGCAGCTAATCCGGTCTTTCAAAGGGTAGGTAATAATAGAGACACTTCATTAATTTGAACTCATTGACAGCCAAAACGTACCGAGCATGATGCACTGATTGTATGCGGATCAAATAGTCCCGGTGAATTGTTATCTTGGTAAGTAACTCAGAATCGTAACCACAAGTGCGATTCCTTGATAACATGTGTTCACAAAGTATTGCCTTGTACGAAGGTCAAACTCTCGCCTTAAATTTCAAGACACACTTTTTCTTCTTCGGAGTCAACACAATTGACTCATACGGTTTCATCTCTTCGTCCCAGCAGCCCGGACTATCGGATACTCCAGTCCATGACTCGTAGTTCAAAACCAAGGCAGAAACGGCCATTCTAATCTCCATCATGGCCATTCTTAAGTCAGTTTCATCAACAAAGAAGACGTGCTCTTTTCCTAGACACACGCGGGGTCCATATCCAAAGATCATCGACCGGTCAAATAACTTGTTCTGAGCCTCACGACTGAGCTCCATCCATCTGAAGTTAGTCTCGATTCCTGTGTTCAGACCTTTTTGGCTTGAATTCTTCTGGATCTGGAAATTGAACAGGGTCACGACAGATCGCGAACACGTTGTGCATTACGTTGACCTATAATTCAGAGTCGATGTTATTGGAGGGAAGTACCCCAGCCGGAATAAAGTACTTTTCCAGCGTGATGCCTTGAGGAGGACATATCCTGCCAGTAGGAAATGGTGCCGGGGGATAAAGTCTTAGAGACTCGAGAATGACGGCGTTGAGCAGTGGCAGTTTCTCCAGTTCGTTGAGGCTCAGGTCGTCAACGGAATTGTAAGAGGAAAGTTCTTTGGCGAGGTTTCCGATCAGATTATGGTCTTTGGCCAGACGGTAAGAGATAAACATCAACGCCGTCGCGGTAGAGTCGCCACCTCAAATTTCAGCAACGCGATTGCCGGCGTAATACCAACAATCATAAAAATCAGACCAGCAGCTATCAATTCTTCATGCGAAAGTGGAACCCCATTCTCGTCTCTGGCAGCAATAAGTTGGCTAAGCGAGTCTTTTCGAGATCCCGGTTTGACGTGACGTTTGTACTCATTGACGGAAAGATCTCCCATCAAATAATCAGCGCGCACACACGGCTTTGGACTTACTTTGTAAATCTCCTCTTGCGCGTGGGTCCAATGGAGAATCCTCAATGGAATGTGTTTCAAGACTTTGAAGACCGTGGGAAATAAACCATAGATAGTCTACCGTCAAGATTCACATTTACGAGATGAAAATACATTCGCAGCGATGACATCGTCATTTATTGCAATAACACTGGATGGTGAAACCTTGAAGTATCCTCCATACGAGAATTGCGCTGGAAATCAGCAAGAACCGAAGATCAAGACTGTACTCACAACATCGAGAGTGTATTTGCGGAATTCCAAGAGGATATCCACGCCGGCCTCGCGCTCTGCACAGAGTCGCTCAAGGCTAGCTACAAATCTTCTTGCACAATCTTTGAAAATGTACTCTTGTTCCAACACAAACTTTCTCGAGAATGGCGGGCCGATAAGTCTCCTCATCCTGAGAGCTTCTCGTGGCCCCGGAAGCGACACCAAATTATCCGCCTTTAAACCAAAACGGACCAGCTCGCCCACCATTGGATCTTTATGCCAAGGTCGTCGACTATCATTATGGCCGGCCCAGGCATTCTCTGCTATCTCGTGGGACTGCACGTCAACATAGTTGGGCCCAAGCCGGACAATGGGACCTGGAATCAATTACAGTACACTACTTGAAGAAAATGACCATATTTTCTGTGGAGTTCGACCACGTCAGAGCCCAAGGATCCACGTAATATACGGTGGAAGAAGTACACAGTCGTGAATCGAGCTAGAAGAGGCCCCGGAATGTTACGGGTACGGTTGAAGAACAGACCAGTGATAAGAATGTAGAGGCACAATGCAGCGGCAAAGGCGACAAGAAAACGGGCAACGCTCACCAAGGAAATCAGACTTCCCGGAATACCAGTGGCTACCCAATCGCTGGCACTGATATTACCCATTTCGTACCCGTTGAGTTCCGATTGACGAGGTCAGAACACTCCGTTGAGGAGGATTAATACCTGAAGTCGCTCAACCTTATTTGCCACATTGGTTATCGGACCGATGGAAATTTGAGAGGGAGTGGGGCCGAGATTCCTTTTCATGGGAAGGACTAGTCTTGGAGGGAGCACGGGCTAAACCCCCCAGTAATTACGGGCAAAAAAACCGTGATGTGTACTTATATTTTCCAGTGTTCCGAATTGCGGACCATGTCCGTACGGACATTAGCGACAGACCACTTTGGACCATGCTCTTGTCTGGTCCAAACCTTTTCCAAAATGCCACGTCCGCGTCCAGATGGGCCGTTAGCCATGTCGCAAAGGAGACCTTTCCTAATTTGGTAAGTCGGTCAGTCCAGACGGCTTCAAATCCAAAGACTTTCCGTCCAAACCAATGGTTAAAATGCCACGTCCGCGTCCAGACCGACCAAAAGGTGGTGCGGACGTCGAATTCGGAACACTGATATTTTCTTGAGAGGGAATTTGCGAAATTTGCGGAATAGAATTACTGGTGTTGAGAACTTGAAAAGAAAGTCTGTCAGTGCGCCATTATTCATGGGTTATAATGATATCTATTTCTCATTATTATCCAGATTTAGGTACAGGCCCTTTCGATAGAATTGCTCCAGTGAGAGCCCCAGATCCATAGATTCTGCGAGAGGAACCCTATGTAATCGTTCTTTGTCATAATGCTATTCCATAGTCCCTGAATCCTTGCTGGGGCTGCCTGAGTGGGTAGGCCGAATGTACTGTAGTACATTCCGTTCATTAGAAATGGATCTTGCGCATTCGACTGCCAGAAACGCAAATGTTCAATCCGCAAACTACTTAGTTCTACGGATTAGCCGCCGTTAATGCGTCGAGGAGGAGGGCCACCTTCGGGGTCTTCTAGAAACAAGGGATTGAGGAGCAGTGCAACTGCCGCGAAGGCGCATGTTCGAGGGAAGTAATAAGTAGGCCGCACCTGTTGAAAACGACGAACAATATACGCTGAGCAACGTTTTGCTCTACCGGTCTGCAGATAATCCGACACAATAACCAATGCCCACATGTGGAAAAAGATAAACCAAAATCGTTCGAGGGAATCGTCATTGAAGGATGTACCAATTGACTTTCTGTTAATTTTCAAGCGTTAGAGGGGGATATAGTACGCAGTTCAGAATCTCTGCAATTTGCGGCCACCTCAACATACTCACAAAGTTCTGGACTATTGATTGTACCGAATTCATTGCCCCGCTTCGAGTTGCCTTTGCTTGAAGCGAGGTATCGATACAGAAGAGTTGCTGAAAGCAAACCTTCAAACTTGCCATATCGTCCCACAAACTATACTCGAGGTCATTCCAGCGGGGGCGGAATTCTTTGCTTTTCCAGAACCGTAGAGGGAGGCCCACGGTGACTCGAGTGTCCTGTACGAAGGCGGGCATGGGCAAAAGTTGGGCAACTTGGTGCATTTCGTATCGGAGCAGTAGCTTTTCGTGCCTTCGATCGTCGAAGTTGTAGTAGTGGTCCATACGGCGGATATAGGACAAAATGAACGGATAAAGGTGAAAGAGCTGCGATTTTCGATGATCCTGTCCCCCGTGACTTACGAGCAGTTCTTTGAGTACCTGTACGAAACCGCGCTGATGAGCAAGTTGGTGATTGCGATCGCCGAGAACTGTTTCCAAGGCGAAGAAAATCGCAAATAGATGGCCATCTGATACATCGTTCTTGTCTATAGCTGATATTAAGCTCTTTTGGAATCGCGATACGAACAAAAAGAAATCGAAGTCCTTTTTACATTGCTGCATATGATAATGGCTGAATGCAATGAGTGAATAGAGAAGAGTCTTGTTGGCAGCAAATGTGAAACCGTACGCGTTCCAAAGATGTTGGAGCACTATAGTTAACCATCCTGTCCCCCAGTAGCCTCCTGTATAATTGTGCCAATGGAAGAGATATCGTATGCCTCTCAAATCTTTGTCCGAGAGACTTGAATCGTTTACGAGGCTAACGCTGGATGGCAGTGCCGCCACTCGGGGAAGCAGACTTTTCGGACCCCATGATTTGATGCATTTTAGATTCCGTGCAGTGCAAAACTGACAAGGGGCTTCCTCGGAAGAATACACACACTATAAATCAACCATTTGCCAGGAATTTATGTACCTTGGAGCGAATTTTGCGACAATGAATGCAAATCAGTTTTCCCTTCTGCCCGGTCTTGTTGTTTCCCTTCACCGGCGCTAGTATGCGTCGGGTGCTACTCGAAGTCAACAAAGATATCCAAGACGACTACCGTTTCCGATGGGTCGGCCCTTCTCGCGAGAATGGTGTCGCAGCAACTCTTTCAGAAAGGAGTCCTTCAGGTGGAGGTAAGTTTGGGTTATGAAGCATGGATGCCATCGATTCTGGCGTCTCACGGTCGGTTCCGGACATTTTTGTTGGCTTGAGCTCGAGGTTGAAGACGAAGGGGCCGGGAAAATCCGGACTTTGCGTTTGGTGGTTTGGATCGTGTGCACTCGTGTGCAGTTTGGTCCCGAACCTAAAAGCGCAAAAGCGCATAAAGCTCAACCACATGACAGACCGCGCCATCCAATGAGCGCTTGAGCTAGTTTGGCTTTTCCCTGTTTTTGCTTCGGGGGTCTTGCGCACATTTCCGATAAGCAAGGCACTAGGTATATGAGGGATCGGACACAACACCTGTGGGATTGCTACTATGTACTGTCGCTAACTGATCCCCCTGTCCCTCACCGGGGGGTCTGTCGCTACGGCCTAGTCCTCGGAGTGCAAGCCGGTTGGGATCTAGAGCTCGAATCGGAGTGTACTGGATGTTAACGTCTCACGCTATCAGACGATCGGATACGCGGGTAGCAGACACGGTGTTGCGTTATTAGTGAAGATGTGCGTCAACTCTTCTTCCCGCCCTGTGATAATATATCCGGACGTGCTCTGTCCTTGCGAAAACGAAACGAGGAACCTGACATTAGCTAAGCTCGGAATAACACAAACAGGAACTTGCCTAATCAAGGATAAAGGGACCAACTGGATATCAAACTGTAATAGATGGGAATCCCTGACACAATGAAACGCACGGCAAGCAAGCTTTGGATCGGGAAAAAAAGAATTCATGAGAGTAATAGACTGAACGCAGGAAGCAGAAGCCAAACGGGACTGCAAGCAATACGCTGTACGGTCTACAGTGAGCAGATTGAAACCTACCTGTCCAATTCGGGCTCTCGCCATCGGACGAGGATAACGGTTAACGCAGTGACCTGTTTGATGAACGAAAATGGCCTCCACTGGGAAGTACCAAAAACCAACACCACTCGGCAAGGCCAATGAACAGCATCAACCAATCAATCTTCCAAGGATAATCATGAAGGAAGTGAGAACTCCGTGAAGTACAAACGCTGGGATTGGAGTCAAAAATCGTGCATGGACAGTGCCGAAAACGGACGGCAGATGCTTCTTCCGCGCAGCCATGTAGATTAAACGTGATGTAGAGATCGAGATACTATTCATGGTGCCGAAGCATGCCCCTAGAACAAATAGACAAGCCATTCGTCCGCCAATATTCCCGAAGAGTGTCCTCGCAAAGTCCTATCATTGGCGATGAGCAGTTTGATATAGTGAAGCCATACTACAGCCAAAGTGTCTGAGCCAGACATGATGTCGTGGGGAAGAACTGCAAGATAGCCTACATTTGCACCGAGAAATAATACTCATCACTTAGCATTCAAGGTGCGGCTTACCAATGACCGTGGGAAGGGCTGTATTGACGGCATTTGGTAGGTATAGAGTCGAATTCAGCATTTCTCCTGCAACGTAATTCGCCTTAATCGTCAGTCAGCCCTCAGAAACAGTAGGTTCGTTATCCCACCCTAATGTAAACACGATAGCGGACGTGTCCTACCAGTGTATGTCCATGAAGTCGTAAAGACTGCGAGCACCATGTCTTTAGTCCGAATGGCGACAACCTCTGGCGATTCGTAAGGGAGGACCGATTTGTCAGGAACGAAAAACTAGTTCGGGTGTAATTAATGAAATATACTAATAACAAAGACCCCCAACAGAAACACTGATCCAACACCAAGGAGTTTAAGAATAGTACAGATATTGTTTACCATCAAGCCCCAACGTGTTCCGAATGAGTTAAGCACAATCGCGGTCCAAAGTGCCAGTAATGAAAAACACCGTTGAAGCCAAATGCTACTGTATCCATACGAATCCTCTCCTGAAAAGGCTGCTCGGCTGACATATTCTCCAAAAATTATCGAAACAGCTGCTGTCGAGGCGGGGTTGACAACAGAGGCGATTATCCAAGAGTAAAGAAAGGCACACATATCTCCGCATACTCGCTGTATGTAAACATGAGCTCCGCCTGTGTCAGGTATAGATGACCCCAGTTCGGCGTACGAACCTATTCAAGTCATTACGATAGTTACAGTGCTATGCTTGCTCCAGCCCAAGCCACAAACTCGGTGAGGATCCAAACTATCAAAGCTCCTCCAGCACTGCCGGAATTGCGGTTGACAATCGCTGGACTGCTGAAAATGCCGGCACCGATTTGACGGGTGATGAAGAGGCAAACGGCATGCCAGTAGGTCACAACCTTTTGGCTCTCAATGGAAACTTCGGCCGCTTCGATCGCGTCGAGTGTAGATGTCAGAGAAGACGTTGACATGCTTGAGGACTCAGAAAGTGCTACGCTGTCATAAGAGAAAAATGGATTATATAGACTAATCGTGCCCTGCGCGCGTTGCATTGACTAAATAAATTAAATAGCCAGTGAGACCAAATTTCCCGTTAGCTAGCTAAGAGGCTCGCAGTACTTATCCACTTATTTCAACGTCATAGGCATAGTATCGCATTGCTTAGCACGAAACCGAACATCACGCCAAACCTCAACCAAGGATTTCCTTGGTCGTGAGTTACATTTACTACTGTCAGTTCGCGGAGAGCAGAATGAACGCAAAAGTGACGGGGTTTGCTTATTCCGTAGGGCTTATTCGTCGGGAGGATTAAACTAGCGGCTTATTATCTCGTAGCAATCCACCTCACTTGCCATCACCCGTCTGCTGATACACCATTCTGTTCATGCGGGCACGGGAAAGAAACGGTCGAACACTACTTGCTGGAATGCCGGCTATATGCGGAGCAAAGAAAAGAACTGCGCAAGAACGTCGGCATAGGGAGAATGAGCGTCGAGAAACTACTTGGATATCCGAAGCTAATCAAGCACACAGTGGAATTTGTGGCATCAACAAAGAGTCTACAAATATAGCGCACAGAATGTGGAAAGGAAGGCGGAGAGTGAGACACAAGGCCAAAGTTCAAAATCAGAATAGAAAATAGCAAGTAAGTAAAGCTCGCCATAGGCTAGGCATGAATGCGAGGATAATAAGAATTAGGGGTTGATTGATTGATTGATTGATTGCCATCACCCGTCAGGACCAATCGAATCTATCGATCGGCGCTTTCATCACTTATGGTGCTGAATCCGTTAGTGTGTGTGTGCCAACTGCGCTATTGTCCCACTGTGATCTTGTGTGAGACTGTGCCGTCTATGCGGCTCGCTGTAAGGGCACAACCCTTACGTGACTACTTTTCACGATCACACCTTCAGTTTGATCATCGATCGATACCTTAGTCTTAGACTAGTTCAATCGGATCCTTGGTCCTACTGACCAGTCGTCCCGTCCTGAATGGTGAAGCCATTCCACTCGCATACCTTTTCGTAGGCCTAGTAATGGCTGCCTTTTTGTTGTGATGCACCGGCCATTGCGGAAAACGTGTGGCCGAAGGATAGCCGGCTGTCCTTCGGGAGGTCTAATAGGCCGATTATACAATCGCGGACATAGGAAGTGGATCAAATCGCAAATTACACAGTAAATATGTGCTTTTCGGGTCCATCTGTGCCCACCCCCAGTAAGCGAATCTCCCAGCTCTTTCAGCTAGACATATTAGACACATTCTTCCCTATTATACTTGCATTCTAGAATTTTTCTTCCAGTATTGGCTGTGGCATACCCTGTGGAAGTGGATGACTGCCAGTCAGGATTAAAACTCCACAGCCAAATGGCAGGTCTGCCATATATAAGGATCACGTGACACAGCAGCTTTGCCTTCAGTGTCAAATATCTCAAGAAGGATAACTAAGCTCACTCTAATTGTAAGATATAGCAGAGGTCTTGTGGTAAATGACCTACTTTATTGAGGACCTGATCTTGGTTCCAGTCACAAGTGAGATATTCATACCTCAAATTGAGCTAATAAGGTGCAGTTTTGTGGTTGATCCACTTCCTATGTCTCTGATTGTACTAATGGTGCGCTATGTGTGTTGGAACGCGCCGTATGTGCTAGCATCAAGCGGCTGGGATACCCGTTTGGGACTTTATCGGCATACCCGGAGGGGGTCTATCGGCCGGATTATATCGATAAAGAAGTTTTCAGTATTATTATAATATCTGCTATTGAAAAGTTGCAAGGGAATTTGTGAACTAGTCTCTCCATTCTCAGAACATTCCAGCTATGAAACTAATACTAACGACTACCACCGCAAGCCATCCGGACGCGGACAGCGTTACCGACTCGCTTGTGGATACGATCGTGGGAGACGAGGTTGGAGATGTTGCACTGGCAGTAGCTGATCCGGACGCGTTGGTTGATAAATATGCCTTGCAACGACTAATATCCCCTTGCAATTTACCCAAAAGCGATGGAGCTTTGGATTGACCCTCGTTCTCCAGACAGGTATAGCAGTCGGTAGCATTAACAATGGCCGGACAGGTACAATTAGGGCTAGAGTTATTGGCCACCGTACAATTACGTGAAGTGAGAATGATGTTGCCGCAGCTAGGAAGTTGACATGAACAAAGAAGAATGGCTTCGAAAATAAAGTCGGCGTTTACCCTGACGTCGAGAGTGGTGTTGGTGAGTTCGAGACAGTCTCCGCATGTTTGTGCAACAGGAAGGAAATCCGTGCATCCGCAGAAGGGGTCTGGATTGGTTGCGCATGAAGCGAGAAGCTGAAGTGGGACGGTGCAGTTAGTAGCACAGGGACTTCCCGTGGTTTGGCGCAACTCGAGAGGATTACGCTTAAGACTGAGGGCGAGAGCGGTCGTTGCGAATGTCAAACGGAGGATGGAAAGAAATAGCATTTAAGGTGAAACGGGGGAGGCAGAAACCGCGTTAATATATATTTTCGTTCTCACCTTAAAATCTATATCGCCTTTGTCCAATTAAACGTTCATCTGGGCCCAGGGAGCGGAAACGTTAAGCAAAGCATTGATGCATGACAACGTGTCGAGAGGTCGAACCGGAGGTAGAAA
>Ga0335073_10009910_pt1 | contig 13376 bp, 15 predicted proteins | sample Lox_Sample_22_FD_207093 | JGI IMG/M metagenome (GOLD analysis project Ga0335073, IMG submission 207093) | Soil microbial communities from Loxahatchee National Wildlife Refuge, Florida, United States - Lox_Sample_2.2 | ecosystem: Environmental > Terrestrial > Soil > Wetlands | place: USA...
CAGAAAGCGCGCGGTCGTCAGGAACCCCGAATGCTTGCCCGAGCAATTATTGTGGAGCGCGCTGGGCCTGGCGCCGCGCCGGACCAGCGCATCGGCGGATCGGGCGTTGAGCGGCGGATGCGCGCCGCATTCGAGGTCCTGCGCGCCCAGCCCGACGCGCCCCAGCCACGCCGCGACGGCCGCGACATGCGGGGCCTCGCCATGATGCGAGCCGCAGGCAAGTGCAAGCTCGCGCGGGCCCAGCGCGAACGCATCCGCGGCGCCGCTCTCGACGAGCGGCAAGGCCTGAAGCGGCTTTGCGGCCGAGCGCGGATAGATGGGCCGCTCTACGTCGCCCCGGCTCAGGACGACACGGCCCTTGGCGTCGACGACGATCGCGGCGGCGCGGTGCCGGCTTTCGACCAGAGGCCCGCGCGTCACCTCGACCAGCAAAGGGGAGTCTTGATCGCTCATCCCGTTATCGATATCGAACCAGGAGGCCGCGGTGAAGGAGGCATCGATGCCGGCGACCCCCGAATACGAGGTTTATGCCCTGCGTTACGCCCACGCCCCGCAGAGCGCGATCCGGCATCTGCTGCTGCCCAATCCCCATGACGGGCCGATGCCGATGGACTTCTATGTCTGGGCGATCCGCGGCGAGAAGCACACGATCATCGTCGATACCGGCTTCAAGGCGGCGGTCGCGGCGCGCCGCCGGCCCGAATGGAAGCTGCTCGAATCGCCCGACGCGGCGCTCCGGCGCATCGGCATCGACGCGGCGACGGCAAGCGATGTCGTGCTGTCGCATCTCGACTGGGATCATTCCGGCAATACCGATTTCTTCCCCAAGGCCACGTTCCACGTCCAGGACGAGGAGGTGGCGTTCCGCACCGGCCGCCTGATGGCGCAGCCCTTCTTCGCCATGCGCAGTGAATTGGACGATGTGATCGCGACGGTGCGGAATGTCTATGCCGGGCGCGTCCGGTTCCATGACGGCACCGGCGAGCTCGCGCCGGGCGTGACCGTGCATCTCGTCGGCGGCCACACCGCCGGGATGCAGGTGGTGCGGGTGCCGACGGCACGCGGCTGGGTCGTGCTGGCGAGCGATGCCGCGCACTACTGGGCCAATCTGCGTCAGCGTCATCCGTTCCCGCTGGTGCTCGATGTCGGCAAGATGCTCGAAGGGTTCCGCCTTATGGAAGATCTCGCCGACGGGCCCGAGCACATCATCCCGGGTCATGATCCCGAAGTGGTCCAACGCTTCCCGGCGCTGCCCGATGCGCCGGACATCGTGCGCCTCGATCGCCCGCCCTCAAATTGATCAGGCAACGCTTCCCCTCGGACGAGTCTCTTGTTTATGGTACGCGGCATGAGAGTCGATGCGATTGTGACCGTTTCGGTACTGTGTCTCGTCCTGGCGCCGGCCGCGTTTGCCCAGGATTCCAGCACGCCGCAGCATATCGGCGGTGCCGCCGGTTGGGACGCGTGGAGCTTTTCCGACAAGGCGGGCAAGGTTTGTTATCTCGTCGGCCATCCCGAAAAGAGCGAGCCTGCGAAACTTAGCCGCGGGCGGGTCGACGCCGTCGTAACCGACCGGCCCGGAGAGAAGACCTTCAACGTCGTCAATTTCGACTTGGGATATCAGGCCAAGCCGGGCTCGAGCGCCGAGCTCGACATCGATGGCAAGAAGAGCGAGCTTTTCACCGACAAGCAAGCGGCCTGGACGCCCGACGCCGCCACCGACAAGGACACGACCGACGCCCTCGCCAAGGGCCACCACGCCATCCTCAAGGCCGTCTCGGCGCGCGGCACCGCCACGACCGACACTTACGCGCTCGACGGATTCAAATCCGCCCTCGACGCCATCGACAAGGCCTGCGGCGTCAAGCGCTGAGCCGTTTGCCAGGCGGGCTTGCGGCCCTTATATCGAGCGTCATGGCCCTGCCCAAGAATCTCGTCGGGCTGTCGCGCGCGGAGCTCGCGGCCGAGCTGTCCTCGCTCGGCGCCGAGCCGTTCCGGGCGCGTCAGCTCTGGCACTGGATCTATCACCGCGGCGCCACCGATTTCGCGGCGATGACGTCGCTGGCCAAGAGCTTCCGCGCCGATCTCGCCGGCCGCTATGCGATCCGCCGGCCCGCGCTCGCGCGCGCGCTTACGTCCGAGGACGGGACACGCAAATGGCTGATGCGGCTCGCCGACGGGCACGAGGTCGAATGCGTCCATATCCCCGAGGAGGACCGCGGCACCTTGTGCGTGTCGTCCCAGGTGGGGTGCACCCTCACCTGCAAGTTCTGTCACACCGGGACCCAGCGTCTCGTCCGCAATCTCGAGCCGGGCGAGATCGTGGGGCAGGTGATGGCGGCGCGCGACGCGCTGGGCGAATGGCCCTCGCCCAAGGATGACCGGCAGATCACCAATATCGTGCTCATGGGGATGGGCGAGCCGCTTTATAATTACGACGCCGTGGCGACCGCGCTTGCGATCGCGATGGACAATGAGGGCCTGTCGGTGTCGCGGCGCAAGATCACGCTCTCGACCGCAGGGGTGGTGCCGATGATCCGCCGCGCCGGGGCCGAGATCGGCGTCAATCTCGCAGTCTCGCTCCACGCCGTCACCGACGAATTGCGCGACGTGCTGGTGCCGCTCAACAAGAAATATCCGCTTGCGGAGCTCTTCGACGCCCTGCGGAGCTATCCCGGGTCGAGCAATGCGCGGCGCATCACCTTCGAGTATGTGATGCTGAAGGGCGTCAATGACAGCCCGGCCGAGGCCAGGGCGCTGGTGCGGCTCATCGCCGGCATCCCCGCAAAGGTGAACCTGATCCCGTTCAACCCGTGGCCCGGCGCGCCGTTCGAATGCTCGAGCGCGCCTGCGATAACGGCCTTTGCCGACATCGTCAACGCGGCGGGATATCCCTCGCCGGTGCGCGCGCCGCGCGGCCGCGACATCCTCGCCGCATGCGGCCAGCTCAAGTCCGACAGCGTGAAGCTGCGGCGAAGCGAGGTTCTGCGGCAGGAAGCAGAGGCGCTCGGGCGAATTTGACCCGGATACCGGCGCAGACGTAGGATTTGCCGTGGCATGCGCCAAGGAGGCTCGCCCGATGGCCGGGAAATCGGCGGAAGTGATCGAAAGCACGGCAGGCCGGGTCGCCGCCGACTTGGCGCGTCGGGGGATCGATCCCGATCGCCCGGTCACGGTTACGGTCGAACCGGACGATTGGCTATCGAGGGCGCAACGTGATACGCGCAAGCGAACCGAATCATTCGGCCTGTCGGACGACGATATCGACCTCCTCATCAGGAAGTGCCGTGGCGAGGCCAACGAGGACATGCGTCGCGGGGCAAAGCCGCCCACAGCTTAATGCGGGTTGTCGTTGACACGAACGTCCTGATCAGCGCCGCCCTCAAGGCGGAGTCCTCTCCACGGTACGCGCTTCGCTGGGTCGAACGGCAGGGCATCCTGCTGAAGTCGGAGGCGACTGAGGAGGAATTGCGCCGAACGATCGCCAAGCCGAGATTATTTCGGCTGCTCCGTGACACCGAATATCTGGATCACTTGATGGCGATGCTGGCCGCAGCCGAGCTGGTGCAAACCAGCAGCACGATTGAGGCCTGCTCAGATTCCGACGATGATAAATTCTTGGAACTCGCCGTCGACGGCAAAGCCGAGGTGATCGTATCTGGTGACGCCGCCCTGCTTCAGTTAAGTCCGTTTTGCGGCATTCCGATCATCCCGCCTACGGTCTTCGTTCGGGGAAAGATGCCCTAGAACAGCTTCAGCGCCGCTTCCGGCGGGCGGCCGAGGACCGCGCGATCGCCTTTCACCACGATCGGGCGCTCGATCACGATGGGGTGCCTTTCCATGCCGGCGATGAGCTGATCATCGCTCAGAGAGGGCCGGTCGAGCCCCGCCTCCTTCGCTTCCTTCTTGCGCAACAACGCGCGCGGCGCCAACCCCAGCATCGTCAAGAGCCGCTTCAACGTGGCGCGGTCGGGCGGCTCCTTCAGATACTCGACAACGCGCGGCTCGATCCCACGTTGGCGCAGCAGCGCCAGCGTCTTGCGCGAGGTGGCGCAGCGCGGATTGTGATAGATCGTGACGTCCGGCATGCCTCATGCTAAGCCCGCGCCGCAGCGAATTGAAGCAGGTTCGAGGATGCCCGATCCGGTGAGAAAAGTGGTGCTGGCCTATTCCGGCGGGCTCGATACGTCGGTCATCCTGGTCTGGCTCAAGGAGACCTATGGCTGCGAGGTGGTGACCTTCACCGCCGATATCGGTCAGGGCGAGGAGCTCGAGCCGGCACGCGAGAAGGCGAAACTTCTGGGCGTGAAATCGATCTTCATCGACGATCTGCGCGAAGAGTTCGTGCGCGACTTCGTGTTTCCGATGTTCCGCGCCAACGCGCTTTACGAAGGCACCTATCTCTTGGGCACGTCGATCGCTCGGCCCTTGATCGCCAAGCGCCAGATCGAGATCGCCAACCAAGTGGGCGCCGACGCGGTCGCCCACGGCGCCACCGGCAAAGGCAACGACCAGGTCCGGTTCGAGCTCGCCTATTACGCCTTGAAGCCCGACATCCGCGTGATCGCGCCGTGGCGCGAATGGAAGCTCGGCTCGCGCACCGAGCTCGTCGCCTATGCCGAAGCGCATCAGATCCCGATCCCACGCGACAAGCGCGGCGAGGCGCCGTTCTCGACCGACGCCAATCTTCTGCACATCTCGGCCGAAGGAAAGATTCTCGAGGATCCCTGGATCGAGCCCGAAGAGCTCGTCTATAGCCGAACGGTGGCGCCCGAGCAGGCGCCGGACCGGGCCCAGCATGTCGAGATCGAATTTGCCAAGGGCGATCCCGTCGCGGTCGACGGGAAGCCGCTGTCGCCGGCGGCGCTGCTGACGCGGCTCAACGAATTGGGTCGCGAGCACGGCATTGGCCGCGTCGACCTGGTCGAGAACCGCTTTGTCGGCATGAAGTCGCGCGGCATCTATGAGACGCCGGGCGGAACCATCCTCCAGGCCGCCCATCGCGGGATCGAGAGCCTGACGCTCGACCGCGGCGCCGCGCATTTGAAGGACGAGCTCATGCCGCGCTACGCCGAGCTCATCTATAACGGCTTCTGGTTCGCGCCCGAGCGCGAGATGCTGCAGGCCGCGATCGACAAGAGCCAGGAGCATGTCGAGGGCACGGTGCGCCTCAAGCTTTATAAGGGGCATGTTCGGGTGGTCGGCCGCAAGTCGCCAAAGTCGCTCTACAGCCTCGCCCACGTCACGTTCGAGCAGGATCAGGTCTACGATCAGGCCGATGCCGCGGGCTTCATCCGCCTCAACGCGCTCCGCCTCAGGCTGGGTAGGGCGCTGCGGGGGAAATAGCCATGGCGTCCGGCCACGCCATTGTCAGCGCGGACGACCCCTGGTCTAATGTCGCCCGACCCTTGTGAACAGGAGGCCTTGGCCCATGACCGTCAGCCCGAATCTGCGCCGCCTCATCGCCGCCAACGCGCCGCTTTGGGCGGGCGAGGCCGAAATCGTGCGCAGCTATTGGACCGCGCCCCACCGCACGCGCGAGACCGACAAAGTGTGGCTGAAGCGGCAATGCTGGAAGGAATATTGCGGTCTCGCCGACAGCGAGGGCGACAGCCCGGCGATGGTGAGCGACCTGATCGTGAAGCTGAAGCGCCAGGTGCCGCTGCTCGACATCTCGGTCGACCGGCACGATCTGCGCGGACTCATGGAAAAGGTCTATGTCGAGTACACGCATTACTGCCTGTTCGCCGACCTCTACGACATGCTGCTCGATCCGGGAGAGCCGAAGCTCAACGCCAACAAGCTGGTCGATTGGCCCGAGGAGAACGCGCTCGCGACACGCCGCCGCGCCGTGAGCTTGGCCGGCAAGCTTGGCGGACGCGCGACGGAATTCACCGAAGGCGGCTATTGCACGATGTATTCCGAAGGCGCGCGTCTCAAGGGCAAGCCGGGATTCGACGGCGCCATCGGCCGCGCCTGCCAGAAAGTCTATGACGACGAATTCGGACACATGATGCACGGCGTGCTGGGCGTCGATGACGAGCATCTGAGCGACGCCGAATGGGAGGAGCTGACCGCGCTCACGACCGAGCAGCTTCGCCTGCGCCTTTTCATGCGCAACGCCCAGTTCGGCCACCCGCTCACCGACACGCGGATGAAGGAGATCCTCGCCGGCAAGATCGAACCCATCGCGTTCGATTTCGCCAAGGCCGAGACCTATCTCGACACGCATCAGGCGGCGGCCGAATAACAATGGAGCTGCGGACGCTCGGCCGGACCGGGGAGAAAATCTCGGTCCTGGGGTTCGGGTGCGGCGCCGTCGGCGGCCTCATGGTGAAGGGCGCGCCGCGGGACCAGGAGCGCGCGGTCGCGCGCGCGGTCGAGCTTGGCATCACCTATTTCGACACGGCGGCGTTCTATGGCGATGGCGAGTCCGAGAAGAATCTCGGCCGCGTGCTCAAGACGCTGCGGCCCAATGTGGTGGTCGGCACCAAGTTCCGCGTGCTGCGGGACGAGCGCGGGCGCGTCGCGGACGCGGTCGTCACCTCGGTCGAGGCGAGCCTGCGCCGGCTCGGGCGCGAACAGGTCGATCTTTTGCAGCTCCACAACGAAATCTCCGACCGCGCCGAGCGTGACGACCTGCCCGCCGCGCTGGTGCTCGACGAGGTGATGCCGGCGCTCGAACGGCTGCGGCGGCAAGGCAAGATCCGCTTCTGCGGCGTTTCGGCCAAGGGCGACACGGACGCGGTCCATCGCGTCATCGATGCCGGCGTCGCCGACACGGCCCAGGTGATCTACAACCTCCTCAATCCCAGCGCGGGCGCCAAGGTCAAAGCGGGTTTCCCGGCGCAGGATTTCCGCCAGCTTCTGGAGCGCACGCGCGCGGCGCGGGTCGGCCCCATCGTGATCCGCGTGTTGGCCGCGGGCGCCTTGAGCGGCAGCGAAGAGCGCCATCCTTTGGGGTCGGCCAACCCGCCGCCGATGGGCTCGGGTCCGACTTATGCCGACGACGTGCGGCGTGCACGCCTCTTATCGCCGCTCGTCGCCGAGGGCCATGCGGAAAATCTCGTCGAGGCGTCGCTGCGCTTTGCCATCGCGAGCGACGCGGTGTCGACCGTGCTGATCGGCGTCTCGACGCTCGGTCAGCTCGAGGCCGCGGCGGCCGCGGTCGAAAAAGGTCCTTTGTCGCGCGCGGCGCTCGCCCGCGCGACAGCACTTCAGGATAGCTTCACCTGACCTTCGGCAGCACTTCGGTCGCGAGCAGCTCGATCGATCGCGCGACCTTGGCATAGGGCATCCCGCCGAGATCGACCTGGGCGAGGAACCGGTCGATCCCGAACAGCTCGCGCTCGTAGCACAGCTTGTCCACGATCTGCTGCGGGCTGCCGACGAAGATCGGGCCGGTCGCGGCCGCGCGCTGATCATAGAGGTCGCGCGGAACCACCCCCGCGGGCGCGGCGCGGCGCAGATGCGCGCTGAAATAGGCGTTGTAATAGGGATAGAACTCGTCGAGCGCCGCCTGCGACTCCTTGGCCACGTGGACGTGCGTCGAGACCGCGACCTTGAGATTGCGAGGGTCGTGTCCGCGCGCGGAAAAGCGCTGGCGATATGCCGCGATCTGTCCCGCGAAATTGGCGGGCGGCTGGGTGATGTTGGCGAGGATCACCGGCAGGCCCAATTCGCCTGCCCGAATTGCGCTTTCCGCGGTGCCGCCGACGCCGACCCAGATCGCAAGCTTGTCGACGGGGCGGGGCGAGATCTCGGCATTGTCGAGCGGCGAACGGAACCGGCCATGCCACGTGACGCGCTCGTTGTCGTTGAGCTTCAAAAGAAGGTCGAGCTTTTCTGCGAAGAGCGCGTCCTTCTCGGCGGCGTCATTGCCGAAGAGCGGATAGGATTCGGTGAAGGCGCCGCGGCCCGCGATGATCTCGGCGCGTCCGCCCGAGAGGAGATCGACGGTCGCGAAATCCTGGAACACGCGGACCGGGTCGAGCGTCGGCAGAACCGTGACGGCGCTCGCAAGGCGGATGCGCTTCGTCACCGCCGCGAGCGCGGCCATCACGACCGCCGGCGACGCGATCGCGATGTCGAGCCGGTGATGCTCGCCGACGCCAAAGACGCCAAGCCCCGCCGCATCCGCGAGCTTCGCCGCTGCGACGATCTCGGCGTACCGCTCCGCCACGCCGATCGCGCGGCCGGTCGCCGGATCGGGCGTGATGTCGCCGAACGTATAGACGCCGAGTTCCACGAGCGGGGTTACATCTTCAAGAGCCGCTCGGCGTTGCCGTGCGCGATCTTTTCGCGGTCGCCGTCGCTGATCGATAGCTTGTGGAAGAAATCCATGCCGGCCTTGTTGGGCTCGTAGGGCCAGTCGATCGCGAAGATGATGTTGTCGGCGCCCATCGCCAGCATCGTGCAGACGAAGGCGGGCTCGTACCAGTTGCCGCTCGTCGTGACGACCAGATTGTCGCGGATGTAATCGAGCGGCGTCTTCTTGAGGCCGCGACGCTTCGCCGCCTGGTAGGTGTGATCGTTCAAGCGATGCATCGCGAAGGGCAGCCCTTCGCCAAGATGCCCCAAGATGAATTTGAGCTTGGGATAGGCGTCGAACGCGCCCGAGAACAGGATGCGCAGGAAATGGATCGAGGTGTCGATGGCGAACCCCCATCCGGCGCGCGCGATCTCTTCATAGCCCTCGAAATAGGCCTTCATCGCCGCCGGCGAGGGCAATGTGGGGTGCAGATAGATCGGCACATCGAGCTTTTCCGCGCGCTCGAAGATGGTCCAGTATTTCTTCTCGTCGAGGAAGCTTCCCATCGTGTGGCCGTGGATCATGGTGCCCTTGAAGCCCAGATCCTTGACGCAACGCTCGAGCTCGTCGGCAGCCGCCTCGGGTGCCGCGGTCGGCAGCGCCGCGAACCCGGCAAAGCGCGTCGGATGCGCCTTCACCGCCTGATGAAGCCTGTCGTTCGCATCCTTCGCCATCGGGATCGCCTCGTCGGCCGGAAAGCCTTGCGGGCCCGGCGAGGTGAAGGACAGGACCTGCACGTCGACGCCATGCGCGTCCATGAACTTGATGCGTGACTCGCCAAGGTCGGCAAGCTCCTTGACGATGTCGTGACCGATCTGCTCGCCGCGCGAGGTGATGTAGAAGCTGCGGAACTCGTTGGCGCTGACCTTCTGGCGATAAAGCGGCGTCGAGAAATGCTCTTCGATGGCGATGATTCTCATGGCGGTCTCCGATCGGTTGCTGCGGGCATGCAGGATCGCCGCCGGCCTGTCAACCGGCCGCCTTTTCGTTTGAAGCAGCGGGGAAAACCCTCTATCCCGCGCGGCATGGCCGAACCTCTTCACAAAGCGCTCCTGCCGCAGGGCTTGCGCGACCTGCTGCCGCCCGAGGCGGCGTGGGAGGCGGAAGTGGTGCAGCGCCTGACCGCGGTGCTGGGCGGCCACGGCTACGAGCGGGTGAAGCCGCCTTTGGCCGAGTACGAGGACAATCTCCTCTCGGGCGCCGGCGCCGCGATGGCGATGGAGACGTTCCGTGTCATGGATCCGGTGTCGCAGCGCATGATTGGCCTGCGCGCCGACATGACGCCGCAAGTGGCGCGGATCGCGACGAGCCGGCTCAAGGACGCGCCGCGGCCCTTGCGGCTCTGCTATGCGGGGCAGGTCCTAAGGGTCAAAGGCGGCGGCATCGGCTCCGAGCGCCAGGTCGGGCAGGTCGGTGCGGAGCTCATCGGCTCGGACGCGGTGGCGGCCGATCTCGAAGTCGTCTCGGTCGCGGCCGAGGCGCTGGCGGCGCTCGGCATATCCGGGCTCTCGGTCGACCTGACCGTGCCGACCCTGGTGCCGGCGGTGTGCCGGGCCTTGGGGCTCGAAGACGCCGACATCGCGCGGGTGCGCGCGGCGCTCGACCACAAGGACGCGGCCGCGACCGAGGCGCTGGGCGGGCGGGCAAGCCAGCTCCTGGGGGCGCTTCTGCGCGCGGCCGGACCGGCGCGGCCGGGGCTCGCGGCGCTTGCCGCTCTCGACCTGCCGGCGGCCGCGGCCGCGGAATGCGCGCGGTTATCAAATGTCCTGAAAGGGCTCGAGGCCTTGGCGCCGGGACTCGCCGTCACCATCGATCCGGTCGAGAATCGCGGCTTCGAATATCACACCGGGATCAGCTTTGCCTTCTTCGCCCGCGGGCTTGCCGGCGAGCTGGGTCGCGGCGGGCGCTATCTCGACGATTCGGGCGAGCCCGCCACCGGCTTCACGCTTTATACCGACACGATCCTGCTGGCGGCGCCGGCGCAGCCGATGGGTCGGCGCCTCTATGTCCCCGCGGGCAGCGATCCTGGAACGTCGCGGCGTTGGCGCGGCGAGGGCTGGATCACGGTCGCGGGCCTCGCGCCGGCCGTCGATCCCGGCGCCGAAGCGGCGCGGCTCGGTTGCACCCACCGGCTCGAGGGTGACAAGATCGTTGCGGTCAGGTGACACGAGCGGTGAGGGAATGGCGAATGTCGCGGTGATCGGCGCCCAGTGGGGCGACGAGGGCAAAGGCAAGATCGTGGACTGGCTGTCGCAGCGCGCCGAAATCGTGGTGCGCTTTCAGGGCGGCCACAATGCCGGCCACACGCTCGTCATCGACGGCAACGAGTTCCGGCTGAGCCTTTTGCCGTCGGGCGTGGTGCGGCCGGAAAAGCTCTCCATCATCGGCAATGGCGTCGTGGTCGATCCGTGGGCGCTGATGCGCGAGATCGACGCGATTGGCCAACGCGGCGTCGCGGTGACGCCGGAGTCGCTTCGCCTCGCCGACAACGCGACGCTGATCCTGCCCTCGCATGCGCAGATCGACCGCGCGCGCGAGGAGGCGCGCGGCGCCGGGCGCATCGGCACCACCGGGCGCGGCATCGGCCCCGCCTATGAGGACAAGGCCGGTCGCCGCGCCATCCGCGTGTGCGATCTCGCCGATCGCGACGCGCTCGCCCGAAAGCTCGACGACCTGTTGCTGCATCACAACGCGCTGCTGCGCGGGCTCGGTGCGCGAGAGGTGGAGGCTGCGCCCTTGTTGGCCTCGCTTCTCGAGGTGGCGCCGCGCGTCCTGCCTTATGCCGATCAGGTGTGGCGGCTGCTCGACGATGCGCGCCGCTCGGGCCGGCGTATCCTGTTCGAAGGGGCCCAGGGCGTGATGCTCGACGTCGATCACGGCACCTATCCTTATGTCACGTCATCCCATACCCACCCCGGTCAAGCCGCGGCAGGCGCGGGCATCGGACCCGGCGCCGTGGGCTATGTGCTCGGCATCACCAAAGCCTATACGACCCGCGTCGGCAGCGGCCCGTTCCCGACCGAGCTCACGGACGGAATCGGGCAGTTGCTGGGCGAGCGCGGAAAGGAATTCGGCGTCGTCACCGGCCGCAAGCGGCGCTGCGGCTGGTTCGACGCCGTGATGGTGCGCCAGGCCGTCAAGGTCGCGGGCATCAACGGCATCGCGCTCACCAAGCTCGACGTGCTCGATGGATTTGCCGAGATCAAGGTCTGCACCGGCTATCGTCGCGGGGCCGAGATGCTCGACCGGTTGCCGGCCGACGCGCGCAGCCAAGCCGAAGTGGTGCCGGTCTATGAAACCGTCGAAGGCTGGAGCGAAAGCACCCGCGGCGCGCGGTCCTGGGCACAGCTTCCGGCGCTCGCCATCAAATATATCCGCCGCGTCGAAGAGCTGATCGAGGCACCGGTGGCGCTGCTGTCGACCAGCCCCGAGCGCGACGACACGGTGCTGGTGAAGGACCCGTTCGAGGACTGAGAGCGCCGGCTATCGCCCGACCACCGCCGCGCGTCTTATCTGGTTGGCGGCGAGATACTGCTCCACCGCGGCGTTCAAGGGCTCAAGGTGGCTGTGGAAGAAATGGTCGGCGCCGGGAATTATGGCGTGATCGATGCGGATGTCGCGCTGGTGCGCGAGCTTGGTCACGAGCCGCGCGACGCTGTCGGTCGCGACCAGCTGATCCTGGTCGCCCTGGATGATGAGACCCGACGCGGGGCAGGGGGCAAGGAACCCGAAATCGAACATGTTGGCGGGCGGCGCCACGGCGACGAACGAGTCGATCTCGGGCCGGCGCATCAGAAGCTGCATGCCGATCCAGGCGCCGAACGAGAACCCCGCGATCCAGCACGAGGTGGCATTCGGGTTGAAGCCCTGGAGCCAGTCAAGCGCCGAGGCCGCGTCCGAGAGCTCGCCTTCGCCGCGGTCGAAGATCCCCTGGCTTCGCCCGACGCCGCGGAAATTGAACCGCAGCACCGAAAATCCCTTGCGCACGAAAGCGTGGTAGAGCGTGTAGACCACTTTGTTGTTCATCGTGCCGCCGTGCTGCGGATGGGGATGCAGCATGACGGCGATCGGCGCGTTATCCTCCGTGGAATGGTGGTAACGGCCCTCGAGGCGCCCTTCGGGGCCGTTGATGACGACCTCAGGCATGACGGCCGGCTGTCCCGCTGGAAATATCCGGGTACGACACTACGTTAATGCGATGACCATTCGACATGCGTACCACCCGTATTCTTGACTGCCCTACTTGGTCTCGTTAACGTCCCGCTTCCGTTGCTCGACTCGCACGGCGCGGGCTCCTTGCAGACGATCATAGCATAGCGATTCCAATGACATTCAAAAACCTGCGTGATGAAATTGCGACGGTGCTGAAGCACGACCCCGCAGCCCGTTCGTCGCTTGAGGTGGTGTTCTGCTACCCAGGGTTTCATGCGCTTCTCTTCTACCGGACTGCGCATTTCCTCTGGGAACATGGCTGGCTGGTGCTGGGTCGATTCGTCTCTCACCTGGGTCGGATGGCGACCGGGATCGAGATCCATCCGGCCGCCAGGATCGGCCGCCGGCTCTTCATCGATCACGGTATGGGGGTGGTGATCGGCGAGACGACCGAAATCGGCGACGATGTGACGCTCTATCAGGGGGTAACGCTCGGCGGCACTTCGCTCCATCGCGGCAAACGCCATCCGACCTTGGAGGATGGCGTGATCGTAGGCGCCGGCGCCAAGGTGCTCGGTTCTTTTACGGTCGGCCGACAGGCGCGCATCGGCGCCAACGCCGTGGTGCTCGCCGCGGTCGAGGCGGGCGCGACCATGGTCGGCATCCCCGCACGCAAGCAAGGCGAGGACCGCCCCGCGCCACAACAACAGCCGCCGCAGTTCCTGCCTTATGGCACCCCGTGCGACGAGACGCCCGATCCGGTCGCCTGCGCGATCGCGATCCTGCAGGGCGAGGTTGCCTCGCTCCGCGCCCGACTCGACGAGGCGGAGCGGGCACGTGAGGCACCGCGCAAGCCGATTGCGATCCCGCTCGAGGAGCCGACCGCCGAAGCCGCCGGCGGCCGCCGATAGCG
>Ga0335073_10009911_pt1 | contig 13375 bp, 13 predicted proteins | sample Lox_Sample_22_FD_207093 | JGI IMG/M metagenome (GOLD analysis project Ga0335073, IMG submission 207093) | Soil microbial communities from Loxahatchee National Wildlife Refuge, Florida, United States - Lox_Sample_2.2 | ecosystem: Environmental > Terrestrial > Soil > Wetlands | place: USA...
CCGGCAGCTACCCCGATCGCTCGTCGCGCGACGACATCGTCGTCAATGCCGACGGCTCGACGGACCTCTATTTCGGGCCGAAGTCCCCAGGCGGCAAGCCGGAGCGCAACTGGATCAAGACGATCCCCAACAGAGGTTGGTTCACCTACTTCCGGCTCTACGGACCAACTCAACCCTACTTCGACAAGAGCTGGGCGCTGCCGGATATCGTCGAAGAGCAGTGAGGCGCAGGGAGGCAAGCGGAGTGGTTCGATGACCCGCCCTGAGCATGCGGCGGCGTCGCGGCGCAGGGCGCATCCTCCGCGCCCGAGCTGCGGAGCGCCTCGCCATGGTCGGAAAATCAGGCAAAACGTACATTTTCTTGACAAAACCAGAAATGCAGGCTATCCTGCCATCAGATCGGAAAACGGATCGGGTCATGGCCGGAGGTGAAGGGCGGCCAGCATGCGGCGCGCGAAGACGAGGATCGGGCAGAGAAAAAAAAGCATTTGAATCGCTCGTAACCCATTGAAAAGTCCCGATTCCGAAAAATAAATGAAAGCAAATGAAAGCGTTTTCGTTTTCATCGGCTTTCGCCCGCTTTCGCCGATTTGCGACTGATTTGCCTGCGAACCCGGCCGCCGTTCACGGCCGGCTGGCGAGAAAATCGAGCGCCGCGGCCTTGAACGTCCGGTCGCCGACGGCGCGGTTGTGATCGCGGCCTGCAATGTCGAACGCCCGGGCTTGAGGCAGCATCGCGGCGAGTTTGTGCGCGTCGCCGGCGACGGCGTCATGGGCGCCGACCGCAATCAGGGTCGGCAGAGCGATCCGTCCGGCCTCGGCGGGGGTGAGACTCTGGCGCGAGCCGCGGATGCAGGCGGCAAGCGCGGCGCGATCGCTCAGCGTCTGGTCGGCGAAGGCGCGAAACATGCGCTGGACCGGGTCGGAGAGGTCGTTGAGCGAGGGCGCCTCCATCGCTCGCGCGATCCCCTCGGGCAGGCCGGCGCCGTTGACCAGCCGGTCGCCGAGCCCGCCGAGGATCAGCGAGCGCACCAGTTCCGGTTTCGCCAGCGCAAGGAAGCTCGCGATGCGCGCGCCCATCGAATAGCCCATCACGTCGGCCCGTTCGATCTTGAGGAAGGCGAGGAGGTTGGCCGCATCCCCCGCCATCAATGCGCTGCGATAGTCCGCGGGCGCATAGAGCTTCTGGCTTGCGCCATGGCCGCGATTGTCGAGGGCGATCACCCTCCGTCCCGCCTTCGTGAGCGTCTCGACCCAACCCGGATGAACCCAGTTCACCCGGTGATTCGAGGCGAAGCCATGGATCAAGAGGATCGGCTCGCCGAGGTCACGCGATGAAGACCGCATGTCGATGAACGCGATGTCGACGCCATGGGAGGAAAAATGCTCGAGCAAGGCGCCGCTCCCGGCCGTTCGTCCCCGCGCGTTCCGGCTAGAGCGCGAACCGCTGCTTGATCATTTTCATTGTGACGCCGGCGCCGAGCAGGCGGCGCAGCGGAATGAACCGGCGCGCGTCCGGACCGGCCGGATAGCGCAGGCGGTCGCTCGGATCGGTGGCCGCCTTAAAGATCACCTCGGCGACAAGTTCGGGCGAACTCGAATTCCGGGTGTACTTGGCGCGGGCGGCGTTCACCTTGGCCATGAACGGCGCATATTCGGGCGCGCGGGAGAGGTCCCAAACGTCTGCCGAGCGCCCGCCGAACTCCGTCTTGATCGCGCCGGGCTCGATCACCTTGACCCTGATGCCGAAGGTCCCGAGCTCGTACCACAGTCCCTCGGACAGTCCTTCGACCGCGAATTTGGTGGAATTGTAGACGCTGAAGGCCGGGACGGTCATGACGCCCCCGATCGACGACACATTGATGAGAACGCCCGCCCTGTTGGCGCGGAAATGCGGCGCGACCGCCTGGACGCAGGCGATGAGGCCGAAGACGTTGACATCGTACTGGCGGCGGATTTGCTCTGCCGTACCCGCCTCGACCGGCCCGTAGGCGCCGTAGCCGGCGTTGTTGAGCCACACATCGATCCGCCCGAAGGCCTTGATCGCCTCGGCGACCGCGGCCTTCGGCGCTTCCGGATTTTGCACGTCGAGCGCTACGAGCTTGAGCCGCGCCCCTTCTTTCAGGTCCTTTTCCGCCGCCGGGTCGCGCATCGTCGCGACGACGTTCCAACCCTTGTCGAGGAAGAGCCGCGCCGTCGCCTTGCCGATGCCGCTGCTGGCGCCGGTGATGACGATGGTCTTCGCTCCCGTATCGGCCATCTTGACGCCCTCCGTCTAGCGCGGCCCCGCCGGATAAAGGCCCAAGCGTCGGGCGAGGCTAGGAAGCGCCAAGGGCGATGTCAAAAATGAGCCCGCTTTCGCCGCCAACTGGCGCTGGCCAAACCCTCCGCGCTGACTTGACCCGCACGGAGCGCCTGACGCTTAATCTCGATTCGCATGGGCGGCGCGAAGGTCGGCGGTCCAACCAGTTCGAACGGTCCGGAGGGTCAAATCAATCCCGGGGACGCGGCATGAGCCGCCGGCGTGCGCCGGTCTGGACGCCAAGCGCCGACCAGATGAGCCATTGGCCCGCCGTTTCGGGCAACGCGATCAACGGCGTCGGCGAAGAGGCGCCGCGCCGTCCCTCGCCCGTCTATTGGCGCCCGCCGGACACGATCCCGCACGGGCCATTGCAAAGGTGGTTCTATCAGCGCACCGGCGACGACGAGACGCTCGCGGAGGCGAGACGGGAACGGCAACGGGCGATCGACGAGCCGCTCGCCCCCATCGCTTCGGACAAAGCCGATCTTGCCCCCGAGGCGCTGACCGAAGCGGCGAAGCGCGCGGCGGCGGAATGCGGCGCCGACGATGTCGGCGTGACCGCCATGCGCGCGGACTATGTGTTCGAGGGCGATGATCCGCCGCCCTATCCGTGGATGATCGTGATTGCGGTCGAGCAGGACTACGAGGCGATGAGCCAAGCGCCTTCGATGCGCTCGCTGGTGGAGATCACGCGCCAGTACGGGCGCGGAATCCGGGCCGCCAAGGGCCTCGCCAATTGGCTGCGCGGGCAGGGCTACGACGCCTTTCCCTACGGCGGCCCGATGGCCGGCTCGTTCGTGCTGATCCCGCCGGCGATCGAGGCGGGGCTCGGCGAACTCGGCAAGCACGGGTCGATGATCCACCGCAAGTTCGGCTCGAATTTCCGCCTGGCCTGCGTGCTCACCGACGCTGCCCTGATCGCCGACCCGCGCCGGCCGTTCGGCGCCGACGAGTTCTGTCTCCATTGCCGCGTGTGTTCCGACGCCTGTCCGCCGGCGGCGATTCTGCCGGAGAAGACCATGGTGCGCGGCGAAAAGCGCTGGTACGTCGATTTCGACAAGTGCCTGCCCTATTTCAACGAGGCGATGAGCTGCGCGATCTGCCTTGCGGTGTGCCCGTTCAGCCGTCCCGACGTCGGTGAAAATCTGGTGATGAAGCTCGCCGCGAGACGCGCGCGGGAGGAAGGATGATGCGAACGGACACGCTCACCCGCGCCTCAAAGCGAGGTCGCGAACGCGGTCAGCCAATCCGGCATCGCAGCGACCAGAACCGCCTCGATGTGGTGATCGAGGCCGGTCAGGACCACGGCGCCGATCATGAGGAACGCCGCGCCGAGCGCGAGCCTGCCGCCGGCGCCCGCCCAAGCGAAACGCGCCTTCGCGGCGACACGGCCCGCCGCATAGCCCACGCCAATCAGTGCGCCTGCGGCCCCGAGCGCGTAAGCCGTCATGGTCGCAATCGCAGCCGGGAGCGAACCGCCCTTCGCGGCGATGAGCAGCGCCGCGCCGAGGATGGGGCCGGCGCACGGCGCCCAGGCGAAGGCGAGGACAACACCGGCCGCCGCCTGGCCGGCGAGGCCGGCGTTCGGCAGCCGCTCGCTCATTGCGTCGGCGGCGCGACCGACAAAGCCGAGCCGGCGCTCGATTCGTTCGCCGACCGCCGGTGCGAGAAGCGCAGCCCCGATCGCGATCATGATCACGGCGGACGCGGCCCGCGCAAGGTCGGAATCGCCGAACGCGACCCCGAACGAGGCGAGCACGCCCCCGCCGACGCCGAATGTCGCCGCGAGCCCAAAGGCGAGCGCGGCCGGACCACGCGGGTCCCGGGCGCGCGCGCTCGCCACCACGATCGGCGCGAGCGGCAGCGCGCAGGGGCTCAGGATCGTCAACATCCCCGCCGCGACGGCGAGCGGCAAGGTCAGAACGAGGTTCACATCGCGGCCTTGAGGACGGCGAGCACCGCCTCCCGGGAGGTGTCCCAGGACATGCGCTTAGCCTCCTTGCCGTCCTTATAGGCGATGAGGGTCGCGCGCGGACAGCCGAGCTTCGCCACGATGTCCTTCTGTTTGTCATAGTCAACCAGGAAGAAGCTCACCCCGTCATAGGCGGGGTCGGTCTTGAGGCTGTCGAGGATGGCGGCCTGCGCGTGGCACTGCAGGCACCACCAGGCGCGGACATGGACGATGACCGGCTTGCCGGACGCGATCTCCTTCTCGACCGCGGCGGGGTCGTAAGGCTTGAACTCGAATGCCTGCGCCGGAACCGCCAATGCCGCCGGAGCGGCGCCCGCGAAGACCAGAAACGATCTCCTGCTCCACATTCTCCTCTCCCGATCCCATTATCTCATCATATCTCTTTCGTTGCGGCGGCGACATCCGTTACGCGACAGGCGCGCGGGCGGATCACCAGCTGGGACTCGCGCCGGGGACCCGAAGCCGCTAACATCGCCCATCGGCGTCGGCGCTTTTGCGCGCATGAAGGCGGCGGTCGGATCGTCGCGCGGGGAGGAAAGTCCATGAGAAAGCTCGACTTCATCAAGCGCGCGCTCGTTGTCGTGACGCTCAGCGCTTTCGCCGCGCCGCAAGCGGAGGCGATCGAGATCTTCTCCGGGGCGAATCCGGGCGCGCAAGTCAGCGATGGCTGGATCACCCAGGTTCGCGCCGCCCGCCATGGCGGCGGCGGCCATCGCGGCGGGGGTATGCATCGAGGCGGCATGCATGGCGGCATGAACCGGGGCGGAATGCACCGGCCGGGCGGCGTCCACGCCGGCAACCGTCCGGGCGGCCACAACATCAACCGCAACGTGAATCGCAACGTCAATCGCAACGTCAATCGCAACGTCAACAGGAACGTGAATCGCAACGTGAACGTCAACCGCAACGTCCACGTCCGCACAGGCTACGGGTGGCGCGGCGGGGCTTGGGTCGGGCGGCCGGGCTGGTATCGCTGGTCGCCGGGCGGAGCGATCGCCGCCGGCGCGGCGCTGGGTTTCGTCAGCGCGGCGGCCGCGGCGTCGTGGGCGGGCTCGCCGCCTGCAGCGGGCCTGTGCTGGTATTACACCGACTCGAGCCGCCAGCAGGGCTTCTGGGACGTCTGCCCGTAATGAAACTGCGCCTCTCTCCGGACTTGATCCGGGGAGGGCGGTTCGCAGTGAAGTCGAGAGCCTAAGCTCAGCCGCCCTTGACCTCGATCTTCTTGACCGGCTTCTGGGCTTCCGGCTTCTTGGGCAGCGTCACTTTGAGAACGCCGTTCTTGAAGCTCGCCTCGATCTTGTCGGCATCGACGGTCTCCGGAATCCGAACTGAGCGGGCGAACGAGCCATAGCGTCGCTCCCTGAGGTGGAAGTCCTCCTTCTTCTCGACTTTCTCCTCCTCGTTCTGCCCTTTGACCGTCAGCACGCCATTGGCGACGTTGACCTCGATGTTCTTCTCGTCGAGCCCCGGCATTTCGGCGGTCATCTCAAACGCCTTCTCCTGCTCGACGAGATCAATCGGCGGTTGGGCCACCCAGGAGTCCGGCTGCCAGAACGGCTCGAGATCGAACGCCGGTCGCCTGAGAGGCAGCCGGAACGGGTTCAAGGTGAAGTCGTCGAACAGCCGGTCGACCTCGCGGCGCAGGCTGTCGAACGGCCGCCACGCCTGCATCGCCGCACCGGCTGGGGCAGGCGGCGCGGGCTTCTTTTCGTTGGTGACAGGAACCTTGGTTTCAGCTTTCGCCATCTGCTCACTCCATGGCTGCGCTGGCTGATGCCCAGCTTGTTGAAATCCTATCCGATTGCGCCCGCCCCGCATTGACCGGGCGCAATCGGCGCGGTCGACCCAGCGATCAGCATCCGCGAAACTTGAGTTGATAGCGCCTGTTTGAGGCAAAAATTCACGACATCGGAGACGCTTGCCGGGGCGGCCCCGCGTCCGATTGCCGCTCCCTCTTGACGGCTCCGTGCATGCTTCCCAGCTTGATTAGCGCTCGAAGCGAGTGAGTGCCAAATACCGCCGAAAGGGAGGTGCGGCTTGAGGGAGGTGCGGCTTGAGAGCAGGAAGGAGGAGACAATGGCGTTGTTGATGGATCCGTTTGACGCGCTTGGGAGCTTTCAGCAGGCTCTGGACGCCTACCGGACGAGTGGCTGGCTCGATTCAAGCGTAAGCGGTGGCGGCGCTTATCCGCCGGTGAACGTTTTCAGAAAAGGCGACGATTTCATTATCATCGTCGAGCTTCCGGGGGTTAGGAAGTCCGACCTCGACGTGCAGGTGAAAGGCCGAACCATCCGGCTGGCCGGCGCGAAAACTGTGGGCTACCCGGACAAGTCGGCGCTGCACCGGCGCGAGCGGCTGGCCGGCCGGTTCGACCGGGCGATTACGATGCCGGTCGAGATCAATCCGGAAGGCGTCAAGGCTGAATACCGCCACGGCGTCCTGGCTTTGTTCCTGCCGCGCGCCGAAAGCGAAAAGCGGAAGTCGATCAAGGTGGCGTGACATGGCCGCACAACCCAGGACAAAGAGGGAAACCACCATGGCCGAGAAACAGGAATTAAGCGTGCGCGAGAAGAAAGAGTTGGTGGCGAAAGAGGAAAAGACCATTCCCGGGCGCTACTACGTACCCTACGCCGACATCTACGAAACCGACGATGAGCTTGCCGTCGTTCTCGAAATGCCAGGCGTCGAGAAGAAAGACCTCAATGTCGCGCTCGAGAACGACGTCTTGAGGGTCGACGGACAGATCGACTTCGCCAAGTACAAGGACATGGAGCCGGTCTATACCGAGTACAATGTCGGCCATTATGCGCGCTCGTTCACGCTGTCGAACAAGGTCGACCAGGAAAAGATCAGCGCCAATCTCGAAGACGGCGTGCTGACGCTGACCCTGCCCAAGGCCAGGCACGCCCAGCCGCGCAAGATCGCGATCGGGTGACTAGATGCGGCGGGCGCCGCCTTGCGCGGACAGCGAGGCGCCCGCTTCGCTTGAGCGCGGAGGTGACAAGGATGGGGCCGTAATCTTCGCGAAATGCGCGCGAGCAACGCCAGGTGCGCGAGTCCTGAGAAGGCGACCGTCTTTGGACCGTTTAGCCGCCGCCAGCGGGTTCCCGGAGCCTAACTCACCCCGGGTGGTTGCAGGACGAAAGACGGCTCCCCAGCGGAGATAGAAAGGCAGACTTCGGATCGAAAATAGGTTAATCTGTGGCAAAGTGGAGGCGGGGGCTTAATTCTCAGAGGTGATCAACAGGAAGCGATAAGGTGGTCAAAGCCCTAAGGGTCGTGCCGTGTCAAACGGAACGCTGCTCCCGATTTCGAAAGCAAGATAGCGCGCGCATCGAGCTTTGTATCTGCTGGGCGCGTCAGATCTGAAAATGGAGCGAAGCACAATGCATATTCGCAGATTATGTGTTGCTGTCATTGCAGCGCTCTCTGCAACTTTTGCCACGTCCGCTTTCGCGCAGGCCCCAATCGGCGACGCCTCTAGCGTGCAGAACGACGTGCAGGCGTCTCTCAACCGGAAGGCCCTGCCAATCTCGACCGGGGGCTCGGTGTTTCAGAACGAGCACTTGATCACGGGCGACGCGAGCCAGGCCACCCTCGTGTTTCTCGACAGCACGGATTTCTCCCTCGGCCCGACGTCGGAGGCAACGCTTGATCGCTTCATCTACAATCCGGACCGCGGCACTGGCCGTGTCCAAATCGAGGCCAATCGCGGCGTCTTCCGGTTTGTCACCGGCACGCAGGACAAGAAGGATTATGAGGTCGTCACCCCGAGCGGAACCATTCACGTCAAGGGCACCGAGTTCCAGCTTCTGGTAGACAAGGGCTACATCATCGTCGCCCTCGAGAGCGGCGCGCTGACCGTCACGACCAACAAGGGACGGGTCGTCGCTCTCGATCAGCCGGGGACGAGCCTCACCGTCCACACCAACGGCCGCGTCGAGGGCCCGAGACCGTTTTCCGGGACGATCACCAAATACGCCGATGCCCAGTTCCCCTATTTCGTCAGCGCGCTGCCGCCGGCAATCAATGTCGTTACAGATCTCACTAATTGGACGGGCTGCTATGTCGGCGCTCAGATCGGCGGGTCCGTCGGATCCGGAAGCTATGACAATACCTACAGCGATTCTTCTTCCCTAGCAGCGTCCTCGACTTCCCACGCCTCAAGCACGCGAGGCGGGTTTGCGGCCGGCGGACTGTCCGGATGCGGCTATCAACTGGGGCCCGTCGTCATCGGCGGGGAAGCCGAATACGGTTATGACGGCCAAAGCTCGAGTGAGACAATTTCTGGGGGGGAATATACGCAATATTATCTTGGGTATCCTCCACCTTGTACGGGTGGTACGGGTGGTTCGAGTGGATGTCATATGACATTACTGTCCAGACCTTCCGGCCCGGAGCATACGCTCAGCCAAGCCTTCAATGTTACGGGTGTTGGACGCGCCCGCGTCACGGTCGGATACGCCGTACTGCCCAACTTCTTGTTTTACGTCGCAGGCGGTTTGACGTTAGCGAGTACAAACACATCGCTGGGCGGAGCCGTCACAATGAGTAGTCGTTCCGTTTTATATTCAGGCTCGTTGATCTCGGCTTCCAACAACAAGCTCGTCAGCGGGGGAAACGCCGGCTTTGGCGGCGAATATGCCTTCACGCGCAACGTTACCGCACGGGTTGAATATATCTATGACCGCCTGAACCCAAGCTACAATTATGGCTTTGTCAGCACCGCCGTGACCGGCGCGAGCAAGACGAGCGTCAAAGCCAACGAGAACACGATCCGCGCCGCGCTGTTGTTCAAGTTTTGACGGCTCGCGGGTTCCCCAGGACTCATTCGGCTACGGCGAGCGGCCTCGCATCCCCTCCAGGCTAGACGAATCACGGCGCAAGGCTCCTGGCGACCCTGAAACCAATATCGGTATTGTGCTCTTCAGGCGGAAACTCGGCCCTGAACGCCGACCTGAGGAAGGGCGGTTTCGCCAGCCAGGACCCGCCACGCACGATATGTTCGTTGCAATCTCCGCCGGTCCACTCCGAGCCGTCCGTCGGGGCCTCGCCATAGTCCCGATGAGTGCAGTCCTGCACCCACTGCCATACGTCGCCCGCCATATCATACAGGCCGAAGGGATTGGGCGGGAACGATCCGACAGGCGAGGTCTCGACTTTGTCCCACTTGCTGCCGCACCCCACGCAATTCGCCTGTCCGGCACCGACATCATCGCCCGACGAATAGGCGGTCGTCGCGCCGGCGCGAGCGACATATTCCCATTCCGCCTCGGTTAGCAGGCGATACGGCTTGCCGGTCATCCTGCCGAGCCAGGCGACATATTGCTGGGCTTGAACCCAAGTCACATTGATCACCGGCTTTCTTTCGCGACCGTAGGTCGAGTCGTCGACGTCGGGACATCCACCGATCGAGACGCAAGCGTCCCAGTCGTCGAATGTCACGTCGAACTCGGACACGGCGAACGGTCTTGGAATCGCGACCCTGTGCTGCGGGCCCTCGTTCGCGAAGCGCCCGGGTTCCGTGTCGGGCGAGCCCATCATGAACTCCCCCGCCGGCGCGACGATCATGTCCGGACAGAACGCGTCCTTGGCGCATTCGCGGAAGCTATCGCCGGGCTTCAAGGCGCGCTCGGCGGCTGCGGCGAGCACGTAGGGCTGCACTTGGGCCGCGATGTAGGGCCGCACCACGGTGATCCAGTGAACGCCGTCCTTGAGATACGCCTCGTAATGCCAGGCGAGCGCGCCCGCGACGACAGAAAATGCGAGCGCGCCAAGGGCGGCTCTTGTCCCCCGCGTCCGCCGCTTCGCCACCGCCTCCGCGCTTGCGCACGCGGTCAGGTAATCCTGATCCGCCTGATCGAGGCCCGCCGCGATATCCGGTCGCCCGTTGAGTTTCTGCGCGGCCTGAAGCCTGGCCCCTTCGTGCGTGAGCCACGCGGCGCCTCTTTCGTACTTGTTCCAGTCCCGCGCCGCACGCTTCACATTGTCCATTACGATGAGAAGTTCCCGGTCGCCGACCAGCCAATTCCGAAGCTCATCCCACTGCCGAAGCAGGGTCTCATGGGCGGGCTCGATCGTGACCATCCGGTTATCGACTCCAGTCGCCGGGTCCCTGGCGTCCGCAATGTCCGTGGCCAGCAGCCGTTGGTCGATTAGCAATTCAACCAGCCGCTGCGACTCCGCAGGAATTTCCCCCATCCGCGCGACCCGGCGGCGCGGCGCGCCGCTGTCCGGATCGACGCCCGCAATCCAGGGGATCAAGCCACGTCTCAGAAGCGCCAGACGCTCGGTTGTGTCTCTCGGGATTGAGGAATCCGCGTCGGCGGCCTTGAAAGCGCGCTTCACCGCGGCCTCGATCGAGCCGTGAATGCCGCCGCCTTCAAGATAGTGGGAAAGCTTCAGATCGCCGCCCGAGCCGTAATCGACGTACAGACGCTCGAGCGTGAAAGCCAGCAGCGGAAGCGCGTCCTTGTTGCTCCCGTCCTCGATATCGGCGAGCAAACGCTCGACGAGGCTCGCCTCGATCTTGAACGCGCGCGGGGTTCCGGCGAGGCGTCTCGGCGGTCCGTTGATGACTTCGATGTAGGATCCCTTGGGCATCGGCGACAGGCTGAGGGTCTGGAGTCGAACGCCCTGCAATTCCTCGGAAAGTTGCAGGCGTTCATAAGCATCCGAGCGGATCGTGATAATCGCTGCGGCTGCCGGCGCCTCCGACGTCAGCAAGTCTTTTAGCAGCGCCAGGAATGTTTTGGCCTCGTCTTGCCCTTCGGCGTGGAACAGCTCCTCGCCCTGATCGATCGGGAAGACGAGCATGACGGGCTTTGACTGGATGTCGTCTGCTTCTTGTTTCGTCGCGCGTGGCGTCGCACCGTCAACCAGCATTTGGAGCAGTGGGCGAAGCCGGTCGGCGCCGCCGTCGATGGCCTTTTTGATGTCGGCGCGCGCCTTTCTGAGCCCTTGACCCAGGCATGCTTCTTCGAGCGCAACGAGCAAGCCTGATTCGCCTGACTCGTTCGACTGATTTGAGAGGACAGAGCGGCCAGGCCGGATGACCCGCAACGGCAGGAAGTGTCGGTCGTCTCGGAGAAGACGCGGAAGAAGGCCTGCCCGCAAGAACGACGACTTGCCCGCGCCCGAGGCTCCAAGGATGACGAGCAGCCGCGGCGGAGCGCCTTCGCGCATCGCCCGCAATTGGCCGAGCGCCTCGCCGATCGGCGCATTGCGTCCGAAGAAGACGCCGGCGTCGTCTGCTTCCAGCGGCCGGAGACCGCGATATGGCGGCCGGTTCGGATCGTTGGGCGGAGGCCATTCGAAATAGTCGGCGGCGACGCCGTGGCGAATAAGCCCGGCTTTGAGGGCGCGCAAGCCGTCCGCCGAAAAGGCGACTTCTACAGCGCTCTCGCTTCCTGGCGGCTTGACCACAAATTTGACCGAACGCAACCCGGCCGTGAGATCGACGAGGTGATAGTCGGCCCTCATTTCGATCGGCAGTTTTGCGATTGGCGTCTCTTGGACAACGACCGGTAGAATTGCTTTCGGACTGCGTCCGTGTTTGGTCAGCAAGAACTCCGCTTTCCCCCAGCTCGACGCGACCCAGTCGGGGGAAATCAGAACGACGACGAGCTCGCAACCAGCTATCGCCCCAGGCAGAACGGTCTGCCAGGCATCTCCCGCAGCGAGGCCCTGCTCCGGATCGACATCAAGAAAAACGTCGTCCCAGCCTTGCGCCTTCATCCAGTCCCGGATGGCGATCGCCTCGGCATTGTTGACGCTCGAATGACTTAGAAAAATTCGCGCCATAGGCAGGGCCTTCCTAAACGGCCATGCACGACAGCCTACCCGCACTACTCTCCGCCGTGGCCTCACAAACTACGGAGAGACCGCGGTCTTCGTAGTGATGACCGTCACATCCCGCATTCACGGCGTAAACTAGACGGCGTCGGCGGTTTTGATCCAGAGCCTTGTCGCGTCAATACACAGATGGCGGGGAACGCTTCGGGCGGTTAATCAAATTCCAAACCTTCCCCGGTGGGCATAAGGTTGTCGCCCTAAGCGCCGGTCTCCTCGCCCGGCCCATCGGGTCATGACTCTGGGACGCCCTCACGTGAGCAGCGACTTGATCCGTTCCGCGTCCTTCGGCGTCGCCGGGTTGTAGACCACCATGGTGAGGTCCGTCCGGCCGTCGACGGAAAAGGCCGAATATTCGATGGCGAGCGGGCCGAGCGTCGGGTGCTTGATGTGCTTGACCGCTTCGCCGTGGTGGCCGCGAACGTCATTGTCGCGCCACATCGCCCTGAACTCCGGGCTCAGACGGCAGAGCTCGTCGATGAGAGGTTCAACCTCCGCCGCGGCACCCGCTCGGGCCGCGTCCGCCCTGAACGCGCCGAGCACGAACCGCGCCACGCTCTCCTAGTCGTATTGCGAGGCCCGGGCGCGCGGATCGAGGAAGAAGTAGCGCAGGATGTTGCGCTGTTCCGGCGGCGTCGATCCATAATCTCCGAATATCACCGTCGCCGCCCGGTTCCACGCCACGACGTCCCAAATCGCGGTTCTGATCACGGCGGGGCACGGGTCGAGCGCTTCGAGGACGCTTGCAGCCGCGGCGTGACAGCACCGGACGCATGGTAGCGAGCCTCGGGCGGCCGGCCGAGGCCGACCAGGAAGAGGTGCTCGCGCTCGACGTCGGTGAGCATGAGCGCGGTGGCGATCCGGTCGAGCACGTCGGCCGACGGCGCGCCGCCTCGCCCCTGCTCGAGCCAAGTGTACCACGTGGGGCTGATGTTGGCGCGCTGCGCCACTTCCTCGCGGCGCAGGCCGGGCGTGCGGCGGCGCTCGGGAGAAAAGCCAAACGACGCCGGGTCGAGCTTGGTGCGGCGGTCCTTCAGGTAGAGGCCGAGCCGGTTTTCGGGCGTGACGCGCGCATCCATCCTGTTAGCCGTTATAATACGATAACATCACTACTTTACTACAATACTAGCTAAGCAGCCAACCAGCGCCTGCGGCGCGCCATTATGGATGAAAAAGGTGGCGGCGCGGGCCGGTTTGTCGGAGCCTCGCGACGGGCGATCGTGTTGAGGCTGACATCTCTGCGGTGGCTC
>Ga0335073_10009912_pt1 | contig 13374 bp, 12 predicted proteins | sample Lox_Sample_22_FD_207093 | JGI IMG/M metagenome (GOLD analysis project Ga0335073, IMG submission 207093) | Soil microbial communities from Loxahatchee National Wildlife Refuge, Florida, United States - Lox_Sample_2.2 | ecosystem: Environmental > Terrestrial > Soil > Wetlands | place: USA...
ATGTGATTGCGATGCTGACTGCGGGAGGCTTTCCCGTAGAGGATGCCGTGAGCCTGGTGGTTCCGCTGGACGAAGCGGGCGCGGCGCTGGTGCGCTGGTGCGCCAACCCCATGTCGATGCGGAAGATCCTGGTGACGATCGACGGAGAAAGCCGATGACGGAGCGGGTGAAGCTGCTGCTGCGAGATTTCTCGGATTTTGAGAGGGCGCTGGCGGCAGAAATCGAAGCGTTTCATGCGGCGCAGTCAGAGATTCGCCTCGACGCGGAAGTGGTGGGGATCCACGAACTGTACGATGGGCTGTTTCGTCACGGTGGGCTGCGCGACGGGCGGTGGGACCTGACGCTGCTGGTGACAGACTGGCTGGCGGAGGCGATGGAGGAGGGACTGCTCGAGGACCTGACGCCGTGGATGCGCGCAAAGCCGCTGCAGGAGTGGCCCGATGGGTGGGCGCGGTCGCTGACCGAGCCGGTTTGTTTTGGCGACGCGGTGAGCTCGCTGCCGTGGCACGACGGACCAGAGTGTTTGATCTATCGGCGGGACTGGTTTGAGGATGCGAGGGAGCGGGCTGCGTTTCGTAATCGTTTCGGATACGATCTGGCGCCGCCACGAACCTGGCAGGAATTCGCCGATGTCGCGCGTTTCTTTACGCGGCCCGACCGGGGCAGATTCGGCACGCTGTTTGCGGCATATCCTGACGGGCACAACACGCTGTATGACTTCGTGCTGCAGGTGTGGAGCCGCGGCGGAGGGCTGGTGGATGCCGCGGGACGAGCTTGCGTGGACAGCCCTGAGGCGGTGGCGGCGCTGGACTATTATCGGGCGGTGGTGCGGGACTCAGCGATGTGCCATCCGGATTCGGTGCGGATGAATTCGATCGAGTCCGGCGATGTGTTCATGGCGGGCAGCATCGCGCTGATGGTGAACTGGTTCGGTTTCGCGGCGCGCAGCGAGGGGGCGGGGTCGCCACTGCAGGGAAAGGTGGCGATTGGGCCGATTCCGGTCGATCCGGAGCGGAGGCCCGTCTCGCTGTCGGTGTTCTGGACGCTGGGGATGGCGCGGGGAAGCCGCAACAAAGAGGCGGCCTGGGAATTTATGCGCTTCGTGGCGCGGCCGGACATGGACCTGGCACGCATCGAGCACGGTACGGTGGGAGTGCGGCTTTCGACCTGGCGCGATGCAGTCTTGCAGCAGCGCGTGCCGTGCTATGCGCAGATCGAGGCGATTTCGCTGGGTGCGAAGCGACTGCCGCGGTCGCGCAGCTTACCTGCCTTTGCAGAGATTGTGGACGCGATTGTGGTGGAGGCCCTGACCACCGAAGATTCCTCGGCGAAGATTTTGCGCCGGGCGCAGGCGAAGGTGGTGGAGCGGGGGATCGAGTTCGCATGAAAGGCGCGCGGAATCGGGGTTGCGCTTAGCGCAATGTGTTCTCCAATTGCGGCAACAGCGCGCGGAAGGCTCGGCCGCGATGGCTGAGGGTGTGCTTCTCTTCGAGCGAGACTTCGGCCATGGTGCGGTGGAGAGCGGGCAGGAAAAAGAGCGGATCGTAACCGAAACCGCCGGTGCCGCGGGGCGCGGTGAGAATTTCGCCCTCAACGCGACCGTCCGCTGTGACAAGCACCTCGCCCCCTTGTGCCAGGGCGAGGACGCAGTGGTACCGAGCGGTGCGCTGAGCCTTGTCGGTCATGCGGTCGAGGAGATACAGGTTATTACGCTCATCCGTGGTCAGAGTTCTCGAAGCACTGGGCGGAACGTAGCCCGCGTCCTGCGCGTAGCGGGCAGAACGGACGCCAGGCTCTCCCTGAAGGGCGTCAACTTCGAGGCCGGAGTCGTCGGCGAGAACGAGGCCGGCGGTGAAGCGGCTGTAGTACGCGGCCTTCAGGCGCGCGTTGCCTTCGAAGGTGGGCTGATCCTCTTCGGGAGCGGGGATAGCGCGCGGATTGGGCAGCGGCTCGATGCGGATGCCGCTGTCGGCAGCGGCGATGGAGAAGTCGCGCAGCTTGCCGGGATTGGTGGTCGCAGCGTAAAGGGTGAGCGTCACAGGTTCAGTCTATTTGGGGTTTTGCGGGAGACTGTGGCGCGCGAGGTCGGCTTGTAGTGGGCAGCCTTCGCAGCGCGCGACGTGGCCGCAGTGCAGTTTGCCGATTTGGACGACGAGGGCGTGGAATTCGTTGTAATGGCGGGCGAGTTCTACGGGATTTTCAGACGTAGTCTCCGAGGCGAAGGCCTGTTCGGCGAGGGCACGGATTTCGACATACTTCGATTTTTCGGGAATGAGGCTGTGTCGGACTGCGATGCGGCGGAGGTACTCGTCGACGACCATGGCGGGCACGTGCAGCGCGTACAGCAGGATGGTATCGGCGGTTTCAGGACCCACGCCGGGCAGGGTGAGGAGTTGAGCGCGGACGGCTGCTGAGTCGGCGCACGCGGCCTGCCGCAGGGCTTCCATGGTGCCGTCGTAATTCGCGTCCAGGAAGGCGACAAAGGCCTTCAGCGCGGCGGCTTTGCGGAGCATGAAGCCGGAGGGCCGGATCAGCCGGCGTAGTTCGTCATCCGCGATCGCACGCAGGCTCGTGACGGAGAGGACTCCGCGGGCAGCGAGGTTGGCGATCGAGCGTTCGACTGATTTCCACGCGGTGTTCTGGGTGAGGTAGGCGCCGATGACGACTTCGAAGGCGGATTGTGCCGGCCACCACTGCTGCGGGCCGTAGAGTGCCACAAGGCGGTCATACATCGCGCGCATGCGGCGCGCGGTCTGCGTCGGCGCAGCGGATTGCGATTGCGTTACCCTGCGCCGCTTTGGGTTCAGGACCATCGATTCAATCTTAATTTCCCATGACAGTGGAATCGCGCGGGTGGGCCACGCGCTCTTATGATGAGGAGCGACAGGAGAAGCAATGGACTATGTGAATCTTGGCAACACGGGCTTGAAGGTTTCGCGCATTTGCCTGGGGTGCATGACCTACGGCGCGCCTGCAATTGGCGAGTTGAAGCCAGGATGGCAGGCATGGGCGCTCGATGAGGAGCAGAGCCAGCCCTTCCTGCGGCAGGCGCTCGACCTGGGCATCAACTTTTTCGACACTGCCAATGTGTATTCCAACGGGGCGAGCGAGGAGGTGCTGGGGCGGTTCCTGAAGAAGAACGTCCGGCGCGAAAACGTCGTGGTGGCGACAAAGGTGTTCGGCGCTATGCGCGATGAGCCCAATGGGCGGGGGTTGTCGCGGAAGTCGATTTTTTTCGAGCTGGACGCAAGTTTGCGGCGGCTGGAGATGGACTACGTGGATCTGTACCAGATTCATCGCTGGGATCATGAGACGCCGATCGAAGAGACGCTGGAGGCGCTGCACGACGTTGTGAAAGCGGGGAAAGTGCGGTATATCGGAGCCTCGTCGATGTACGCCTGGCAGTTTGCGAAGGCGCTGGCTCTGGCGGAGCGGCACGGGTGGACGCGCTTCGTCTCGATGCAGAACCACTACAACCTGCTCTATCGCGAAGAGGAAAGGGAGATGCTGCCGCTGTGCCGTGCGGAGGGGATCGGGGTGATTCCGTGGAGCCCGCTGGCGCGGGGGCGGCTGACGCGAGCCTGGCAAAGCGAGACGACGAAGCGCTCGGAGACGGATCGGTTTGGGAACTGGATGTACGGGCAGACAGAAGAAGCGGATCGCGCGGTGGTGGATCGCCTGACGGAGATGGCGAAGCAACGAGGCGTGGGCATGGCAACCCTGGCGCTCGCCTGGATGCTCGGGCGGCCAGGGGTGACGGCGCCGATTGTGGGGGCGAGCAAACTGCATCATCTCGAGGATGCAGTAGCGGCGCTTGCGGTAAAGCTGGCGGCCGAGGATGTGGCGCGTCTGGAGGAGCCCTATGTACCACATCCGGTGCTGGGGTTCAGCTGAGCCGGCCGATCAGGTGGACGATCCCTTTACGGGCCTGCGAGCATCGGGGAGTAGGGGGAGTCCGGTTGAAACGCCATCAATGCCGAGGCTGTGTCGGCAGAACGCTGATGCGCGGCAGGACGATGATGTCGACACGGCGGTTCTGGCTGCGGCCTTCGGCTGTGTCGTTCGAAGCGACAGGGTGGAACTCGGCGTAGCCAGCGGCAGAGAGGCGCGCGGGCCCGACGCCGTGATCGACGATGAGCCATTTGGCGAGGTTGGTGGCGCGCGCCGTGGAGAGTTCCCAGTTGGAAGCAAACTGCGCGGTGTGGATGGGGACGTTGTCGGTGTGCCCCTCGATGCGCAGATCGTAGGGGATGGCGGCGAGAGTGGCGGCGATGCGATCGAGGGCGGCCTGCGACTGCGCATGCGGGATGGCTGCGCCCGAGTCGTAGAAACCGGCTTCCCGCAGTGAAATGACCAGGCCGTCGCGTCCGAGGCGCAGGGCCACGACGTGCTGCGCCAGCTGGTTCGAGAGCAGACCGGTGAGTCGAGCCTGAAGGCGCGCGAGGTCCTGCTGCACTGCGGGCGAAGCAGAGAGATCGTCACCGAGGACCACATTCACGGGCGCGGCGGGCTCCTGAGAGTCGGCCAGCGAGCCGGAGGTCCTGGTAGAGGGGACGGACGAAGGGAAGAGGCCAAGGGCCTGAAAGGCTGCCTGGATGGAGTGCGCGACCTGGCTCTGCTTGCGCTGATCGGCGCGGGAGCTGGCGAAGAGGACGACGAAGAAGGCAAAGAGCAGCGTGATGAAATCGGCGTAGGAGACAAGCCAGCGATCGTGACTGGCATGGTGCTCGGCGGATTTGCGTTTCGCGCGGGGAGGAATCATCGGCGCTTCTCCGGCCCGGCTTTGGGACCTTGCCGCGGCGCAGCGCCGCGGAAGCTGGCCAGCTTGATCTCGATCATGCGCGGGTTCATTCCTTCGACGATGGAGATGACGCCTTCGAGGGCCATTTCGCGCAGGCGCTGATCGTCGCGGGTGCGCTGGCGCAGCTTGCCGGCCGCGGGCAGGAAAAAGACGTTGGCGGAGCCGACGCCGTAAATCGTGGCGACGAAGGCGACGGCGATGCCACGGCCTACCTGGTCCATGTGGTCGAGGTGCTGCATCACCTGGATGAGGCCGATGACGGCGCCGATGATGCCGATGGTCGGGGAGAATCCGCCGGCGGACTCGAAGACGGCCGGGATGCGGGCTTCGTTCTCGGTGACGTTTTCAATCTGGACTTCCATGATGCGGCGCAGCTCGGCCGGCTCGGTGCCGTCGACGGCGAGCATGAGCGACTGGCGCAGGAAGGGATCGGTGACCTGGGAGAGTTCCTGATCGAGGGAGACAATGCCGTTGCGCCGGGCTTTGTTGGCGAAGGAGACGATCTGGCGGAGCATCGCCTCGCCGCCGTCGGAGCGGTGAAGGAAGACGCGCACCAGGCGCTGACCCGCCGCGAGGACGGTCTTCAGAGGAAACTGCAGCATTACGGCTCCGAGCGTGCCGCCGAAGACGATCATGGCGGCGGTGGGCTGAGCGACCTGGCCGATGCGGCCGCCTTCGAGCAGGAGGCCGGCCAGAATGCCGGCAATGGCGAGGAGAAGACCGCCGAGGCTGCCCGCGTCCATGGGTTATTCCTGCGCGTCGCCGGGGTTTTCAGCGCGGCGAGGCTGCGAGTCGACCGGGCGCGCGGCCCCGGAGGCCGGAGTCCAGGCCAGGGACTGGAGGCGGCCTGCGGCCTCCGCGAAGACGCGGGCGCGATAAGCGATGGTGCGGTCCACGACGTCTTCGCAGGCTTCGAGGACGACGATTTTTTCGCCGTTGACGAGAGTGAGCACGGTGTCCGGCGAAGACTCGACATATTTGATGAGGTCGCTGTTGACGACCAGAGGGTTTCCATTGAGGCGCGTGAGATGAATCATGGCCCGGCGACTCCCGCGCCGTTGCATGGTTTATCGGCGGGCGGGGAGCGAGGGTGAATGGGCGCGTCCCGCGGCGGTGCGGGGCGGGGGCGCGCACGCAGCGTGCCAAAGAAAGGGCGGTGAGTCATGCGCCGCGGAGGAGCGCCGATGAAGGGGGTGAGTTCAAACGGTTCCCGGGAGTCGCGGAAGGACAGGCGCTCCGTTCAGGAACCCAAAATTCAGTACAGGAGAAAAGTTATGGCATTGGGAGTCCTGAACAACATTTCGGCTGTGTATGCCGAAAATAACCTGAACCAGACGCAGGCCGGGCTGCAGAAGACGCTGACCCAGCTCTCTTCCGGATCGCGCATCAACTCCGGTGCGGATGACGCCGCCGGCCTTTCGCTGGCGAACGGGCTCGAAGCGTCTTCGTCGGCTCTGACCCAGTCGGCGTCGAACGCTTCCGAGGGCGTCGATTTCCTGCAGGTTGCCGACGGAGCGCTGTCGCAGGTGACCAACCTGCTGAACCGTGCCGTTACCCTGGCCACGGAAGCCTCCAACGGCGTGCTGAACACCAGCCAGGACACGGCAGCGGACGCGGAGTATCAGAACATCCTGACGGAGATCGGCAACATCGACACCAACACGGAATACAACGGCATCAACGTCTTCTCGACGGCCGCCAGCATCTTCACCTCCGATGGCACCACCAATCAGACCGATTCCGCCACGGCGCTGGGCAGCGTGGTGACCGCTGCGGGCCTGGCGGGTACCTCCCTGACCAGCACAACCAACGCACAGGCCGCCCTGACGAAGATCACGACGGCCATCGGTTCCATCGCCAGCGAGCGGGGCACAGCGGGCGCATCGATCAACACGCTGCAGGCGGTGTCGAGTGTGATGAACACCGAGGCGACGAATACCCTCTCGGCCGAGAACGATGTGACCGCGACAGACTATGGTCAGGCCTCCTCGGACTTGTCGAAGTACGAGATCCTGATGCAAACCGGCATCAGCGCACTGGCGCAGGCCAACAGCACGCAGCAGCTGGTGACGAAACTGCTCCAGTGACCCTCACGCTCAACCGCCTGACGGGGAGCCTCGGCTCCCCGTCCTTTCTTAGTCCCCTTTAATCGTGGGCCTTCCGGCCCGGCGACAGGACTGCACCGGAACCGACCGGCATAACGTTCTGCCGGGAAAGCGACGATAACAGGGATATGGGAAGCGTCGGCATATCGTTCGGATCGCCCACCAGCGGCCAGGGGTTCGATGTCGCAACTACGGTCAGTCAGATTGTGGCGAATCTTCAGGCCACCGAGACGCCGTGGCAGAATCAGCTGACGTCACTGCAGTCGCAGGATACAGCCCTCAGCGGCATCGGCACGGACCTGAGCAGCCTCTCCACGGCGCTCCAGTCGCTGACCGACTTCGAGGGCACGCTGACCGAAAAGGAGGGGTCGAGTTCGGACACCTCGGTTCTGCAGCTGACCGGGGCCGACAACACCGCGGTGGCGGGCAGTCATACGGTTGTAGTCAGCCAGCTCGCACAGACCTCTTCGTACTACAGCGACGATATCGGCGCCAGCGACATTCTGAGCGGCAGCCTGACCATCAACGGCCAGACCGTCACGATCTCCGACGGGACGGCGCAGGACGGCAGCGGCAACACGATCCCGCAGAACAACACGCTCGCGACTCTGGTGTCGTACATCAACTCCGGCGATTACGGCGTAACCGCCCAGGTGACGACGGACTCCGACGGGGAGCGGCTGGACCTGATCAGCAACACCAGCGGCGCGAGCGGGAGCATCACCGTCGACGCCGGCAATCTGACCGACACCACCACCGCGGCGGACAATCCCGTCACCTTTACGGGGCAGGCGGGGCTCGACGCCTCGATGACCGTCGACGGCATTCCGATGACCAGCGCCTCGAACACCGTGACGGCAGCGATCCCGGGGGTCACCTTCCAGCTGCTGAGCGCGGCGCCGGACGAATCGGTGCAGGTGGAGATTACGAACAACAACAGCGACGTGGAGACGGCGGTGAGCAACTTCGTCACCGCTTACAACGCCGTGGTCAAGGACCTGAACACGCAGGAGGGCGACGACTCCTCCGGCAATGCCGAGCCGCTGTACGGCAGCCCCACAATTGCGCTGTTGCAGGAGCAGCTCCAGCAGGCTCTGAACTTCACGCAGTCCTCCGGAGCCGTCACCTCCCTGACGCAACTGGGCGTCACTGCCAGCAGCAGCGACGACGGCACGCTGACGATGGACTCCGCCACCCTGGACAGCATGCTGAACAGCAATTATCAGGATGTGGTGAATTTCTTTCAGCCCAGCGGCAGCTTCACCTCGTTCGGGGGGAATCTAACGACGGTGATCGACAACCTCACCAACACAGCGCCCTACGGCGCCATCTATCTTGCGCTCCAGCAGAATTCCGGCGAGGAGTCCCAGCTGAATACCAACATCACCGGCGAGAACAGCGTCATCAGCGCCGAACAGACGCAGCTGACCACGGAACTGAACGAGGCCAATTACACGCTGCAGGAGATTCCCTCGCAGCTGCAGGAAGTGAACGAGATGTACAGCGCCATCTCGGGTTACAACGAAAACAGCAACGGGTGACCGGCGCGGCCGTTGTGGAGGAGCATGAACTACCAGCAGCGGGCCGTCGCGGGGATGAACCCGGTGGAGTTGATCGTCGCGCTCTATGACGGGATGGTGCGCTTTCTCCATCAGGCGATGGGCGCGATCGAACGGCGCCAGGAGCGCGAGCGGAGGATAGCGATCGGCCGGGTGCTGCAGATCCTGATGCACCTGCAGTCGCGGCTGCGCATGGACGTCGGGGGAAATTCGGCGAAGGCGCTCTCAGAGTTTTACGCGTCGATTTTTGCTCTGTGCCTGGAGGGATCGCGGCTGGGGTCGCCCGAGCGGCTGAAGGAAGCGATCGGCTGCATCCGCGACGTGCGCGAAGCGTGGAACGTAGCGGCGCACGATCCTGAAGTGCTGCGCCGGTTGGGTGGTGGCGAAGCGGCGGGCGAGGCGAGAATGTCGCCTCCTGTGGCGCCCGCAGGGGCCGGAGCGGCGAGTTCGAACTGGACCGCCTAGCCTGTGACAGCGAGCTCCTCTTCGAGCAGTTGTTTCTGATAGAGGCTGGCGTAATAGCCGTCGCGTTCCAACAGCTCTTCATGGGTCCCGAGCTCGACGATGAGGCCACGGAGCATGACCGCAATGCGATCAGCGTGGCGCACGGTGGAGACGCGGTGCGAGATGAGGATGGTGGTGCGCCCAGCCATGACGCCGCGCAGTTCCTCAAGGATGCGTTCCTCGGTCCAGGTGTCGACGCTGGCCAGGGCGTCGTCGAGGATAAGGATGCGGGGATTGCGGAGGATGGCGCGGGCCAGAGCGGTGCGCTGTTTTTGGCCGCCGGAAAGGGTGAGGCCGCGTTCCCCGACGAGGGTTTCAAAAGCGTTAGGAAAGAACTCGAATTCATCGCGGATATGAGCGGCCTGGGCGGCGCGTGCGATCTCGGACCCGGACGCGCTCTCCACGCCAAAAGCAATGTTGTCGCGGATGGAGGTGCTGAACAGGAAGGTCTCCTGCGGAACGAAGCCCACGGCGGAGCGCAGGCTGTCGAGGGCATAGTCGCGCACGGGCCGGCCATCGACGAGAACGGAACCGGGTGGGGCATCGTAGAGGCGCGGGACGAGGCTGACCAGCGTGGATTTGCCCGAGCCTGTCGGCCCGACGAGGGCCAGGCTGGAGCCAGCGGGGATAGCGAGCGAGATGCCGTGGAGGACCTCAACGTCGTTCCCCTTTTCTGCGGGATAGGCGAAGTGGAGGTCGCGAAATTCGATGGCCCCCTGGATTTCCAACTGTCCGGGGGCGATGACGGCGGCGCGGTCGTCGATGGTGGGCTCTGCAGTGAGCAGTTCGTGAATGCGGACAACGGAGGCAGTGCCGCGTTCGAAGAGATTGACCACGTAGCCCAGTGCGATGATAGGCCACATGAGCATGAGCATGTAGGTGGTGAACGCGACGAACTGGCCGATGGTGATGCGGTGTTCGAGCACCTGGTGGCCGCCGACAAGCATGGAAATGACCATGGCAAGGCCAAGCATGAACTCCAGCGTGGGCCAGAGCATTCCCATGAGGCGGACGAGACGGAGAGCGCGGCGGATGTACTCCTGGTTAGAGCGCTCGAAGGCCTTGATCTGCGCTTCCTCCTGGGCGAAAGCGCGGACCAGGCGGGCGCCGGAGAAGTTCTCCTGGGCCTGTGCGGAGATATCGGAGAACATGGCCTGAATACGCTCGAAGCGCTCGTGAATCCTGCGGCCCATGAACTGAATAAGGACACTGGCGAGCGGCATTGGGGCCAGTGCGGTGAGCGTCAGGACCGGGCTGATGCGCAGCAGAAAGTAGAGAGCGCCGGCGAAGAAGAGCACCGTATTCGCGGTGTACATGATGGCCGGACCGAGCAGCATGCGCACGGCTGCGAGGTCGTTGGTCATGCGCGCCATGATGTCGCCGGTACGATGTTCCTGGTAGTACGAGGCGGATTGCTTCTCAAGCTGGCTGAAGAGATCGTTGCGCAGATCGTACTCGATGTCGCGAGAGATACCGATGATGATCCAGCGCATGTAGAAGAGCAGAACGCCGTGTGCAACGGTGATGCCGATGACCAGCGCGGCGTAGCTGAGGATCTTGTCCCAGGTGACGCGAATGGACAAGTCCTGGATTGCCAATCCGATGAGGCGGGGAAACTGCACCCAGATGGCGTTGGCCAGAATTGTGCAAACACAGCCCCACAGGTAGCCACGCCAGTAGCGGCGCATGTAGGGAAGCAGCGGCTTGAGATTGGCGAACACGTTGCGTTGCTCCCAATTAAGTTGAGGATCGCAGCAGCAGCCACGCGCCGGCCAGCCCGAAGAGAAAATCGGGAGACCAGGCCGCAAGAATGGCGGGTAGCCAGCTGACATTACCCATGTTTTCAAAGAAGGCAGAGATTACGTAATAGGTGATGGCCACGCCAATGGCCACGGCGATGCCCGACAGCGAGCCGCGCTTACCCATGGACAGCGCGAACGGGATGGCCAGCACGCCCATGACGAGGGTGATGAGGGGATAAGCCAGCTTGTGGTTCAGCTGGACGCGCAGGGGGACGGTGTTGAATCCACTCTGACGCAGCGAGTGGATATAGCGGGCCAGCTCGCTGAAGCTCATTTCGGAAGACGGGCGCACTTCGCGGGTGAAGTACGACGGGGCTTCGTGAATCTCCGGGAAGGTACTGACCGAGAAGGTGCGGTAACCGAGGATGTCCGGCCCGTTGAACGTGCGCTCCCAGCCATCCTCAAATATCCAGCTGTGCAGGTTGGGCTGCCACTGGGCGGCCGTAGCGGAAATGCGCTTCGTCAGCGCGAACGTGCCGGGATCGAACTCGAAAATGGAGATATTGCCGAAGGTGTCGATGTCCGGATCGAAGTACTCGTAGTAAAAGATGGTGCTGGGCTGGCCGGGGCGCTGCTCGCCGAAGATCCACTTGCGTCCCGGGTGCTCGAAAGTCTCGGCTGGCTTGCCCTTGATGACGTTGCGCAGCGCCTCCTGGCGGCGGTTGGCCTGGGGAAGATAGAGCTCATCAAAGATGAAAAGAGAGACGGACAGGACGGCCGCTATGGCCAGCACCGGCACCGCGATGCGATAGAGGCTGATGCCGGTGGCCTTCATCGCGGTCAGCTCGCTGTTGCGGTTCATGATGCCGAAGACCACGAGCACGCCGATGAGCACGCTGAGCGGCGTGATGAGGTAGATCATGCTGGGCGTAAGGTCGATGAGGTATTCGCCCACCGTGACCAGCGGAGTCTGATTGCGGATGATGTCGCCGAGCAGCTCAAAGAAGGTAAAGACCAGCATGAGCATGACAAACGTGATGAGCACCATCGCAAACGTGACGAGAAACTCGCGCAGCACGTATTCGTCGAGGATGAGCGGAAAGCGCCCGCGGGTGTCGCGCCTGCGGACGGAAAACCGCAGGGCCCCGGCCGGAGCGGCGGACCGATCGGCACGCAGGCGCAGCCAGTTGCCGAGAGAGCTGAGCGCCGACAGCGCCGCGCCGCCGGTGGACATCTGGCGCAGCAGAACGATGCCGCAGACGGCAAACAGGACGTTGGCTTCCCAAACGCCGGCGAAGGCCGGAATCTTGCCCTGGCGGGCGAGAGCGGTTCCGGTGGATGAGAGGAAATAATAGGCAAAAACCAGGGCAATGGTGATGACGAAGCCCGCGCTCTTGCCGCCGCGCCGTGAGGAAATGCCGAGAGGCACCCCGACAAGCATGAGGACCAGGCAGGCCGCCGGATAGGCAAGGCGCTTCTGAAACTCGATTTGGAAAATGCGCCCATTCCTGCCGTGAGTGTGAGAGAGCAGTTCACGGTTGCCCATGGCGAGCATGGGTGTGTCGCTCTTGCCCAGATGAACATCTTCCTGACCACTGGTCTGCAGGGGCAGGTCGGTTTGGGCGAAGGTGGAGACCGTATAGTCATTGGGCTGGCCGGCGACTGTGGAGTGCTCTGTGCCGTTGCGCAGCCGCATGGTGATCGTCTGGTTGGGGCCGTTAACCACGGTGGCGCGATCGGCCGTGGTGATTTTGGGTGCGTCGGGATCGCTGACGTCAGCGAGAAAGATCTGCCGCCAGTTCGCCGCGCCCTGACCGGCGCGCACGTCTTCGACGTAGAGCACGTAGTTCTTGAAGTCCTCGTAAAAGACGCGGGGCTGCACTTCGTAGGAGGCCTGGGCGTTGGCCAGAGAATCCTCCTGGCGAATCATGGCGGCGGTGGCCCTGGGCGCAAAGTACATGGTGTTGGCGAGGCTCACGATCCAGCAGGCGACGGCGATCATGCCGACGACGCGGACGAAGCTCCAGACGCCGATGCCAGAGGCGCGCATGGCAGTGACTTCGCTGTCCGCAGCAAGACGGCTGAGCCCAAGGAGGATGCCCACGAGTACCGCCATCGGAATGGTGACGGTCAGCATGTCCGGCAGCATGAAGAGGATGATTTTGAGGACCGAGCCGAGCGAAGCGCTGTTGCGAACGAGGAGATCGAGCAGAGCGGGCAGATAGCGGATAAAGAGTACGAAGGTGAAGATGGCGCCGCCAATGAAAGCGTGCGACAAAACCTCTTTCAGAATGTAACGGGTGAGAATCCGCACAGTTGAGCTTCCACCTCCAGTTTACCGTGGGGCGAAGCTGCGCAGGCGGAGGCTGTTGGCGAGGACACTGACCGAGCTCAACGCCATGGCCGCACTGGCGATGGCGGGACTGAGCAGGATTCCGAAGGCGGGATAGAGTGCCCCCGCAGCGACAGGGATGCCTATCAGGTTGTAGCCGAAGGCCCAGCCAAGGTTCTGACGCATAATGCGCAGCGAGCGACGCGCCAGCAGAACGGCGTCGAGGATCTGACGCGGCTCGCCGTGCAGCAGAATCGCGTCGCCGGCTTCGCGGGCAAGATCGGCGCCCGTCCCCATGGCGAGTCCGGCGTCAGACTGGGAGATGGCCGCG
>Ga0335073_10009914_pt1 | contig 13372 bp, 8 predicted proteins | sample Lox_Sample_22_FD_207093 | JGI IMG/M metagenome (GOLD analysis project Ga0335073, IMG submission 207093) | Soil microbial communities from Loxahatchee National Wildlife Refuge, Florida, United States - Lox_Sample_2.2 | ecosystem: Environmental > Terrestrial > Soil > Wetlands | place: USA: Florida...
CCCACCGAAACTTCTCGCAGCCACCCCACGACGGACTCGTTGCGGGCCGCGTCGGTAAACGATGTCAGGCTGCCGGGGACGACCACAATGTCAGGACTGCCGGCGCCAGCAAGCGGCAACTCGGCGATGATCGAGCATCCTGAATCCGAGCACACCGACCCGGCTCGCTCGGCGACGAACACCGCGACCGCGCCTGGCAAGGCGGACAGGACCTGATAGGGCCCGATGGCGTCGAGTGCCATGACACCAGCATTAAGGCTGCGTCCTGTGGCTGCAATGACAGACGCCACAGGATTCCGGCCAACCGACCAGCCGACTGCCTGGACTGGCCGGATCCCCTGGGCTTGACCTTAGAGCCGGCTTGAAGGCTTACCGTCCTGGTGTGACGACGTACCAGGTTTCTGAGCTGGCGGAACGGGTCGGGCTTCCGCCAAGTACGTTGCGGTTCTACGAACAAGCTGGCCTGCTCCCGGCGCGGCGGTCAAAGTCGGGCTACCGGCTCTTCGACGATCGGGCCGTGCAGCGGATCGAGGTCATCACCACCGGGAAACGACTCGGGTTGCCCCTGGACGAGATCCGTCAGCTGCTGCAGGTATGGGAAGCCGGGCTGTGCCGTGACGTGCGGGAGCGGTTGCGGCCGATGGTACTGAAGAGAATCACCGACGCGGAGCGGAGCGCCGCCGAGATCGGCGCGTTCATCGAGCGATTGCAGAAGGCCTCGTCGGTGATCGACGGCCCGGCCCCAGCTGGCCGGTGCGGCCCGGGCTGCGGCATAGTGCCGCACGACGGCCCGGGAAGGGCGGCACCTGTTGTCACCGGGCTTGCGACCCGGCGGCCCTCCGCGTCACGGCCGCCGATCGCGTGCATGCTGGCTGCAGCCGATCAGGCCGACCGCGTCGAGGAATGGCGGCGATTGCTGGCCAATGCCTACAGCCGGGAACCGGTCGATGGCGGACTGGCGTTCCGATTCCCGGCCGGGCTGGCCGGGCAGGTCGCAGAACTTGCCGCAGCCGAGCAGCAATGCTGCACGTTCCTCGAGTTCTCGCTACATCTGAAGGCCAACGTGCTGCGACTCGAGGTGCTGGTGCCGGAGGACGCCAAGCCGCTGCTGGCCGACATGTTCGGCACTCGCGGCGCGGCCGGGTGATGCGAGCGGCACCGACCCGCCGAGCGGGCGTTCCCTTCCGATCTGGTCGTCTCGCGAAGCGCGGCGTCAGATCACCTTCGCGGCGATCTGCTTAGCGGTTGCCTGGATCGCAGGACCGAGCTGGGTGACCAGGTCGCTGATCGCGACTGGTGACCACGGGATGGCGACGTTCACGGCGGCGATGACTTCGCCGGAGCGCGAGCGTACGGGCGCGGCTATCGAGCGCAGCGCGCTTTCGAGTTCCTCGTCGTTGGTGGCGATGCCGGTGCGGCGCACCTGTTCAAGCTCGGCGAGCAGGGAGCGCTTGTCGGTGTGTGTGCGCGGTCCGCGCTGAACCAAGTCTGTGCGATCCAGCAGCCGGTCAAGGTCCTGGCGCGGCAGGAAGGCGAGCAGGGCCTTACCGGTCGCGCTGCAGTAGGCGGGCAGCCGCGATCCCACGTGCAGGGTGAACTCGAGGTGGTGGTAGCGGCCTGGCCGGCCGCGGACCCGGTCGATAAGAATGACGTCGGTGTCGTCGCGGATGGCCAGGTTGGATGTCTGCCCGGTGGTCTCGGTGAGCTGACGCAGGTGCGGTCCCGCGATCTCGCGCAGCTCCAGCGACCCCAGCATCGAGAAGCCGAGGTCGAGCACGCGCGGACCGAGCCGGTACTTGCGCGTCTCGCCGTCCTGCTCCAGGTATCGCAGGGACGCGAGCGTGGCGACATAGCGGTGCGTCGTGCTGCGGGTCAGGCCTAGCTTGCGGGCTAGCTCGCTGATGCCGAGCGCCGGCCGGTCCGGGCTGAACGCTGACAGGACCGCCAACCCGCGCTCCAGCGACTGGGAGAAACCGAGCCCGTGATTGACCTGCTTCATGTCCCAAATACTAGAACGCAGTCTTGACATATGAACAGCCAATTATGAGTCTCAACCTAGTGTTTTCCGCCTCGGAGCAGAAAGGCCGCGGATGAGCTGGCGAGAACGACTGCGTGGACACCAGCGCCGGAAGGCTTTGGTGCTGATTGCGAGCCTGGCAGCCGCCTTAGGGCTGACTGCGGGCGTGCCGGGGGCGAACGCCGCCGTCGGAACACATGTGAGCGTTGCACGGGCTCCCGTTGTGCCGTGCGCCGAGCTGACCGGGATGTATCTGCCGGGCTTGCCGGGCGCCGACACCGCGACCGTGACCGCGAATGAGGTCGCGGGTAGCGGCTGCCAGGTCGGCATCGAGATCACCGACACCTCTGACCCGCGCGGCGGCCAGCCAGGCAACATCGGCATCGACGTGACGCTGCCCGATACCTGGAACGGCAACTACATGGCCGAAGGCAACGGCGTGTACTGCAGCCCCGCGAGCTTCGTAACCCTGGCCTCCGATCAGTGGCTGGCGGCCGGTTACGCGATCTCGCAGGACGACTGCGGACACACCGGCTCTACGAACGCGCTCATCTCACCGTGGGTGACGAACTCGAGCCCGCCGCCAGCGCTGAACTACAACCGGATCGACGACTTCGGCTACCTGGCTCAGCACCTGATGGCCGTCGAGTCCAAATACGTCATCGACCAGTACTACGGCGTCGGGACGCACTACTCATTCTGGAACGGCTGCTCGACCGGCGGGCGCCAGGGCCTGATGGAAGCGCAGCGCTACCCAACGGACTTCAACGGCATCCTGGCCGGCGCGCCAGCCATCAACTGGCCCCAGTTCATGGTCGCGCAGCTGTGGCCGCAGCTGGTCATGGAATGGAACGACGACTACCTGTCCACCTGCACCGAAGACCTCGTCAACACGACGCTGCAAGAACGCTGCCCGGACCAGGACGGTCAGATAGACGGCGTGTTCGACCCGCGCAACTGCGACGTGCTCGGCATTCTCGACAGCCTGATCGGCACCGTCACGCCCTGCGGTACGTTCACTGCCAAGGACGCTCTGGTGGTGCAGGAGATCTGGCAGGGGCCACGCGAATCCGGTTCTCAATCCGACCTGCTGCACGGAAAGCCCGTATGGTTCGGGCTCGAACCAGGCGCGAGCCTAGACGGTTTCGAGGCCGCACCAGGGGTCCCGATAACCTTCCCGCCCGGGCTACCCGGTTACCCGGCCGGTACTACGGGCTTCGGCATGGCCGTCACCTACCAGCTCCCCGACGGGCAGCTCAGCGGTGCACCGTTCACCCCGAGCGAGGACTGGCTGGAGAAGTGGGTGACGCAGAACCAGAACTTCGTCTACACGGACCTGACCTATAAGGACTACTTCCGCGACTTCGTCAAGTCAGGACAGCTGTTCAACTACGCACTCGCCACCGACAACCCCGACCTGCAGCCCTTCAAGAAGGACGGTGGCAAGCTGATCATGTGGCAAGGCCTGGCTGACCAGCTCATCTTCACCGGCGACAGCATCAACTACTACAACCAGGTACTCGCCGCCAACGGCGGCATCCACAACACCGAGCAGTTCATGCGGTACTACCTGGCTCCCGGCGTCGGTCACTGCGGCACACCCGGACCCGGCAGCATCGCGCCCACCAACCCGATGCAACAAGTCATCGACTGGGTCGAGCACGGCCAGGCGCCCGCAGTCCTGAACGCCAGCGGCACGATCAACGGCCAGGCCGTCACCCGGCCGCTATGCCCCTACCCCGACCCGGACGCCGTGTACACCGGCGGTGACCCCGACCAGGCCAGCAGCTACACCTGCCGGCAGACCGTCCATTTCACCAACCCGTTCTCCCTGGGCAAAGCCGGCAACGCTTAGCGTCCGGACTGCATGGCGGCGCTAGCCACGCCCTAGGGCATGGCTAGCGCCGCGGGAGGCTAGCGTCAACGCCCGGCAAGTCACGCCGAGGACCCAGCGGTGAGGCGCCTAGCGATAGCTCCTTCCGCCAACGCCGCGGTGATCGCCGCGCCGCTCAGCGCAGATTCGGCCGGTCGCCGCCAGGCTGACGAGCGCCGGCAGCCAGCATCGCGGCGGACACGTCCACAGCGTCAACCCGGTCGACGCGCTCCGCGAGTGGCCGCGCCAGCGCGCCATCGCCGGCGCCGATGTCCAGCACATGTCGCGGCTCGTCTGTGATGAGCTCTTATCTAGGCTGTAGCGATGCGCCCCGAGCTCAATGCCGCCTTCGCCGACCCTTGCACGGAGCGCTAGTCGCGCATTTCGACGCCGCCGCGGATCAGTAGCCTGTGACTATGGACAATTCGGCGGACACCAACGCGGAGATCTGGCACTCGCAGGAGATGGTCCAGCACTGGGTGAAGGAAGCGACCGCCCAGGAGCGGGGCCGCGCTGAGCAGCGGCGGCTGATGGCCGACCTGCTGCCGTTCGGCGACGACCAGGAGTTCACCTTTCTGGATCTTGGCGCCGGTACCGGAGCCGCCTCGCGCGCAATCCTCGAGCGGCACCCGCGCGCTACAGGCATCCTCGCGGACTTCTCCGCCCAGATGATGGCCGCAGGAGAGGCGGAGATGCAGCCGTTCGCCGGGCGCTACCGAACCGTCGAGTTCGACATGACGACCGGGGAGTGGCCGGACGGCATCCCGAGCCAGCTCGACGCGATCGTGACGTCGATGTGCGTGCACCACCTGACCGACGAGCGGAAGCAGGGCTTGTTCGGCGAGATCTTCGAGCATCTGGTCCCGGGCGGCTGGTACTTCAACTTCGACCCGGTCAGCGCTCCGGATCCCGCAGTCGAGCAGATCTGGCAGCGGATCAGTGACCGCGAGAACCCGGAGGCCGCGCACCGCCGGCTGCACCGCACGCCAGAAGAGCAGGCTCGCTGGGAGAACCACGTCCGCTACATCATCCCGCTCGATCAGCAGCTCAGTTACCTACGGTCCGCCGGGTTCTCCGGTATCGACATCTTCTGGAAAAAGCTGGAGAACGTGATCTACGGCGGCTACCGCCCGATGGTTGATCCGAGCGCATAGACGACGGGCGGTCAGGAGCAAATCCGCCCAGCTCAGGGGCCCCGAGTTAGCCACTTCGCCGGGGCGCGGTCACCCTGCGTCAACGCCCGCGCGGCCGACTATTCACCGTCGCCCCTTATCCTTGTAGAAGATCATCGAGGCCCCCCGCGAGCCAGTCACCTGCAACAGAAGGAGTCGTTTCGCGCCAGGACCAAACCCCCTGGGATGCCACTGACGCGGCGACGCCGCCGTCGGGGCGCACGCTCATTACAGTGCCGCAGCCTGCCGGGACCGCACCCGAGCAGCTCCGCCTCACCTGGGGCGCTGATCCTGCCACCGAAGTCACGGTCTCCTGGTCGGCGCCCGGATCGACTCCTCAGCCTGCGCCAACGCTCGCCTACTCGACCGCCCCGATCACGCTCGGCCGTCCCGGCCACGAAATCAGCCTGCCCGAGCCAGAACCGCTCGACGTCACGCGAGACCGGCTGGAGGCCCACGCGGTCAGCTTCACCGACGGCCTCAACGGCCAGACGACCTATCACTACCACGTGCAGCTAACCGGTCTCGAGCCCGCAACGCGGTACTACTACCGCATCAGCGACGGCGCCGCGCCGAACCCCTCGACTGCGGACGGATCGTTCGAAACCGCACCCGCAGGCCGAGCGCGGTTCCGCTTCTCGAGCTACGGCGACCTGGCGACTCCGTCCTGGGACCGCAACGCGTCCGGCAACCAGTGGTGGGAGTCGTGCGACAACGCCTGGTACGCGGTCAGCGCGATCGAAGAACCTGGCGACGGCGCCGGCCCGCCCTTGTTCCACTTGCTCAACGGCGACCTGTGCTACGCCAACCTCGACTACGCGAACGCACCTGCCGTGTGGCGCGACTTCGGCGTGAACATAGCCCGATCGGCGATGAACCGCCCGTGGATGCCCGCGCTCGGCAACCACGAGACCGAGTTCGGCATCTGCGACCACGCGGGCCGGCCCGGCAAGGCGCCTGGCGGTATCGAAGCCCAGGCTGCGGCGGGCAACTACTGGAACGGCCCGTACGGCTTCGGCCACTACCTGAGCCGGTTCCTCTTGCCGGACAACGGCGTGACCAACTACGACGGCAACCACCTGCGCGGCAACTTCTACGCCTTCCGGGTGGGCACCGTGCAGTTCATCAGCCTGGACGCCGACGACGTCATCTACCAGGACAGCGCGTCCACCATTATCAGCGGCGAGCCCGATGCCCCGCCGCGGATGATGACGTCGGGCGCGGCGATCCCCAACTGGACCAGCACCTATAACCGCGGCTACACCGGCGACCTCGCGCACATCCGTGCCGACAACTCGGTAGTGCCTGACCACAGCCGCGGCCGCCCGAACTTGCAGACGCTCTGGCTTGAGCGCACCCTCGCCCGCGCGCGACGCGACGAGGGCATCGACATGATCGTGGTGTTCATGCATCAGTGCGCGCTGTCCTCGGCCCGGGCGAACGGCTCCGACCTCGGCATCCGCCAGGCGTGGCTGCCGTTGTTCGACCGCTACGAGGTCGACCTCGTTCTCTCCGGGCACGAGCACAACTACGAGCGCAGCTACCCGGTCCGCGGCTACGACCACGGCGCGCACGGCACGGTTGTGCGGCCGGGACCTGACCAGACCGCCGGCGAGAAGATCGACACCCGGCGCCCGCACGTGGTGACAACCGTGCCGGTCACCGACGGCGACGTGCCGACCTGGGACACGCAGCAGGGCACGGTGTTCCTCGTGCTCGGCTGCGGCGGCACGAACGGCCCGTCCAACAACTACGGAACCGACCCGCAGACCGGCGCTCCCCGCGCCAAGGTGATCACCCGCCGGAACGCAACCACCGGGTCGCATGCCGCCGGATTTCACCGCAACCCCGCCGACTCAGTCGAGGAAGCGCTCTGGTCAGCGCGGACTAATCCCGAGGACCCGTACGGCTACGCGATCTTCGACGTCGACCCAGGTGAGCGCCCCGGCGAGACCATGATCACCATGAAGTTCTTCGCCGTGCCGCCCGTGACGAACCGCGGCACCACGCTGCACGACGGCACGACGACGCTGCCGGAAAAGCCCTACGAAACCGTCGTTTTCAGCCGCGGCATCTCCCGCAGGACCGGCTGCTACCGGGAACTGACCTCAACTACCGCGTAGCGCGGGCTGAGGCCGGCGCAAATAGCGCGCGTTCCCGCCCTGGTTCTGACAAGTCCGGGAACGGGGCCGCCTCGCCCCCCGTCGCCCGTCACCTCGCGGCCCGGGCTTCCACGCTAAATAATGGTTGCTGTCGGCTCTCAGGGCGGTGGTGAACTGGGGCGATGGGTACAGAGTTCTTCCTGCTCGGTCCGTTAGGCGTGTGCACCGACGGCACACCGGTGCCGATTGCCGCCGCCAAGCGCCGGGCGCTGCTGGCGGCTCTGCTGCTGCGTGCGAATCACGTTGTACCGGTAGACGACCTGGCGGAGGTCGTGTGGGGCGAGGACCTGCCGTCGGAGGCGCGGACCGGCGTGCAGAACTACGTGATGCGGCTGCGCCAGGCACTCGGCGCGGCCGGGTCGCGGATCATCACGCAACCGAGGGGCTACCTGATCCAGCTGAACCCCGGCGAGCTGGACCTGGACGTTTTCGAAGGCCTGCTGCGCGACGCTCGTACGGCCTCACGGGAAGCCAGGTGGCCGGACGCGGCCAGCCACGCGGCAGCGGCGCTGGCGCTGTGGCGTGGTGAGCCGCTGGCCGATCTCGGCTCGGACCTGCTGTCGGCGCGCGAGGGACCACGGCTCTCCGAGTTGCGGCTGCAGGCACTGGAAACCCGGATTGCGGCTGAGCTGCAGCTGGGCCGGCACGGCGATGTGATCGGAGAGCTGCGCCAACTGGCAGCCGAGCATCCGCTGCGCGAACGCCTGCACGGGCTGCTGATGCTGGCCTTTTACAGGGACGGACGGCAAGCCGAGGCGCTGGCCGCCTACCAGCATGCCCGCAACGTGCTGATCGCCGAACTAGGCACAGAACCCGGCCCGGATTTGCAGCGGCTGCACCAGCAGATCCTGACCGCTGACCCGGCGGTCGTCCTGACGCCGACGAGCGTTCCGGCCCGCCCAGATGGCCGGGCGGCTGCGGTGCCGCGGCAGCTGCCCGCGGCGGTGGCCGGTTTCACCGGCCGCGCCGCCGTGCTTGCCGCGCTCACCGGGATGCTTGACAAGGCCGGGTCACCAGGCACGGTGGTGATCAGCGCGATCGGCGGGACCGCCGGGGTGGGTAAGACCGCACTGGCGCTGCACTGGGCGCACCAGGTCGCCGGGCGGTTCGCCGACGGGCAGCTGCACGTGAACCTCCGTGGGTACGACCCGTCGGGCACCCCAATCACGGCCACCGAGGCGATCCGCGGGTTCCTGGACGCCCTCGGCGTTCCGCCCGAGCGAATACCGTCCGATCCGCAGGCCCAGGCGGGCCTGTACCGCAGCCTCCTGTCGGGCAAGCGGATGCTGATCGTGCTGGACAACGCCGTCGACGAGCGCCAGGTCCGGCCGCTGCTCCCGGCCAGCCCGGGAAGCCTCGTGCTGGTGACCAGCCGCCGCCAGCTCGACGGCCTGGCCGCCGCCGACGGGGCGCAGTTGATCAGCCTGGACGTGCTGAGCCACGCCGAGGCGGTGCAGATGCTGGCCGCACGGCTCGGAGCTGGCCGGACTGCGGCCGAGCCGGCCGCGGTCGATCGGATCGCGAGCCTGTGCGCGTGCCTGCCGCTGGCGCTGGCGGTCGCCGCGGCCCGCGCGGCCGCCCGCCCGCTCTTTCCGCTGGCTGCCCTGGCCGACGAGCTGGCTGAGTCGGCCGGCCGGCTGGATGCCCTGGACGGGGGTGACCCGGCCACCAGCGTGCGGGCGGTGTTCTCCTGGTCCTACGATCAGCTCAGCGGCGAGGCGGCGTGGATGTTCCGGCTGCTGGGCCTGCACGCCGGCCCGGACATCTCGGTGAGCGCCGCGGCGAGCTTGGCCGGCTGCCCGGAGTCGCAAGCGCGCCGCCTGCTGCGCGAGCTGGCCAGCGCTCACCTGATCATCGAGCGCGTCCCCGGCCGCTACGCCTTCCATGACCTGCTGCGTGCCTATGCCGCCGAGCAGACCCAGTGCACCGACAGCCAGGAGGACCGCGACGCCGCGATCGGCCGGGTGCTCGACCACTACCTGCACACCGCGGCCCGTGCCAATCTGCTGCTGGACCCGGCCAGAGAGCCGGTAGTGCTAGCCCCGCTCAAGCCCGGCGCCGTTGCCGGGCAGCCCGCCGATTGCCCGGAGGCCCTGAACTGGTTCGAGGCCGAGCACCGGGTCCTGCTGGCCGCCATCACCCTCGCCGCCGGATCCGGGTCAGGCAGCTACGCCTGGCAGCTGCCCTGGGCGATGGAGTCCTTTCTGCGCTTTCGCGGGCACTGGCAGGACTGGGCCGCCACCGCGCGCACGGCGCTGGCCGCCGCGACCCGCATGGGTGACACCGCCGCGCAGGCCCTGTCCGGCCGTCTCCTGGCTAACGCATGCAGAGACCTAGGCGACCATGATGAGGCTAGTCGCCATTACGCCAGCAGCCTCAAGCTGTGCCAGCGGCTCGGCAACCGGCTCGGCGAAGCCAAAGTCCAGCACAGTCTGGGTTTGCTGGCCGGAGTTCAGGGACGCAACGCCGACGCGCTCGGGCACGCGGAGCAGGCGTTGCGCCTGTTCCAGGCCATCGGCGTCCAGGCGAACGAGGCTCAAGCGCTCAACAACGTCGGCTGGTTCCACGGCCTGCTCGGCGACTACCAACAGGCCCGCGCGTTCGGCCAGCGATCACTCGCCCTGTGCGCTAAAACCGGCGACTCCCTCCTCGAGGCAAATGTCTGGGACAGCCTGGGATACGCCGAGCAGCATTTGGGCAACCTCGCCGAAGCCGCCGCTTGCTACGAGCGCGCGCTCAGCCTGCACAGGGAAGTTCGTGACCCCTTCGCTGAAGCGGACATCCTCACCCACCTCGGCGACACCCGCCACGCCGCCGGCGACCTGGCCAGGGCCCGGGAGGCCTGGCAGCATGCAGTGGCCATCCTCGATAATTTCCAGCACCCCGACGCCGGCCAGATCCGCGCGAAGCTCGCCAGCGCAACCGACCGTGCCTCCCGGACCGCATCTGCCTAGCGACGCACGCGTGGCCCTCTACCTGCTGCAAGCACCGGCCGCCGTCAACAGCGGCCCACCCGTAAGCCGCCCGTTATGCGCAGCGTTCCCGGCCATCCTCGACCCGTCGGGATTCCGGTTCCGGACCGCCGAACACACACGTCTAGCGGATCTGCCGCACCGTGACCGACTTCGTCGCCGTCGCCGTCCGGGACCGCCTCCTGCTCGCCGCTGACTTCGTCGTCGCGCCTTGTACGCGCGCCGGCCAGCAGACATCTTGGACAGCGCGGGCCCGCCCGGGGCCGGGTCTCTGACTCTGCAGCCGCGAGTATCTCCAGCATCGATACCTCATCGAGTGTGTGGCGCACTGTGACCTCCTTGCCCGTTTCCGCCGGAGTCAGCGGCCTGGCGGGATGGCACGAGTTGGGCTACCTGCGAGGCTGCGATACCGCTGTGTCTGCGGCGGGCGGCGCGGAGGGCGACCGGCACGCAAACGCCGCCGGCGGCAGTGCCCGCCACTGCACAGGCTTCCCACAGCAGGGTCAGCCCGCCGATGGAGATGATCGCTCCCCCCGCGGCTGCGGCGATCAGCATGGACAGCCCGCCGGTGGAGCCCCATATGCCTAGGTAGCTGCCCTGCTTTCCGGGCGGCGCTAGCTCGGCGACGAATGCCTGCGCAGGCCCGTAGAACAAGATCTCCCCGACCACCACGATGACGCTGGCGCTGACGTACCAGCTGAGCCCGCTGCCGACCCCGGTGATAGCGACGCCGGCGCCGGTGACGACAAGGCCGCACGCGCAGGTTAGAGCCGTCGGGAACCGGACCAGCCACCGCTGCAGGGCTAGCTGCAGGACGCCGACTGTCGCCGGGTTCACGGCTGCGATGACGCCGAACCCGACGGGCGCGATGCCATCACCGGCGAACCTCACGGGCAGCCCGTACAGGGTCTGCGCGTAGACGGTCCACCACACGAGGGTTATCGCGGTGAATGCCACGAGCAGCCAGTCGACCCGCGGCACGCCCCGCGCTGTCAGCCGCTTCCTTGCCTCGCGCAACCGGGGCCCGCCCTCTCGGCGCTGCGCGGGGACGAGAATCCAGGTGGCAACGCCGAACGCGGCCATGGCCGCGGCGTTGCCCAGAAACAGCCAGTCCCAGCCGACAGTGACCGCCAGCAGTCCGCCGCCCACACAGGAGACCGCGATGCTGACGTTGATGGCCCAGTAGAACAGCGTCATGCATTTTTTTCGCTGCTCTTCAGTATCGGCAGCCTGTGCCAGCAGAGCCTGCGCAGCTGGATGCCACGCGTCGAACGTGATGCCGACGGCGCAGCTGGCGGCGATCAGGTCCGGCATTGAGCGCGCGTAGGCTAGCGCGGCGAACGCCGCAACTGACGCCGCGCACGACCAGATGATCAGCGCTCGCCTGCCGAGCTTGTCGGCGAGATATCCCCCCAGAGGATCACCGGCTGCCCATCCCGCGCCGAAGGCAGCCATGACGATCGCGACGTGGGCTGCTGTGAGGTGGCGCGCGACAGCAAGGTAATACGCCTCGAAAGGCAAGACGAATGTTCCGATCCCGCGGAACGTCATTGCAGCTGTGAGCCGCCAGAACAACGGCGGCAACCCGGAGAATTCGCGCCAGCCCCGGAAAATGCGTCTGCGCTGCTGTGGCAAGGCGAGTGTCTCTCTGCTCGGCTCAGGATTCCCGCGGCTGGCGCGGCCCGTTCCCAGCTTCGGCCGGCGCGCCCACAGAAGGCTCGAATTTGATCATCACTTCGGCCGGCGCCCGGAGATGGCGGCCGCTTTGCGCCACCCGTGAATGGCCTGAGGCGCCATTTGCAGTTGATGCGCCTGCGGCATTGCTGCCGTATCGTTGCGGTACGCGGTGTTTTCAGGCCGCCAGCCCGGCGGGAGGCCTTGATGAGCGGGCAAGACGACAGCATGCTGGTCTCCGACGCCGAGCGCGATGCGACGCTAAAAATCCTCGGCGATCACGCTGCCGTTGGCCGGCTGAGCCTGGATGAACTGGAAGACCGTGCCGACAAGGCACTCACCGTCCGGACCCGCGGCGAGCTGTCCGCGCTGACCAAGGACCTGCCGAACGACCCGGCATTAGCCTCACCGGAGGCCTCGGCCCTGGCCGAGGTTCGACCGGTCCGCAGGACTGTGGCCATCATGGGCGGCGCTAGCCGGCGCGGAGCGTTCCGGTGCGTTCGCAGCTTCAGCGCCATTGCTGTCATGGGCGGCGACAACATCGATCTGCGAGAGGCGCAGATCGACGGCGGCGAGCTGACCATCAAGGTGTTCTCGGTGATGGGCGTGGTCAACATCTATCTCCCCGAGACCATGGAGGTGGAGCTTGGCGGCTTCTCCCTCCTCGGCGCCAACAGCGAAAAGGGCGGGCATCGCCGACACCAGGCGAAGGCGCTGGTAATCAGGGTTCGCGGATTCAACCTGATGGGCGGGACGAACGTCTTCCGGGTGCCGCTGCACGCCCTCCCGCTAGAGCTGGCGGAAGCACGGCGCATGTCCGTGGCGGCGGGACACCGGCACCCACCGGCGTCGGTATCGGCCCGCCGACGTCGCCGCCGCAGCTCCCGGCATCACCGATCACACCACCACCACTGAAAGCGCGGCGGGGCTCGTGAGTCACGGCTGATGCGCGTCATCGACGAGTGAAACCAAGGACCGGACGGCGCTCTCTAGCTCCGGCAGGTCGTCATCGATCGTTGCCTGCAGAATCGCGTGCGCCGTGTTGAAGTAACGGTGGGCGAGGTGGTCGCGTATTCCGGCGTGGCGCGATGGGATTCCTGGTTGAGTATCGAGAAGCTCGGAAGGCAGAGCCTTGACACCTTCTCCGATCTCAGGCAATCGGATCCGCTCTGCATCAAATACCAGGCCGTCAGCGAGGGTGCCGCGCTCAAGGTGAGAGTGGATGGCGTCTATGGCGGCTTGAATATCCGACAGTCGCTGGCGTTCGCGGTAGCTCAAAGCTTCACTAGATCGCGATCAGCGTGCAACCGGACATCAGGTTTGAGATCCTGCGAGGGGACCAGGTCGACCCGCGCGCCGAGGATGCTCTCCAATTCTGCTTGCAAACGCCCTAGGCCGAACAAGCTCATGTGCTGAGGCAGGTCCACGAGCAGGTCCACGTCGCTGTCGGCGCGGTCTTCGCCGCGTGCCACGCTGCCGAACACGCGCAGCCCGGATACTCC
>Ga0335073_10009915_pt1 | contig 13371 bp, 12 predicted proteins | sample Lox_Sample_22_FD_207093 | JGI IMG/M metagenome (GOLD analysis project Ga0335073, IMG submission 207093) | Soil microbial communities from Loxahatchee National Wildlife Refuge, Florida, United States - Lox_Sample_2.2 | ecosystem: Environmental > Terrestrial > Soil > Wetlands | place: USA...
GCAGTACGGGCAGATGGTCGTCGTCACCGTCTGGCTGGATTCATCCCAGGTTCCCTCTTGCCGCATGTGGTATTCGCTCGCGGGCATCAGCGCGCCCGTCGGGCAGACCCCGATGCAGTTGCCGCAGTACACGCACGCGGAGTCGGGCAGGGTCACGTCGAACTCGGTGGAGATCCGGGCGTCGAACCCGCGGCCGGCCACCGCGATCGCGAAGGTGTTCTGCGCGTCCGGTCCGCACGCCTCCACGCACTTGTAGCAGAGGATGCAGCGCGAGTAGTCGCGGACGTAGCTGTCGTTGTCGTACTTCACCGGCTGCCTGACCGTCGCGGCGGTCTCGCCATCGGCGGCGTGGTGCTCGCCGGGCCGGGCCGCGTCCCGTTCACCGGCGGCGTGGTCATGGGCGGGCGGGCCGTACCGGCCCGGGTCGACGTCATACCGCTCCATCCAGCGGCGTACGTCGGCCGAGGCCAGCGACAGGTCGGCGGAGGAGGCCAGGAACTCCAGGACCATCTTCCGGCTTGTCCGCACACGCGCGGAGTCGGTCAGCACGTTCATGCCGGGCTCGGCCTTACGAGAGCAGGCCGGCACGAGCGTCCGCGATCCCTCCACCTCCACGACGCAGACCCGGCACACGTTCACCGGGGTGAGGTTCTCCAGATAGCACAGGGTCGGTGTGTCGACGCCCTGCTGACGGCAGGCCTGCAGCAGCGTGGCCCCCTCGGGGACGCGCACGGTCTCGCCGTCGACCGTGATGTCCACGAGCCGCCGGGGGGTTTCAAGGAATACCGCGGTCATGTCAGCTCCCCGTGCTTTCTATGAGGCCCAGTCGGACGGCGGACTGCACGGCGGAGATCGCTGTCTGCCCGAGGCCGCAGATCGAGGCGTCGCGGGCCACCGCGCCGATGTCCTCAAGCAGCGCCAGCTCCTGGGATACCGAGCCGAACGGCGTGCCGCGAACCATCCTGGCCAGCACCTCTTCCTGCCGGACGGTCCCGACCCGGCATGGCACGCACTGCCCGCACGACTCGTCGCGGAAGAACTGGGCGATCCGCCGCAGCAGGCTCGTGATGTCCACCGTGTCGTCGAGCACGAGCACCACGCCGGACCCGAGCGTCGCGCCGATCGCCCGCATGGCCTCGAACGTGAGCGGGGTGTCGAGGGAGTCGGGGCCGACGAACGATCCCGCCGCGCCGCCGAGCAGCACGGCCTTCAACGGCCGCCCGTCGCTGACGCCGCCGGCCGCGTCGATCACCTGGCGCAGCGTGACCCCGAACTCGAACTCGTAAAGCCCGGGCCGTTCGACGGACCCGGACAGGCAGAACAGCCTGGTGCCGGTCGAGTTAGCCGTGCCGATGGCGGCGAACGCGGGCCCGCCGATCCGCAGGATCTCCAGCACCGACAGCAGCGTCTCCACGTTGTTGATCGCGGTCGGCTTGCCGAACAGGCCCGACTGGGCCGGGAACGGCGGCTTGTTCCGCGGTTCGGCGCGCTTGCCTTCGATCGAGTTGATCAGCGCGGTCTCCTCGCCGGCGATGTACGCCCCGGCCCCGCGCCTGATGTCGATGTCGAAGGCGAATCCCTCGCCCATCACGTCCGCGCCGAGGAATCCGCGGGCGCGGGCCTGGTCGACAGCGTGCCGCAGCCGGGCTTCCGCCAGCGGGTACTCGCCGCGGATGTAGATGTATCCCTGCTCGGCGCCGCACGCGTAGCCCATGATCGTGACCGCCTCGACCAGGGCGTACGGGTCCTCCTCCATCAGCACCCTGTCTTTGAAGGTGCCGGGTTCTGACTCGTCGGCGTTGCACACGACGTAGTGCGGCCTGACCGGGTTGGCGGCCACGGCCTCCCACTTGATCGCCGTCGGGAACGCGGCGCCGCCACGGCCGAGCAGCTTGGCGTCCTTAACTTCGCGGAGCACGCCCTGGGGGCCGAGTGCGACCGCGCGGCGGAGCATCCCGTAGCCGCCTGCCGCCCGGTACGACCCGAGCGAGGCCGGATCCACCTGACCGATGCGGCGAAGCAACCGGAGCGCTGCGAGTGCGTCTGGGTCTTCGAGCTGGGGCACGAGCGGCGGGTCAGTTTTTGCAGGCGGTCCCGCGGACAGGACCTGCCATATCTGGTCCGTGGTGACAGGGGCCAGCCCGACCCGGGCCTGGTCGGCGCCCGCGTGCTGGATGAGCGCTGCCGAGCCGCGGTCACACTGGCCGAGGCATGGGCTGCGCTGCCAGGTGACGCCCGTGCCGTTGAGAGCGGTCCGCTCGCCTTCGGCGCCGAAGCGGCGGGTCATCTGCTCGCACAGCTGCTCCGCGCCGCTCACCTCGCAGGCCAGGTCATCGCAGACGTGGACCACCGCGCCGGGTGACGGTGCGGTGCGGAACAGCGCGTAGAACGAGGCCACGCCGTACGCCTCGGCCGGCGGGACTGTGAGCCGTTCGCAGATGTGGTCGAGCGCGCCGGGGCTGATCCAGCCGATCCGCTCCTGCACCGCGTGCAGGACGGGAATCAGCAGGTGCCGTCGTGCGCGAGCGGCATGGCCGCCGAACGCGACGTGCCCGTCGGCCGCCTGGCGCTGCCCGCCTTCCCAGCCGGTCTCCGGCGGCCCGAGTACAGCCGCGATGGCCGTCCGTTCTTCGTCGGTCGCGGGCACCGCTGCCCCGAGCCGCAGGTCCACTTAGCTGCCCACCTCCGCGTGCTCGCCTTCCAGGGTGACCGTGCCCCCGCCGTTCGCGTCGACCTTGTCCACCCGGATCGCCGTGGCCTTGAACTCGGCGGTGCCGGACTTGGGGTCCCAGGCGTCCAGGGTCAGGATGTTGGTCTGCACCTGCTCGGGGAAGTGCAGCGTCATGAACGCGAGCCCCTCCCTGAGCTGCGTGTCGATGTGCACGGGCGCTTCCAGCGACCCGCGCCGCGACGAGACCTTCGCCGTCTCGCCCTCGGCGAAGCCCAGCCGGGCGGCGTCCTCGGGCGACAGGTTCAGCGTCTCGGGCCGCCGGATCGGTGTGGCGTAGTGCCCGGTCTGCACGCCGGTGTTGTAGGAATCCAGCCGACGGCCGGTGGTGAGCCGGAGCGGGAACTCGGCGGACAGCTCGTCCAGCGGGTCTTCCTGCTGCACCGGCGTGAACGGCGCCGGGTTGCCCCGTTTCTCGGGGTCCTCCTCCCAGAGCCTGGCGTGCAGGAACAGCGTGCCCGGGTGATCCTCGCTCGGGCATGGCCACTGGATGCCGCCGTGTTCCTCAAGCCGCCGGTAGCTCATCCCTGCGTGCATGGGGGACAGGGTGCGCAGCTCTTCCCACAGGTCTTCGGGGGTCGGGTGGCCCCAGTTCGCCCCCATGCGGCGGGCGATCTCACCGATGATCTCGATGTCGTCCCTGACCCCTGGCGGCGGTTCGAGTGCCTTGCGGACCCGCTGCACCCGGCGCTCGCTGCTCGTGACGGTGCCGTCCGCCTCGCACCAGGTGGCGGTCGCCGGCAGCACCACGTCGGCCACGGCGGCGGTGTCGGTCAGGAACATGTCCTGCACGACGAGGTGCTCCAGGCCTTCGAGCAGCTTGCGGGCCCGGTGGGTGTCTGCCTCTGAACGCAGCGGGTTCTCGCCGACGATGTAGCAGGCGGTGAGGTCGCCGCGCTCCATGGCCTCGAACATCTGCGATAGGTGCATGCCCTTCTTGGGGGGCAGGTCGATACCGTACGCCCGCTCGAACTTGGCGCGGGCCTTCATGTCGGTCTCGATGTCCTGGAAGCCGGTCAGCTTGTTGGGGATGGCCCCCATGTCGCCGCCGCCCTGGACGTTGTTCTGCCCGCGCAGCGGGACAAGGCCGGAGCCGTAGCGGCCGACGTGCCCGGTGAGAAGGGAGAGGTTGATCAGCGCGAACACGTTGTCGGCGGCGTTGTGGTGCTCGGTGATGCCGAGCGTCCAGCAGATCTGCGCCCGGTCCGCCCTGGCGTAGTCGTGCGCTAGCTGCCTGATCAGGGCGGCGGGCACGCCGGTGTCATGCTCGGCCCGTTCCAGTGTGTACGGGCGCACGGTTTCCGCGTAGGCGTCGAAGCCGGTAGTGGCCCGCTGCACGAAGGCGTCGTTGACCAGTCCGGCGCGGATGATCTCGTTGCCGATCGCGTTCGCCAGCGAGATGTCGGAGCCCACGTGGATGCCGAGCCACGCGTCCGCCCACTGCGCGGACGAGGTCCGCCGTGGGTCCACCGCGTACATCCGGGCGCCGTTGCGCAGGCCTTTCAGGACATGGTGGAAGAAGATCGGGTGCGCTTCCCGCGCGTTCGAACCCCATAGGACCAGGAGGTCGGCGTCTTCCGCCTCCCGGTAGGAGCTGGTGCCGCCACCAGCTCCGAACGCTGCCGCCAGACCGACGACACTAGGGGCGTGTCAAGTGCGGTTGCAACTGTCGATGTTGTTGCTGCCCATGACGGAACGGACGAACTTCTGTGCCGCGTAGTTCATCTCGTTGGTCGCCTTGGAACAGCTGAACATCCCGAACGAGACCGTGGCGTCGCGCTCCCTGGCGCGCGCGAGCCCCGCGGCCGCGCGGTCCAGCGCCTCGTCCCAGCTCGCCGGCCGCAGCTCTCCGTTCACACGGACCAGCGGCTCCGTCAGCCGTGCCTGCCTGCTCATCGAACGCATCTCCTTGGTGTTCGACAACTATTACTGATCCTACGCGTGGCCTCAGTAGGGGTCTATCGCTGCAAAGGGGGGCACTTTCCTCATTGGAGCGGACACCAACGCCGCGGACAGCCAGTTGTGTCGTGGCACGACACAACTGTGAGGAGAGGCGGGTTACCGTGCGAGTATGTCGCCAATGACCGCGACAGGCCGCAAACCCAGCCCGCTGGACGCCTATGCCCAGTGGGTAGCCGCGTGCGCGGCCGCGGGATGGCACACTCAGCCCGTCGTCGAGCAGGTGCCGGTCCGCGACGGGCTCGGGCGTGTTACGGCGGCGGCAGCCCGTGCGCGCTGGCCTTCCCCGCGGTTCGCCTGCGCGGCGATGGACGGCATCGCGGTCGCCGCGGGCCGGGTCGCTGACGAGTCGGCCAAATCCGGTGAGTGGTCGCTGCCGGCTTCGGCGTTCTCGTGGGTCGACACCGGCGATCCCCTGCCCGCCGGGACGGACACGGTGGTGGAGCGCGAGCGAGTGCAGCTTCGCGACGACGGCGCCGCCGTGGTCACGGGCCTGGTGCCGGTCGGGCACAACGTGCGCCCGACCGGCGAGGACTTCCGGGCGGGCGAGCTGCTCATCCCCGCGGGCCGGCGGCTGCGGCCCGCCGACCTGTCCGCCGCCGCGGCGGCGGGGCACGTCGCGCTGGCGGTCGCGCGGCAGCCTGTCGTCGCGATCGTCCCGACCGGGGACGAGATCCGGCCCGTCGGTTCGGTCCTCGGACCGGGCGAGTTCACCGACACCAACTCCCTCCTGCTCGCCGCGCGCGTGTCGCAGGCCGGCGGGATACCGGTCGTCACCGACGTGCAGCCTGACGACCCGGATGTCCTCGCCGCCGCCGTCCGGGAGACCGCGCTCGACGCCGACCTGGTGCTGGTCATCGCCGGCTCCAGCCGCGGCCGCGGTGACTTCACCGCGGCCGTTCTCGACCAGGTTGGCGGTCTGGCTGTCGCGGGCGCCGCGGTCCGCCCGGGCCACCCGGTGCTGCTCGGCTACGTCAAGCCCGGCCGCTCAGGTCACCCGGTGCCCGCCGGTGCGCAGGGCGCTCGCCCCGCAGGGACCGTGCCCGCCATCGGTGTTCCCGGGTACCCGCTCGCCGCCGCGGTGATCTTCGAGCTGTTCGCCGCGCCGCTACTCGCGCGACTGCTGGGCAGTGCCGGCCCGGACGTGCTGCCGGTGGCCGCGCGGCTGGGCTGTGCGTGGAAGTCCCCGCCCGAGGTCGAGGACTGGGTCCTCGTGTCACTGAGGGCCGCAAGCGACGGGGCCGGCGGCCTCGTCGCCACGCCGGCCAAAGGCCGCGGCGCGGGCGCCATCAGCCGGCTGGTCCGCGCCGACGCCTGGTGGCGCATCCCGATCGGCTTGGACGACTTCGCCCCCGGCATGCCCATCGAGGTCCTCCCGATAGCTCCCTAGCGGTGCCCCGCGGTTAGGCTGACCGGTGAGCGGACAGTCGGCCAGGAGGAATGCCATGCCGATTCCGAAACGTGTGGCGCGGTGGAACAAGGTCGGCCTGAACCGGGTCGTCAGGCACATCGCGCCGCGGTTGCCAGGCCTTGGGCTGATCGTGCACAAGGGCCGCCGGTCCGGTCGGCAGTACAAGACGCCGGTCAACGTGTTCGGCTCCGGCGACGGCTATATCGTCGCGCTCACCTACGGCCCGGACGCGGACTGGGTCAAGAACGTCCTGGCGGCGGGCGGCTGCGAGCTGCGGACCCGCGGCCGCGTGTTGCGCATGGACTCCCCGCGGGTCTATCACGACGCGACACGTCAGGGGATGCCCCTGCCGGCGCGACAGGTGCTTGGCGTCATCGGCGTAGCCGAATTCCTGTCGCTGAAGACCGTCAGCTGAGCGGGCGCCTGCGACCGTCCTTTTTATGCCGGCTTATGCCGGCGGGACTTCGATCGTGACGGTTGCGATGGCGTTCTCCCGCTGGACGTCGATGGCGACGGTCCGGGCTCCGTCGATGGCTTGCGCTAGGCAAGTGAGCGACCGCAGGTCGCCCGCGGGGGTGCGAAGGAGCAGATCGCCGGCGCGGATGCCCGCGGCGGCCGCCGCCGCGCCGGGGCGGACGCTGTCGACGAGCAGTCCGGTGCGCGGCGCGAGGCCGACCGCCGCGCGGCGCCGCAGCCCGACGTGGGCGGGGGCGATGAGCATGCCGAGACGCTCGTCGGGACGGTTCTCCACGCCCGGCTCGTACTCGACGAGGAGGGACTGCAGCAGCGCGGCCAAGGCTGCTTGCTGCTGTGGGTCGAGGGCCGCGACGAGGCGTGCCTCGTTGGCCAGGTGCTGCGGAGCCAGGGCGTCGAACGCGCGGGCGCCGTCATCGGTCAAGGTGACGAGAACTCCCCGGGGGTCGGGCGCGGGGTCGCGCCGGACCAGGCCGCGCTCGGCCAGGCGGTCGATCCGCACGCTGATCGTGCCGCTCGTGAGCCGCAAGGCGTCCATCAGCTGCCGCTGGGTGAGCTGATACGGGTGGCCCGACCGCCGCAGGCTGGCCAGCACGGCGAAGTCGGCGCTGGTGATCGGCGAACCCTGGAAGACCCGGTCGATCTCGGCCGCGAAGTAGGCAGCCAGGCGGCCGACCCGGTACACGATCGCGACAGGATCGACCTCCAGGTCAGGCCGTTCGGCGTGCCAGTTGCCGATGAGCCGTGCGACATAGTCGCGCGGCATGGCCTCGCTCGCGGCGTCAGGGCGTGGCTGACGGGAGGACTCGAACACGGTACCAGTGTGCACTGATTTCGCTCGTATGGAAGCGTCGTTGACAAACTTTGAATTCAAGCTAATATTCGAACTATGGAGACGATCGCGGTGATAGGGGCCGGCTCCGTCGGCCGGACGCTCGCGGGGGCCTGGGCCGCCGCTGGCCATCAGGTGCTCGTCGGGAGCCGCACCCCCGAGAAGGAGGAACCCCCCGTCGGCACGACGGTCACCGATCCGGTGGCCGCGATCGAGGGATCACGCGTCGTCGTCTACACGATCCCGGGCGCCGCCATGGCGGGGGTGCTGGCGGCTCACACCGTGGCGCTGGCCGGCCGGATCGTGATCGACGCCACCAACAACATGGGCTCCGGGCACGCGGGCGAGCTGTCCGCGCTCAGGCAGCTTCCGGCCAGCGCGACCGGGTTCCGCGCGTTCAACTCCGTTGGCTGGGAGAACATGGCGAACCCCGTCCTCGACGGCGTCACGGCCGACATGTTCTACGCCGGGCCCGACGGCGCGGAGCGGGAGACGGTCGGCGCGCTGATCGCCGATGTCGGGTTCCGCCCCGTCTACGCCGGCGACGGGCCGGCCGCCCACGCCGCCGTGGACTCGGTGGCCGGGTTGTGGTTCGCGCTCGCCCTCGGCCGCGGCTACGGCAGGCGGCTGGCGTTCCGCGTCCTCACCGACAGCGGCGATCTGTAAGGAACAGCGGGTTGGCCCGCTGGCTCACAGCAGCGTGGCCTGGCCGCCGTCGTACACGAGCAGGCCGTCGTCGCGCAGCCGCAGGCCAGGGGAGGGGCGGTGCGCCTCAGTGCGGCCGTCGTGCATCAGGTGCCGGACTTCTACGCCGCGAGCGGCCGATGCGAAATCCGCGACCAGGCGGCGATGGCACCGCCACCACAGGGTCTCCGAGCACATGACAGCGACCTGGCGCGACGCCGCGTCCGCCAGCACCGCGCCGATGGCGGAGGCGAACTCGGCGGACCGCATGTACTCGGCGTAGCCGCGGAACATGTCCTCGCGCCAGGCCACGTCCGGGTTGTCGTGCCCGGGCTTGCGGAAACCGCCGAGGCGTTTCTCCCAGCGGTACGCGACGCCCGCCTCGGGCAGCCACTGCTCCAGTTCCGCGCGGGCGAACTGCGGATTGCGACGGCTGCCCGGCGCGATCCGGATGTCCACGACGGAGGCGACCGCGGCACGCCGGAGAGTCGCCACGGTTCGTTCGGACGAATCGGTGCCGTGACCGTACGTCAGGAGCATCTACATGAAGTTACGCGTGTGCAGCGCGGAAAGCTCGGCTGCCTCGTCGTCGGGGAAGCCGATGACGGCGAGGCGGCGCCGGCGCCCTTCATCCATCTGCCGCTGCAGCTCATGTACCGCCTGCCAGCCGCGGCCGATCGCGGCGGGTTCCCACGAGCCGGCCGCGAGCAGGACCAGGGCGTCGAAGACCTCGGCGTTAAGGCCCGCCGTGTCCAGCAGGGTTGCGTGCCGCCGTTCGACAGCCTGCCGCAGCGTGCCCAGGTACGACGGGTCGGCCCGCACCGTGTGCGCGGTGTGCGCGACGCCGAACGCCACATGCCGTGCCTCATCGCGCAGCGCCAGCCTGACCACATCGGCGGTCACCGGGTCGGGGGCGTGGGTGTGCAGGAAACGGAGCAGGTCCAGGAACGTCCCCTCGCCGAGCACCGAGAGCAGGAACCCGGCGGTGGTGAAGTCCGGCTCGGTCAGCAGGCTCTGCAGCGACGCGCGGCCGCCGGCGCTTGACGTGCCGAGCTGGCCGCCGGTCAGCATGGCGCGCCGGGTGAACACCTCGATGTGCCTCGCCTCGTCGGCGGCCTGGCTCGCCAGCAACTGCATGACCTCGCGGAAGTGCGGGTGGAGCTGGCTGAGCAGCCTCGCAGGGATGATCAGCGCGGCCTGCTCGTTCTCGACGAGGTAGGTCATGACCTGCACGACGGCGCGCTCGATGTCATCGGGCAGCGTCGTGGCAGAGCTCGCCGCCCAGTCGACCGCGGTCGCCGGGTCCCACTGGCTGGCGGCCGCGGCGGCGTACAGCCGGGGCGCGATGTCGGCCCAGACATGATCGCGTTCGGACCACTGCGCGCCGATCGGCGGGCCGCCCGCCTCGACGAGGGCGCCACGCGCGGCCAGGCCCCACCGGGGGTCGGCGCGGGCTTCGGGCGGGCCGTTCGCGGCGCCTGCCCGTTCCGCCAGTGCCCAGCGCCGCTCCTCTGTCGCGCCTTTGACGATCACTGGCTGCCCGTCGCTGTCACTCCCGGCCGCGCCGTCGCACCAGCTGTCGCCGTCGTGGAGACGGTGGCCGTGCTCGCGGCACCAGGCCGCGAGGTGCACCCGCAGCTCCGGATGTCGCCCAGTGACCGTCAGCTCATCGCCTGGCCGCAGCCTGGCGAGCGCGCGGGCGATGAGCAGGTGGCCGCCTTGGTCCAGGCCGAGGCCGTCAAGGTCGGTAGTCGCCCGCACCGATCTCGCCCTTGGCGTCGTAGAAGCCGCTCTCGTCGACGGCGCGCTCGAGCTGGGCATACCCCGACAGCCGCGGCGGCTGCCACTGCTTGAGTCCTTCCAGGTCAAGGAGCGGGCGCAGCGCCGGGTCCGCGTAGTCCATGCCGAGCAGCAGTTGGCCGAACCTGGCGGCATCGGATTCGCTCGCGCCGGGCCCCGCGGTCATCGTGCAGTGGTCGTAGGGCGGGGTCTGCGCCAGTACCCGGACCGCCCCGGACGGCAGGGTCCCTTCTCTGGTGAACAGCAGCAGGTTGGCGTCGATCATGCAGGCGGCGTCAACACGGTCCGCCGCGTCTATGGCGAACAGGGCGCGGGCGGCGTCGCGCTCGCCGCCGATGTGGTCGCCATGCAGGCCGACTCCGATGTCAAAGCGGCGCACGCGGACTTCGGCGCCGGGGTCGGCTCCGGCTCCGGCGGCCGCGCCTGTCACTGCGGCAGCCTCCGCGGCGGGGTGCAGACCCGCGGCGCGCAGGAGGGATAGCGGGATCAACGTCGCCTGGGGCGAGTCGACGGCGCCTGTGGCGACCACCCGTCCGCGCAGGTCCCGTGGCGACTGCGCGGGCGAGTCGGCGCGCACGACGACGACCGAGCGCAGGTCGCAGTCTGTGTCGCGCATCGTGACCGGGGTGAGCGTCACCCCGGCCGCGCTGGCGAGGCGGTGGGCGCGGACCCAGGCGAGCGGCGAGTTCCATGCCACCCCGATGCGGCCCGCGACGAGATCTTCGACTTGCCGCTCGTAGTTCGAGTAGAGGATGTAGTCGAAATCAAGGCCCTCCCCGCGCAGCCAGGCGCGGAAGCCGTCCCAGATCGTGACGACCTTTGGGTCGTAGGCGACCGCGCCGAGGAGCAGGCCGCTCATGCGACATCCCCGAGGAGCGGCAGGCCGCACAGCGCGCGGCCGATGAAGTCATAGAGCGCCTCGGTTGTCGGCGCCATCACCCGCGCGGCGCGCGAGTCGCGGAATAGCCGCTCGACCGGCGACTCCTTACGGAACGCGGACCCGCCGCAGGCGCGCAGCGCGAGGTCGGCGGCGTCAGCGGCCGCCTCGCCGGCCGCGGCCTTGACCTCGAGCACGAGCAGCTGGGCGTCGCCGCGGCCCGCCTCGACGGCGCTGAGCGTCTCCTCGATCAGCCCCCAGGTCCGGTCCGCCTCGATGCGCAGCCGGGCTAGCTGGGCCCGCGGCTGGACCTGCTGCGCGAGCGACTGGCCGAGGTGCTGCAGCTGGGTGCGCTGCAGGTGCGCCGCGGTCTCTTCGGCCAGCCGCCGCATCAGCCCGGCACTCATGGCGGCGCTGCAGACGAGGAAGAAGGGCAGCACCGCGGCCAGCGCGATGTCAAGGCCCGCGCCGTCGTCTCCGATCATCGCGCCACGCGGCACGCGCACTCCGTCCGCGGTCATCGGCGCCGACGCGTTGCCGCGCAGCCCGAGCCCGTCGAACGCGCCGGCCACGACCAGGCCATCCGTGCCGCCCGGTACGAGCCAGAGCGTCATCGGTCCGTCGGCCGCCAGCGGGCGGCTCGACCAGACGTAGCTGTCGGCTTGGCCGGCCGATGTCACCCAGCTTTTGCTCGCGTCCAGCCGGACGTCACCGTCCGCGTCCGCCGTCGCTGTGCCGAGCGGCGCCCAGAAGTGGCTCCGCGAGCCCGACTCGGAAAACGCCAGCGTCGACAGATGCCGCCCCGCCGCGATCTCGGTCAGCGTGTCCTTGACGCCGCCCGCGGCCAGCGCCGCGGTCGCCGCGTAGTGCATCGTGACGATCATCGCGGTGGACCCGCAGACCGCACCGAGCTCGCGCACCACCGACGCCGCTTCGCGCAGCCCGGCCCCGCCACCGCCGAACTCGGCGGGCACGGTCAGGGCGAGCAGCCCCGCCGCGGCGAGCGCGTCGAGCTGCTTGCGCGGGAAGCTGCCGGTCGCGTCGACCTCGGCGGCACCTGGTGCCACGACTTCCGCGATGACGCGGCTGAGCGCGTCAGAATACGACTCTTGAGATGGCATTGCCGCCTGCCTTCTTCTCCGAACCGGACCGGTTGGTGGTTCCATGATCGGCCATCGGGCGGTGGCCGGGTAGTGGGGCCGGCACAGGAATGCCGCCGGGGAATTGTGCACGGGCCGGGCGAGGCCGCCGGAACCTGTCCGGCAGATACTTGGCCTATGGGCTGCGAGGTTTCCTGGTTCGGTGCGCTGTGTGACGACGACTACGAGTTCCTCGGTGTCGCCGAGCCCGCGCTCCAATCCAGCTGGGAGCACTGCCGTGCCATCGCCCTCGGCGCCGAGCAGGCTGGATATGACAACCTGCTGCTGCCTTCCGGCTACGCGATGGGGATCGACTCGATCGCGTTCGCGGCCGGGATCGCCCCGCTGCTGCGCCGGATGCAACTGCTGGTAGCCGTGCGGATGGGGGAGATGTGGCCGCCGCAGCTCGCGCGCCAGCTCGCGACGATCGACCAGATGCTCGGCGGGCGGCTCACGGTCAACATCATCTCCTCGGACCTGCCTGGCCAGGCCCTGGAGTCCGCGTCCCGCTACCGTCGCACGCTGGAGTACATGCACGTGCTGCGGGAGCTTCTCGACGGCAAGCCGGTCGACTTCCGCGGCGAGTTCGTCAGCCTCAGGCTGGACCCGCCGCGGGTGCGGCCGGTCAAGGGCGGCTGCCCGCCCTTTTACTTCGGCGGGCTTTCCGAGGCGGCACGCGAGGTCGCCGCCCAGGCGGCCGACGTATACCTGATGTGGCCCGACACGATGTCCGGAGTGGAAGCCGTCCTGACGGATATGCGAGCCCGCGCCGCCCGCCACGGACGGGAGCTGCGCTTCGGTTACCGGGCGCACGTCATCGTCCGCGCGACGGAACAGGAGGCGCGCGCCGCCGCTCAGCGGCTCGTGTCGCGGCTCGACGATCAGACAGGGGACATCATCCGCAGCCGCTCCCTTGACACCACGTCCGCGGGCGTCCAGCGGCAAACCGAACTGCGCGGGATGGCGGCTGACGACGGCTTCGTCGAGCCTGGCCTGTGGACGGGGATCGGCCGCGCGCGCTCCGGCGCAGGAGCGGCCATCGTCGGTGACCCCAGTCAGGTGCTCGCCAAGATCCGCGCCTACGCCGACCTGGGCATGGAGGCCTTCGTCTTGTCCGGTTACCCGCACGCCGCGGAAGGCGACCTGTTCGCCAGGCACGTCCTGCCGCACCTGGACCACGGGCCGCTGCTGCCGCGCTGAGCGCTATCCCGCCACAGCGGCCCTGACGTGCTCGAAGATCAGCGACGTCTCGGTGTAGGCGACGTCCGCGTTCGAGCTCAGGTCCTCGACGAAGTCGCGCAGGTCCTCGGTGGAGGCCGCGGCGACGTGTAGCAGGAAGTCGTCTTTGCCGCCGAGGAAGTACACGTTCAGCACCTCGGCGAGGCGCGCGACCTCGGCCACGAAGCTCCTGATGTGCCCGCGGGCGTTCGCCTGCAGCCGCACGGCGATCATGGCCTGCAGGGACCA
>Ga0335073_10009916_pt1 | contig 13370 bp, 12 predicted proteins | sample Lox_Sample_22_FD_207093 | JGI IMG/M metagenome (GOLD analysis project Ga0335073, IMG submission 207093) | Soil microbial communities from Loxahatchee National Wildlife Refuge, Florida, United States - Lox_Sample_2.2 | ecosystem: Environmental > Terrestrial > Soil > Wetlands | place: USA...
CCAGCGCGGAAGCTAGCTCGGCGCTGTGCACATCGAGCGGACGGCGCACCCGGTTCCATCAGGCGACGTTTCCGCAGATCAGAGACACTGTGTGGTCAGGGACAGGATCGAACTGTCGACCTTCCGCTTTTCAGGCTGGCAGACCGCTGTTCAGTGATCCAAGCGGCTGTCCTCGTCGATGCCAGGCACCGGTCGCCGGGCGGCGGCCCGCCAATTCGGATACTCAGTCATGGTGAGACCTGAATCCACCGCCCGCGTCTGGGGATCTGGCGTCTACGGACAGGTGGCTGTCAGCGCCTTCGCGATGCTGACCAGTGCCGATGCCTTCTTCTCTTTGTCGGTGATGGACTGGGCGATGCGTTCGGCGCGGGCGGGGTCGGTCGCTGCCAGCGCCCCCGCCACGACGGTACCCAGTGCCACTACCTTTATAAATTCGTCGGTGATCGACTGGGCGGTGTGCTCGGCGTCGGCGATGATCCGGGCGGCGCCGCCGGGGTCGGTCACTGCCAGCGCCCTCGCGACGTCGGCCCAGTGCCAGTACCTTCAAAGCGCCGTCAGTGATCGACTGGGCGGCACGTGCGGCGTCGGCGATGAGCCGGGCGGCGCGGCCTGGGTCGCCTCGGGCAGATTCCGGGTTCCGCTGCGCCACCACGTGTTGCTCGGGTGGGAGGGGAGGAAGGGCACCCGTTGAAGCGGTGTGATCGCGGGGCGGTTGGCTCGGCGATGCTTCAGGCGGCCTTGGGGTCTGTGCTGCGGTGGCGGCAGTAGCGACGGTGCCGCTGTCAGGTGTGGCAGTTAGCCCCCTGCTGCTGGGTACGTGAACCCAGGGGATGGAAGCTGCGGTTCCGCCGGGTGCTGCGGCCTCCTGAGCCTCCTGATACTGGCGGGCGAGCTCTTCCGGTTCGTCGGGGTCGGCCTTCTCCCCGCCCTTGCGATCGAGACGTTCGCGTTCCTCCCCGGCGAGCGGCTGCTCACCGACTGTGGCAAGCACCCGCTGGATGAGGTCGAGCAGCCGATCCGCATCGTCTTGGTACCGGTCCCAGCTCAACTTGGCGGCGTTGAGCCGCGCCAGCTTGTGCAGCTCCTCAGGCAGATCTTGCCGCCGCAGCGCGCTGGCGCCATCGATCAGCACCGGAATCACCCGCACGCCGCGCTCCAGCGCAGTCGTGACCTCGAAACGCACGTAATCGTCGGGGTTGTCCAGCCGCCGGGCGCCGTCTTCGCCGGTGAGCGCCACCCACTGCCGCCCGATCAGGGCCACGAGCACTGCGGATGAGTTCACCGCCTCCTCGATGACCTCGGCGAAGTCCAGGCCGGGCTCAATAGAGTCCAGGTCCATGAAGATGCGTGCGTCCGGGATTCGCTGGCTCAGCTGGAGCTGTAGCGTGCGCGCGTAGGGACCAGCGTCATCCCCCCGGTAGCTGAGGAAAACCCCCCGCCGCTCGGCACCAGGCATGTCCCCCGCCTTCCCCAAGAAGGGACCCTGATACGAGCTTGCCCTACGGGTAGATATCCCGTAAAGCACAGGCCGACAGTACCGTTGCTGACGGGCAAGACGCCCTGAGATTTCTGCGGATCAGCTACTCGCCATGTGACGGGCGGCGAGCGCTCGCGTGCCCGATCGAGGGGTCAAGACCGGTACTTTGCGGTCACTCACGGACAGCCGATGATGGCGACTGACCTGCACCGTGCTGGTCACCGTGGGATGACAATCCAGTTCCCAAGCTGACAGTGCAGGCTCGATTCCGGGACCTGCTGCCAGCGGACTGAACCTACGGCGTGTGTCAGGTGCCCGGTGCCTGGTAAGTGATCCCTCTTGCCCGCTCGGCGATGGTGGTGAGATCGCTGGCCTCGATCAGTTCGTGCGTCTCAAAACGCCCGAATGCGCCCGAACTGATGACGGCCAGGTTCAACGCCGCCGCGGTGTGCGAGTCGGGCAGTGCGACGATAGCCGCGCCGTCGTACTGGCCGAACATCCAGTAGTACGACTCAAGGCTGCCCCCCACCGACTGCGCCAGTTGCTCCACCACGGCTGCCCGGTCGGAGGGCTTGTCGATGAATCGTTTGATCGCCTCGCCGGTGAGGCTGAACAGAAGCAGGTACTTTGGCACCACGACCACCCCCAGGTACATGGCGTTGCTCTGATCTAGTCAGTATCGCGCCTGCTGTTTCCGGCTTCAACTCCTCTGGGGACCAGTCGGTGCGTGGAGGTGCGGCCCGTCAGGTCTGTTCCCACGCCTCGGACAACCCGCTGCATTCCCGCGAGCCAGCGACTCTCCAGGGAGCGTCGCCAACCCCTAATCCGATCACGAGAAGCGCGCATGGCGCTCTACGGATGCGGTGCCCAAGAGCCTGGCCGGTCACGTCCGCGTCTAGGAGATGTGCTCCGGCATTGTCGTCGGGGCATGTGTAAGGGATCTCGCATCGCCGTCGAACCGGCTTAAACACCGTGTTTCGCCCAAACATATCCACAACGCGCTACTTCCGAACTCTGGGCCGTTTTAGATCGCTCAATATTCACGGTCAGTGGCACGTAAATCCACAAGTGATGAGGTTGGCTCGCTATTCCGATTCATGCTGTCAGGAAGCCGACTATGCGTGTCATTATTCTTTCATGCGGGGTGGGGACTTTGGTTAGCGGCTGCTGCCTGCCGGACGGGCCCGCTGGCATAGGTAGGACGGGGCGGCCACGGCGTGGTCTTGGCCGACTGGCGGATCGCGAGGTTGCGGTCAAGGACTTCCTGCCGTCGGCCCGGGCGCCCGAGGAACATCTTGACCTTGTCACCGGAAGCCCCGAGCTGATCCGGCGTGCCATGGTTCACCCTGACCGCACGGAACTGCCCGGGAAGCACCGGCAAAAGGCGGCCAGGCGGCGGTCGGCGCCCGCCGCAGGCGTAGACGCCCCGAAGATCTCACTTCTCCGCGCCTTGTACCAGGTAAGCCACGCGCAAGGAAAAGTGCATGTCTGAGACACTTTCTACAGACGACGAGACGATAACGGCCGGACCGGAGACTGGCCTGGGTCGCTCGTGCGATCACCGTTCCGGAGCCGCCACTGATCTTCGGCGTGTCGGGATCAATCCGAATTTCTGGTACCCGGTCGCTGTATCGAGGGACGTGCGGAAGAAAAAGACGTTCGCCGCCACGTTCGCAGGTGAGCGCATCGCGTTGTACCGCGGCGACAGCGGCACAGTCTACGCACTGGAGGACCGGTGCGCTCATCGCCAGATACCGCTGAGCATGGGCGTCGTGGAGGGCGACGTGCTCCGCTGCTGCTATCACGCCTGGGCCTATCGCGGGAACGGCCGCATCTCGCAGATACCGTACCTGCCCCGGGGGGCCGCTCGCCCGCCGCGCGGCGTCCGCGCCTATCCCGTCCGGGAGGCTTACGGCCTGGTGTTCGTCTTCCCGGGAGACCCACATAATGCAGCCGAGACAGCGCTGCCAGAGTTGCCGGAGTTCAATTCCGCCAGGCACAAGACCATGACATTCTCCCGCACCGTAGGCTGCCACTATTCGTTCATGCACGAGAACCTGCTGGACATGAACCACCAGTTCCTGCACCGCGGCGTCGTCGGCAGGATCCAGCCCACGCTCCTCGCCTACGACACCAGCCCGCATTCTGTCGAGGCCCGGTACCGGTTCACCCATGCCGGCGGTAAGAAGAACCGCGGCGCTGGCTTGCTCACCGCCAAAGGCGCCGGCGGCACCGCGTCACCCGATGTCATCACCATCCGCACCGCGTACCCTTACCAGACCCTCCAATTGGTCCCCGAGAACGCCGAGCTCCCGGCGTTCTCCCTCTGGGTGGCCTATGTACCGGAAGATGCCGAGCAGCGGACCAATCACGTCTACGGCCTCCTCATGATCGAGAAGCCGCCGATCCCTGGAGCCATGCACCTCGCCTGGCCGCTCATCCGCCGCTTCACCGAGCGCGTATTCGCCGAAGACCGGACAGCGGTCGAAGCGGAGCAACGAGCCTGGGACGAGCAAGGAGAGGACTGGAACCGCGAGGTATTCCCCCTCATCATGGATGTCCGCCACGTGCTCCGTACCAACGGCGTCCCCCTCCGTCCCGAATCCGCCCTGTGCGGCGCCGCTGCATTCTGCAGCAACCCGCCGTTGGCTAGCACGACACCGCATGCCGAACCGGACGCCGGACACAAGCGGCCGACTGGATGAGCCGCCAGTAACGGAAGGCCTGGCCTGGACGGTGAAGAAGCTACTGGAAAGCCGGACCCGCCACGCTTCAACGGAGACACCTTTGCGGCATTCAACTCGTTTACGTCCTGTTTAAGGATTCGGCAGAGCGTATCCAGGGCCTGGCACGCTGAGCCGCTGTTGGACGGTACTGAAGGATTCGGCCAGTGCGTGCTGGACGTCGTCTGGCCGACCGATCTGCTGGCCGCCGATCGCGTAGGCAAGGCAGCGGAAGCTCGGTAAGCGCTGTGCGCCCTGAGCGGATGTCGCACCGTGGTTCAACTTGGCGCGTTTCCGCTGGTCAGAGGTTATGTGTGGTCAGGGGCGGGGTCGAACCGCCGACCTTCCGCTTTTCAGGTCAACCGCGCTAAGCGCTGTCCGGACCTGCAAAAACGGATGTCACTGACGAGCGGAACCGCGCTAGGCGGAAGGTCCAGCATTGACGCTAGCAGGGCCCGATACATCCCGTCCATTAGGTGACGCGAGCGCGCGGCGGGTGGGGATCCCCAGGTGGCGGTCATCAGTTACGTGCGGTCGATCACTTGCTTGGGGTTGCGATGAGCGGCCGGACGGCATCGTGCACACATCTGCGGAGCCATAGTGATGCGGGGTCGTTGTCGAGGCGGCGGCGCCAGCGGAGCTCGACATCCACGGTCGGGAGGTCGAAGGGCACCTCATGGAGTTTTAGGGGCCTCGTTCAGCCAGGTGGGCGGCCATGATGCGCGGGAGGAGACAGATAACGTCGCCCTCGAGGACCATGAGCGCGCCGAGGGCATTAGGAGGGGACGACCGCCGCGACGTGGCGCGAGCGCCCGATCTGCTCCAGTACATCGTCGAGGGGGCGATCTCCAGGCGGTGAACCACCAGCAGGCCCGACACGAACAGGACCAGTGGCAGCGGGACGTGAGGATGACACGATAGGACAGCACGCGGAGCCTCCGGGCAGGTACGGATCTTGTGGTGAGACCTCTTGTACCGGGGGCTCCGCGCCTTCCCGGGGATCTCGTGTTACAGCATGTCCGCGTGCCTGCCCGTACCAGCTCGGATGAGCGCTACGTCGTGAATGCCGGGTTCACCCTTGCTAAGAAAGCCTCAATATACTTCCTGGGCGTTCGGCAGGCACCTGCGCGATGCCGGGCTTCTCGGCTCCATGGGCACCGTCGGCAACTGCTACGACAATTCCATGATGGAATCATTCTGGTGAACCATGCAGTTGGAACTTCTCGACCGAAAGGCATGGAAATCCCGGAAAGAGCTGGCGAACGCAATCTTTGAATGGATGGAATGCTGGTATAACCCCAAGCGAAGGCATTCAGCCTCCGGATGCTCAGCCCCGCCGACTACGAAACCCGACTCAGGCCGCCAGACCACGGCTCCTGACCCCACACCCGAAGTGTCCGGCGAACGGGGGGCAAGATCAGCCCGCCTTGATGGCATAGCTCATCTGGCTGGCGTGGATCGGGTGCCGTGGGCAGGAAGAGGCTCAGGAGGGGTTTGCTCAGTTCGAAGCAACGGTGCTCTCGTAGCCTGTTCACGGTGTCCGGACAGGGCAGGAGGAGCCAGGCAGCGTGACGGTGGGTATTCGCGGGGCTGGCTCAGGGCGGGTCGGGCTGGCCTGGCTCGAGGTAGCCCTCGAAGTTGGCAGCCCCCGCCGCGGGGATCAGGAAGCGGACCGGGCCGCCGGGCGAACTGTCGGCGATCACGCCCGAGATCAGGGTCTCATCGGGCTGGCCAGGGGTCTTCTTACGAAATGCACCCCAGCATACGAGCGTCCCAATCTCCGCCCCGCTGCTGCTTGAGAAGATCGCACGCCAGCCGTCCGCTGGTGGCCCCAGGCTGATTACTTCGAAGGTGGTGGGCTCCGTCATTTTGTACCTCCTGCTTGAATGCAATTGTGTTGCCTGGGGGACAGGCAACTTTGGGTCAACTCGATGTTGGTTCCGTCAGCCTTGATCGCTCGCCTCTCCAGCCGGCACGCGGCGTCAAGGCCGGGTCCTGCGGTAGTTCCCGGTGGCTCATCGCGCCCGGCAGTGCTCGGGCACGGCCCTGCCGGGCAGATGCCGCGTCTAGTGCGGTGGCAGGGGCGGGAGGGCGGGTCCTTTCACGAACTGGCCGTTGGATGTCTGCCGGAGCGTGATCATCCCGTCCTTTGCGGGGCGGGTCAGCAGGAGGTTCAGGTAGTTCTCGGAGTCGAGGATGAGCGCGGGGTTAGCGATCGCGCTGGCGTCCGGCGCGCCCAGGTTCGTCCAGTCCGTCCACGCGCCGCCCTGGTCGGCCTGGCGGCGGTGGGTCACGGTGTTGTCCTTGTGGGTGAGGCAGACGTGGAGGGCGCCGGCTCCGTCCTGGGCGGCGGCGATGCCGGTGACGGGCCCGCCCGTGTTGCCCAGGGAGGCCCAGCTGGACCAGTCGCCGGCTGCGGTCTGCGCGCTGTGCCAGATGGTGCTGTCCACCGCCACGGCGAACAGTTCCAGTCCCAGCGGGCTGTCCGCGCCGGTGACCAGCACCGGGGTGATGTCTTCGCTCAGCCCGGCCGGGGGGTTGCCGAGCATCGTCCAGTCGGTCCAGGTGCCGTCGGGGCGGCGGCGCTTGTGGGACAGGCCAGCAGCGCCGGCGGAGACCTCGAGCGGGGTGACGATATCCATGCCGCCGAAGTAGTCGGTGGCGGCCGCGATGTCGCCGAAGAAGTCATTGTCTCCAAGCAGGGGGCTCCATGGCGTCCAGCTGGTGGCGTGGGCGGGCCGCGTGCGGAGGAAGACGCACCGGTCGGTGTCGCTGCCGGCGGTGCCGGCCACGTCGATCTGCCCGTCGGTGCGGGTGACTCCCCACATGTAGATGAAGGCCCATTCATCACTGGGGGAGTCGGCGTCGGCGGGGTCGAGCGGCGGGACGCCCAGGGCCTGCCAGCCGGAGAAGGTGTCGTCGGGCCGGCGCTCGCTGAACCACAGATGCCCGGCAGCGTCCTCGGCCAGGACGTGCCCGTGGCCGGTGATGTCGGTGATGCTGCGTACCCCGACCGCTCCGTGGCCGGGTTTGCCGGCATTGGCCCAGGGCTGCCAGTCACCGCCGGCCTTCTTCTGCCGGATGCGGAACACCGTGGTGCCCTGCCCTTGCGGGGCCTGCGGGCTAAGGGCCAGGGCGAAGATGTCGATGTTGCCGTCATGGCCGAGTGAGGCCGTGAACGAGGTGATGGGAAACATGCCAACTGTCCTTTCGGGAATTGTGCCACTCTGGGCACTGCGAGAACAGCACGACAGGCCCGACTATCCCCTCGGGTACTAGCTCGAGGTGCCCGAGGCGAACAGCGCAGTCGTCGCGGTCAGGGTAGGGGTACCAGTTCAAGCTGATGGAGCAGGCCGAGTTCGTCGAGCCGCCCCCAGCGCTCCACGATCCGGCCGTCACGGACCCGCCAGATATTGATCCCGGGAACAGTGACGGTGCGGCCCGAAGCGGGCGCACCGAAAATCTCGCCATGCTGTGTCCCGCTAGCTATGAAGTGCTCCACGACCAGGTCGCCCTCGCCGAGGAGGATGCCCATTTCGCTGTGCCAATCGGGGAAGGCGGCACGGAACATAGCCCCGACCTGGCGCATGCCTTCCCGGTCGGCCGTTACACCGAGCGGTGGGTCATGGTTGACGAATTCCTCCGCGAGGAATTCGTCAACGGCGCCGAAGTCACCCTTGGTGAATAGAGCATCGATGAAGGAGGTAACGGTGTTCTTGTTCTGCTCGATAACGTCCATGCCCGCAGTCTGCAGCGCGCGTGCAGCGGGCACCATGCCAGTTTCCTGGGGTGGTCTCCCGGCCTGCCGGCTTTGTACTGTGGGATCATGCCGCCGGAAGTGCACCAGCGAGGGGTAGACGCGCTCATCGAGCGCTGCTACTCCGGTCTGGACGCTGTCGCGCTCCGCCGCGAGGCCGCCGCCCGGCTGAAGACGCTGGCCGGGGTCGATGCCGCGTTTGTCGCCACGGTGGACCCGGCCACTCTGCTGTTCACCTCAGCCATTAGCGAGGAGCCACTGCTCGAGTTGGCACCCGCCTTCCTGGCGAACGAGTTGGATGGGCGTGATGTCAACCGGTTCACCGAGCTGGCCGTTGGCCAGGACCCGGTCCGGACACTGGATCAGGCCACCGACGGTGACCGGGACCGCAGCGCCAGGCATGCGGCTATCATGCGGCCGCTGGGCTTGGGCGACGAACTGCGGGTGGCGCTGCGGACCCGGCAGGCCTGCTGGGGAGTGATGTGCTTGCACCGGCAATCCGGGGCCACCGGTTTCTCAGCACGGGACCGTGAGATCGTGGCCAAGGTCGCCCCGCATGTGGCCGAGGGACTCCGCCGGGCCCTGCTGGCCGAGCAAGCCCGCGACCCGGGCCTGGCGTTGGGCCATGGGGTCATCATTCTCGATCCGTCCGGCTCCGTCACCTCGATCAATGACGCCGCCGAAAACTGGCTCGCGCAGCTCTCTGATAGCGACTGGCCTCCTTCATGCCCGCTTCCGCTGCCGCTGCTCGCCGCGGCCACCGCAGCAGGCCAGGCCGAGGCAGCCTCACAGCACCCGGCGCCCGCCGTCCGACTGCGCACCACCCGCGGGGACTGGCTGTCCGTCCACGCCTCGCCGCTGCACGGCAGCGGCGGGCAGTCCACCGTCTTGATCCTCGAAACGCCGGGGCCAGGCGAGCTGACGTCCCTGATCCTGGCCAGTCACGGCGTGACCCGCGCCCAAGCTCGGGTGGTCGCCCTGGTACTGCGGGGATACTCCACTAAGCAGATCGTCAGCCAGATAGCCATCAGCCAGTACACCGTTCAGGAGCACCTGCGGGCCGTCTTCGATAAGCTCGGCGTCCGCAGCCGCCAGGAACTAGCCGCTACCCTCATGCGGCCTGGCCACTAGGCCTCAGCCATGCTCCGCATGGCTGAGAAGCGGCTTGATAATCCGCCGAACACCGCCTTAGCGACAAACCACCTGGGATGCCAGAGCCGCTCTCTCGTCGCAACATCGAATGCGGGTGGCGCGGCACAAGGAATCTCGATAAGCGCTGTGCGCATCGAGCGGACGGCGCACCCGATTCCACGAGGCGGCGTTTCCGCAGATCAGAGACGATATGTGGTCAGGGGCGGGGTCGAACCGCCGACCTTCCGCTTTTCAGGTCAACCGCACCAAGCGCTATGCAGACCTGCGAAAACGGACGTCACTGACAAGCGGAACCGCGCTAGGCGGAAGGTGCGACGTTCACGCTAGCAGGACCCAATACACTCCGTCCACCAGGCAGGACAGCGACCCCGCCCAGGACCGCCGTGACGCCATTGGCGTGATGATGGCCGCCACCCAGTGCATCAAGTCGGGGGGCGTGAATGAAGCTGTATTTTGATGACATTTTGTTTGATGGGCAGACTGCAGCGAAGTGCCGGGAAAGCCGACTCAGAGATGGCGAATGTCGGGGAATGCCTCGCCATTGCCGGGCAAATCACCCCCGGTGACGGGGACAGCTGGTACCGGGTGTGGTCGGGTTTCGGGGCCCGCCTGGTCAGCCAGGCCCGCGAGGCGGCCGGGGCCGGGCATCGCGTTAGCGCGCGGGGCGCTTACCTGCGCGCTGCCGAGTACTTCTGGCAGGCGTTCTTCGTCCACCGCGACGACGCTATCTTCAAACCTAACCAGCCAAAGGCAACGGCCCGGAACACGGTAGGCGCAGCGCCCTCGGTTCCGCGCACGAGGATTCGGCGGCAGAACACATCCGGGCCTTCCGGGAACCCCCGGAAGTGACGGTCATATTAGACCCATATGCGGTGCATGGAATGAATAACCAGGCTACGCCAAAGGACCCTGAGATCCCCCGGCCGCTGCCGAACAGGTCAGCCATCCCGCAAGGCTGGTGGTCACGGGGGTGACGCGGTCGCACTGTCAGTGGGCAGCCGGGTCCGCGCCGGGTGTCGGTGTCGCCGGGTACCTCCTGAGCGGAGGTCTCGGCCCGCTCCCACGCATCTATGGCTTCAGTGCCGACCAAGTCCAGGCGGTGGAGGTCGTCACCCCTGCCGACGGCCGTCTGACCGTGACGGCGGAGTCTGACCCCGACCTGTTCTGGGCGCGGGGCGGCGGCAAGGGCGGTTTCGGCGTCGTCACCGCGGTGACCATCGGCTTCCTCTCCCTCACTGAGGTGTGCGGCGCCGGGCTCTAACTTCGGGGCCGCTGACGTGCCGCCGGTACTCGCCACCTACGCCGAATGGTCACCCGCGCTGCCGGACTCGACGACAGCCTCGATCGCCCTGCTGCGGCTCCCGGAGTCCGGTGCGGTTCCCGAACCGATCCGCGGCCAGGTCGTGGCCCACGTCCGCGTCGCCAGCGTCAACATGCCGGCCGACACCGAACGGCAACTCGCCGCGATCCGCGCCGTGGGCTCGCCCCTGCTCGACACCGTCTACAGGCTGCCTACGAGCGCATCGGCACGATCCATCGAGATCCGCACCCTGGGCGGGGCGGTGGCACGCCAGGCGCCTGTCCCCAACGCCGTCGGAGGTCGCTTGGCTGCGCACAACCTCAGCGTCTACGCGGCGTCCGACCCCGCGCTGAGCGACGCGGAACGCCTGGCGGCCGTCCGGTCCGTCCTGGGATCCGTCGCACGCTCGCATGCCCCGGTCGAGCTGATCAACTTCGTCGGCCGCGCGAACGACGCCGACGCGGTGCTGCGTTCGTGGTCACCCGGGCAGAGCAACCGGCTCGACACGATCCGCTCCCAACACGACCCGGCGGGCATGCTCCCGTTCGGGCGACACGAGACCTGACCTCGCTCACCACCGTCGGCGGCTCCGTCGTCCATGGTCTTCTCCTTTCTCGCCCGATAGCTTGGCCGTGGGTTAGCATCGCAACGGGCGGCGTGGCGCGCCGGAGCCCGGTAGCACCCACCGAGACTGGCGTGCTGGCGGCGTGGGAGGAGATCACGCGAGGGGGACGCGTCATGAGTCAGCGGGGAATCGGTTCGGCGGGGACCGGCCGTGGGGAGCGTCAACTGAACGGGCCACAGACCACAGGTCGGGTCTATAGCGACCTTTCTGAGCCTGAGCATGAGGTGACGAGCGACCTCGACGTGGTGGTGCCGATGCGGGACGGTGTGAGGCTGCTCGCCGATGTGCACCGACCGCAGTCTGGGGGGCGGTTCCCGGTCCTGGTCTCGGCGTCGCCCTACCCTCGGCAGATCCAGGATCTCGGGGCTCCAATGGGGTTCATCGAGGCTGGCGCCACGGATTTCTTCGTGCATCGCGGCTACGTCCACGTCATCGCCAACCTGCGCGGCACCGGCGGGTCGGGCGGCGAGTTCGGCTTCTTCGACGCGCAGGAACGCCGGGACATGCACGACCTGGTCGAGTGGGCGGCCGCCCAGCCGTGGTGCGACGGCACCGTCGGCATGCTCGGGATCAGCTACTTCGCCATGACCCAGCTCGAGGCCGCGGTTGAGCGGCCACCGCACCTGCGAGCGATCTTCCCAGTCGCCGTCACCACGGACCTGTACGAGGCCGCGATGCATCACGGGCTGTTCAGCTCGGGCTTTGTGTCGCCATTCCTGACGATGGTCGGCATCACGTCGCGGCACGGTGACAAGCTGTGGCGCGGTCCGGTGGCCGACGCCATGCGCCATGTCCTGCACGCGCACTGGCTGCACACCAGGTTCGCGACGATGGACGGCGAACAGGCGCTCACGGTGATGCACCTCGCCACCCGTCTCCCCTATGACCCCCATCCGTGGGACGACCTGTGGCAGGACATGGCGGTCGAGCATCCGATGCGCGATGCTTGGTGGGACGAGCGCGACCTGACGCCGCTGCTTGGCCGCGTTGACATTCCTGTCTACCTCGGCTGCGACTGGGACAACGTGCCGCTCCACCTGCCTAGCACGTTCAAGGCGATGGACGCGCTGACCGCCAGCCCGCAGGTCCGGGTCGGGATGCTCGGCGAGTACGGCCTGACCTGGCCATGGGAAAGCCTGCACGTCGAGGCGCTGGCCTGGTACGACCACTGGCTCAAGGGCCGCGACACCGGGATCCTCGACGGTCCGCGCATCCGATATGTGCTGCCCGGCAAGGATGGGTGGAACACCTCCGATGTCTGGCCACCGACCGGCTCGAGCCTGCGTGAGCTGGCGCTCCGCGCGGACGGTACCCTCGGGGCCGGGGAGGGCGAGCCGGGTGAGCGGGCGTACGTGTCGCTGGGCGCGGGCCTGAACCGGCGAGCACCCAAGCCCACCGACCCACTGGCCAGCCTGACGTGGACGAGCGAGCCGCTGGAGACAGACCTCGATATGGCCGGCGATCTCGAACTGCTCCTGCTGGCGTCCGCCACGGCCGCCGACACCGCATGGATCGCTACCGTGCAGGATGTCGGCCCGGACGGCAAGGCCGCCGACGTGACCGCCGGCTGGCTGCGCGCCGGGCTTCGTGCCGTCGACCCGTCAGGCAGCCGTCCCGGCGACCCGGCCCTGCCGTGCCGGACGTTCGCGCCGGTACCCATCGGCGAAGTGGTCGAGTACCGGATCCCGCTGGTGGCTAGCGCACGCCGGTTCGCGGCCGGTCACCGGGTCCGGCTGGTGCTATCCAGCGACGACCAGTCCGAGGACGTGCCCGCAATCATGGGTTTCCGGCACGCGTCCGTCGGGACAAGCAGCCGCAACTCGGTGCGGTCCTCCTCCCGCCTGCTGCTGCCAGTCCTGCCGGACTGAGCACCGCTGCGGCCAGACCCAACGCCACGGCGCCGGGGCTCCGTTGGAAGCCTGTCCGGGCACGGCTCTCTGCGCGACCTTGGAATATTCGTGGATCAGTCCCTGTGACGCTGCGGTGCCGTAGGGGCACGACCGTAGGCGCTTGGCTGGGGTGATCGGAGCCCTACGTCTAGGTTGGGCGTAGCTGCCGATCTTCTTCAGGGCGGTTTCCCCGGACATGGAATCTCGTTGAGCGGAAGATCGGTAAGCGCTATGCGCTCCGAGCAGCTGCCGCACCATGGTTCCGTCAGGTGCGTTTCCGCTGGTCAAGGGATTTTTGTGGTCAGGGGCGGGGTCGAACCGCCGACCTTCCGCTTTTCAGAAGGTCTGTCGCCGATCGCAGGACCATCCGCTTCATGCGCTTGAGAGCCCGATTGACCTGCATACGGGCCTATCAAGAGGTTGCGGCAGCAGTTTAGCAGGCGTGCC
>Ga0335073_10009918_pt1 | contig 13369 bp, 8 predicted proteins | sample Lox_Sample_22_FD_207093 | JGI IMG/M metagenome (GOLD analysis project Ga0335073, IMG submission 207093) | Soil microbial communities from Loxahatchee National Wildlife Refuge, Florida, United States - Lox_Sample_2.2 | ecosystem: Environmental > Terrestrial > Soil > Wetlands | place: USA: Florida...
AGGCACGAAGCCGAGAAAATAAACCACATAAGCGACCGACGCGTGCAGTTCGACCACCTCTGCAGGCGTCATCTGATGCATCGAGGCTACGTCGTTCAAATCCGGTCCAAACTCGCCGCCATAGACCACGGGGATTTCGATCTGCCGCGGCTCTGGCAGAGGCACATCTTCAAGCCGTTCCAGATGTGCCTGCAGCATTTCGGCAAGCTCGCCATGCGTGAGTTTCAACGGGTCAAAATCGATCAGAAGCGAGCAATAGGCAGGTTTCAGATTGCGAACGCCGGCGATGGGCCGCGACTGCAGCAGGTGCAGGAATCGCCTGATCCGCTGGTTTGTCTCGAGCGAGATTTCGGCGCCGAATCGCACGAGCAGCGAACGATCGCTCGCCGGCTGAAATTCGATTCGTTCCGTCATCGCTGCGAGAGTTACTGAGAGCCTCGCCCGGAAAACCGCTCAGCGGTTCGCCAGCGTCGCGATACTGCCGAGTCCCAACAGCCGCTCAGCGAACCGAGGTATCCGGCGCAAATTCCCGATTACAGCTCGATGATTCCCCGGCGGACCCCGATTGCCACAGCCTGCGTCCTGTCGGCCGCGCCGAGCTTCTCCATGATGTGTTTGATGTGGACCTTCACGGTTTCCTCCGTGATGAAGAGCTTCTCGGCAATGTCGCGGTTGCGATTCCCGCCGGCGATCTGGCGCAAGACCTCGATCTCGCGGCCCGTCAGCGCCTCATCGGCGTAATGCTCGGCCAGGTGAGTCGCAATCTCCGGCGGAATCCGTTTCTTGCCCGCATGCACTTGCCGGATCACGTCAACGAGTTCCTTCGGTGGCATGCTCTTGAGAATGTACGCGCGAGCTCCGGCCTCGAGCGCTCGCTGGATTTCCACGTCACCCGCAAACGTCGTCAGAATCACGATCCGCGCGTTCGGAAATTCCGAGAGGATCGCGATGGTGGCGTCGATTCCGCTCATGTCGGGAAGGCGCAGATCCATCAGCGTCACGTCCGGGCTGTGCTCGCGGAATCGCTGGATACCGTCCCTGCCGCTCGATGCCTCGGCCACCATCACCATGTCCGGCTGAGTCCGGATGACCGTCGCCAAGCCCTCGTGCAGCAGCGGATGATCGTCGACGCTGAATACCCGAATCTTCTTCACCGTCGTCATTTATCCGGCTCTCTTCTTCGCAACTGGCTCGTTGAATTCGGCCCCACGGTAATAGAGCGCCTTGAGGACTTTGGATGCCTGGCTCGACGAGCCGGACTCGAAAGCCACGTCACTCGGAACGCGCAAATCGACTTCGGTCCCGCTTCCGGCGCGGCTGCGCACCTTGAATTTCGCCCCGATTCGTTCCGCCCGCTCGCGCATTCCCGAGAGTCCCCAGTGTCCGTCGCGACCCATTTCCAGCACCTGCGGTTCCACTCCGCAGCCATCGTCGCGGACGACGACCCGCAGCAGTTTCACGCCGTATTCAAGCTCCACCGCAATGTGCTTGGCGCCGGAGTGCCGGAACGCATTCACGAGCGCTTCGCGGCCGATGCTGTAGACCTCGTTGCGGATAACCGGCCGCAACGCCAGAGGGATGCCCTCGACCGACACGCGAAAATCCAGGTCCTGCTGGTCGCCGAATTCCTGCGGGATGCGCGAAAAGGAAGTCCCGAGGTCGTGATCTCCGTCCGAAGAAGACCGCAGCCCGCGAACCGTGTTCCGGCCTTCCTCGATGATCTGCTCCATCAATTGCAGGACGCGGTTTAGCGCCGGTCGCGCGGGTACCTCGCCCGGCAACTGGTCGACAGCCACGTGGAGTTGCATCGATGCGCTCAGCAATCCCTGCAGCAACGTATCGTGCAATTCTTGTGCGACGAGGGTGCGTTCGGCGAGGCGCTCTTCAAATCGCTGATTGAGTTGCCGGCTCAGTTGGATCAGCCGAAGCCGGTGCAATCCGAGGATGGCCATCGTGCCCACGAACACGCACGCGAACGGAAACCACCAGGTCCGCCAGAAGGCCAAACCGCCTTTCACCACCGTCGACGCGTAAACGCCGTCCGTCGGCAAGGCATGCGTCGTCGCCGGTGCCTGAAAATCCGGCCCGACCAGCAGCGCCGCATATTCCATTCCGGGATGCGTCGAGTTCTGCCAGTTCGAGTCGGCTTGAATCCTCGTGAACGGCTGGTCCGCAAACGGCTGCACCCACCACGCCCCCGCCGCTTTGGCGTACGCGTACAACACGATCCGCTGCCCGGGCTGCGCGCCGGTCACCCGCCCACGGATCGCGCTCATTTTTTCCGCGTTGTCGCCTCCCGCGAGCGGAACGCTGGTGAATTTGATGACGGGGACCTCCGCACCGTGCGCACCCGTGCCCCGTGAATTGCAGCCCGCGCATACAATCAGAACCGCCGACAGCGGCCCAAAGGCGATCACTCGCAACGCCCGCGCAAACCGGTGCCGCTTCACGCTTGCCCCGCGGCGCCACCGCGCAAGACTCGTTCGGTCATATCCTGAAGTTGGCCCCACGATGCCGATGATGCCTCCCTTAGAACGCAAATCGCGCCCCGAACTGCCCCACACGCGGCCCCGGTACGCCGTTCAGGTCCTGTGGAAGCACGTCTCCGAAGCCTGCCGTTCCGATCTGCGTGTTCGGCCCTAGGAAGCCGTGCCGGTTGAAGACGTTGAACATCTGGAAGTATAGGCGAAGTTGGCAGTCCTCGCACCCGAACTGCATCGCCTTACTCACGCTCAGATCCTCCGAGGCCAGCCCCGGATTGCGCAGCTCTGAGAGATAACCCGGCGCATTGCCGAATTCCCCGAAGGGCGGATTGACGAAGCACGCCGGATTGAAATACGTGCCGCCCACCTGTCCGTTGAAGTGGGCGTGGACGTCGCAGCCGGGAACAACGTCTGCATACACGTTGCTGATCCCGGGATAGTAGGTATTCGCCGTGATCCGCATCGGCGTCCCCGTCGCGTAATAGACGTCCCCGGCGATGGTCCACCCGCCTACAAGAGCGTTCAGCGCGCCGCCGGCGTTCGGGAGCAGCGCCTTGTCCCGCCCGAAAGGCAGCTCGTAGAGAACGTAGCCTTTCCCGATCTGATGTTGGTCAAATGAGCAGATCGTGCGGCGCTCCTTCTTGAGGTCGTAGACGTCCTGTAGCGGCCCGGCGTAGAAAAGATCTTCGAAGGCGTTGTCCACGTCTCCCCGGCAGGAAGAGAGGTTGTAGCTGGCCAGCGACGATAAGCCGCGCCCCCACCGCTTGTTTGCGCTCAGTTGAAGCGACCGGTAGCCGCTGTTGCCCCCCGGTGCCCCGACGAAGAAAAGCGGCCCGTACGTCGCCGCAACATTCGGAAAGGGAGCCACCGACGCCCATGCAGGTCCGCTGAATCCAGGCTCCGTCACGTAGTTGTATAGCCCGCCCGATTGCGCAAGCGCTGTGTACGTCGAAAGCTGCGGCTGGTTCGCCGCCACGTAGCCGCTCTCGAGATGATAGCCGTGGTTTTCGATGAAGTTCGCCTGAACCACAAAACCGCCCGCGATCTCGCGCTGAATTCCGGCGGTCCATTCCTGCACATTGCCGAGTTCGAGCATGCGCGGGTCGATCGAGACCATGCCGTACTCGGTGAAATTGGGGTTCTTCCCGATGCTCACCGCATGTCCAGGATAGCCGCCATCCCAGTCGAACGGTGTCAGCGCCTGGTTGTTCAGGACGTAGCCCGGATTGAACCCGTACGGAATACCGCTATAGGTATTCAGATTGAGCGGAACGTAAAACACGTTGAACGACGCCCGCACCACCGTCTTGGGCGTCAACTGATAGGCGCCGCCCATCGAGCCAGAAAAGTTGTGGTAATACTCCTTCCGCTCGAACGAATCGCCGCCCCCGTTCGCAAATACCAGCGCCCCCGTCAGATCGGTCACCGGATTGGGCGCCGTCGTGTCGAAGGTTGACCAGTGCCCGTATTTTTCGTGGTACCGCCCGTTGAAATCCCAGCGCAGATCGAGATTCAGCGTGAATTTCCGGGTCACTTTGATCTCGTCCTGCGCAAACAGCGAAACCGATTTTCGCCGCCCGTAGGTGTTGTCCGGCTCGCTCACCGACGCCTGGTTCACGTCGCCCAGCAGGAAGCTCGCGAATCCGAATCCCGCCTGGGGTCCGAACGTGCCGGCCGTCTGCGCCGGATCGAATATGAACGTCGGCACGCCGTTATCGGAATGCGAATTGATTTGCTGCACGCGAAAATCCGCTCCGAACTTGAATGTGTGCCGGCCGCGCACCCACGACAACGTGTCGTCGTAGATGAAAGTATTGGCCGCGTAGAAATCGTTGAACTGGCTGCCCAGGTACGTCTCGTTGATCGGTAGGCCATCGACATACGTCTGGTCGGTGCTGTTGATGCCCTCGAACTTGATTAGCGGAAAGTTGCCCGCGCCGAAATCCCCCAGCCCCAGCGCCGACGGCCAGTTTCCGCTTTGCGACTTCGCCATGCTCGGCACGCGGAATCGGTTGAACGTGACGCTGAATACGTTCAGCAGCGTCCCCGAGCCCGTCCACGAATCTCTCATTCGCACCGACGGCGCGGTCGTGTTGTGGCTGTACGAATTCGCCATGGGACCGCCGTCCTGCGTGCCTGCGGACCAGATGCCTCCTTGATCGGAAAGCAGCCGCGGGATATAGGCAAAGATGACGGACCCATCCAAACGGTGACGATCCGTCGCGTCATAGTCCAATTTCGTGCTGATTTCATCGCTTTGATACTGCGTCGCCGGGCTCGCCAGCGGCAGCGCATTGTTGTTCGTCAGCGTCGGCGCCAGCGGCGCGTAATACTTCTTATACAGGTCCACGATCTTCCCCGACACCCTGCTGATGCTGCCGGATGGGATGATGTTTCCGGGAAACACGTCGTCGGTTTGGGGATCGACGATCGCGCCTGCGTACACCGTTTGGCCCAGGCTGTCGGTACCCAGCACCACGTTCTTATTGAGTAGCGCGCTGAAATCGCCTTTGAGGAAGTCCATCGTCGGCACCGTCGACGAGAGCCCGCCGATACCGGCGTCGGCGAACGTGTACCGTTCCCATGCCGAATAGAAGAACAGCTTGTCTCGTTTGATCGGCCCGCCAATCGCACTTCCGTAGTCGTAGAGGCTGTCGGCTGGCTTGCCGAACGCATTCTCGCAGCCCGCCGCCGTTTGGCCGAGTGCGCTCGGATTCGCGAGACACACCCCTTCGTTGTACTTGTCTCCGTAGGATCGCGCATCGAAGGCCTCGTTGTGCATGTAGAAGAAGCCGCTCCCATGCCACGCATTCGTCCCTGATTTCATTTCGTAACGGAAGACGCCCCCGCCCGTGCGTCCTTCGTCCGAGCCGGCCGCGGCGCTGGTCACCTGGAATTCCTCAACCGCCTCCATCGGCGGACTCGACTCGCTCAGATAGCCTCCGATCTGCGACACCGCCGAAGTGCCGTCGATCATCACCTCTTTCGTATCGGTCATGCTGCCGTCGATATGCGACGCAAAGTCCTTCGATGAAGGGGTCGTGCCGGCGCCCTCCACACCCGCCACGTAAGCGAACATAAATGCGGATAGGTTGCGCCCGCCTTGCACATTCAGCGGCAGTTCGGTGATCGCGGCGTTATTCAGATTCGTCGAGACGGACGAAGTCTGCGTCTGTAGCAGCGGTGCTTCAGCGTTCACCACCGTCGTTTCGACCCGGCCCCCGATCGTCAGCATGACGTCGATCTCGGCCACTTGAGAGACTGCGAGATTCACGCCCGACCGCTGGTAGTCCGCGAAGCCGTCCTTCCAGAATTCCAGGGTGTACTGCCCGATCGCGAGGTTGAGTAGGGTGTATTCGCCGAGCGAATTCGTTGTGGTGACGGTCTTGAGATTGGTGCGGACGTCAGTTGCGGAGACGCGGACGTCCCCGATCATTGCCCCGCTCGCATCGCGAACGCTGCCCGTGACCGTCGCTCGGTCGGATTGTCCGGCCGCGCCCGCCGCCACAAGTACGAATACCAGGAATGCGAGTACTACCGCCCATTTCATATGACCCCGCTCCCAAACGGGTTGTGTCACACGAACCGGCCGTTCCCGGATGGTAATGACCTGTAAAGGGTCAGGAGACAGGTGGACCCAAGACGTCAATCATCGCCAAGGTTTCGGACTACGCGCCCGCTGGCCTGGACGCCTCGCGGGAGAAGAAGCGCTGAGGATTGTACAACCAGCCGCAAACTGAAGGGAACTGAACTTTTAGCTCGAACCCGAACTGGCCCGGCGTCTACCTCCGCGAATATACGCGTACGTAATCGACCAGCATCCTTTGCGGAAAGGGAGTCGAATCGAGCTCGCCCGGTGTGTCTCCTCGGACCGCCAGGTCCAGGATCAGCGAAAAGGGATGGTTGAAGACCCAGGGTTTTCCGGCCGGCAGATCGGCGGGCGTCTTGGTCGCATACAGGTGCCCGTCGACGTAGAAGCGCAACGCGTCCGCCTCCCACTCCACCGCGAAAACGTGAAAGGCGTCGCTGAAGTTTCCCGCCGGCATTCGGTAGCCGCTCGTGATCGAGTTCCACCCGGAATAGCCGGGTCCATGCAGACTGCCGCGGATCTCTGCACCTGACGAGGCGACTCCCTCCATCACGTCGATCTCGCCGCACCCGGGCCATCCCGCCGTCGAAAAGTTGTCGCCCAAGAGCCAGAACGCCGGCCACACGCCGCCGCCGGCAGGGTTCTTGATCCGCGCTTCGAAGCGGCCAAATTCTTGGGTGAATTGCCCGCGCGTATCGACGCGCGCCGAGGTGTATTGGCGCTCGATGCCGTCGGCCCCCGCAAAATGTTCCTTGATCGCCTCGATCACCAGGTACCCGTTTTCCTGGCGGACGTTTTGGCGGCGCGAAGTGTAATACTCGAGTTCATTGTTTCCCCATCCGTTTCCACCCGTTTGAACGAACCACTTGCTTTTGTCGGGCGGTGCGCCGTTCGGGCCGTTGAATTCGTCATGCCAGGTCAAGACCCAGCGCCCGGCCTTCGACGGAGAGGCCTTCGCATGCGATTGCCAGCAGAAAGAAAACAGCAGTACGAAGCCGCAGGTCACGAGCCGAGCGAGCGCTCGCGACCTGCGAGACCGGAAACTCCTGGCATTTTGAGAAGTCAGCGGGTCTGAAACATCTGCCGCCGCACGATGAACCATCGCTTCCTGCACGAGCCGTTCGAGCCCCCCACCGCAACCTCGACAACAAGATTACACGCTCGGTCCAGCCTCCGAATCCCACTTCCTCGGGGGTCCTCGATACCACTTTAGAGGTAGCGACAAATGCCTAAGCCATATTCTTCCGCGAGATCCTTTGGCATCGGCCCGGCCTATCCAGGCCTTTTGACTACCACCATCGTGTTACTTCCAATCGGCGCTTCCGAGGTAGCAAAAAAGCCTTCGATCTCGTGATGCGCGGCCCCACGCGTTTCGCGCATGATCTGCCCGTCCCGGAGAACCGAATGAATTCTTCCCGAGAGTTCTTTCTGATCCGGTCGATTTCACACCTCAAGGAGGATTAGCCGTGTTGACGGAAGCGTTGGATCGAGTCCAGGGAGCAGCCGCTGAGGAATGGATCGAAAGAGACGATGCCTCTCTCGTCGGAGCTGCTAAGAGCGGTGATCGGGCCGCGTTTGGTTATCTCGTTGCCCGTCACGAACGAAGAGTGCTGTTCACGGCTTTGCGCATCACTCGCAACCGCGAAGATGCGGAAGACGTGGTCCAGCAGAGCTTCCAAAATGCCTTCATCCATCTCCAGGAGTTCGAAGGGAGATCTTCCTTTTCCACCTGGCTGACCCGAATCGCCCTCAACGAAGCGCTCATGCTCAAGCGCAGCAACCGGAGGTCCCGCGAAGTCCCTCTTGAGGATACGACCGCGACCGACGACGTCAAAGTGATGGAGATTCCCGATTCGAGTCCGAATCCCGAATCGAGGCTCTCTGAGAGCGAACGCCATCGCCTTCTCTTGAAGGCCATGAAGAGTCTCAAGCCGGGCATCCGTGCGGCTCTTCAGGCGAGCGATCTCGACGAGCGGTCCGCCAAAGAAACCGCCCGTGTGCTTGGCCTTTCCGTCAGCGCCGTGAAGTCGCGCATCAACCGCGGCCGCAGGGTCCTGCGCGAGAGGCTCAAGCGCCACATGCTCCCGGCAACCGTCACCCATCGTCGGTTCTCTCGGGCCGGTCGGCCCTTGTTGGGCGGTTTCCGGTCCCCTCAAACCGTTCGAGTCACTGGTTCTCTAGCCCGGTAGACAGCTTCGCGCGGAGGATCCATGACTCACGGCCCCGTGAATGTGCTCTTGATCGGTGAAAACGAACGCGCCTGGTGGCACCTTGCCGGGCGCCTGGAAAAGATGGGATGCCGGTCTTGGTTCGCCTCTACCCCGGAAGAGGCGCGGACCCTCATCGACCGGCATCCCTTCCCCCTGATCCTGAGCTCTAGCCCTGTCACGAAGCACAACCCTCTCATGCAATTGGTTCGTCCTGAGTCCAACGCCTTTTATTTCATCCCGGTCGAAGACAGCTGTTTGTGGTTCCAGGCTGTTCCCGAGGACTCTCCCACTCCGCGCGCCTCCGCGCTTCGACCCGCAGAATTCATGCGTGTCCTCAGCCAGCTGATCGCTCGATCGAACCGCGGGCTGGATCCACGACGCCCTCCCTTTGCCGAAGCATCGGCAACTTGGGCTTGAGAACGCTCTTGCCTTCCGAAAATCGAAGCCGGATCAGAAAGCAGCCGAAGCGGTCGTCTGAATCGATCCCCTCAGATCTATTTGATTCACCGAGCTGCCGACCGAAATCGTGAATGCGCCCGGATCGATCCGCCACGCATGGGCCGTGGCGTCGTAGTAGGCGAATGCCCGGCGATCCAGTAGCACTTTCATTCTTTGTGTCTGGCCCGGCCGCAGATCGACGCGCGCGAATCCCTTGAGCTCTCTCGTCGGGCGCGGAACAGCCGCATGACCTTCACCGACGTAGACCTCCGACACATCCGCCCCCTCGCGACTGCCGGTGTTTGTGACGTCCCACGACACTTCATATTGGTCTGAGCCGCTCGCCGCGCGGATCGCAAGATTTGTCTCCCGGAAGGTCGTGTAGGAGAGTCCGAAGCCAAACGGGAAAAGCGGATGCGCGCCGCTACGCTCGTATCCGCGATAGCCGACGAACACTCCCTCCTTGTACACCACACGATTCGTGCCGGCCTCCGGATAGTAGCTATCGTGCACGGGGTTCTCGTCCCAACTTCGATCGAATGTCACCGGCAATCGGCCCGACGGATCGGCGTCGCCGAAAAGAATTTGCGCGAGCGCCGTCCCTCCCTCTTGCCCCGAATACCACGCCTCGAGGATCGCTGGCACGCCGCCGATCCATTTGCTCATATCCACGGCCCCGCCGGACGTCACCACCACGACCACGTGTTTATTGATCGAGGCCATCTTTTCGATCAGCTCGTTTTGTCCCGGGGGCAAAGCAAAGGTCCGGTCGGCGCCCTCGCTCTCACTCGACGAATCGAAACCCACCGCAACCACCACAGCATCCGCGGACGCGGCGATCTTCTCCGCCGCCGCATTCACATAGCTGTCCTCCGCCACGATGCCGCATCGAAAGCCGCCGCCGAGGAAACCCGGCCTGCCGTGATGCTCGATCACAACCTTGTGCGGCCCCGCGCCAAGTGACAGGGTCGCGTAGCCGACCAGCGTCCGAGCCTCTGTCCAGTTGTCGAGAACCAGTTTGTCGTCGACGGTCACGCGATAAAACCCGCCCGATTCCCCCGTCGACTGCACGAACACGTCGTACGACGCGTCCTTCGCCGCCGTGTAGTATCCCGTCCAGCGCGCCGACCCGAATCCGGCAGGATACGCCGTGCCGAAGGTCCCGAGATCGGCTCCCGCGAGGCCGCCAAAATTGATGTGCGCGTCCGTGCGCCGCAATCCCGGCTCGCCTTGCAAATCCTCGCTGATGAAATATTCGGCCGTCAGGCCGGGCGCGCCTCCCGATGCCGCCGTCGAAAACTGCGTGCGCCCCGCAAGATCGCTCAGTTCCGGAATCCCGCGATCGTAATACGTCGAAACGGACGGCCCGAGTTCGTTCGCGATGCCCTCGAGAAAGCTCACCGCCGCGAACGGCCGCACGCCCGCGCTGCCTCCCCCGACCGGAACCGCCGGATACGCGTCCGGCCCGATCACCGCAATCGAGCGGATTGTGTGCTTGTCGAGCGGCAGCGTCTTCGCGTCGTTCTTCAGCAGTACCATCCCTTCCTTCGCGGCTTGCAACGCCGCCTCGCGGCCCTGCAAGTTGTAGCGCGGAATCGAATACTCTGTCTGGTCGCGATCCAGCCAGCCCATTCGAATCGCGACACGCAAAATTCGCAGCACCTTGTCGTCAATTGCGGCCACCGCAACGCGCCCGTCCTGCGCCGCCGGCAAAAGCGACGCCCGGTTCATGAACGCGCCCGACGGCATCTCCAGATCGAGGCCCGCGTTCGCCGCCGCCACGCCGTCATACGTTGCGGACCAATCGGACATCAGCACCCCCGCAAAGCCCCACTCCTTTTTCAAAATGTCGGAATCGATCGCCCCATTTTGCGTCATGTGCGAGCCGTTCACGAGATTGTAGGAGTTCATCACCGCTCCCACGTGCGCTTGCTTCACCGCCGCTTCGAAAACCGGCAGGTAAATCTCGCGCAGCGTGCGCTCGTCGATGATGTCGTCCGTCGCGTGCCTCGCAAACTCCGAGTTGTTGCCCATGAAATGTTTGATCGTCGCGCTCACGCCCTCGCTCTGCACGCCCTCGACATACCCAACCGCAATCTGCGACGCGAGGTACGGATCTTCGCCGAAGTATTCGAAATTGCGTCCGTTCAACGGCGCGCGATAAATATTCACGCCCGGCCCCAGCAGGAAATTCACGCCCTTCGCGCGCGCGTCTCGTCCGATCTGCTCCCCGACTTTCTTCGCGAGATCGGCATCCCACGTCGCCGCCAGATTGATCCCTCCCGGCATCGCCGTCGCCGGACCGTAATTGCGCACTCCCATCGGTCCGTCGGCCATTTTTAGCGCGGGCAGGCCCAGTTTCGGCATCGCGCGAACGTAAAATCCGTCCACGCCCCCGATGAAGTCGATCTTTTCCTCGAGGCTCATCCGGTCGAGGAGGCTCTTCGCCCGTGCGTCCACGCTCGCGTCACTCGGCGAATCGGACGGCTTTCCCGCGCCGCTCCGCGCGGCAGCCGCCGCCAGCACCAATGCGAAAAGCAGCGCCGCCGCTCGCGCAGCCATCGATGTCCGCCGCTTCATCCTCAAATCCATATCCCCTCCGCCATCCACGTGCGGCTCTATTCTGCCCGCGCTCCGCTCGCCGGCCGGATTCTATCGCTAAACTCGCGCGGCGTGCTAATCGCGAATGACGGCCTTGGGGTTCCTCGGTCGTGGAGACGTCCACGGTGGGATCTTCGCGGCAGTGAGTCGCTCGGGCAAAGGCGCAAAAAAAACGCCAGAGCCGACCCTGAGGCTGGCTCTGGCGCAATTTGCTTTTGTTTCGGTTCGGCGTCTACGCGACGGCAACCGCCGGCTTCGGCACCGTGTTGATCGTCTTCAGAATGCGCGAGACGATCTGGTACGGGTCGCCCTGCGAATTCGGACGCCGATCTTCGAGATACCCCTTGTAGCCGTTCTTGATGAAGTTCACCGGCATGCGGATCGACGCCCCTCGGTCGGAGAGACCGAAGCTGAACTTGTCGATCGCCTGCGTCTCGTGCAGGCCCGTCAGCCGCAAGTGATTGTCCGGCCCGTAGACGGCGATGTGCTCGGGGATGTGCTTTTCGAACGCCTTCATCAGCGTCTCGAAGTACTCCTTGCCGCCCACTTCGCGCATGTACTTCGTCGAGAAGTTGGTGTGCATGCCCGATCCGTTCCAGTCACCCTTGATCGGCTTGCAGTACAATTCCACGTCTACTTCATACTTCTCGCACAGCCGCATCATCAAGTAACGCGCGGTCCAAGTGTCGTCCGCCGCCTTTGCGGATCCCTTCGCGAAGATTTGAAACTCCCACTGCCCCTTCGCCACTTCCGCGTTGATGCCTTCATGGTTGATGCCCGCCGCGAGGCAAAGATCGAGGTGCTCGTCCACGATCTGTCGCGCCACATTGCCCATGTACTTGTAGCCGACGCCGCAGTAGTAGGGACCTTGCGGACCCGGGTAACCTTCTTCCGGGAACCCGAGCGGACGCCCATCCTTGTACAGAAAATATTCCTGCTCGAAGCCGATCCACAGGTCCGGATCGTTCTCGATTGTGGCGCGCATATTCGTCGAATGCGGCGTGCCGTCCGGATGCATGACTTCGCTCAGAACGATGTAGCCGTTCTTGCGGCTTGCATCGGGATACAGCGCCACCGGCTTGAGGATGCAATCGGACTTGTGCCCTTCCGCCTGCATCGTCGAACTGCCGTCAAAACCCCAGAGCGGCAGGTCCGCCAGCGTTGGCGGCTGAGGGAACTCCTTGATCGTCGTCTTGCCGCGCAGTTCGGGGATCGGTTTCCTGCCGTCCAGCCAGATATATTCCAGTTTATATTTCATGGTGTTTGATTTACGCGCTCCTTTCGGATAACTGCAGACTCCATTCGGCCTCGTTTTCGTTGCCGTTCAGCCCGCTGCCGTGCCCGGACAAACTGCGAGTGACACTCTCCAGACGCCGCCCGCCTTCGCAAGACCCAGGAACACATGGCTTGCCCGACGTCGGCCCGTCGCTTGGCTTTTGCCCCTGACTCTCGATGCGGAAGTGGTCCGTCGAAGGGTCGCCCGCTGTCAACGCGATAACTTACAAGTCGCGCTGGGTGAATTCCAATGCAACGTTTGAATAGAACCGATCCGAAATTCTCCGCAAATCGGTCTCGCTCGCGCCTCGACGCTGCTCGAGTTTCGATGCATTTTCGCCGAAAGGCCGGTGCCCTTTGCCCCGCGCGCTTTCTCTGAAGGCACAGCCTCTGCAACCTCGGCAGACTGCCGTTTCCGTCTGAGAAATCAGCATTTCTCTGGCGCTCCGCCTTCCGCAAGCCCTTGTTAGCCAGTAGCTTGCACCGGAACGCCCATTGCACTCCTTCACACACGCGGGTCGTCGGTGGAATCAACCTCCACCTCAAACGCCCCCCGAACGCTGTTGCACAAATACACGGCGTCCGCGCGCTTCAAATCCGCGCGCGTCAAGATCGCCTCGCACGCATTCTTGTTCGTCCTCAAAATGTGCGCGCGAAAGATTCCCGGCAGCAGTCCGCACTCGACCGGCGGCGTCCTCCACACTCCGTCCTTCACCAGAAACACGTTGTGGACCGAGCCCTCCGTCAACTCGCCTTTTTCGTTGAAGAAAAGC
>Ga0335073_10009920_pt1 | contig 13368 bp, 9 predicted proteins | sample Lox_Sample_22_FD_207093 | JGI IMG/M metagenome (GOLD analysis project Ga0335073, IMG submission 207093) | Soil microbial communities from Loxahatchee National Wildlife Refuge, Florida, United States - Lox_Sample_2.2 | ecosystem: Environmental > Terrestrial > Soil > Wetlands | place: USA: Florida...
GCGTGGTCGCCGCGCTGTCGGTGGTCAGCGACCTGGCTCGCGGGCACCCGCCGGGCGAGGCGATGCGCGCGTGCCTGCTGGCCACCGAGCTGGCCCGCCGGGCGGGCCTCGATGAACGCCGCCAGGGCGAGGTCTACTACGGCACCCTGATGCGGTTCGCCGGCTGCGTCGCGACGTCGCATGAGATCGCCGCCGTGTTCGGCGGCGACGACATCGTGGTCCGCGCCCGCGGTGACCTGATCGACCCGGCCGAGCCGGGCGAGGCGCTGGAGTTCCTGGCGGGCCTGGGTGTCGACGCCGTGCGGCTGCAGGCCATGGGCGGGCCGGCCGGTGTCGGGAAACTGAAGGCCGAGGGGGCGCGGGCCGACTGCGAGGTCGGCGCGGATCTGACGGCCCGCCTCGGGCTGCCGGACGCGGTGCGGCGGGCCGTGCTGGACAGCTTCGAGCGCTTCGACGGGCACGGCGTCCCGGCGGGGCGGGCGGGTGACGAGGTCGCTGAGGCGTCGCGGTTCGGGGCCGTCGGCTACGCGGCCGTGATGTTCGACGCCGTGGGCGGCCCCGATGTCGCGGCCCGGACCGTGGCGCGCTGGTCCGGGCGCGCGCTCGATCCGGAGATCGCCGCGGTCTTCGGCGAGGCGCCGGGCCAGCTGCTGGCGGTCGCGAGCGCGGACGACCTGTGCGCGGCCGTGGTCGACGCCGAGCCCCGGCCGCGGCGCACGTTCCGCGACGCGGCGGCCTTCGACGAAGCCCTGGCCGGGTTCGGTGACGCCGCCGACCTGAAGAGCCCGTGGCTCACCGGCCACTCACGGGGGGTGGCCGCGCTCGCGCGCGCGGCGGCCGAGCTGTCCTCGCCCGCTGACGCCGCCGTTGCCTACCGCGCAGCGCTGCTGCACGACCTCGGCCGGGTCGCGGTGCCGACCGGCGTCTGGGAGCGGCCGGGCCCGCTGCGGGCCGAGGAATGGGAACTGGTACGGCTGCACCCGTACCACACCGGCCGGATCCTGGCCCGGTGCCCGGTGCTCGGCCCGCTGGGGCTGATAGCGTCCCGCCACCACGAGCGCGCGAATGGGTCCGGGTACCCGGCCGGCGTCGGCGGCGGCGAACTGGACACGGCCGCCTGCCTGCTCGCCGCGGCCGACGTGTTCCACGCGCTCGGCGAGGCGCGGCCGTACCGGCCCGCCCTGAAGCCCGCCGAGGCCGCACGGGTCCTGGCCAGCCTTCCGCTGGATCGCGCCGCGGTCCGCGCCGTGCTCGACGCCGCGGGGAGCTCATCGGCTGTCCTGCCGTCGCTGCCGGCCGGCCTGACCGAGCGTGAGCTGGACGTTCTGCGCCTGCTCGCGGCGGGCCGCACCAAGCCCCAGATCGCCGCCGATCTGGTGATCTCGCCGTCGACGGTGCACACGCACACGGTGCACATCTACGCCAAGTGCGGCGTCTCGACCCGCGCTGCGCTGGCGATGTTCGCGATGCGGCACGGTCTCGCGGCCACGCCCGGACCGGCCGCCGCCGCCAAAATCGACTGAACAGTCGATGGCTGCGGGCGGTGCCCGCTGCCTACGGTTCCTGACAGGCAGTCACAAGCCACGCAGCAAGGGAGCCACGATCATGAGCGCTGAGCAGAACATCGCGACGGCCAGGGAACTCTACGACGCGTTCGGCAGCGGTGACGTCCAGGCCATCCTGGACCGGGTCACCGACGATGTCGACTGGTCCACCGACGCGGCCATCGCGTCCGCGCCGTGGTACGGGCCCCGGCACGGCAAGGACGGGGTGGTCAGCTTCTTTGAGGCCATCGGCAAGACCGGGCCGGTCACCGAGTTCACCCCGGTGGCTTACGCCAGCAACGACGACGGGGACGTGATGGTGTTCCTCCGCTACGCGTTCACGGCCACCGCGACCGGCAAGAGCGTTGCGATGAACATGCATCACTACTGGAGGTTCCGCGACGGGAAGGTGTGCTTCGTCCGCAGCTCGGAAGACACCGCGCTGGTCGCCGCCGCGCTGGAACCCTGATCCGGGGGCGCGGTGGCGCTGCCGACGATGGCCGGGCGCACGAACATCGGGACCTTCGGCAGGGTGGTGTGCTCGAGCTGGGCGAGGGTGAAACCGGCCGCCTTGATGGACTCGAGCGTGGGCCGGTTGCAGTCGCAGCACACGACCAGCCGGTTGAGCCAGTTCATCCGGTCCTGCAGCCGGGCGGTGCGCTCGTCATCGGCGCGCACATGCTCGATGAACACGAGCCGGCCGCCGGGGCGCAGCACCCGCCGCAGCTCCCGCAGTGCCCGCGGCTGGTCGTCGACCCCGCACAGCACCAGCGTGGAAACGGCCACGTCGAACGTGTGGTCGTCGAACGGAAGATCCTCGGCGGGGGCGCGCAGGACCGTGGCGGCCGGGTGGTGCTCGCGGGCGGTGCGCTCGAGCCGGCGCAGCATCGGCGGCTTGGGCTCGGTCAGCGTCAGCGAGGCCACCGCGGGGCCGTAGCAGGTCAGGTTCGCGCCGGTCCCGCCGCCGATCTCGAGCACGTCCCCGCTCAGGCCGGCCAGCAGGCGGTCGCGGGAGGCGCCCAGCCCGGCCTTCTCGGTGCTGGCCATCTGGCGGTCGTAGGTCAGGGCGAAGAACGTGGTCCGCAGGCTCATGGCTGCCTCGTTTCGGTCCGCTGGCGTTGCTTGCAGTGCGAACGTAACGAGGCCGCCGGGGTCGCCACATGAGGCGAACACCCCATCTTCGGGACCGCCGGCGCCGGGTCACCGCAGGTTAAGCTGGGCCAATGGGAGGGGCGGCCGGCCGTTCGCACGTCCGGCTGGCGGAACTGGTTGCGGCGCTGTCGCTGGGCGTGGACCTGGGATTCGGCCAGCCGATGGAGCACGTGCTGCGGCAGTGCCTGATCGCGCTGCGGATCTCCGACCGCGCCGGGCTGGGCGAGCAGGACCGGATGGCGGTCTACTACACGGCGCTGCTGGTCAACGTCGGCTGTCACGCCGACGCGCACGAGCAGGCCAAGTGGTTCGGCGACGACATCACCCTGAAGTCCGGCAAATACACGCATGACCTGGGCAGCGTGCGGGGCGCGCTGGCGGCCATGCGGCTGGTCGGAGCGGGCAACCCGCCGCTGCACCGGTTCCGGGTAGGACTGGAGTTCGCGTTCTCCGGCTACCGCCAGCTCGACGGGATGATCGCCCAGCACGCGGAGCTCGCACGGACACTGGCTGAGCAGCTCGGGCTGCCCGCCGCGGTACGCGATGGGGTCGGGGCGGCGTACGAGCAGTGGAACGGCAGGGGCTGGCCGGGCGAGCTGAAAGCCGGCGTGATACCGGTCGCGGCCAGGATCGCGCAGCTCGCGGAGTTCATGGAGGTGGCCTGGCGCACCGGCGGCGTTGCGAGCGCCGTGGCAGTGGCGCGCCGCCGGGCGGGCCGGCAGTTCGATCCAGCCCTGGCCGATCTGCTGTGCGCGGACGCCGCGGAGATCTTCGGCGGCCTGGAGTCGGTGCCGCCCTGGCAGACGGTCATCGCCTCGGAGCCCGCGCTGGCCGTGGAGCTGTCCGCGGATCAGCTCGACCACGCGCTGGAGGCCATCGCGAACTTCGTGGACCTGAAGTCGCCGTTCATGCTCGGGCACTCGGTGGCGGTCGCGAGCCTGGCCGAGGAAGCCGGCCGAAGGCTGCGGCTGCCTCCTGACCAGGTGCTGCTGCTGCGCCGGGCCGGGTTCGTGGCCGGTTTCGGGCGGCTCGGGGTGTCGAATTCGATCTGGGACCGGCCCGGGCCGCTGAGCGCGGGCGAATGGGAACGCGTCCGGCTGTACCCGTACCTGACCGAGCGCATGCTGCGCCAGTCGGCCGCGCTGGCGCCGCTCGGGGACATCGCGGTGCAGGTCCGGGAGCGCCCGGACGGCAGCGGGTACCCGCGCGGGCTGTCCGGCGGCGCGATCCCCGTGCTCGCCCGGGTGCTCAGCGCGGCCGATGTGTACGCCGCGATGCGCGAGCCCCGGCCCCACCGGCCCGCTCGCCCGGCCGGGGAAGCGGTGGCCGAGATGCGCGCCGAGGTTCGCGCCGGCCGCCTGGACGGCGCGGCCGCCGACGCCGTGCTCGAGGCGGCCGGCCACCGCGTGCCGCGGCGCAAGGAGGCGCTGGCGGGCCTCACCGCGCGCGAGGTCGAGGTGCTCGCCCTGCTCGCGCGGGGCCTGTCCAACAGGCAGATCGCCGAGCGGCTGGTGATCACGCCGAAGACGGCCGGCAACCACGTCGAGCACATCTACGCCAAGATAGGCGCCTCCAGCCGGGCCGCCGCGGCGATGTTCGCGGTGCAGCACGGCCTCCTCCCCGAGGAGAAGATCGCCACCACGGCGACCGCCTGACGCCAGGGCGCCCGGTGACCGGTCCCGGTCACCGGCGCGGCGGCAGCGGCGGGCGGCGCCGGGACGGCCTGGTGCGGGTGTCGGGAGGCCGCACCGCGGGGTGCTTCTCCAGGGCTTCCAGGGCGAGCGTGACCGCGGTCTCCAGCTGGGTGTCCCGCCCCGCGGCCCAGTCGTCGGGCGACATGATGACCTCGACGTCCGGGTCGACGCCGTGGTTCTCCACGCCCCAGCCGAGCCTGTCGAACCAGAAGGCCAGCTGGGCCACGGTGATGAGCGTTCCGTCGACCAGTTCCTGCTCGTCCTGGTAGCCGACGACGCCGCCCCAGGTCCGGGCGCCGACCACCGGGCCAAGCTGGAGCAGCTGGATCGCGGCGGTGACGATGTCGCCGTCGGATCCCGAGTTTTCGTCGGCGAGCGCGACGACCGGCCCTCGCGGCGCATCCTCGGGATAGGTGGCGGGCATCAGGCCCCGCTTGACGTCCCAGGCGATGACGCGCCGCGCCAGCTTCTCCACGACGAGCTGTGAGGTGTGCCCGCCGGTGTTGCCGCGCACGTCCACGATCAGCGCGTCGCGCGTCATCTCCCGGCGCAGGTCCCGGTGGAAGTCCGCCCACCCCTGGTCCACCATGTCCGGGACGTGCAGGTAGCCGAGCCGGCCGTCGCTGAGCTCGCGGACCTGCGCCCGCTTTGCGCCGACCCAGTCCAGGTAGCGCAGCCGGGTATCGCTCTGCAGCGGCACGACCGGCACGCTGCGCGGCTGGCCACCGTCGGCCGGCGCGATCGTGAGCTCGACCGGCTTGCCCGCGGCACCGGCCAGCAGCGGCCCGGGCCCGTCCGGCCCGACCGGCCGGCCGTCCACGGCGAGCAGCACGTCGCCGGGCCCGATACCGGCGCCGGGCGCCGCCAGCGGCGCGCGGGCCCGGGGATCCGACGTGTCCCCGCGCACCACACGGGTCAGCCGCCAGACGTCCCCGGTGCGCTCGATGTCCGCGCCCAGCAGGCTGGGCCCGCCGGACGGCTTGCCGCCCTCCGGGGGGTAGGCGTAGCCATGCGAGGTGCCCAGCTCGCCGAAAATCTCCCACAGCACGTCGTGGAATTCGGAACTCGTGGTGATCCGGTCGAGCAGCGGCCGGTATTCGTCCAGCACTCCGTCCCAGTCCACGTCCGCCATGTCCGGCACCCAGAAGTCGTGCCGCACGATGCGGCCCGCCTCCGCGTAGGCCTGGCGCCACATCGCGGCCGGATCGAGCAGGAACCTGGCCCGGGTCCGGTCGACCTCGACCTTGTCGTCGGGGTTGTCGTCGTCGGCCTTGCGGTCCGCGGGGATCACGGTGAGCCTGCCGTGGTCGCTGGTGACGAGCCGGGTGCCGTCGCCGCTGGCCTCGAACCAGTCGACCTCGCCGGCGAGCTCGGACACCTCGCGCCGGCCGAAGTCGAACCGCTCGAGCGCCGGGCGCGGCGCGTCGTCGTCCGGCCGCGCGCCGCCGATGCCCAGCTCGCCGGTCACCGGCGCCCGCAGCCACGTCAGGCCGTCCTTGACCGCGCGCAGGCGCGAGTACCGCGCCTCGGGCACGGGGACCGCGACCACACGGTCGGCCATCCGGGTGGTCTCTACCGAGACTGGCGGAACGCGATCCGTGCCACCACCGGGCCCGCCATCGCCGGCTTGGTCGCCCGCACTCGCGGATCCGCCGCCTGCCGCAGGCTTGTCCGCGGGCTCCCCGATGGGCCGCCCGCCGAGTTCGGGCGCGAACGGTGACGGCGTCGCGGCGTCGAGCGGCAGCAGGAACGGACGCGCTCCGTAGGGGAACGTGAGGTCGAAGAAGTGCGCGTCGTAGATCGGGTCGAAGTCGCGCATCGACAGGAACGCCAGGTACTTGCCGTCGAGGGTGAAGACCGGCTCGGAGTCGTCGAACCGCCCGTCGGTCGCGTCGAAGACGTGGCCGTCGGCGAACCGCGCCAGGCGCAGCTGGCGCAGCTGGGTGAGGTTGCCGCCTTGCGGCTGATCGGTCGGATGCGACCACGCCAGCCAGGCGGAATCCGGCGACCAGGCCATGCCGGTCACCATCCCGTTGTCCGACGCGGCGAGCTCCCGCACCTCGCCGGACTGGACGTCGACGATGCGCAGCCGCCCGTCCTGCGACGCGACCGCGACCTTCTTCCCGTCCGGCGCGGCCGCCAGTGCGGTGACGCGGCCAACCTGCCCAGCCGCGAGCGGCCGCGATACAGCGGCAGGATTGGCGGTACCCGCCGGGTCACCGGAGCCGATCTCCAGGGCGTCAACGCCGTCCGCGTCGGTCGCCCAGATGACCTGCCCGCCGGTCCCGAGGACCTGCGGGAAACGCGCCCGGGCACCCGGAACGACGGACACGGCCCGGGCCGGCCCGTCCCGGTGGGTCAGCCAGTGCACGGTTCCGCGGACCTCGACCGCGCTGGCCCGCCCGCCGTGGTCGACGGACAGCGAGCCGACGTGATCCTCGGCCGTCACGAGGCGCGGTGCCCGGCCACGCACCGGCGAGCCGAGCGTGACGCCGAGCCGGGCAGGGCCAGCGGCATTGAGGTCCTCGAGCAGCCACAGCTCGCCGCCACGGGCGTAGATGATCCGCTGCCCGTCGGTGCTGGCCTGGCGTGCGTACCAGCCCTCATGATCGGTGTGCCGCCGCAGGTCACTGCCGTCCAGCGCGCAGGAGTAGATGTTGCCGGTGCCCTCGTGGTCGCTGATGAACGCGAGCCGCCCGCCCACGATCATCGGGCTGGCGAACTGGGTCGGCAGATCCGCGAGCACCCGCCGGAACGGGCCCGGGTCTGCCGCACCCGGCGCACCGGAGACGATCGCCGTCGCCGGGCCGGTCCACAGGCGCCCCGCCGTGCCGCCGCGGTAGCGCTTCCAGTCGGCCGGATCTTCCTCGAAGCCGCCGAAGGTGCCGGTGAGCAGCCCGACCGTGTCCGCCCCGCCGCCCCCTCCCGAGCCCAGCGACAGATCGGACACCGGGCCGAACGGCAGCACCCGTTCCGCTCCCGGGCTGCCCGACAGCGCCGTCGTCAGCACCCGGGCCTGGACGAAGTGCCGGAACGGCTGGTTCGCCGCGCTGACCGCCAGGACCTCCCCGGCCGGGGTCCAGCCGCTGACCCGGGCCCACGACGTGCCCCAGTAGGTCAGCCGGGTGCTGGTCCCGTCGCCGAGGCCGGCCACGTAGATCTCCGGGCTGCCGTCCCTGGCGCTGACCCAGGCCACGTGCGACGCGTCGGGTGACAGCCTCGGCGTCGCCGCCTGGGCCTCGTCCGTGGTGAACCGCCAGGCCCGGCCGCCCGCGGCCGGCGCCAGCCAGACGTCGTCGGCAGCAACAAAAACTACGAGATCGCCAGAGATATGAGGAAATCTTAGGTATCCGGGAGATTCCACCGGGCCATAGTACGGTTCCGCGCCACGGCAGCCCACCGATATCTGGGCCCTTCAGCGAGGCCTACAGAGCGTCACGTGTGCGGCCAGATGAACATGGCTTGAGCGGCCAGGTTAACATTGCAGCTACGGCTATATCATCACGAGACCTCCGGCTAAAGTAAGACTGGATGCTACGCTTGGCGTCATGCCGCGCGTGCCGCCGTCCCCGATCGGCCGGATCCTCCCCCGGCGCGCTGCTGCTGTCGTCGAGCGGGCTCTCGCCGATACACGCGTGGTCCTGGTCAACGGCGCTCGCCAGTGTGGCAAGAGCACCTTGGCCGGCGAGATAGCCGACGCCCGCGGAGGCGAGTGGCGCAGTCTTGACCGGGCGGCGACGCGGCAGGCGGCGTCCTTCGATCCCACCGAGTTCGTGGTGAACGGGGACTTGCTCGTGATCGACGAGATCCAGCGAGTTCCCGAGTTGCTGCTCGCCATCAAGGAATCTGTCGACAGCGATCCCCGTCCCGGCCGGTTCCTGCTGACCGGCTCCGCTCGCCTGCTCAGCATGCGCTCAGTGCCAGATGCGCTGCCCGGGCGGATGGAGACGATTGAGCTATGGCCGCTGTCTCAGGGAGAGATGGACGATAAGCCTGACCGCTTCGTTGATGCCGTTTTCACGCTCGGCCCGCAGCTGCGGCACGATTCCGAGGAGACGCGCTCTGATTACATCGACCGTGTTGTGCGCGGCGGATTCCCCGTCGCCGTAGCGCGCATGGGCTCTCGGCGCCAGAGTTTCTTTGACTCCTATGTTGCCGACATCGTCAATCGTGACGTCATCCAGTTGTCCGAGATCGAGCGCGGGCCGCAGATGCGCGCGCTGATCCGGCTCGTTGCGGCCCGCTCGGGTCAGCTTCTGGTCCCAGGTGCGCTGGGAAGCGAGCTTGGGCTGCCGCAGCAGACGGTCAAGCGCTATCTTGCGCTGCTCGAAGAGGTCTTTCTGATCAAGCGGCTCCCAGCGTGGTCAAGGAATCTCAGCGCAAGGGCGGTCGGAACGGCGAAGGTCGCGATGGTGGATTCCGGCATCGCCGCGAATCTGCTGGGTTTGGATGCAGGCAGTCTCCGCCGGCCCGAAGCTTCGCTGGGCCCCCTTCTGGAGGGCTTCGCAGCGATGGAGATCGCCCGGCAGCTTACGTGGTCTGAGCAGCGCGCCGAGCTATACCATTACCACACCAAAGACAACGTCGAAGTCGACATCATTCTGGAGAACCGTCGCGGGCAAGTGGTCGCTGTTGAGGTCAAGGCGGGGTCCACAGTCAGGGCGGAGGACTTCCGCGGGCTGCGTCATCTCGCAGCGCGTCTGGGCGCCGACCTGCTTGTCGGCATCGTTCTCTACACAGGCCGCCAGACTCTGCCTTTCGGCCCGCGCTTTCGCGCAATCCCGCTGAGCGTCCTCTGGGACGCGGCTCCTCCCGGACCACGCCAGTGATCGGACTTTCATGCTATACCGTCACGAAAACTGCCTTACTGGCGAGATACGGCCGAATTGCCACCACAGTAAAAGGTCGCGGAGTATTGCATCCACTGGACTTCGGCCAGCGACCGGGTCGGGTTGACACCTGATCTGGGAACCTGGGCAAAGTGCCGTCAGGTTGAATTACCGCCCTATACGCTGAGCATCCTTAACGCTACTTAAGGCGATAACACTTGGAAGGGCCTGGCGGCCATGCAACCGAGATGGCCGGGCATCCGGCTTCTGGTTCTTGTAGCCGCCATCGGCATACTAGTCCTAATTTCATCCATTTCGCCGTTCACGCCCCTTCTCGGAAATGCTGCTAACATTTCGACAATTATCGGTCTTTACTTAACGTATGCTCATCGAAATTCCAGACGAGCGTCCCAGAAGCGCGACAAGCATGCACGCACGGCAGGCCAGAACCAGCATCAATTTCCGGAGGGACCTCGCAACGCCGGGGAGTTTTATGAGACTGGCCGCTACTATCGCCAGATCTTGGAATATGCCAAGGCGAGGACGGCATTCGACTCCGCAGCACGCTTTGGACATCTCGATGCTATGTACCAGTATGCCATAATGTCGCCCAGGACTGACCCGCGCGTCTGGATCTATTTGAAACGTGCGACCAGGTCCGGCCACTGCGAGTCATATGAATATCTTTGCTATCTAATGGAGGAAAACGGCGACATCGGCGGACTGATCGAGATGAGCAAAGCCTTCGCAGCTGACATCGGCGTTGCGAAGCTACCCGCATCAGGGCCATCTCCCTGGCTCCGCAAGGCCGAGGCCAACCTGCTCCGGCGCGCAACGGCAGGCGATCTCGCCGCCATGAACGACCTGGCAGCGTTGCTGTGGGAGACCGGTCGACCCGAGGAGGCTCGCGGATGGTTTGAACGTGCCGAGCACGAGCAACTCCGCCGCTCCGCATCTGGGAACTCGAAAAGAACGGAACACGGGTCGCTGCCGGAGAAGGATGCGACCGAACCCCACCCCGACGAAGATGACGCTGCATCATGACGCTCGAAAGGATGCCCGAGCGGGTTATGCGGATAAATCGGCCGGCATCTTGAACCAGACGAACGTGGCCGCCGTAACCGGGCCTTCGAGGCACCCGCCGTCATCGAAGCCTTCACCGACCTCGAAAGGCAGCTCGCAAGCGGTCATGCTTCCCCGATGGTGTACTCGTCTCCTACCGGCATCGTGCAGTCGTCGCTGAACAGCGTCTTCGAAAGCTCAGTGTGTCCCTGGCCGGAACGCGATGGCGGGTGCTGGAAAACTGGACCGTTGGGCACGCTCTGCGCGAGGTAATCGCCAACGCGCTTGACGAGCAGGCCCTTACCGGGACGGGATCAAGAGCGGGCACGGCGACATCACCACCGGAAAGCAGGCCAAGCGCGGCTTCACTGACGTTACGACGCTGCACGCCCTTATCTCCGGCTCAGCCGGTCCTGATTTCGCCGGCACCGAGTTCATCCTTCACGGCGACCAGCTCGGCGAAAAGCAGGTGGACCAGGCGAAGGCCCTGTTCCTCCACTACGCGGGGGACGACGTCATCGGCACTACTCCGGCTGGCACGGTGCTCCAGCCGGCAGACCGAGAGGCGCGAGCACGGATCTACACCGACCGCGTGAAGGCCATCCTGCTGTCCTGCGAGCAAGGCGAGGTCATCGACGCCCTGGTCGCCGACCTGCAGAACTTCGAGCACGGCACCCAGCACGACGAGACGCAGTGGCTCGACGTCGGCCTGCACCCGTGCAGGCAGCTCAACGCCCGCCGCCAGGTCATCTTCCTCACCGCCTTCGAGCTGGCGCTGGCGCCCGCGTTCGTGCAAAGCCTCCACTTCACGTTCATCGGGCCGGCGGACTTCACCGCGGGCGAGCATGCGGTCTGGGACCGGCGCCCGCAGATCTTCGCCGCAAGGGGGACAGGAAGCCGTCGGAATGTGGGAACCCGGGGACGGCCAGATCATCATCAAGCGAACGCAGCTCCAGTCCGTCGCGATGTTCGCGGGAACGGTCCTGCACGAGCTCTCGCACGCCCTGAGCGACGCTCCGGATGTGAGCCTCGAGTTCGAGGAGAAGCTCACCCAGGAGCTCGGCGCCGTCGTGGCCCGGCAGCTCGCCGGTGCGGGATAAGCGGCACGGGCGGGGGTAGTGCGGTAGGCGTGGAAGGATCCGTGAGATGAGGCTAACGCTGGTGTCGACGAAGGGAGGCACCGGGAAGACCACGTCGGCGGTCAGCCTCGCCATGGTGCTGCACCGGCTCGGCCGCACACTGGCCGTGGACTGTGACCCCCAGGGCTCCCTGATGAGCTGGAGCGAAGCTGCCGCGGAAGACGGCACGTCACTACCGTTCACGGTGGTCAGCCTGGCCACGAGGGACGTGCACGTGAGGCTGTCCGATCTCGCCGCGGGCTACGACCACGTCGTCGTGGACACGCCGCCGGGAGACCTCGGGATCATCCGCTCGGCGATCCTGGCGTCCTCCATCGTCCTGGTGCCCGTCTCGCCGACGGGGCTGGACCTGAACCGCATCAGGCCGACCTTCGAGGCACTGTCGGAGATCGCCGTGTCGCACCCAGTTGCGGTGGGGGTTTTGCTGACGAAGGTGCGGCGCGGAACACGCTCGGCGCGCTCGGCGCGGGGGATCCTGGCGGAGCACGGTTATCCGGCCATGAGAACCGAGATCCCGCTGGCCGAGCACTTCGCCGCGGCCTTCGGCACGGTGCCATCCGTTCTCGCCGAGTACTGGGAACTCCTCGGGGAGCTCAGGGAAGTAAGCCCGTCATGAATGACCCAATGCGCTGCCTGCGTACTCCCGAGGATCGTTTCGCCGACGCGCCCGGCTTCCCCTATGCGCCGCACTATGCCGACGCCGGCGGGGTACGGCTGGCCTGGGTGGAGGCCGGGCCGCCCGGCGGCGAGCCGGTGCTGCTGCTGCACGGCGAGCCGAGCTGGTCGTTTCTGTACCGCACGGTGATGGCGGTGCTGGCCGAGGCGGGGCTGCGAGCGATCGCGGTGGACCTGGCCGGATTCGGCCGCTCCGACAAGCCCGCCGACATCGGCGACCACAGCTACGCCCGGCACGTGGAATGGATCCGGGCGCTGGCGTTCGACCGGATGGACCTGCGCGGCGTGACCCTCGTCGGCCAGGACTGGGGCGGCCTGATCGGGCTGCGGCTTGCCGCGGAGCACCCGGAGCGCTTCGCCCGGATCGTGGCGGCCAACACCGGGCTGCCGACCGGCGACCAGCCCATGCCCGACGTCTGGCTGCGGTTTCGCGAGGTGGTGCGCACCGCCCCGGAACTCAGCGTCTCCCGGCTGGTGCAGTCGGGCTGCCAGACCAGGCTGAGCCCGCAGGTGCTGGCCGCCTACGACGCCCCGTTCCCGGACGCGTCCTTCATGGCCGGGCCGCGGGCGATGCCCGGCCTGGTCCCGACCATCCCCGACGACCCGGCCAGCGCCGCCAACCGGGCCGCGTGGCAGCGGCTGTCGGCGTGGGACAAGCCGTTCCTGGTGGCCTTCAGCGACCGCGACCCGATCACCGGAGCCATGGCGCCGGTGCTCGAGCGCACCGTGCCCGGGGCGGCGGGCATCGCGCACCCGGTCATCGCCGGCGCCGGCCACTTCCTGCAAGAAGACGCCGGCGAAGAACTCGGCACCGTCATCACCGACTTCGTCCGCTCTCATCCCAACGAGGCGTGAGTGACCGCCGCGGATGGCAGGCAGGTCGCCGGGAAGGTTGTGGCGATCACCGGTGCCGGGCGCGGCATCGGCGCCGCAACCGCCCAGCTGCTGGCGGCGCAGGGGGCGCGGGTCGTGCTCGGATCGCGCGGTAAGGCGGATCTGGCCGCCGTCGCCTCGACGTGCTCGCGAGCATTGCCGGGCTGGCGATCAACGCTCCGCTGCACTCGCTGACCGCTCGCTGTGACGCGATGGCGATGCCGCCAGAGGCAGTCGCGGAGACGATCGCCTTCGCCATCGCCCAGCCAGACTCGGTCGACGTCGGTGAAGTGATCGTGCGGCCGACCGTACAGCCCTAGCGCCCCCTGGTTCCCACTCCCACCCCGCGCGCCGCCGACCCGGCATCGCACCTAGCCGCTGATGCGGGCGAGTTGGAGGA
>Ga0335073_10009921_pt1 | contig 13368 bp, 10 predicted proteins | sample Lox_Sample_22_FD_207093 | JGI IMG/M metagenome (GOLD analysis project Ga0335073, IMG submission 207093) | Soil microbial communities from Loxahatchee National Wildlife Refuge, Florida, United States - Lox_Sample_2.2 | ecosystem: Environmental > Terrestrial > Soil > Wetlands | place: USA...
CTTCACAGTCGGCCTCGAGGACATCGAGGACCTGAAGGAAGACCTGGACCGGGGCTTCGCCCGGTTAAGGGCGGCAGCGTAGAGCACCGCTATCGAAAGTCGCACCACCGGAACGCCTAGCCCCAGCCGGGCCTTGCCAATCCGGCCGGGGCGGGCAGTTGGCGCCCCTTCACCCGGTCAGCACGTCTCCGAACAGCTCCCAATTCTCGCCGTTGAAGCGCGCCAGTTGAAACTGCCGGAGCGGCACATAATTCGTCGGCGAGGTGTTGATTGTAATGCCGGGTAGCAGCAACGGGGTGGTGAAATCCTTGAGGCTCAGCGCTTGGCGCAAGACATTGTCGCGCGACAGATCGTCGCCGCACTGCTTCAGAACGTGAGCCATCACGATCGCTACGTGGTAGCCGTAGAATGCGAATCCGTCCTTGAAGTCCGTGGCTGAGAGATATTTGGCGACGAAGGCGGCCCATTCCTTCACGCCCGGATCGTCCTTCCAGCGCGGGTCGGTGGGGTCCTTGCCGTAGGCGGCGGTGATCACGCCCTTCGATTTTTCGAGGCCCGCCGGCTTCATCACTCCTTCGATGGATGATGCGGCGTTGATGACAAACCGGTCGGGCGCCCAGCCAAGATCGTAGGCCTTGCGGATGGCCTGCGCCGCGCCTTTCGGGGCGGCGCCGATCATGAACGTGTCGGCCCCCGAGGCCTGCAGGCTGATGACCTCGGAGTCGACGGTCGGGTCAGTGACTTCGAACGAGACCTCCTTGACGATCATCGACTCGGCCTTGGGGCCAAGGCCCTCACGAAACGCTCTCAATCCGATCTTGCTGACCGGATCGTTCTGGTAGAGCACGCCGATCCTGGCGTTCGGCTTGGTCGCGAGAATGTATTTGGCGTAGACACGCTGCTCGCTGGACGCCGCGTTGTGCAGCGGGATCGTCCACGGATAGTGCTCGGGGTCGGCCACGGATTCGGCCAGCGCCGCCACGAACAGCTGCGGGATCTTGTTGTCGTTGAGATATTGCCTGACCGCGAGATTGGTGGGGTCGCCGAGCGAGCCGAAGATGAAGGCAACCCCTTCTTGCTCGACGAGGCGCCGCGTCTGCTCGACCGTTTTCGGCGGGCTGTAGCTATCGTCGATGGTGATCAAGTTGATCTTGCGGCCGTTGATGCCGCCATTTTCGTTGATCATCCGGAAATAGGCAGCCTCGGCGCGGCCGATCACGCCATAGGCCGACGCCGGCCCGCTATAGGGCATGGTCTGGCCGATCTTGATTTCCGTGTCGGTGACGCCAGGCACATTCGCGGCCCGCACGGTGCGGAAGCCTTGGGCGGAATATGCTGTGGCGACCGCAACCGATTGCAGAAGGAAACGACGCGTAATCATGCTGTCCCTCCCCGATGACATTGTTGTTGGTCGCGCTGGCCTTGCTAAAGTCGGCTCTGACGCGAGCGGTTGACACCGTTCCCTAGGCACATTTTTCCGGCGAGCGCTGTGATCCAGATCACACCTCGCGCAAGGAGCAGGATGCAGGGCCATTTCCTCACCGACATCGCACGGCCGCCGATGATGCGATCGCAATCATGGTCATCCGAGGGTAAGGTATGATAAAACAAGATTGCGCCTGCCTGTGCGGCGCCTCGCGTTTCACTGTCGCCGGCAATCCGATCGGCCGCTTCTTCTGCCATTGCACGATCTGCCAGAAGGCATACGCGAAGCCGTTCGCCGACGTGACTTTTTTCTGGGCCGACTCGCTCACCTTGCCCGCCAATCAATCTATTGAATTCCGCCGCTATCGGCCGCCGCCCGCAATGAGGCGGGGGAGATGCCCGCAATGCGGCAATCCCGTCCTCAATTTGCTGGGCATGGCGCCGCTGGCGCTCGCGTTCGTCCCCTCGCAGAATTTTCCGCGGCCCGCCGAACTGCCCGCGCCGGATCGCCACATCTTCTATGACCGGCGGGTCGCCGACATCGCCGACTCGGTTCCAAAGCTTTCCGGCTATTGGGCGAGCGAAGCCTATGTCACCCGGTCGGTTCTCGCCGGCCTTTTTCGACAAACACGCGCCGCCTGAACGGACGCGAGAAAATTGGAGCCATGCGCAATTTCCTCATCGACACCGACACCGCCTCCGATGACGCCGTCGCCATCATGATGGCGCTCGCCGAGCCGAGCGTGAAAGTCCTCGGGCTCACAATCGTCGCCGGCAACGTCGATGTGAAACAGGCGACCCGAAACGCGCTGCTCACCGCTGAGATGTGCAAGTCGGATGCGCCCGTCTTCGCCGGCGCGGACAAACCGCTCAAGCGCCCGCACCAGAACGCGCATTGGTTCCATGGCAAGGATGGCCTCGGCGATCGCAAATACCCCGCCCCGAAGCGCAAGGCGGAGCGCGAGGGCGCCGTCGACGCGATCCTGCGCCTCTCGAAGTCCGAGCCCGGCCTCACGCTCATCACGCTCGGGCCGCTGACCAATATCGCGCTCGCCCTCGGGCGCGATTCCGGCCTCGCGGAGCGGATCGGCCGCTGCGTGGTGATGGGCGGCGCGCCCTGCTGCGAGGGCAATGTGACGCCGGCGGCGGAATACAACATCTGGGTCGATCCGGAAGCGGCGCGCGCGGTCTTCCGCTCGAAGCTCAAGATCGAGATGGTAGGCTGGCAGCTTTCGCGCGGTCCCTCGGTGTTGAAGGACTACGAGATCGAAGCGGTGGAGGCGATCGGAACGGCCAAGGCGAAATTCGCCATCGAGTGCAACGTCGCGGCTCGCGAGGGCTATCGTGTTCAGACCGGCGAGACCGGCCTCTCGCTTCCCGATCCGATCGCGATGGCGATCGCGCTGGACCGCTCGGTCGGCCTCTCCTGGTCCCGCCACAGGATTGCGATCGAATGCGATAGCGAGCTCACGCGAGGCATGACCGTGGTCGACCGCCTCAACGTCAGCAGCGACGATAACAACGCCAAGGTCTGGCGAGCCGCCGCCGGGGAGAGCGACGGCGCCGATATCCTGTGGACCCTGGACGCGCGCCGGTTCAAGGCTATGCTGAGGGCCGCGCTGGCGGGTTAATTTTACCGAGGCTAGGTTGTGGAGAAGACCCTAAATGATTATGTAGAAGGTGTTTTCCGCAGCATCGTCTTCGTGCTATTTAGCTTTATTCTTTCCCTTGGGGTTTTATTCTGGTCACCAAGCAAAGGTTACGCATTATTAATAACACAAGAACGGCGTCATTCGATCAATCAAATCCGACCTTACGCCTTTGTATTCTTTGCGCTCGTTTTGGCTTTGTTTTTGCCATCCCTTATCGACGCGGCAAAGCCCCGCGAAGTCAGTACATTTGAGTATCAAGTGTATGACCCCGAGCACCCCGAGGCGGGTGCCTTGGGCAGGGCGTACGAAGTTGCTAACGAACGAATCGAAAACAAAGCAGCCGGCGCGATTTTGATCGCTGCGATCGCCGGCATCGCCGCTCTTCACCTCGGTACTACTGCCTCAGCGCTGGGATTTTTCCGTCTTTCGACTCGTCGAGAGACGTGGCACGATGCTTTGTTTTTTATTGGAGGGCTACAGATATTCTTGATTGCGATTGCGCTTGCTCTGGATCGCTTTGCCTCTTTTCCCTCCCTTAACGAAGTAGAATTTCTGCGTCGCTTTCTCTTCACGCCTTTCGCGCTGTTAACTTCTGAAGACTACCGCGAGGGTTTAGTTTACTTTGACATAATAAACGTAGTCTTATTGGCCACATTTCTGGTAGCACCGCTCGCCATTGCTAAGAGATTTTCACAACGGTCTGACAGACAGTTTTGGGCTCGCTACCTACGAACCGTATTGCCCGTACTCGCACTATTGGCAGTCGTGGATACGGCTACGGTCACATCAATTGCTATTGCGTCATATGTCGCCGATGAGATTCAACCGAGGACATCCCGGGATGATCCATTTACATTGAGAAATCTTGGCTGCGTCTTTTCGAAAGACACAGCCAAACCGTCCATTTCGGGAACAGTGGAAGTCAGAGTGGCAGCGGCGAATCCTTGGTCTTTTGACAACGGTGATTTTACGCTGATTATAGGTGCGGACCGTACGTTAAGTGACGGTCCGCCGAGGAAGAACAGCCGCCATCCGGACCGTGTTTTCGCAAACCTTGCGACGCCCATAACTTTCTCGGCGATCTCCCCGCCATTGGGGGCCCCGCCCTTTTTGATGCAAGCAGGGCAAGCCGCTCTTTTAAGCATCGCGACATCGCTTAAACCCGACGAAGTCGAGTTTGTAGCCGCGCACCCGGAGCCACGATGTACCCTGGCGTATTTGCAAGACTATCCAATCGGTGCAATTGGAGAGATCCGCGTCGAGAAACAGTAAACAATAACGAACGGGGTTGCCCAACTGTGCTTCCTGGACGTTTTCTGTGCCTCGGGCATTCGCGTACATAGTCTCGAAAGGCCACGCCCGGCCTCGTAACGTCGCCGCTCAGGGTTTGGCGCGTCAGTAAACCGGGCTCAGGCAAAGTGGAGGATTCCTCTGGACCCCGGCCGCAACCGCCTCGGCGAGGAGACCTCGCCCTACCTGTTGCAGCACGCCCACAATCCCGTGCACTGGCGTGCCTGGAGCGCGGACGCTCTCGCCGAAGCCAAGCGGCGCGGGTGTCCAATCCTGCTGTCGATCGGCTACGCGGCCTGCCATTGGTGCCACGTGATGGCGCACGAATCGTTCGAGGATCCGGAAACGGCGCACATGATGAACGCGTTGTTCGTCAACATCAAAGTCGACCGCGAGGAGCGGCCGGACATCGACCACATCTACATGACCGCGCTCCACGCGCTGGGCCAACAGGGCGGTTGGCCGCTGACCATGTTCTTATCCCCCAATGGCAAGCCGATGTTCGGCGGCACTTACTGGCCTCCTGAGCCGCGCTGGGGCCGCCCCTCGTTCCGGCAGATTCTCCAATCGGTCGACGCCGCGTGGCGGACGCGCCGCGATGAGATGGAAAGTCGCGGCCTCGCGCTCGCCGACCACCTGGCGAAACTGTCCGAGCTGAGCGCCGGCCCCGGCGTCACGCCCTCTGACCTTAACCGCATCGGCGACGCGCTCTTGAGCGCGGTCGATCCGGTCCATGGGGGCTTACGCGGTGCGCCAAAATTCCCTAACGCGCCGATCTTCCGCTTCTTTTGGGACGAGATGTTCCGCCGCGGAGAGCCTGCCTTCGGCGAACCCGTACGCGCGATGCTCCAGGCCATGAACGCAGGCGGTATCTACGACCACCTTGGCGGCGGCTACGCCCGCTATTCAACCGACGCCGAATGGCTCGTGCCGCACTTCGAGAAGATGCTCTACGACAACGCGCAAATCCTTGAACTGCTGGCGCTTGTCCATTCCTTGTGGCCGGATCCAACTTTCGCCGAGCGGGCGCATGAGACGGTCGGGTGGCTCGAGCGCGAAATGCGGGTCGGCGACGCCTTCGCCGCCTCCCTCGACGCCGACCAGGACGGAGAGGAAGGCCTCTACTACGTCTGGAGCGAAGAGGAAATCGACGCCGCGTTGGGCGACGCAGCGGCGTCGTTTAAGGCGGCCTATGACGTCACGCCCGAAGGCAATTGGGAAGGCCGCACCGTCCTGCGCCGCGTCACGCCGCGCGGCTCTCCGGAGGAGGAAGCGGAGCTTGCCGCCTCCCGCGCGAAGCTGTTCGCGGTTCGCGAGACGCGGCCGAAGCCCGGCCGCGACGACAAGGTGCTGGCCGACTGGAACGGCCTGACCATCGCCGCGCTCGCCCGCGCCAGCGCCGTGTTTGGCAAGCCGACATGGCTCAAGGAGGCGCGCGCCGCGTTTGATTTTATCATGACGAAGCTGCGCGGGGCCGACGGGCGACTTCTGCACGCGTGGCGCGAGGGACATCCCGGCGCCCGCGCCCTCCTCGACGACTATGCGGCGATGGCGCGCGCCGCGCTCGCCTTGTTCGAAGCGAGCGGCGAGCCTCACGACATCGAGGCCGCCCGCCATTTGGCCACCGAGGCCGTGGACCTGTTCGGGGACGGCGCCGGCGGGTTCTATCTTACCGCACGCGACGCTGCCGACGTGCCCGGCGCGCGTCCGCGTCAGACCCATGACGGAGCGACGCCCTCGGGCGTCGGGCTGCTTGCCGAAGTCTTCGTCCGCCTCTGGCATCTGAGTGACGAAGCGCGCTGGCGCGAGGGGGCCGAAGGCCTCATCCGCGCGGTCTCCGGCGCGCCCGAGGGGCTTGGCGGCAGTCCGTTGACCCTCATGAGCGCCGACATGCTCGAGCGCGGCGGCTCGATCGTCATCGATGGGCCGTTCGACGAGCCGGCCGCGCGGGCGCTTGCGGCGACTGCGCTGTGCGCGCCCGACCCGTCGCTGACCGTGCTGCGCCTCGACCGACGCCTATGGCCGGATGGCGCGCCGCGCTCCGACCTGCCGCGCGCAGCCGAGCCGATCGCGATGCTCTGCCAGGGCCAGACCTGTTCCCTGCCGGTCACGACGCCAGTCGCGCTCGAGACGCTCATGAAACGGTGAGCCGACGCTTACTTCGGGCGCCGACGTCTGCGATGGGCCCGGCGGCAAGGCATCTGAGGCCGACGATGACCGACCGAGTTAAGGACGACCGTTCGGGATATGGACGCAAAGCCGAGTCGGGCGGCATCCGCCAACATCCCGCAAGTCCTACGCCTGCAAACCCGACCGCGCCGCCGGGATGGGCTCACATCGGCTGGCGCGTTTTCCTTTCGATCTTCGAGCACCGACTGCTGACGACCTCCGGCGGCGTCGCCTTTTTCGCGCTGTTGGCCATTTTCCCCGCGCTGGCGACGATCGTCTCGCTCTACAGTCTGTTCGCCGATCCCCACGCGATCCCTGAGCGCGTCGCGATGTTGGCTGGCGTCATCCCCACAAGCATCATCGACCTGATCAAGGAAGAAATCCAATCGCTCGCCGAAAAGAACATGAGCACGTTGAGCACGGCCTTCCTGATCGGCCTTCTGGTGTCGATCTGGAGCGCCAACTCCGGCGTGAGCGCGCTATTCGACGCGCTGAACATTGTCCATGGCGAGACGGAAGAGAGAAGCCTGCTGCAATTTTATTCGACAACTTTCGCCGTCACGCTGGGCGCCGTCGTCTACGGGCTGGTCGCGATCATTGGCGTTCTGCCGATCGCTTTGAGATCCTTGGGCCTGGGCGCGGACGCGGAAAACGTCTCGGCCCTATTTCGCTGGCCTGCGTCCCTGCTCCTCTTCATGATCTGGCTCAGCATCGTTTACCGCGTCGGGCCCAGCCGCAGCGACGCGAGGTGGCGCTGGGTGACATGGGGGAGCGCGCTGGCGGCCGTCCTGCTGGTCGTGGCGTCGATGGTCTTCGGTTGGTATCTCGCCGAGTTCAACAGCTACGATAGACTATACGGCTCGCTAGGCGCTGTCGTCGGCTTCATGACTTGGCTCTGGATTTCCGTCCTCATCGTGCTCATCGGCGCGGAAGTGGACGCGGCAATCGACAGCAAGTCGGCCAGAGGAAGCGCGATGTCGCAGGACTGACCTCGGGCGACGACGCTTCTGGAGCGTCAGCGGTCCTCGCGCAACCACGACAGGATTCCCTTTGCCATCGCGTTGTCGAGGAACTCGACCGGCGCCGGGTCGCTGACGATGTCGAGCACGCCCTCGCGAAGCGAGAAGTTGCGACCCCGAGGCGTTCCGACCCAACTTGGGATCCAGGCGATGTCCACGTCGGTGACGAAGCGGTTTCCCGCCTCGATCCGGTAGCGGCCGGAATAAGCGAGAAGCTTTCGCCGCGGCGACGGCTTATCCCCTGATTGGTCCGAGGGCGTGATGATCGCCGCCATCCTGCCGCCTTCATGCAGGATGAGAACGCCCCGCGGCTCGTCGCCGTATGGCAAAATCGTCTCGCCGGTATCGACCCGTTCGAGGCGCGCCGAGCGCAGGACCCAGACGCCGATCAACCCGGTCGCTTCATCGCCCATTGCGCAACCTCCGTCCGCGTTAGCGCTCGCTTCCATTCTCGCCGGGCGGAGCGGACGCGCAAGCGCGTTTGCTAACCCTGTTTGACATTTCTGCTATTTGTGTCAAGATCGACAAATGACGCCCCGCGACCGCATCCTCGATTCGGCGGCCAAGGTGTTCGCCCAATACGGATATCGGCTGGCCTCGATGGAGCTCGTCGCCCAGGAGTGCGGCCTGACCCGGCAGGCGCTTTACCATCACTTCGCCTCCAAGGAGGCGCTATTTCGCGCCGTTGTTGAAGCCGTGCACGAAGGCGCGCTCCAAGCCGAACGGGCGGCGGCGGCGCGCTCGGAGCGGGCCGGCAAGGGACTGGCCGACGTCATGGTCGCTCAGCTGGAAGCGCGCCATCGCTATCTGCTCGACCTTTTGAAGGGCTCGGCGCACGCCGAAGAGCTGATCTCGGAGCACCAGCGTCAGACGCAGGACCTTCTGCAACGGTTCGCCGCCGAGAAATTCGGCTTGATCGTCGGAACCGTCGAGCGCGTCTGCGCCGCCAACAAGCTCGCGCTCAGGAACGGTTTGGCCCCCGCCGAGTTGGGGCGGTGCATCGAACTCGCCGCGCACGGCTTCGGCGCCCAAAAGACGGACGGAGGCGCGCTCGGGGATCTCGAACGATCCATTCGCTTGCTCATCGCCGGGGCGGTCGCCGAGGCGACCAAGCCTCGAACCTCAAGGAGCCGCCGATGACCAGCGCCATGATCAACGGCCGTTCGGCGACGCTGCCGGACGATCCCGACGCACTGCTCGTCGACGTCCTGCGCGACGACTTGCGCCTCACCGGAACCAAGCTCGTGTGCGGCGCCGGTGTCTGCGGCGCGTGCACGGTCCTGGTCGACGGGTCCCCGGTCGTCAGCTGCCTTCTGCCGGCGAAAGCCGTCGCCGGCAAGACGATCATCACCGTCGAAGGCATTGGCGCGGGCAATCTGCATCCTATCCAGCGCGCCTTCATGGCGCTCGACGCCTTGCAATGCGGGTTCTGCACCCCGGGCTTCATCGTGGAGGCGAGCGCCTTCCACGACGCCTGGCGCGCTGCGCGCGGCGCAGCGACGCCGAGCCGCCAGGAGATCGCCGCCGCGCTCTCGGGCCACCTTTGCCGATGCGGCGCTTATGACAACATTCTGCGCGCCGTCGCGGAGGCATGCGCCGGGCGATACGACGGCGATGCGGAGCGCTCGCCGCGCGTGGAGGCGCGGCAAAAGGTGACTGGCGCCGCGATCTACACCGTCGACGTTCGCCACGACGGGCAGCTCGAAGGATTGATCCTGCGCGCGCGCCACGCGCGCGCCCGCGTTGTCGCCATCGACCTCGAACCGGCGCGCGCGTGCCCGGGCGTCGCAGCGGCGGTTTCCCTGCTCGACAACGACCGCCTCACGAACTTTGTCGGCCAGCCGATCGCCGCGATTGCTGCGGCGGATCGCCGAAGCGCGCTCGCCGCCTTGGCTGCGATCAAGGTTGATTACGAGATCTTGCCGAGCGCGGTCGGCCCGGAGGCGGCGCGCAAAGTGGGCGCCCCGATCCTGTTTCCGCGCGGCAAGGGGCAGAAGCACAACGCCGGCGAAGGCGCCGGCGCGCCAGCCTCATGGTCCGGCAATGTGCGCGGACCGGTGTCGGCCTTCTCGCATAAGAAGAAAGCCGCGCGCCGCTCGATCGACGGGGCGCGCGCCGACCGCGATCCGCTGCTGTTTGAGGGAACGTTCCGGACCGGCGTTCAACAACACGCCTGCCTCGAGCCGCATGCCGCCGTCGCTCGGTTCGACGGCGACGCGCTCACTGTCCATGTTTCGACTCAGCAGGTGGCGGAGCTCAAAACCAGGATCGCCAAGCGCTTCAGGCTCGACCCCGCCAAGGTTCGGGTCATTGCCGAACATATTGGCGGCGGATTCGGCTCGAAGGCCACGCTCGCCGATGAGACCGTCGCCGCGATCAAGCTCGCTGAGGTCGCCAAAGCCCCGGTCCGGATCGTTTTCGACCGGCATGAGGAACTCTCGGTCGCAGGCTACCGGCCGGCGACCGAGGTCAAGGTCGCGCTTCTGCCAAGCCACGACGGGCGCTTGAAGGCGCTGTCGGTCATCGCCCATTCCGACGCGGGGGTGGCGGTAAATTCGACCGTCGCGGGACTCGCCCGCCTCATCTACCCGGCGGAAGCCAAGGAGCTTGTCGACCACGACGTCGTGAGCGACCTGCCGCCGGGCTGCGCGTTCCGCGGCCCTGGCGGTCCGCCGATGGCGTTTGCGCTCGAGCAGGCGATCGATGAGACGGCGCTTCGGCTAAAGGTCGATCCCATTCAATTGCGCAAGCGCTGGGATCCCAACCCCAATCGGCGCCGTCTCTACGATTGGGCGGCCGGGCTCGAAACCTGGCGCCGGCGGCCGAGCGCCGGAACGCAGACCGGCCGCTATCGCCGCGGCGTCGGCGTCGCCGCGGGCTATTGGCTTTATCTCTGGCAGGTCGGAACCAAGGTCGCGCTCGCGATTCAGGATGGGCGCCTCACGGCTAGCGTTGCGACGCAGGACATCGGCACCGGGACCCGCAGCGTGATCGCCGACACGGTCGCGCGCGAATTCGGCCTCGAGCAGCATGAGGTCGAGGTCCGCATCGGCGATTCGAAACTCCCCAAGGGACCGGGGTCAGGCGGCAGCCGCGTCACGGCGTCGATCGTCCCCCCGCTCCTGATCGCCGCCGAGAAAATCAAGGCTGGCGTCGCTGAGAAGACCGGGCGGCGGCCCCCACCTGGATCGAATGCGCCGTGGCGAGATCTCATCGCCGCCTCGCCGGATTTCAAAGTCGAGGCTGAGCGCGCGGAAGACCACCCGCGGACGATCTACGGGAACAATTCGCTGCTGAAGGACGCCGGCATGATCGGCCGGATCTTCGGCTTCATGCTGCGCCGCTCCTCGCATGTCGCGGTCGGCGCCGGAGCGCCGAGTTCGGTGCAGGTGGTGGAGGTCGAGATCGACACGGCTCTCGGACACGTGCGAGTGCTGCGCGCGCACAGTGGTATCGCGGTCGGCAGGCTCGCCGCACCGGCGCTGGCCCGCAGCCAGGCCGCAGGCGCGATCGTGCAGGGGTTGGGCTATGCGCTCTATGAGGGGCGCGAAATCGATTGCCTAACCGGCGACGTTCTGACGACGAACCTCGACGACTACCGCATGCCGGGCATCGCCGACATTCCGCCGATCGACCTTTATTTCGACGAGGGCGGCTTCGATCATGTGCACGGCGGCAGCGTCGGCATCGGTGAGGTCGCGACCGTTCCGACCTCGGCTGCGATCGCCAACGCCGTCCGCAACGCGATCGGCGTGCGCCCTTACGAGATCCCGCTCCGTCCCGACCGGCTCATTAGCCTTCTCAACCACAGGCGCGCCGCATGACGGCCGCTGCGACGATCGTCTCCAGCCAGGCGACGGCCGAATTCCGCGCCGCGGGAACCGATCTCTCCGAGCGGCGCTTGAGCGGCGTCTCGCGCGGGCGCCTGATCGACATTCCGCCTTCGTTCGACATGACCGGAATCACCTGGGATGGGACCGGGGCGGCGCGGATCGGCGCTTCGACGTCGATCGCCGCGATTGCGACCGACGCGCGTCTCGCAGCTGCCTATCCGGGGATCACGGCCGCGGCCAGCGGCCTGGCGACGCCGCAGATCCGGCGCGTAGCCACGCTCGGCGGCAATCTCGCCCAGCGCTCGCGCTGCTGGTATTTTCGCAACCCACAGATCGATTGCATGAAAAAGGGCGGGACCGCCTGCCCGGCGCGCGCAGGCAACCACCTTTATGGCGTCGCCTTCGATCTCGGTCCTTGCGTCGCGCCTCACCCCTCGACCATGGCGACGGCGCTGCTCGCCTATGACGCCAAGGTCAGGACCAACCGGCGCCCTGCCCTCACGATCGAGCAATTGTTGGGCGACGGTTCGAATGGCGCCGCCGATCATGCGCTCGAGCCCAGCGAATTGATCGAAGCGGTTCAGCTTTCCCCGCCGGTCGCAGGAGAGCGAGCGGCTTACAAACGCGCGATCGGCCGCGCCTATGCGGAGTGGCCGCTGGCGGAAGTGGTCGCGCGCGTCGTGGTCAGCGACGGCGCATTCTGGCTGGTGCGCCTGACCGCCGGCGGCGTCGCGCCGGTTCCGATCCGCCTCGCCGCGGCCGAGGTCGCAGCGCAAGGCGCGCTCGTTTCAGCGGCGACAATCGCGGCGGCCGCGCGCGCCGCGATTGAGGGCGCGAGACCTCTGCCGATGACGGGCTATAAGCTCGAGCTCCTGTCCGGCCTCGTCCAGGAACTCCTGGAGTACTGCACGGCTTGACCGGCCTCGGCGCGGCTCTCGCGGTGTTGACTTCAGCGCGACAAGCCCCGATGCAGTCGGCGGCTCCGAAGGATATTCAGCGTGTCGCCCGAAGACTTCCGCCGCTACGGCCACCAATTGATCGACTGGCTGGCCGATTACCACGAGAGCCTGGCCGACCGGCCGGTGATGGCGAAGACGAGGCCGGGCGAAATCCGCGCCGCCCTGCCCGCCGCGCCGCCGAACGAGCCGGAAGATTTCGGCGCGGCGATCGAGGACTTGAACCGGATCGTCGTTCCCGGCCTCTCGCTTTGGCAGCATCCGCGCTTCTTCGGCTATTTCCCCGCCAACGCGCTGCACGCCGGCATCCTCGGCGATCTTGTCTCGACCGGGCTCGGCGTGCTCGGACTCTCCTGGCAATCGAGCCCGGCGGTGACCGAGGTCGAGGAGGCCGTCACCGATTGGCTCAGGCAGATGGTGGGGCTGTCGCCGGCCTGGAGCGGCGTCATCCAGGACACCGCCTCGACCAGCACGCTGGTCGCGCTCATCTGCGCCCGGGAGCGCGTGACCGACTATGCGCTGGCGCGCGGCGGCTTGCAGGCCGAGAAACGGACGCCGCGCGTGTACGTGTCGGCGCAGGCCAACAGCTCGGTCGACAAGGGCGCGCTTCTCGCGGGCTTCGGGCGCGACAATCTTCGGCTCGTGCCCTTGGACGCCCAATACGCCATGCGCGCCGACGCGCTCGCCGAAATGGTCGCCGAGGATCTCGCGCGCGGCGACCTGCCCGCGGCGATCGTCGCCACCGTCGGCACGACGGCGACCACTGCGATCGATCCGATCGCCGCCATCGCCGAAATCGCACGGGCGCACGGAATCTGGCTGCACGTCGACGCCGCGATGGCGGGGAGCGCGATGATCCTGCCCGAATGCCGCTGGATGTGGGAAGGGGTCGAGGGTGCCGACTCGCTGGTGGTCAACGCCCACAAGTGGCTCGGCGCGCCATTCGACTGCTCGGTCTATTATGTGCGCGATCCCGAGCATCTGGTGCGGGTGATGTCCACCAACCCGAGCTATCTGCAATCGT
>Ga0335073_10009924_pt1 | contig 13366 bp, 10 predicted proteins | sample Lox_Sample_22_FD_207093 | JGI IMG/M metagenome (GOLD analysis project Ga0335073, IMG submission 207093) | Soil microbial communities from Loxahatchee National Wildlife Refuge, Florida, United States - Lox_Sample_2.2 | ecosystem: Environmental > Terrestrial > Soil > Wetlands | place: USA...
TGCCGAGGGTATTCGAACGGCGGCCTATCCGTGGCCTTAGAGTCGATTGCCTTCGCGCCCGCTCAGGGCGGTGGCGCTTGTTGCTTCACGTAGGTCGCGACTTGCTCGAGCGTCGCGAACCAGACAATTGGCCGCGACTTGATATAGGCCAGGAGCTGATCGAGGCCTTCGATGCGCGAGCGGCGTCCGGTGACGTGGGGATGCATGGTCAGGATGAAGAGCGTCTTCTCGGCGTACGCGCCGTCGAACTCTCCCTTGAAGATCTCGAAGACCGCCTCCGGGGAGGGCAACGAGCCGGTGGCGTCAGGCTCGTAGTACGGCCAGTCATCGAGGACGTAGCTCACCGGCAGCTCGATCATTCCGGTGGCGGCTCCCTTGGAAAGCAGCTCGTAGGGCTCGTCCATCGCCATCATGCTGCTGTCATAGAGAAATCCGGCCTTGCGGATGAGATCGAGCGTCGCGGGACTGAAATCCCATGAGGGTGCCCGATAGCCGACGGGGCGCCGGCCGATGGCCTTGGTGAGGTAGGCAAGGGCGTCATTGAGCGCCTTCTGTTCCTTGACCGGATCACCGACGGTGGAGGGCTCCTCGTGCACCCAGCCGTGAATGCCGATCTCGTGGCGATGGCGCTTCAGGATTTCCGTGATCATCTGTGGATGGAGCGCCGCGCTCATGGCGGGGATGAAGAAGGTCGCCGGCACGTCCTGGCGGTCGAGAACCGTCAGGATCCGCGGCAGTCCTTCGAGCGCGCCGTACTCGCCCGCGGAGAGCGGCACCGGCAGGGGGTTCTGGCGCCACACCACCTCGTTGTCGATGTCGAAGGTGATGCAGACCGCGACTCGAGCATGACCCGGCCATTCCGCGGGCATGAGCTTGCGGCCGGCGCGCACGTTCGAGACGGCCGCCTGCATCTGCTCGATCGTGGCGTCCACACCGATCGGCTGCACGCCGGCGGCGTGCGGCTCGGCGGCATGCGGTTCGGCAGCGCGGGCGAGATCGAATCCCAGGGAGAGCGCGCAGGCCGTGGTCAACAACAAGAGCTTCAAAGGCATGGTGCAACCTCTATGGGGATAGCGTGAGCTCGTCCGCCTTCACGCTCTGCACCGCGCGAGGCGAATAGCTCATGGGAAAGTAGCGGCCCGCGTCCCAGAGCGGCGCGAGATCGTCGTAGTGCGGGCTCGTGGGCTGACCGCTCTGGCCCGGGGTGTTGACCGCAAGCGATTGGTCCCAGTCGCTCAAATCGATGATCTCGCGGTAGCTCGCGCCCTCGATCTGCTCCCAGGAACCCGACGGGAATCCCGTGGCATCGACGGTGAACTCATCCCCGGGTCGCGCGCGCGGCGGCAAGTCGAGGAGCGCTCGAGCCGCCTCCGAGCGCTCATCGAGCGCGTGGCGGAAATGGATCTCGTGCAGGCGCCCCCACCGCCAGGTATGGGGGTCCGGCCCGAGGCGCTGTGCGAGCTCGGCCCGGGCGGCCTTGAGCGCGCTCCGCAAAATCTCGTCGCGGCTCGCACTCGGGTGCTCGCCAAAGAGCTCCGCATCGGGATGCGACAGCATGCGCAGCACGGTGTTCGGCAAGAGATCTCGGTAATGCTCGCCGAACTTCGGCGAGATCTGCGTGCCGAGCGCCTGGCCGATCTGCCGGAACCATACCTCGTATAGCGCGGCGGCCTCGGATTCGCGCGTGAGCTCGCCGTTCCAGTGCAGGAATGCCTGGAGGCTCGGATCGGAGCCGAGCGCGGTCGACGCCACGAGCTTCTCGAACTCGATGGCCGCGAGCGCCGTGACATCGTTCTGCAGCGCCTGCATGTCCTCGAGCGTGAGCTTGCGGCCCCGGGTGCGCGCATCCTCGATGAACATGTCGATGCGGTGGATGCGATAGGCGGGCTCCCACTCGAATCCCACCTTGTAGGGATAGCCCTCGGGGATCATCTTGTGATTGGCGGTCGCGATGAACGCAGCCGCCGGATTGTAGGAATGCGGAAGCTTGGCCACTGGCACGAATCCCGACCACTCATATTCACCGTCTCCCGGCACGGGCAGAAGTCCGGTCCAGTGCCGGATCGGCGCGAGGCCGGCCGAGTACTCGCCGATATTGCCCGCGCGGTCCGCGTACACGAGGTTCTCGGACGGCACTTTCCAGCGCGCGACCGCGGCCTCGAACTCGCTCCAGTTCTTCGCCCGGTCGATGCTCAAGGAGGACAGATAGCCCGCCGTGCCCGGCTCGCTCCCCACCCAGCGCAGCGCGAGCGCGCGCCTGCCGTCCTGCCACACCACCGGCCCGTGACGTGTGAACTTCAAGTCGATCTCGCGCGGCGCCTCGCCCAGGATCTTGAAGGTCTGGTGCTCGAGCCGCATCGGTTGCCAGCCGCCCCGCGTCCTGTATTCGAGCGGGTTCCCGGGATTCAGCTCCTCGACATAGAGGTCCTGCTGATCGAGCCCGAAGATGGTGAAGCCCCAGGCGATATTCTCGTTGTGGCCGAGCGCGACGCCGGGCAGTCCGGGCTCGCCCGCGCCGATCACGTTCCAGCCGGGCGCGGTCAAATGCACCATGTAGCGCAAGGAGGGCAGTCCCACGACGCGATGCGGGTCGTTGGCAAGCAGCGGCTTTCCCGAGGCGGTACGTGCGCCGGCGATGGTCCAGTTGTTGCTGCCTTCCTTGGGATGAGGAGGAAACACGATGCGCTGATCGCTCCCGACGAAGCTATCGAGGAGGTCAGGCGTCAACCCGGCGAGGTCCAAATGCGGATCCGGATCGAGCGCCACCGGCGGATCGAAGTCGAGGATCTTGCCGGCCTTGCTCGGCCCGAGCTCCACGAGCGCGCGCGCGTACTGCAGCTCGCTCCCGGCATTGCCGGTCATCGAGAAAGCCGCCATGCGATTCAGGCAATCCTTGGGATGCCAGGGGTCGGGTGTGAAGCCCGCGATCTTGAACTCGATCGGCAAGCCCGGACCGCCGGGCTTGATGACGCTCTCCATATAGGCATTGATGCCCTGGGTGAACGCCTCGAGGATCTGTTCGGTATCGGGGCCATAGCTCTGGTACTCGGCGCTCATGTCACCGCGATAAGCGAGCTCGCGCGCGCTCACGTCGCGCGCGAGCGCGGAGGGCCCGAGGATCTCGGCGAGGCGTCCCTGACCGGCCCGCTTCCACACCTCCATCTGAAACAGCCGGTCCTGCGCGGCCACGAATCCCTGCGCGAAGAACAGGTCATGCTGGTTCTCGGCATAGATATGCGCGACGCCGAAGCGATCGCGCAATACGCGCACCGGGCGCGTCAACCCCGGCACGGACAGCGGTCCGGAGAGCTGTGCGAGCGATCGGTGGGCGGCATCGGTCAAGGGACTTTGCGCCATCGACCAGGGCGCGAAGGTGAGCAGAAGCAGCGAGACGAGCAAGCGCATCCGAGATCTCCGGCTGACAGGCACTCAACCGTAGCATACGTGGTCGAGACCGCACACGACCATCTGCTCGCCAAGGGGACGCTGGTGGTGCCGCAAGCAGCGACCCGTCAGGTTCCCGGCCACTGACAGCTCCCGCGATGCTGCTTCAGCTTTGCCAACCGCTTCGCATCGCCCCATTCGCTTCCGTCTGCGAAGATAGCCGCACCCACATACGCCTCCATCTGCCTGACCGTCACCAACATTCCAAATCCGCGACGCCACTGCTGATTCGGTTGCCACGCCGCATGATGATCCACGCACGCATCGACAAATGCGTCGCGCCACACCCCAGCCGTCACTCCATTGCGATACACAACCATGAATGCGCTGAGCGGCACTCGATTCAGATTCGTCACCACCACTGAAACTTCAGCGGCCGCATTCTGTCCCACGGTCACCACATCGGCCTTGATCGGTGCGGGTCCGTTCGCCACTGGCTTGTCAGCCGGTGCAACCGGCGCTTGGCTGTCCAGCGCTGGGGCACCCGCCGCTTGCGGTGCCGGATCAAAGTCTGCAGCTGCCCCCTGGTATGGCTGGCCATTCCAGCGCCGAAACAACTCATGCAGCTCTCCCGGGTTGTTCGTCAGTTGTCCGCTCAGAATCAAATCATTCGCCTGAAATCCGTTTTTCCCGCTCAACGACACGGCGCAATGTCCCACAAAGGAAATTTGATCCCCATGCTTCACCACCAGCCGCGCACTCGCATCCAGTGCATAGCTCCGGTCCTTTGGATCATTAGCCAGCATTTTTTCAATCAGCGCCGGGTTTGGTGGCATTCGATTCATCGAATGCTCCACCCAGATTGCGGGCGGCGTCAGCTCCAGAAAGCGATAACGCCAATGGCTCGCTGAACGGCTAAAGCCCTGGCCGCCGACCTCCTTATATTGAGCCAGCACGTAAATCCCGGTTAAGTCGGACGCTCTGCAGGGTCGTGAAGACGGCGCTTCTGCCAACCCCCTGGCGGAAAGGGCAAACATGAAAAACAGAAAAAGGGCAAGTCTCGTGACCATTGCTTTATGACCCTCGATCTCGGTCTCACTATCCGTGACATTAGACACCATTCGCCACCGATCAGCCCGCCGGCCTGCCGGCGACGACGATAGATTCGCCGAGCGCTCGCCGATATTCTTCCTCGCCGATCGCATCCACCGACCGTAGCTTTGCCAGCAGCTCGTCGATCAGCGAACGCAGCCCAGGCCCAGGCGTGCCGTGTGCGAATGAGCTCTGGTACTTGATCGGCCCGGGAATTATCGCAACCAGGAAGGCCATCTCGGCGGGCGTCAGCTCTCGGGGTTCGAGACCGAAATAGCGCCGCGCCGCGGGCCGCAGTCCTCGCAGTTCCGGTCCCCATTCGATGATGTTCAGGTAGATCTCAAGGATACGATCCTTGCTGAGCGCCGACTCGAGCAGGAACGTGATAGCCAGCTCTTGCAGCTTGCGTCCGAGCTGCTTGTCGCGCGACAGGAACAGGTTCTTGGCCAGCTGCTGGGTGATTGTCGACGCACCGCGCGCGGCGCCGCCGCGCAACCAGTTGGTAAGCAGCGCGGTAGGTAGTTCGCGCAGGTCGATTCCGCGATGCCCGTAGAAGCCGGTATCTTCGGCCAGCAGCAGAGTGCGCACGAACAGCGGCGGAACGTCGCGCAGGGCGATGAAGTCGGGAGACTCGGGCGAGACGTCGATGGGGCGGTGCGGCCCGGGGCCGTCTTCGGATCTGAAGATGAAATCGCCGCGCAGGCGCGCGACTGCGGGCGGCATCTGACGTGGCGGCCTGAAGTCGACCTTCTGGCTCACCGAGAGCGAGGCAGGGTCCGCCAGGCGTCCGCGCACCCGCACCTCGATCGTGGCCGAGCCAAGGTCGCGGTCGACGCCGGGGCTCATTCCCAAGCTTTCGGGCACCGCGAGCCCGGATGCACCCAGCAGTCGGGCGAAGTCCAGATGCTGCATGCCGAGTGAGAGATCGACAACCGGATCGGTGTCGAGATCGCGCACTGTGATCGAGCCCGACAGGACGGCATTCGCCACCGTCGCGTGCACCTCGGGGATCTCGATGGTGCCTCCGATCCGGCGCCAGGCGCCATCGAATCGTAGGGTTCCGTCCGTCGGTTCGCCGAGCTGCGGCTCATCGGCGGAGTTATCTGCGAGCGCTCCCAAGCGCGCGCCGCGCACCCCCATGTCCACGTGGAAACGCAGTGCACCGGTGCTGGCCTGAAGGTCCACGCGGCCGTCCGCGATACCACCATCGAGCAGCGGCTGGGCGTCGCGCCGCACGTCGAGCAGACGTCCGACGTCGAGCCCACGTGCCTCGATGTTCCACGCGGTACCCGCCGGATACGCTAGCTTGCGGATGGCCAGGCCGGCCTGTGGCTCCACCAGCGTGAGCCGGAGGTTCTGGCCGGAAACGCCCGCCATGTCCCAGGCAGTGGCGGGCGCGCTAACCCTGATCCCTGCTGGGCCCACGAGAGTGGCAGAACGGACTGCGAGGCGCAGGCGGCCGGGCCACGTGACCGCGATCATGTCGGCATGCAGTCGCGCTCCATGACGGAGGTCGAGATCGAATCCCTCCAATCGCAGCAAGGGCCAGACGCCGACCTGTACCACACCGATTCGGGCAACCGCGCCCTGGCGCACGGCCGCGGACTCGATCCGCGCCCGCACCCCACGCTCGAGCATGGATCTCAACAACAGCGCGGCCAGGCTTACGACCAGCGCCGTGGCGATCACTCCGAGCCACCACCGTCGCCTGCGAGTACGAAACGTGAACATCGATGCAAGGATGCCACAGTCGGATCGCGCGCCCTCTCGACGCTGACAGGGACGCAGGTTGACGACTACCAATAGTTGAAGTAATAGTTAAAGCCGACCCGATACGTATCGAACGTTACCGGGTCGTGGACGTCGTTCAACGTGATGCCCGCGAACGCCCCACACGCTGCCGCGGTCCCCGCACAGCGCGCCGAGGTGCTCGACCCTCGTCCCAGGTTCCCATGTAAATACTCGATCCCAATCGACCACGGTCCGTAAAGTCCCCATTCAACGCCGCCGCCGGCCGCCCACCCGATCGTATCGAAGCTCCTGCCGCCGTTGAAGGCCACCCCGGACGGTGTCTTCCCTGGCGGCGTGTACGCTATGGAAGCACCCTGCCCACCGAAGGCAACAAGAGCCCCTGCTCTTATGTACGGTGCCCACTCGCGCCCTGCATAGCCCATCCGCGGCGCGAGAACGACAAATCCATCGGGCTCGAGTCTCTCTGAGGCGACGTACGCACCCGCTGGCAGAACGGAAGCGCTGGAAGCCCACGATCGGGTCGATTTCCTTGCGGTCGCGAGATTGAGGTCAGCCGACACGCCCCAGAAATAATGTCCGTATTGAAAGTTCTCGCCGATCGTCGCGCCAGCTGCCAGGCTTTCGCCTCCGCAAGCCTGACTCGGCGCTGACCCCTCGGCATCCAGCTGCGTTCCTGGCAATACCCAATGACTGCAACCATTCGTCTCGGCACCGCCCAACTGGGCACCGAAATAGGATCCATCCCACACCGCAGGACCATCGGCGAGAGCGACTTGCGCCGTGAGCGAAAGGAACACCACAGTGCCGAGAGTCGCAGGCCCAAGACCGGTTCTCATGCGCGCGTTCCCCAAGATTGGTCCGCATTCACTCGCGTCTCAGGGCGGCCGGGGTGGCGGGCGCGGACTCGGTGGACGCATACGCGGTCTTGATGCCGACAAAGGTGCTGCGACCCGATGTTCGATAACTTCCCGAGAGAATCTCCGCGGCAATGTCATTGCCCAGCACATCCAATTGCTCAAAGACAAGATCGAAGCCCGCTTCGCGCATCACCTGGAAGATATATTCTCGTTGGATCCAGAAGGAGCGCCGGTTCTCCCAAGATGCCCAGCGACGGTTCTCGCGATCGCGCCAGGCACGAGCGCTGCGATATTCCCGGCACCATCGTCCTGGAACGCCCTCGTGCTCGGTGAGGAATGAGAGCTTGTGCGTCGTGGTTGCGGTGCGTTTGAGTGGGATGAACTTCCCGATCATTCGGCGCAGCCTTCTCGGCTGGATCCAGCTCGGGGAGTCTTTCGCATCCGAGAAATGTGTCTGCAGGAATAGCACCCGCTTGGTGACTCTGGAGAGAAGGTGCATGAGCGCCACGGGGCGATCCACATGATAGAAAAGACCGCAGCAGAAGGTGAAATCGAACGTGCCATAGGTCTCGGCGTTCCACACCGTGTCCTGAACGAAGCGCAAATTCGGCAATCCGACCCGCGATTGAACGTAGCGGGCTGCCTCGATGTTGGCCTCGCGTACATCGAGGCCGAGCGCTTGCATCCCGAGGCGGGCGAATTCCACGGTGTAGCCGCCCTCGAGGCAGCCCAGATCGATGACGCTCACCCGGCTCCTGTCGCCCGAGAAGGTCGCGTCGATCACTCGCCTGGCGGCCAGAAACCACGGATGCGACTCCATCGGATAGTCCGCATCCGGTTTGGTGTAGGTCCCATCGTCCAGGCGGATGTTATGCGAGGAAAATTGGATCATCAACCTCGAGGAGCTCCTATACCTCGATGATCTTCTTTTCGCCACGAGCTCGGCGCTTCAAAGCCTTGATGGACTTTCTAAATATGGGTGGCGTGAGATCCTGCACTAGCGTCTTGACGATGCGATCGAGGCGCAGGCCCACCTTGTTGTTTCGAGAGATGTAATAGAGGGTCGAGTGTTCGGCGGCGAGCGGTTTCCACGTGTTGGTATAAAAGTAGAGCGCGAGCGACATGCGCTCCGTGCCCGCGGGGCTCGCCAATGGCGCGGGATGACCATGCAGGGATTCGGCGGTGGTCGAGAAAATCACGCAACGGTTGAATACGGGAGCGATCGCGGCGACCCGTGTCATGGACGAGCGATCCCACATCTCGAGATCGCCCTGATACGATGGCTGCCAATTCTTGTTGAGATACAAGAGAAGATTCAGGCGGCGCTCGAGATTGTAGCGCTTCAGGTGATTGAAGTCCGCGTGGATCTCGAGGAAGCCTCCGGGGAGTATCTTGTGGACTCCGCCGCCGAAATAGGAGGGATCTGCCAGCAGCCCCGAGATCCCGGTCAATTTTTCCAGGAATCCGAGAAATGCGCCGCAATTCAAGAAATTGGCGAGTCGCGCGGTCTCCGGTCCGACGACGTCCGGCAAGAATGCGAACTTGTTGTGATCGGTCTTTCGATCCAGGAATTTTGCGTAGCGCTTCGAGCGCTCGATCGCCACGGCTTCCAGCCGCACTTGTTCGAGCCATCGGGGGTCGCAGAAACCGTCGATGACGAGATGTGGCCACGGCTTGTTCGCCGCATAAACGGCGCTCGATTGTTCCCCAAGCCGGGCGAGAGCGCTCGCGCTGGTTGTGTGGCTAATCAACTCGCCGCCTTGCAGTCATTCCGAGGGTCGGGTGTCACCCGATTACAGAAGACGAGCGAATCGCAAAAATCCGTTGCGCCGGCGAAAAATTCATGTGGGCACACCCCGGACCCGGCTCTTTTTAGTATCTTTGAGCCAATGTTGGGTGGTCTCGATCAATGGTTTGCAACTGAGGTATTGCCCCATGAGAGGCTATTGCGGCGCTATCTCTTGCGGGTGTGGCGAGACCCTGCCGAAGTGCCCGACCTGGTCCAGGAAGTCTACGTTCGCGTCTACGAGCGAGCCCGTGACCACATCCCGCAACAGCCGAAGGCGTTCCTGTTCGCAACCGCCAGGAATCTCATGGCGGATCTGCTGCGAAGGAGCCGCGTCGTCTCCATCAATACCGTGCAGGCGATGGAGGGCATCGACGCGTTGACGGATGAAATCTCCCCCGAACGGCGGCTGAACGCGCGGCAGGAATTGGGACTGGTCGCTCTGGCATTCGATTCTCTGTCGGCGAAGTGTCGAGAAGTCATCTGGTATCGGCGCGTCGAGGGCTTGAGTCAGCGAGAGACGGCCGAGCGCATGGGGCTCAAGGAGGATGCGATCGAAAGCCAGCTCTCACGCGGCATCCGCGCCTTGGCGCGCGCGATGTTCGGCCCCACGGACCACGACGGCGAGTCGACCTCCCCGACCGCAAGGGTTCGATATGAGTCTGAACCGTAAGGCGGATGATATCGAGGCCGCCGCCGCCTCGTGGTTCGAACGGCGAGAATGGTCCCATTGGGATGAAGCCGCCGAGCGAGAACTGCAGGCGTGGCTATCGGAATCCACCGCGCATCGGATTGCCTTCATCCGTCTGGAAGCGGCCTGGGAGCGGGCGGAACGCTTGAAAGCATTGGGGGCAGGAGTCCCACCCGGCCAAGTGCCGGAGCGGGGCACATTCGGCTTCGCGCCCGATCAGTCTGCTGGCGGCGTCGGTGAACTCCACTCCACTCCATCCGATAGTGCTCCCAGTGAGACCTCGCCGCGCCGATTCAAATGGGCAGCAGCCCTCGGTGTCACATCGCTCGCATTGGGGATCGTCGCCTCGGTTTGGTACCAATCGGTGTCGCGTTGGCAAAGTTATGGCACTCAGGTGGGAACGATCGCGCCAGTGGCACTCGCCGATGGCTCGCGGATTACCCTCGATTCAAACACGCGCATTCAGGTTGCCTTGGATACCGATCAGCGGCTCATCCGCCTGAATCGCGGCGCAGCCCTCTTCGATGTCGCGAAGGATCCGACTCGACCGATGATCGTCGAAGTGGGCGAAAAGCGTGTGACCGCAGTCGGCACGGAGTTTTCCGTGCGGCGCAGCGAATCCGATGAGATCACGGTAATGGTGAACAATGGGCGTGTGCGGATCGAGGGCACCCATGATCGTGGGCAGGCGACCGAGCTTGATGCGGGAAGCCAAGCATCGGCCCACGGCAACGAACTCATCGTCGAACGCATAGGCCTCGACGCGGTGAGTCGAGCCCTGAGTTGGCGCGAAGGATACCTTGTGTTCGATGATACTCCGTTGCCTCAAGTGGTCACCGATTTCAATCGGTATCGTACACAGAAGATCGAGATCGATGATCCGAGCATTGACTCGATTCGGATCGGGGGTCGTTTTCGATGCACCGATGCCAGCACCTTCTTGACGCTGCTCGAGCAAGGATTCCCGGTCAGCGTGACTCGCGATGGAAATCACGTGAGCTTGCGCAGGCGCTAACGCCGCTGTTCGACCGTCCGGATGAAACGGCCCCCATTCGTTTGGACTGCGTGGACGCTGGTTCTTCTTGCCGGCACCCCTCTGCTCGACACCATTCCCGCCCGTGCAAGCGACTCGACGCTGAATCACGGCGTCAGCCTTCCCGCGGGAAGCCTTGCTCACTCCCTTCAGGAGCTGTCCCGGCAGCTCGGTATCCAGATTCTCTTTGATGCGAATCAGCTGAAGGGTATCAACTCCTCGGCGCTGTCGGGGTCGATGACACCCCAAGAGGCCCTCGACAGATTGCTGAGCGGAACCGCGCTCCGAGCCCATGCGGGGGCAGGGGAGAGCTTTTTGATCACGCTCGAGGCTTCGCAGTCACCGACGCTTGCCTCGAAAGACATCGAGCACATGTCCCCCGCCTCTGATACCCCGCTAGAGGGCATTATAGTGACCGGGACCCACATCGCAGGCGGGATTCCCGTGGGCGCCTCCTTGTCAACCTACAATCGGCGGGACTTCGATGAGTGGGGAGGGGCGACGGTGGATTCCGTGGCTCGATACATGATGGAGAATTTCTCTGGCGCCGACTCGCTGGCGACACTCAACACCAACGGAAATGTGGGTAGCCTGCAGCAAGGGGCCGGGAGCAATATTTTTGGCGGCGCCGGGTTTGACCTCTTGGGCTTGGGGCCTGGAGCGACGCTCACGCTCTTGGACGGTCATCGGATTGCGCCGGGAGGCCTCGACGGTTCGATAGTCGATGTGTCTTTGTTACCCTTGAGCATCATCGACCATTTCGAGGTGCTCACCGATGGCGCCTCCGCCATCTATGGTTCCGATGCGATCGCGGGCGTCGTCAACGTCGTGACCCGCCGGGGGCTGGAAGGCGCTGAGACGATCGGTCGTTATGGGCGATCGACGGACGGCGGCGCGGGTGAGTTCACCGGTGCACAGCTTCTGGGGCACGCCTGGTCCGACGGTAATGTGCTGTTCGACTATGAGTACCACGACGAACAGGGCCTCGACGCATCGCAAAGAAGCTGGATCGGACCCGAAGGGGGGCCGTATTCCCTAGTCCCCGAAAGTCATCGACAAAGCGTCTTTCTCACTGCAACACAGAGTTTCGATCGTACGACATTCTCCTCCACCGCCCTTTACAGCACGCGTGAGTTCGTGTTGGACGGAATCCAGCTCAGCACCTCGGGGCTTATTCCGAATAGCGAAACCAGCGCAGGACACGCAAACCTGATGTTGGCCACGATCACGGCCGATCGTGAGTTGCCAGGCAGCTGGCACTTGGGCGGCAGCGCTCTGTACTCCAGCATGGATCAATGGCGAAACGGCGAGGAGTTTCCCGATGGACTCGGGGGTGGTCACTTCGACAGCGCGCTGCTCGCGGATTCTGCCATATCGGAAGTCGATCTTTCCGGAAGCGGTCAGGTTGTTCGGTTACCGGCGGGCGCGGTTCAGCTAGCTCTCGGTGGTGGATTCAGGTTGGAGAGCTTCCGCGGCTCGATACCGAGCATCGACCCGCTCCCGACGATATCTCAATCTCGATCCAACGGGAACGTGTTTGGTGAGCTGATAGCTCCGATATTCGGCAACGATTTCATATTTCCCGGAATGCGACGACTGGAAATCTCATTCGCCTACCGAATCGATCGCTATAACAGCTTTGGCACGGATTCGAATGCGAAATGGGGAGGAATGTGGGAGCCGCTATCCGGCGTCACGCTCAAGGCAACCTACGGCACCTCGTTCCGAGCCCCCTTGATATCGCAGCTCGACGCGCCGATGACCTCGTACACGACCCTGCTGCCCACCGCCGCGCCCGCGGGCAAGCCCACTGACGTCCTCGTCGTCAATGGAGGCAGTCCCTACCTTCTCCCGGAGAAATCCAAGGCCTACACTGCGAGCGTCGAGTGGGCGTCCGAGCGCTTGCCCCAAGTCAGCGGCTCGGTGACGTACTTCAACATCTCCTACGATGATCGAATTCAATCGCAAAATATCCAAGCGGCGCCCTTGGACGCGCAGCCTCAACTCTTCTCGATCACGGGCCTCAATCCGGGTCTGGCTCAGGTAATACCCTACTTTCAAGGTGCCGGATTTCAACAGGATGGCGCGGGTCTCGGGCCCGCCGGCGTTACCGCCATCATCACCAACGAGGTGGCGAATGAGGCTACGACGCTCGAACAGGGCATCCGGGCGAGTGGCCAATATCGATATGACACGCTCACTCACGGCAAGTTTGAGCTCGATGCCTCCAGTAGCTTTCTCCTCATTGATCGGTCGTCCCTCGAATCCTATTCTCCCCAGATAGCGAACGTAGCAAACACCGTCGCGGAGCCGCCAAAATTCCGCATACGTGGCGACATCAAGTGGCAATGGCGGTCGCTGACGATCGATGCGGCACTCAATCACGCGAGTGCCTACGACAACACCCTGTTCACCCCTCCGCAGCGGATCGGCTCATGGACAACTGCGGATGCGGCCTTGGAGCTCGAATCTCCTTACGCAGCATGCTCTCGGCTACGGGGCCTTTCCCTGGTCCTCAACGCGCAGAATCTCGCTGATCGAAGACCGCCCTTCCTCGCAATCCCGCCAGGCGAATTAGCGGTTGGCCGAGCAGCCGTACCCTTCGATGGCACGAACGCATCCGCCCTCGGTCGATATGTGTCTGTCGAATTTCGAAAGCGCTGGTGATCACTGAGCTGACAGTTGATATGCCTCAGCGGAGAGCGTCCCCCCGCCTCAGGCGGGCAGCCACGCTGCCGCCGATACAATGTCGCAAGTCTTGGGCTCCCCGT